>WNEZ01000641.1_pt1 | contig 43033 bp, 34 predicted proteins | sample 5400521 | NCBI WGS metagenome assembly WNEZ01 (sample SAMN13153339, study PRJNA577476) | soil metagenome | isolation source: 120 cm saprolite under Douglas fir tree site 2 hole 1 replicate 1 | place: USA:California | collected 2015-04-18
CTCCCCCGGCTGATGCATGAGCGGAAGGCTCCCCAGTCGGCGCATCCACTCATCGGGCGCAGGCATGCTCGACGGACTCGGCGGCCCCATGCCAATCTGCTGCTCGCTGGCGGCCTGCAGGATGGGATACGCGTCCGGCGGCGCCATCATCTGCCCGAAGCCCATGCGGAAGGTGAGCAGGTCTCGCACTGTGATCGGTCGCTTCGCGGGCACGGTGTCGTCGAGCGGCCCGTCGAGTCGCTTCAACACCTGGCGATCCGCCAGTTCGGGGAGCCATCGATCCACCGGCTCGTCCAGCCGCAGCTTGCATTCCTCGACCAGGATCATTGTCGCAACAGCGATGATCGGCTTGGTCATCGAGGAGATGCGGAAGATGGTGTCGCGCCGCATGGGGGGGCTATCACCGATCGCCTGAGTGCCAATCGCATCGACATGCACCTCGCCCCGCCGGCTGACCAGCGTGACCAGGCCGGGCACCTCGCCACGCTCGACATAGCCGACCATGACGTTGTGCATACGGGCGAGCCGCGCCTTGGACAATCCTGCGGTGCTCATCGCCTGTTCCCCCCGTTCCATCCTACTCTTCAAGCACAGACAAGATATTGCCGGCTGGGTCTTTAAACCAGGCGATCTTCGGACCCTCGCCGCGGAAAATCCCCTTTTCGTCTGTCACCAGGTCGCCTTCATGGTAGGACTCGAAATGCACGCCATGCCTGGCCAGCTCGTCTACAGTTTGCTCAATGTTGTCGACCGGAAAATTCAGAATGGTGAATGTGGCTGGAGTATGGTTCGTACGATTCGGACACGTCTAGCCCGAGCGTTTGGCCATAGAACTCCTTCGCTTTTTGCACGTCGTTTACCGAAAAACCGGAAAATGCTTTCGTGTCTTTGAACATTGGTTTACACTCTTCTTTCTAGATGACTATTTGGAGCATCCATCTGTTAAACATCCGCCAAAACTCGTTGTGCGTCTCATTTTGGAGGGACAGTTGTGTCGAGGGCTAGATCTACCTCAAAAGAAAGTGTAGCACACCGATGGCACATTTTCTTCTTCAATCTTGCTCTTTTTGAACAGCTGTTCACTGAAGCCATTCAAGAATCTCATCCAGCGACGCCACCTTGGCGAAGCCTTTCCTTAACACTTGTAACTCGGGCTCTTGCAACGTGGGATCAGATGAACGGTGACGAGCGTGAAGCCGCGTTTTTGATAGAAGTGCAACGCATGGAGATTATCATTCGTTGTGATCAGCCAGAGCCGCTTGCAGCCTGCTTCTCGTGCCGCCTGCGTGACTGCCTTGATCAGCAGCGTGCCTATACCGATCCCCGGCTTTGTGCTCTCGATAGTCACGATCTCGCAGTTCTCATCTTCAAGAGAGTACGTGAGTAGTCCCACCCGGTTCCCTTTCAGGATGGCGAGGAAGCCGGACAGCGTATGTGGGTGATAGACCTTGCCGTGAGCGACGACGGCATCTGAAACGAGCGGCGCAGGAAAGCTCCCGCCCGCTGGATGCTGTTGTCTAAAAGCGCCTGCAAGCGCTCGATGTCTTCCTGGGTTTCTCTCATACCTTCTAGTATATGTCAGAGATCAAGTTGTACATTTTCAGATTCGTGGTGAACCGCTGCGCACAGACAAGAATGTATCCTGCACAAGCAGACGTTCAAGATGAGACCTCAAACACGATGGTGCATACTATGAGCCGCCCATCTCGTCTGTGACACTCCTCGTCCCGTAGAACGGGACGGGCTTCTGAGCATCGGAGGCACAATGACCGTATTCCGCGAGCGGAACCTCACGAAAGGTGAGTGGCTGCATGTACAACCTGACTCAGACAACAGAGAACCAAAGTTCTCAGGGGCGTGTCGGCCCTACTACTACTTCCCTGGGACTTGCCCGGGTGACGTAGATACGTTGGTGCTACAAGTCTCCGCGCTTCTTCCTGCGCCAACACAGGAGGCGTCTGTCGAGCAAGCGAAACACTTCAGTGCCGTGTATCTTTGGAGGAGCAGGCCAATGGGCTTGTACCATACCTGCGAGCACAACCAACACGGTTATCCGCATAAGCTCTAGAGAACTATTCTATCACACTCATCGGAAAACGGAAACCCAGCCACCCTTGCCGCCATCCAAGCAACGGCGCTTTCATCCCGTCCCGTGAACGGAGACGGGACTTCCCGCGCCGCTTTGTTAAAGGAGATTAGTTCAGTGATGAGGTATACTGTTGTTATCCGTGTAGCATTTTCGGGATTCCGATCAGGGGGTAGATATGGCGGACATTCTGGAACGCAAGAAGACGCATTTCGTGGTGTGGCGGCCTAAGCCCGGCGCGGCACCGCCGGTTCTCGTCATTGGACAATTCCAATTCGGAAACCCACCATCAATGTTGGGACTACAGCGCTTTCCCTTAGCTCCAGTGGCTGGCTTCGATGATCTGTTCGCGCTCGACGCAGCCACGTGCAACCTGAACGATGGCCAGGTGTATCATTACTGGTTTGAGGTTGAAGACACATCGCCCTTTGGCAAGCCAGGAACACGCGTGCTGACTACAGATCCATTCGCGATGACAGTGGATTGGCGGCTGCGGACCCCGCTGCTATCGAGCCCTTATAGCGCAGACGACCGGCAGCCGGCGGCCGTGGTGAAGTGGAGCGGGAACCAGCTTGTGGCGAGTGATCCCGGCGGCGAGGAGATCGATCTCACTGACGATCCAAGCCCGGCAACGCTACCCGCCAATAACCATCTGGTGATCTACGAATTGCCCACTGCGTGGTCGCGGCCAGCCGCACCGGGCGATCTGGGTATTGGTGTGGGAACGTTTCGCGATGTGCTGGCGCTGGTAGACACAAACGCCGGTGGGGCGAATTTCGATGATCTCGCTCTAACGCAACCAGGCCGATCGTATCTGACGGAACTGGGCATAAACGCGTTGGAGCTTCTGCCTCCGGCTGACAGCTTCTACAAGCGTGATTGGGGGTACGACACCTCGCACTATCTGGCACCGGACGCTGATCTTGGGTTCCCCGAAGAATTCTCCTCGTCGACAGCAAACCACGATCTCGCCGTGCTGATAAAAGCGTGTCACGCCAACGGGATTCGTTTTTTCGTCGACGCGGTGATGGCATTCGCGACACACGAGCCCTACCAGACCATTAACTTCGATGATTTTTACATCGCCGATCCCAAGGCCACTCCCGACGATCCGGATGCGCGCAATTCTCGTCCGGATCAAGGCTTCCGCGATGGCTTCGGAAACATCTTGTGGCGCTACGCGAAACCGGTCCATGCGTACGACCCGATTTCGGGCGCGACGCGTGATGGCGTTTACCCAGGTAGGCAGTTTATGTTGACCTACATCACACGCTGGATGAAGGATTTCCACGCTGATGGGATCCGCATGGATAGCCTGGAGAACGTGGCCAACTGGGACTTCATCCAGGCATTCAAGGACTGCGCACGGCAGTTGTTTGCAGCGCGCTGGGCAGAGGCCGGTTTAGGCGCGGGCGCAGACGCGCAGATGCTCGTCGTTGGCGAGGAATTGTCAGACCCGCTGGAACTGATCACCGAGGGCCGTGTGGATGGGTTATGGAACTACCACTTCAGTGGGCTGGTGCGGTCGGCAGTTTTGGGTGGAAGCGATGGTTTCGAAAGCGTCGTACGCCAGATGATCGATTGTCGCAATCTTGGCTTCACCAATGGGACACAAGCGGTCAACTACATCACCAGCCACGATGTAGAGGGGGACTGGAACATCCGGCTGTACAACTTCTTACTGAAGCAGGGAGTCGCGCCGGAAGATCTGGAGAAGCGAATCAAGCTTGCGTTTGTCTGCCTTCTAACGGCGGTTGGGATTCCGATGATTCTCGCCGGGGAAGAGTTTGCTGATGAACACTCCCGATTCGACAAGAACGGCATGGTGGACCAGAATGGCGGTAAACAGGTAGATCCGGTCAATTTTACCCGTGCGACTGAGCCGATGCGGGCGAGAATTCTGGCATACGTCAGCCAGTTAGTGAAGCTGCGCACCTCGCATCCCGCACTGGGTGTGAACGACACTGAGTTCCTGCAAGTCGATCTCAACGAAGGCAAGCGAGTGTTTGCATGGCAACGAGGCAGTGCGGTGAATCCAGTGATGGTGGTTGCAAACTTTTCGGCGTGGGGAACCGCCAATCCATTTGCACCGGGGGCCGGGTATGTCGTTGCAAACTGGCCTCCAACGCCGACCGGGCGTCAGTGGCGCGAGGTAACGCAGGGTCGGATAGCGCCGGATGCCGGACGCGAACCACTCTTCCCTTGGGAAGCGAAGGTCTACCAGTTGGCTTAAGCTGAGCATAGGAGCAGAAGAGGGTAAGGGGCACTCCCCCACTAGAAGCGAGCTACGAGCCTCCACTGCTCGATCAGTGGAATACGCAATGTCCACTCATGCTCAACTGCCCTACTGTATTCCTGCATCCTCTGAAACACCGAGCGCCAGCGCTGACCAATCCATATCTGCCCGTCCCTTCGCTACAGACGCAAGCAAGCGATCATGCAGAAAACTTGCAAATGGCATGGGCATCTTCACCTCGTTTGCTGTTTGTAACACGAGACTGACATCCTTTAAGCCCAGTGACAGGTAGAAACCCGCCGGCGTAAAACGTTTGTGCGCGATGACTTTCCCATAATTTTGATAAATGGGACACGCGAAACTCGTCTGCCCAAACATCTCTATCACCTGAGAGCGGTCAAGCCCATTCTTTTCAGCAAGCGTCAACGCTTCGGCCATCGCTTCCAGAGCGGCTGCAACCAGAAAATTGCCAGTCAGCTTCACCACGTTGGCTGCTCCTGGCTCTTCACCAAAGTCAGAAATACCCTGCCCCAACGCCTTCAACACAGGATGGACACGTTCCTTGGCAGCTCGCGCACCGGAGACACAGATCCACAATTGCTGAGCCGCTGCCGCTTCCGGTCTCCCAAAGACCGGTGCCGCAACATACATACTCCCATGCTTGGCATGCAGGTTCGCGAGTTTTCGCGCCGTAGCGGGCGATATTGTACTCATTGCCAGGTGAATGCCATTTGCACCCAGTCGTTCTAAAAATCCGTCCTCGCCCAGGACAACATTTTCTAAAGCGTCATCATTGGCAACCATTGTCACAACGATCCCACCCGGCTCCACGACTTCACTTGGATGGAAAACCTGCTGCGCTCCTAGCGCCACCAGGGGTTCCGCTCTCCTGGGGTTTCTGTTATAGACACGCAGCTCAAAGCCAGCCTTCAAGAGATTGCGAGCCATGGGTTGGCCCATGTTCCCTAACCCAATGAAACCAATCCTTTCGCTCATGATTCAGCCTCCTTCTCAATACTATCAGACTCGTCCTATTCTTCATACGCCAGTAACAACATTGTGACAACTCCCCACGGCTAAAGCCGGGGGCTTCTCAGTTCGACCGGACTCCCATCGGAGACCGTCCCTGAAGGCAGTGCCCCTGCCTTGAATAAAATGTTTTTCGCGGCATTGACATCACGGTCTGCCACGTACCCACAGGAGGTGCAAATGTGAGTGCGAACACTCAAGGACTTTTGAACAAGTTCTCCGCAGTGATTGCATGCCTGTGTGGTATAGCGGGGGTTCACTCGTATGACTTGATGACCAGCTCTTGCAGCCTTCTCTTCAAGGATAGTCAGGAACGCGCCCCAACTGGCGTCCAGGATGGATTTCGACAAATGGTGATTTTTCACCATATTCGTGATCTGAAGGTCTTCAACGGCAATACGCTGATAGCCTTCGGCATAGGGCTTAGCGACTTTGAAATGATGGTCGCGGCGTTGCCGATTGATCTTCAAGTGTGTCTTGGCAACATTGCGCGATGCCTTGCGAAAACGTTTGCTCCCCTTCTTGCGTCGAGAGAGTTGACGCTGCTTGCGTCGAAGCGTCTTCTGCGAGGTACGATAGAAGCGCGGATTCTCGACTCTCTGGCCTTGGCTATCGGTGAGGAAGGACGTGAGACCGACATCAATACCGACGTCAGGATGCTCACAAGGGAGAAGGGAAAGTTCGGTCTGTGGCTGTGTCTCACAGACGATGAGGGCATACCAATGCCCGTCAGCACGCAAGACGAGATGAACGGTTTTGGGAGTTCCGAGAAGGGGGCGATGCAGCTTGATCTTGAGGCAGTGACCGAGTTTCTTGGGGATCATGAGGTGCTTCCCATCCTCATGCAGATAGACATCTTTGCCATACTGCCGCAGTTGAATGGAGTGCCAGCGATTGGGCTTCTTGAAGCGGGGGAAGCCGCCTTTCTCACCAAGTTCCTTGGTGGCAAGAAAGCGTTTCAAGGCTTTTGTCAGGCGATCAGCAAGCATCTGAACCGTGGTGGCTGGCACATGCTCTTTGCCCTGTCCCTTGAACTGTGTTTCCAACTCGTACTTATTGGGAAAGGTGCCACGTTCCTCGTATTCCTGCCTGGCTATGGCTCGCATCTCATTATAGATCCGACGAGTCTCAGCCAAAGCCGCCATGAGTTGGCTATGCTGCTGCTTATTCACAAAAAGGCGGTACTCAAAGGTTCTCATGGCGATATTCTACACTCTGTCATTAGAGTTATCAAGGGGCAGGCCCAACCCCCTGCCCTAAATAAGGAAGGCCCGCTTCACCCCCAGGTCTAAAGTCAGGGGCACTCGCGGGCCGCTTCTGGTAGATACAATGAGATTTGAATCCTTTATGCCTCATGTATGACAATTGGGGCCAAGCTTGACGGCAAGTTACATTCCACCTCAGACACCCCACAAGTTCACCAACTCAGCACAACGCCGCTGCGTCAACTCAGCATCCATCCTAGCAAAGAGATCATCACCACCTGGCTTGAAGAGTAATGTAGTCGCATATCCATCAAGAACATCATCATCTCTTCAAACTGAGTAGTCCGCAATCCTAGTCAGGTCAATCCTTTAAGGAATATCAGGGAATCCAGCGAAGGAAATACAGGATTCTGCTGATGCCAGCCTGACTCGAAAGCGCTATATCTCTTAGTGAGGCAACTAGCAAGACCTCTTCTCTGGAAAGACGCGTTTCTGCCAGGGCGATACAGTGCGCCATCTTGCCTTCCAGGTGAAACACTAGAGGCGCAACACACGACAGCAGGGAGCGCGCATCATCACTCCAGTTCAGGCGTGTGGCAAGCTCCCTAAAGGAGATACCTATGATTACTCAACCCAACCCTCATATCGAGGCCCGACCCGCTGCACCAGATGTTCAGCACAAGCCTCCTATCCATCTTCCACGACGGTCCCACCTGCGCTCAGCGCCACCGGAAACCAGGGCCACCGGCACTCAGCCCCCGAACATTGCGCTCGCTGGCCTTCAGATCATCGTCGGGTACGAGTGGCTCCTGGCCGGAGGTGATAAGCTCCTGCTGGGAAGTTTCCCGGCTCAACTGGGTAAGCTGCTTCTCACTACAGTTGGTGGTGGTCAGCTCGTCGGCTTCTTCACCGCCATCTTGCAGGAACTGGTGGTGCCCAATACGGTGCTCTTCGGCTACCTCATTGAGTGGGGCGAGACGCTGGCAGGACTGGGACTGGTGACCGCCGGCCTGCTGGCACTGCTTGGCCCGCTGGTCGAACGCTCCCTCGGCGGCAGGAGCGCGGCGATGTTTGTGTCTGGCTTCCGGCTCGTCGAGAGGCTAGCGCCAATAGCAGCACTAGGCGCCGGACTCCTCGGTCTCAGCTACTTCTTCCTGGACGGCCTGCCCAAGCCATGGTTCGTCCCCACTATTGCCTTCGGCGGCTCGATTGATATGGGGCTCTTCCTGGCCGCCGCAAGCGTAATCTTGGTGGTGAGTCAGTTCGTGCAGCGGCAGCAAATGAGAAGGATTGCAGAAAAGGACGCGGCAAGCACCCAAGGCTACGATTAAAAAGGAAGTTTCTTGCACGCACTCTAAAAATACAGCGGCAATCCACTCGGATGTACTAAGAAGTTAGTACATCCGTTCTCTCCTCGGACGTTCCAGACAGTCAGCAGTGTGTATCTTTATTTTAAGCAACCAACCGATAATATGGGAAACTAATGAGATTTTGGTGAGATGTGTAAAACTTTCATATGATAGGAGGCTGGCGATTTCACGCTTCATTTCGTGCGGATTTTGTAAGACTTTATTTAACACATACACAAATTGTGGAATTTAAATAAAGTCGTTCCCATTTCGGATGAAAGGGAGACACGAGAAACACTACGGAAGTGTTTATGTGCCTCTCCTTTCATTTGATAAGAAGGCTTAGTTGAAAGCCGCTGTAGGCGTAAAATAAAGTCGTCTCATTCGGCATGGCTGGGGAAACCTGCTCCATCCATCTACAGCGTGTTCGCATGCCGACGATGAGGGTGAACCAGGATCTCGAAAGGCGTCCGATTTTCCACGATCAGTAGAGGGTTGGCCTCCACCCGCATCCTTCAGTGTATCTGCTCCTGATTGCACTTCCACGAGGTCTGCCTGCATCGCTGCATACTCCAGTTCTTTTCATGTAGAACTAGTATCAAGCGTGAGACGAGGTCCCGAAGCGAACTCGGAGGGGGAATTCCCAATACTCAAAATTTGAGATTTTTCCGCACCTAAACCACGATATATTAACTTCATCGATAGGTAGAAAGCGTCCTCTGCTGATTCATCAGTACTTGCTCATGCAAGTTCATTCTACTTTCCTGTCCTAAGTTTCTCACCCTTGACAACTCAGCAGCAATTCAGATATACTCAATACAACATACGTTATACAACATATGTTTCAAAGGGGGCATTCATGGAAATACCCAACGAATCCGATCTTTCCTTACTGAACATTATCGCGACTCTAAGCCAACAGGATGGAGGACGTCCGCCGACGTTTGCGGAGATTGCAGTGACTGCTGGATTGCAGAGTAGTTCTCGCGGCAATATCCAGCGACAACTATCTCGATTGCGACCGACATACGTTGATTGGGATAGCTCTCCCCGCTCCCTTGCCCTAACCGATGCCGCTTATGCCCTCCTGACCCGGCAAAAAGAGGTTTCGGCTTCGGCTTTCGACGTCCCTCTCCCTGACGTGATTCTTCCACTGCTGGCGAGTGGTCTGACGAGGTTGGTCAAACTGGTTGCCGAGAACAGGCCACTTCAAGCCCCTTATCCTTCCGCATGGCAGCGGGGACTGAATATGCTGGCCGTCGAATGTATGATGCGAGGAATTGAGCCACCAACTCATACCCAGGCCGCCATCGCTCTCTGCAAAAAAACTCTCAATGCCTGGCCTGTGCGCTTCGCCCTGCCTACACACCTGCTCGAGGAGTCGCTCCTGGATACCGAGGAGAGCCCTACGACCTTTTGTCGCGAGCTGGCAGAAAATGCTGTGGGTGGAGACGCCGAACACGAGTTGTGTCAGGATCTGATGCGCAAGATTCGCCGTACTGCGGAACTTCTCCGAAAGCAGTCAGCATACGTTGCTCTCCGCCGCCACCTCATCGAGAACGCAGTTATGCCCCTCCACGACCTGATCGACGCCGCAAGTAGCGTGGAACTCGGGATATTCGGCAGTGATCTTCACGATTTGTATGAGACGGTCCCTTTCTCGGCCTTCGAAGGCGGCCATGTCTTGCTTTGTGGGCATTGTGGGTGGACACTGACGCGCAAGGAGGGACGACTACATTGTGGCGGTGCATTTTGCGAAGTGCTCACCGAGGATTTTACTCGTGGAATCAGCACCTTGTCTCTCCCAGAGCGCGGAGGGCTCGTGCGCGTGCGATCGGCGATACGCGACTATGTTGTTGCTCCCGGGAAAAGCGAACTCGCCCTGTTTGAAGCTCTGCAGTCCATGGGAGTACCTGTCGAACTCTGGCCATACTTCGATCGCTATGACCTACGCATCTCTCTCTCTCATGATGATGTCTGGGCTGTCGATGTCAAAGACTGGACCTATCCACATCTGCTAGCACGCCGGCTTACCCCGTTGCCAAACGAGGAGGAGTGCAACTATACTCAGGCCTTCTACGCGATACCCGATGCGCGGATACGACACACGCCTTCCTATCTGGAATTCCTTCGCGCGGCGACCGTTGGGCAGCCTTTCTCTGTTGTTTCGATCAATGCCCTGATCGCACGCGTACAAGAACGAAAGAGGCAACTCGATGCGAGATACTAAGACCTGGAGAACAGATTTCGCCCGCGAACTTGCGAATATGGAGTCCATTTATGGACCGCTGAAAATGTCCTTTGCTCAATTTCTGGATACTGAGTTGATCTTGACGCTTATGAATGACCACCTGCCTGGGCAGAACACCGAATTGGCCTGGGCTATCCTGGGCGGACATCCATTTCCCGCGCTTGAGCAATTACCGGAGGCTAGCCAACGCGCCCTTGCTCTTGCGCGCCTGCGGCTCCCTGACGTTCCTGGCCGCGGTGCGTGGGAGCGAAACCTTTCTCATTATCGTCGGGTGCCTGCTCCCTATCCGCTCTATACGTTCGACGGCACAACGTTGACATCCACCGATACACCGGTCCTTCCCGAACGACTGCAAGCGATGCGCAAAGCATTGGAAACACCACCTGCTTGGCTACGGCGCCCTCCCCGTTCAGCCTCGCCGGGAGTCTACCGCTTCTACCTGGATCGCGACCCGCATGAGGTCGAGATCCCAACCCGCGCCGCTGCCATGGCCAAGCTTGCTCCACGTCTCATCCCTGAAGCGCGTGCCGTTCGCCCACCGTTACGGGTCACTCTCGATGAACTCGAGGCAGAAGCTGACTGGATGGACGCTGTAGCGCCGGAAGGATCGATAGCTGCCCAAGATTGGGGGCGTCGTATCCGCAATATCCGCCTGCAGGAAGTTACCCCGACTGGACTGCTAGCAGGTAGAACCTTTACCATCAACGGACTGTTCCACCTCGTTGGGATGCTTGGCAGTGGAAAATCCAGCCTCTTCATGGTGCTGGCAGTCCATCTAGCTAAACGTGGCCTGCGTGTCGCCATCGTTATGAGTGACGTTGCCTCTCTGCTGCGTTCCTACAAGGTGTTCGAGGAATTTCGTCAGGCAGACGCCCGCATCCGTGCCCTTCCCTTGATCGGACGATCCACCCGCGTCAACCATCTCAATCGCCTTGTGGCTGCAGAGATGCAGCGTGTGGGTCCATCCCTCGGCCAGGATCATCCCGGGTATGCACTCCTCTCAACGATCTGTGGGTTAGATGGCTTACGGCGAGATGTGATGCCGATTACCCCGGGACAGGAGCCATGCACCGGCTTATACCGCACAGATCGAGACGAAGCGGTTACCTCCCGTTTCGATTGCCCGTTAATGCCGTGCTGTCCCATTCATGCGCCGACGCGCAGCTTATTCGATGCGAATGTCTGGTTTGCCACCCCTGCGAGCCTTCTCGCTAGCAGCCCACAGCCTCCTCTCATTCCTGAAGAGGTTCGCTACGCCGAGCTCGCTATGCGTGCATGTGATGTCGTGCTCGTCGACGAAGCGGACCTGGTTCAGGTGCAGTTCGATACTCAATTTGCCCAGGTAGAAGTGCTTGTGGGACATACCGACTCGTGGCTGGACCGCCTGGCACCCCAGGTTGCCCGCCAGGTCTACCGTCCAGGGCGTCCTCTCGTCGGCATGAAACCGGGCCTTGATCGCTGGCTGACGGCGCACACGAATACGCAGCGTGCAGTAGATCGTCTCTACCGCTGGCTCCGGGAGAGCCTACCCACCCGCAACTGGTTAAGTGGGAGCTACTTCACCGGTCGTCGCCTGCTTCAGCGAGTCCGTAGGCGGATCGTGCAGAACAACTGGCCGGCGGCCGTCTACGATGCCGCCTGCGAAACCTTTGTTCGCAACCCCTTCGGCAGTGGGCGTTTCGTGCCAAACAATGGCGGTGCTCCACCTGAGGCATGGGTACAAGCCGTGCAGGCCGAATTGTTCGCAGGAGATGCTATGGCCTCGCTGGAACTGCTAGCAGGATGGTTGCAAAGTGCCTTTGAGTTGGATATGGCAGTAGACCGTCTGCAGATCGAAGCCATCGCGCACTACCTACGCGTCGCCTTAATCGTTAGTGTGCTCGATCATGCGCTTCAGGAATTGATTGACGAATGGCCCTCTGCTACTGAAGAGATTGATCTCGACCGCGGAGCTGGTGGACTCTTTTTCTCTCCCTCGGACAGCCTGGCACGCCTGGTTCCCGATGCGCCGATGGGAGCAGTCCTGGGGTTTCAGTATTTCGATCCTGAGAGGCGGGGCAATGGCGAACTGCGCTTCTTCCGCGTACGAGGTCTAGGGCGTGCACTGCTCTACCACCTCCATGATGCACTGCGGCTCTCAGACACCATAGCGGGCCCTCACGTCATATTGACGAGCGGAACGTCCTTCGCGCCCACTTCATGGCGCTACGACCTGCATATCCCACCCAACAGCGTCCTGCTTCCCCAGCGCGTGGTCAAAGGCGGTAACGGAACTGTAACTGCGAGCGAATCGGTCCCTGTTTCGTGCTTCTTTGAACCCTTGCAAGATCCCAACATCCCCGAGAGGTCGCTCGCGGTGTCAGCGGTTCCGTATCCTCAACGACTCAGGAACCTGCGTGCGATGGTGACCGCCCTGGCTCAACGAAAGGGGTTTGACAATCGGAGCCTGTTTGAAAAAGAGCTGGCTCTGCTTGATGCGCATCGACAGCGCATCCTGCTGGTCGTCGGGCGCTATGAGGAAGCTGACGAGGTGGCGACGACACTCAGCGCGGTCCTCGGTAACACTCCCGGTGAGGATGTGGTCGCTCTCGTACGAGAGCAAGATGGCGAGGTAGTGACGATGCCGCGCCCTGGCACGCTTTTGCGGAGCATGCTTCCACAGTTTCCCAACCTGAATGCGAAGTTTCTGGTTGCCCCGCTTCAATCTATCGAACGCGGTCACAACATCTTGGTTGGGGAAGAAGCAGCCTTCGGAAGTGTCTATTTCCTGGTGCGTCCACTTCCAGTACCAGGAGATCCTTACACCGCTATCCAGCGAGTCAACGCATGGGCAGCCCGACAAGTTCCCCTCATGACTGGTATGGAGATCACACAAGCTGGGAAAACGCTGCGGGAGCAGAGCAGTCGGCGCTGGGACGAGTTTCTCTCTGAGAAGGAGACCTATATGGGTGCCCCCGATCGAACGGCATTGCTCTGGACTCAACTGGTCCTGGTCTGGCAGTGTATCGGCCGACTCTTGCGCGGTGGCGTAGGAGCCCGCGTTCATTTCATCGATGCCAAGTGGGCCGAAGTGACAAGCGGTCTGATCAGGGGCACAAAAGATACGGAACGGACCAGCATGTTGCTCGGTTTCCGTCGTATCCTGCGTGAAGCGCTCAGCGATTCCGATCCTGCACAGCGGGCTGTAGCAGAAGTGCTGTACGGACCATTTGCTGTAGCACTCGAGAATTTGGAAGGAGTTTGGTCATGAAGACCACTGGATTGATTCAACCTGTTGCCTTTACTCTGCGGCCGGAAGCGGGGACGACGGAACTCGAGGTGTGGGGGCTCTCCTTGCCGAGAGTCTGGCGAGAGTGGTTTATGGCCCTGGAGCAGGAGCGTCTCCATCGGAAAGATGTTTCGTTCCCGATTCGCGCGCTCAATGACATCATCACGGCCCTCTGCGACCGCTTAATGACAGTGCCTGGACAAACGCGACCGGAGGAACAGGGCAAACCAGCGGCCCCATGGCTGCTTGCTCGATCTCCTTTCTCCACTGAACCACTCGCACAGATCGTGCGTGCATGGTGTGTCGAGTTGTTTGCGGACTGTCCGAGCCTGCAGATGATCCAACAAGCCATCAGGGCGGATGATCTGCTCTGGAAGCCCGTACAGCTCTCCTTAGCGTCAGCGATAGCACCAAATTACACCGCCAAGCCCGAGCGTTTGCTCTATGCAGCGCTTCCGGCCCACCTTGCTGATCTCCTGGTGAAGCAACACGCGACACTGCCGGTTTACGGACTGGAGCGGGCTCTCGTCAGGGTACCGAGTGTTGATGGCGCAGAGCTGATGAGTTGGCCTCCGGTCTACCATGTCGATCAGCAGGGTCAACAGTGGGGATACAGTTATACCATTAGTATCACCGTACAAACCTTGACCGGTGATCCAAGTCCAAGAATTCACCTCCATTACGGCGTGCGACGTTGGGCGTCGCGGCCGCTTTTGGAAGGAGACAAATTGTTCCTTGGGACGAGCGCCAGGAGCGCCTTCGTGCGCTTCACCGAACGCAGCGGGTTCGACCTCTCTGATGATCCTTTATTTACCCGCGCATCTCTTCGCGGTATCTTTCAGGGAGATAAGCGAATTCCTATCTGGACCAACGCGCTTCCGGCGATTGCGAGACGGCTCCGTATTCGCTGGCCTGAGGCAAAGGACCTCGCTGAGGATCCCATCAAGTACCTCAGTGAACAGGCAGGCACTGGCGTCGTCGCAGCCATCGTCCAACCTCAGACACGGAATCATCCTGTGAAATCAGGAGTTGGCCTGGATGACCATGAGATGATGACGACCATCCTCCAGCAGAAACTTGCGAGCGAGCTTGAGTGCGTCCCCCCGCTCATACGACAAAAGACGATCACAAAGCCAAGCAAGCACCCGTTGGAGAAGAACCTTCGTGATCTCCCACGAGAGCAACGACTTGAGGCGGTGGCCGATTCGATTGGACCGCAGGTGACCGTTGAGATCTGGTGGACGACTCAAGAGGGGCGAGATATGCTCGTTGACCGACTTCACGCCATGCTTTGCGGAGATCGTCCAGCGCTGGTGGAACGTCCCCCCACGCCTCCGTCATCGGAGGAAAACGAGGTCGATGAAGCAGAGGAGGGGTACCCTGATGATGAAATGGCAGCTGACGCGGAATGGCTCGAGGATGAAGAGGAGGAGAGCAACGTGCTGCTTGGGCTTTGGAATGACGGGGAGGAAGTGACGGTGAGCAGCGAAGAGGATGCCATCTTGAATGACCTCTCATCCTCTCCGTCAGCATCGACGCGCAAAAAGAAATCGGTGCGTGCAAAAGAGCCCGTTCCGACCCAGGTAGCTGGAGAGAGCGAGATTCCGCTCCCAGGCGGCAGACTGCGGATCCCAGCGCCAGCCTACCCTCTCACTTCGAGAGCCGAGCGTGCAAAATATCACCGTGAGCAAACAGAAGTGCGCGTGAAGCAGATCATTGCAAAACTTCCTCAAGCAACCGAACCCACACTGGTGATCATCGAGATGCCGAACTATCGGAAGCCCAAACAACGGCGCCTGTACGGGCTGCGAGATCCCAGGCGGGCGTTACGCCTTGGTTTGGCGCACACCAAGCGAGTTACCAAGTTTACTGTGGGTAATACCGATCCTGCGCTGAAGGGAAATCTCGAACTTCTCCGGCATCGTTGTACGGGAACTGTACTTGACGGTTTACGTCAGATGGGATATCTTCCGGAGCCCATTGGCTTTACCTTGCCCACGAGCCACTCCTTTCCCAAGAACTTGCTCGTGGCTTCCATCTGGATGGTTCGTCTGACACAAAAGCGTGGGTTCCTACGGGTGCATTTTCCGATGGTCGTGCTGTTCCACACCGCTCATCGTCAGGTACGGGCCTGGATTCCTGATGGCAAGGGTTCCCGGCCGTTCTATCAGACGCTGCTCGATATGACGACAATGCCGCCCGAAAAGGTGCAGCGCAACAACCAGCACCAGGCAGTTTCCCAACTCCGTCAGTTTCTTCTGAACCTCCATAATGAAGGAGATGATGATGTCCTCATCATGGCGGAAGCGCAGAATATTCGACAAACACTGACGGGATTCCAGAATCCGGAAGTTGTCTGGGATGCATGGCGTGCGACTCGCGATGATGACCCTGTCCCGGTGACGCGTCTTCGTGGGCGGCTTCGCGTGGCCCGGTTGCGAAGCAATGCACAGCGCGAGACCCCTGAGTGGTTTACGCCAGGAGCCCCGGCTGGGAAGGGGTACGCGCAGGGGATTTGGCCGCTACCGGGAATCAACCGGACGTTTTACAATATCGCGGCGAAGCCGTCCACAATGAGTCAACCGCGCAAAGGGAAGCAGGTCAATCCAGGTGAGCTTTACACTATCCCATCCATGCTGGAGATAGTGCTCATGGCTCTTCAGGAGGATGACGATCCGGGAATCTGGGCGTTTGCTATCAATCAGTGGCGTAAGATGAGCTACAACTCAGATGCAATGACGTTGTTACCCATGCCGCTACAATGGGCTGAGCATGTGGACCGCTATGCCGAAGTGATTGGTCCGTGGGTCTTTCAGGAACAGTGGGGTCAGGAGGAAGATGAGGGAGACGATGACGAGGACTGAGACGCGAACAATGGGAAGCTGTGAGTACTGCCTTTGCCTCAATATTCAACTGGCTCTGGAGGCTGTTAGGAGGTCATTCGAGAATGAGAAATCGGGCCTACGAAACCAAAACACTCTTTGTCACTGTTAAAACGTACCCCACCAATCCCCCAGTAAAAAGCCCATCGAGACTATCTGCGTTTCGGGTATTACAGATGAGGGTTACTGGATACATCTCCATCCTGTGCATTTCCGTTTACTTGAGAATAGCAGCCAGTTCCAGCGTTACAGTTGGATATGGATGAGTATAAACAAAGCTACTCACGATCTCAGATATGAAAGTTATCACCTGGATGAGAGCAAGATTGAAATTATTAGACCTACGACCACAGATAATGCTTGGCAAGAACGACGTGAAACTCTACTATAGATGCCAAGTTATACTTGACCCTAGACTGCTTCGTAGGTTCGATTCGCTCGGCTCTTCAAGCTAATAGGCAGAAACCGCTTTTTGCGGCCAATACAAAGACAATGAGCTTGCAATCAGGCTTCGGTGAAAATTGCGTCAGAGAAATGAACAAAACAGGACCAGGTCTCTGCTTGCCAGGAGCGAGTAAGGTCACATCCCTTTCATGCCTTTTAGCTTCTCACGGATCTGGTCCATACTCGGTTGAGTATAGCGTGCGGTTGTCTGGACCGCAGGCGTTCCACGCTTCGTAATGTACCCTAAATAGACTGCTAGCTCCCCGTCATCCAGCCCAGCTTCTTTCTTCGCTCGATGAGCAAAGTCATGACGGAGATCATGAAAGGTCACCTCACGAATGAATGATGCTTCTGCTTCGGTCGCCGTCGCTTTGAGTTGTTTGAACCACTCGTGGATGGCAGCCTCCCCAAGTCGCCAGCCATCGAGTTCTCCTTCTGGAATTGGGATTGTTTCCCGCTGCAACGTGAACACATAATGACTTTCTCGTGCTCGTTTCCCCTGCTGGAGATACTCGTAGAGCGGCTCTCGCGCAGTATTCAACAGGATAATGTCCCGGTACTTCTCACCTTTATGCCCCACATGGAGTTTGCCCACTTTGGGTCCGACATGGGTGTGCTCCATCAGCAAGTAAGAGACGTCACTGACGCGACATCCTGCCCAATAGCCCAGCGCAAACAACGCTGTACCACGCAGGTTTCGTGCTCGTTCGACCAGGTTGCGCAGAACCACGCGTTGGTCTTTGTGGAGTTCACGCGGAGCAAGCAAGGCTTGCGGAGCAACAGTGATACCTCTCGTCGGATTGGCCCTGAGTTCGCCCTGCGCGATCAACCAGTTCGCAAAGCCATTCACCACTGTTTTGACCCTCTCCAGGTGGCTGGTACTATACTCCTGATCCTTCAGTTCGTCCATGTAGTCGCCAAAGGCGGTCTTGGTCAGGAACTTGGGATGAAAGTTTCCTTCGCTTCCCGGCAAGTGGGCGACCCATGCCGTCACTTGACGGAGAATGCGCAGGTATGCATCGAGCGTCGCCTCATTTTTTCCCCTGAGTTCGGCGCGAATGTATTCCTCAATCCAGAGATTGGAAGCTTTCTGTGGGAAAGGGAGAATGTTGTCGTGTGATGGTGGTACTACCATCCGTTGCTCTTTCTTGTATATGCGCTGACAGTTGACGAAGAGGTGCGAGAATCATCGCAGTGCTAGCTCCTACAACAGCAGGGGTTCAACAGCTTCAATGTGTCTCATTTTGCCTCTGAAAAATTTCTGTCAAGAGTTTTGGGGTCTCATTTTTTGCTCGGGAGATCAGCGTATGACATCTGTTCTGCTCAAGAATGCCGCCTACTTGCTGTGAACTCTTGACAGAAGATCCCTTCCGTCAACACTCTTCTGTCAAGAGTTATCCTAAGAGAAAATGTCTTTCGTAGCAACAAACTCTCACCATCGGTCCTGCTTCCTGATGGGATATGTATCCTCTGCATAGTTCTACTTCTTTGAAACCCTGACCTTCGCCTTCACCTGGCTCTTTCCCGTCACCTTCACCTCAGGATGTGCGGAATGGAAGCGTTTTGCCAACTTCAGCGCAGCCTCTGCATCCTCGAGATCAGCAGCCTCGACGGAAACCGGTGCCCCATCGATCACCACGGAAATCTTGATCGGATGCTTCTCCTGTGACTTGAACACACGCAAGAGCAGAGGCTTCGTCGTCTCAAAGATCGCGCACAGCGCAGCAATCGCATCAACGTGCGTCCATGCCTCCACCGCTCCACTTTGCAGCAATGTCCCAACCATAAAGAGCAATTCTTGAAGACCCTTTTGTCCCGTGTACACTGGCTCAACCGCGAAGCCCTCCTGCCGCAATCCACTCACGATCCTCCTGCCTACCTCCCCGATCAATACAGGATTGCTCTCCTGTTCATCCTCCGGCACAACCTCCAGCAGGATCTCAAATCTCGGTGCATCCGCTGAACTCATCTGCGATTCCGCCATAATATCACTCCTATTCTCTCTACTGTTTCGGCTATTCCATACCATGCAACTTCAAATAATAAATATGCGAACGATCATCCGGACCCCCCGTATCCGCTAGCACAATTGTCGTCGCATCCTGCCAGTATACGGCCAAGACCGGATAGCTCGCCACGTACATGCCCAGCAGGCGTTCCTCTTGCTGTCCCGGTGCGGGCGTTTGCCAGAAAAAAACGCGCCCGTTTGCATCGCACGTCGCAAACAGATGACCATCGGGGGAGAAGGCAACACTGCTCACCCAGCGAGTATACCCCTGATAGGTCGCTAGGAGCTGGCCCGACCGGGTCTCCCACAGCCGAGCGGTGTCATCACTCGAGCCGGTGAGCACAGAGCGACCATCAGGGGAGGAGGCAACACTGCTCACCCCGTTGCTATGCCCCTGATAGGTCGCCAACGGCTGGCCCGACCGGGTCTCCCACAGCCGCGCAGTGTGATCATTCGAGCCGGTGAGCACACTGCGACCATCGGGGGAGAAGGCCACACTGAACACCCAGCTACTATGGCCTTGATAAGTCGCCAGCGGCTGGCCTGAGAAGGTCTCCCACAGCCGTGCGGTGTCATCACTCGAGCCGGTGAGCACAGAGCGACCATCAGGGGAGAAGGCCACGCTGAACACCGAGTCGCTATGCCCCTGATAGGTCGCCAGCGGCTGGCCAGTCTGGCTCTCCCACAGCCGTGCGGTACGATCGCCTGAGCCGGTGAGCACGAAGCGACCATCGGGGGAGAAGGCCACACTGCTCACCGAGCCGGTATGGCCTTGATAAGTCGCCAGCGACTTGGCAGAGGAGGTCTCCCACAGCCGTGCGGTGTCATCACTCGAGCCGGTGAGCACAGAGCGACCATCGGGGGAGAAGGCCACACTGCTCACCCCGTTGCTATGCCCCTGATAGGTCGCCAGCGGCTGGCCAGTCTGGCTCTCCCACAGCCGTGCGGTACGATCGCCTGAGCCGGTGAGCACCAAGTGGCCATCGGGGGAGAAGGCCACACTGCTCACCCAGTCGGTATGTCCCTGATAGGTCGCCAGCGGCTGGCCAGTCTGGCTCTCCCACAGCCGTGCGGTGCCATCAACTGAGCCGGTGAGCACCAAGTGACCATCAGGGGAGAAGGCCACGCTGCTCACCGAGCCGGTATGGCCTGCGAAAATGCGCAGCAGTGCTTGGTCTTCGGCTCCCACCCGTTTCATCTGCTCTATCCATTGGGCCGGGGCTTCTCCTGCTGGAAGCACAACTCCTTCCTCGACCGCGTGGTTGGATAGTTGTTGATAGAGCAATCCTGGCAGTCGCTGACCCCAACCGGCTTCGCCGGCCAGCAGATAGCTTTCGCGATCCAACCAGCGCTGGATCCGTGCCAGTGGCGCTGCTTGATCCGCATCCAACAATAGGACGTAGTCGCGTGCAGCTCGCACCTGTTCCAGGCAGCTCCAGTATCCTACCTGCTGCATACGCCATGCCAGGGCGTTCAGATCGACAAATGCTTCTACCAGGCACGCGATGGCTTCCGTTGCCAGCCTCGTTCCCCGGTCACCCTGCGCAGCGAGCAGGTCTTGTCCAAATTCGCGCACCAGTGGGTGCAGGCGCACCTGTTCGCCAGACAATCGTTCAAACAGATTGGCGGCTTGCAGTTCCAGGCAGGCTTCGCCCAGGGGCTCGAAACTTTCTGCATATTCGCCCAGGCCTGCTGCGAGTCCCAGCAACCACAGCGGGATGGGTGTCGCTTCGGGGAACGAGCAGGCGAGCAGGAAGAGTCGTCGCACAGCCTCGTCATGCACGCGTTCCCAGCTCCAACGGAAGGTCTCGAAGAGTATCGACTTCAGGCTGGCAAGCCTGCCCCATCGCAGCGCCTGATCCAGGCGCACCAGCGTTGCCTGCTCATCCTGAGCCAGTCGTCCACGCAGGTGGACCAGGGCCAACGGCAGGTAGCCCACGCGCTCGCAGACTTGGCGCGCTGCACGCGTCTCTGCGCTCTCCTGCCCCGCTACGATTACCGCCCAAGTCTGTGGGCGTGTTGTTTCCAGCAGCAGGCGCAACGCTGCATCCGCTGGCAGGTGTTCGACATGATGCAGTCTGACTTCCTGGGGAGCCGAAGTGACACGCGAGGTGTAGAGGATGGCGCAGCGCACATCGCTTCCCGCCAGGGCCGGCAGTGCCGACGTGACCAGTTCTGGCTCCTCGACATTGTCCAGGATGAGCAGGACATCGGCATGCTGGGCCAGGTAACGGCAGAGATGCCTGGCGCGTCTACGTTCATTTTCAGGGTGTGAGAGATCATCGTCGGCAGGCAGATAGTCGGCATTGGAGGCGAGTTCGGCGAAGTGGCGTTGCCAGTCAAAGAGGGTGTGCCCGGTGGCGGGCATCGAGAAAATACCGCCGGAGAAGCGATCCCGGTAACGGTCAGCAAATTCGACTGCGAGCCGCGACTTGCCGATGCCGCCCATGCCGATCACGCCCACCAGACCGACGCGCACTGGCGACTGTGTTGCGCCCGAGGACAGTAACATCGTTTCGAGGTCTTCGAACTCCCCAGGGCACGGCTGGAAAGGTGTGTTACGCACGATAGGGAAATAGGATGTGGGACGTTCTGCCACCAGCGCACGGGATGGTCTGCGTGCGAGTTCGGGATACGTGACAAGCATGCATTCCTGGCCGGTTGAGTTCGTGTAAGAGATCACCGGCTTCTGCTCGCCCGGCATCTCCGTATTGATGTAATCGAGCAGGCGGTTCAGCGAAATCTGCCCTTGCGCTCCTACAACCGCAGGCTCTTCTCCACGCAGCGCTTTGAGCAGCAGCCTCGTCATCGTGCTATGTCCGTCCTCTTCTCCAGCTGTCTTGTCGTAGCCCGCCGCTGCCAGGGCAGCATATAGTCCTGGCCGGCGCTTCTTCACTTCCGCGCCGGGGATCTCAAAATAGTGCTGGAGCTGCTGCCGCAGCTCATCGAGGGTATGGTCAGACCCTGTCCGGATGTCTTCGCCATAGCAGCAATCGAGGATGACCAGGACGCGTCCAGCATCGGTTTTCTCGAAGAGTCGCTCGCGCAGCCAGTGCAGCGAGACGTGCATGGTCATCGGGTCTTCCTCCACCTCCTCTTCCTTGATGTCGGCGCTGCCCAGGTAGGTATGGCGTATTTCTTGCCGCAGTTCGTCATAGGCCTGCTGCCCATGTCCGCTGAAGTAGAGCAACAGAAAGTCATCGGCGCTGCGCTGGCGCACCAGTTCGAGCACCGCCCGCTTGATACTGGCACTGGTAGCTTGCTCGCCAAGCAGAGGAGGAGCATACAACGTAAATTGGCAGCGCTGCACAAGCACATCCGCCACGTCCTGGGCATCGGTAACCGCATGCTTGAGCGCAGGCAGAATGGAGGAGCGGGTTTGATCGACGCCAATGACCAGTGCCAGCCGCTTCCCTGCGGCTTGCCCGCAGGGAACATCGGGAGAGTGAGACATGTCCTACCAACCTCGCTTGCCAATAGCTATCGAGAGGGATAATTTCTTCAATTATAACGCATTTTATGTTTCTTTTGCTGAATGTCAGGAAAAATGTTGGTGTGATCGGGTCAGGTTGTCCTGTCCTGATGTGATCTGCTCTTCTACGCGTTTTCTCGCTCATAGCTGGGAGGTCTCACCGTGAAGGAGGAACAGGGTTTCAGGGCACTTGCGAGATTGCTGAGTTAGAACGGGATACCTTACGTTATGTCCGTTCAAGAGAGACATTTCTTTTGTTCTCAAATCAATACAAGACACATTGGTCTGAAACCTTACTACTCATTGTTGACGATCATGCAGTAGTTGATGCTGCCCCTGGCCGGCCGTGTGATGGCCCGAATGCCGCCGAGCCCCTGGGCCTCCTAGATGCGCTGTAGCCACTTGTTGATCATGTGAAGGGAAGTGTCATTGTACTGTATACGTTTCCTCACATCCCTTCGAGTTTCAACTGGTAGAAATGAGGCCGGAAATGTGGGCCACCTTTATCGGCTACTATTACATGGGTATTGTCCTGCCAATACACAGTTCCCACCTCATACGTGGCGACATACATTCCCAAGAGACTTCCCATGTCCGCTCCACTTGCTCGCCAGAGGAGCACTCGTCCATGTTGATCGCAGGTCATCACGAGGTGGCCATCCGGAGCGAACGTTACGCTCCCTACCACGCCGGCGTGACCTGCCAACGTCGCCAGCAGCCTGCCGCTGGCCATTTCCCACACTCGTGCTGTACCATTCCTTGAGCCAGTCAGTACTCGGCTCCCATCTGGGGAGAACGCTATGCTCCCTACCCCGCCTCTGTGGCCTGCCAACGTCGCCAGCAGCTTGCCGCTGGCCATCTCCCACAGTCGCGCTGTGCTATCCCCTGAGCCAGTCAGCACTCGGCTCCCATCTGGCGCGAATGCCACGCTCTCTACCCCGCTGGAGTGGCCTGCTACTGTCGCCAGCAGCTTGCTGCTCGTCGTCTCCCATAGTCGTGCTCTGCCATCCCCTGAGCCAGTCAGCACTCGGCTCCCATCTGGTGAGAATGCCACGCTCTTCACCCCGCCGGTGTGGTCTGCCAATGTCGCCAGCAGCTTGCTGCTCGTCGTCTCCCATAGCCGAGCTGTGCTATCATCTGAGCCAGTTAGCACTCGGCTCCCATCTGGTGAGAATGCCACGCTCCCTACCCCGCTGGAGTGGCCTGCCAATGTCGCCAGCAGCTTGCCACTGGCCGTCTCCCACAGCCGCGCTGTGCTATCATCTGAGCCAGTCAGCACTCGGCTCCCATTCGGGGAGAACGCCACGCTCCCTACCCAGTCTCTGTGGCCTACCTCTGTAGCTAGCAGCTTGCTGCTCGTCGTCTCCCACAGTCGTGCTGTGCTATCATCTGAGCCAGTTAGCACTCGGCTCCCATCTGGTGAGAACGTTACGCTCCCTACCCTGCCGGTGTGGCCTGCCAACGTCGCCAGCAGCTTGCCACTGGCCGTCTCCCACAGTCGCGCTGTGCTATCATCTGAGCCGGTCAGCATGCGGCTCCCATCCGGCGAGAATGCCACGCTCTTTACCCCGCCGGTGTGGCCTACTACTGTAGCTAGCAGCTTGCCACTGGCCGTCTCCCACAGTCGTGCTGTGCTATCATCTGAGCCAGTCAGTACTCGGCCTCCATCCGGCGCGAACGCCACGCTCCTTACCCTGCTGGTGTGGCCTGCCAATGTCGCCAGCAGCTTGCCACTGGCCGTCTCCCACAGCCGCGCTGTCCCATCATATGAGCCAGTCAGCACCCGGCTCCCATCCGGCGCGAACGCCACGCTCTTTACCCCGCCAGTGTGGCCTGCCAATGTCGTCAGCAGCTTGCCACTGGCTGTCTCCCACAGTTGGGCTGTCCCATCCCTTGAGCCGGTCAGCACCCGGCTCCCATCTGGTGAGATCGCGACGCTCTTTACCGAGTCCGTGTGGTCTGCTAACGTCGCCAGTAGCTTGCCGCTGGCCGTCTCCCACAGTCGCGCTGTGCTATCCCCTGAGCCGGTCAGCACTCGGCTCCCATCCGGCGCGAATGCCACGCTCCTTACCCTGCCAGTGTGGCCTGCATAGATCCGCAGAAGGGAGCGATCCTCTGCACCCACCTGTCCTGTCTGCCGCAGCCAACAAGCAGGAACCTCTCCCGCTGGCAAGGGAGTCCCTACCTCCAGCGCTCGATTAGAGAGTTGCTGGTAGAATAATCCTGGGAGCACCTGGGGCCACCACCTCCCGTCTGCCAGCACATAGCTTTCACGATCTAACCACCGCTCGACTTGCTCGAGCCGTTCTGCCTTCTCAGTCAAGAGCAGTTCCGCGTACTCGCGAGCTGACCGCACCTGTTCCAGGCAACCCCAGTAGCCCGCCCTTCGAGCACGCCGTTCCAACTTGTTGAGATCCTCAAACTCGCTCGTCAGCTGCTCTCCCGCCTCTTTCAACAACGTTTCGCCTGTGTCGCCATCTTCCGCGACCAGTCGCCGCCCAAATTCGCGCACCAGGGGGTGCAGGCGCACCTGCTCGCCCGACAACCGTTCAAACAGGTTAGCGGCTTGCAGCTGCAGGCAGGCTTCGCCTAGTGGCTCAAAACTTTCCGCGTTCTCACCCAGGCCTGCTGCCAGTCCAAGTAGCCACAGCGAAATCGGCGTTGCCTCGGGGAACGAGCAGGAGAGCAGGAAGAGGCGGCGTGCTACCTCGTCATGCACGCGCTCCCAACTCCAGCGGAAAGTCTCGAAGAGCACCTGCTTCAAGCTGGCGAGCTTGCCCTGTCGCAGTGCCTGGTCCATGCGCACCAGCGTTGCCTGCTCATCCTGGGCCAGTCGTCCGCGCAGGTGCACCAGGGCCAGCGGCAGGTAGCCCACGCGCTCGCAGACCCCGCGTGCTGCACGCGTCTCCGCACTCTCCTGTCCCGCAGCGATGGCAGCCCAGGTCTGCGGACGCGTGGTTTCCAGCAGCAGGCGTAGTGCTGCATCCGGTGGCAGGTGTTCGACATGATGCAGTCTGACGTCATGGAGAGCCGAGGTGACCCGCGAGGTGTAGAGGATGGCGCAGCGCACATCGCTCCCCGCCAGGGCTGGCAGCGCCGACGTGACCAGTTCTGGCTCCTCGACATTGTCCAGGATGAGCAGCGCATCGGCATGCTGGGCCAGGTAGCGGCAGAGGTGCCGGGCGCGTCTGCGTTCATTTTCCGGGTGCGAGAGATCATCGTCGGCAGGCAGATAGTCAGCATTGGAGGCCAGTTCGGCGAAGTGGCGCTGCCAGTCAAAGAGGGTGTGCTCAGTGGCGGCCATCCAGAAGATGCCGCCGGGAAAACGCTCCTGGTAGCGGTAGGCAAATTCGATCGCGAGCTGTGTCTTGCCGATGCCACCCATGCCGGTTACACCCACCAGGCCAACGCGCACAGGCTGCCGCGCCGTGCCCGAAGGCAGCAGCATCTTTTCGAGATCTTCGAACTCGCCGGGACGCGGTTGGAAAAGGTTATTGCGCATGAAAGGGAGATAGGATGTGGGACAATCTGCCACCAGCGCACGCGATGATTTGCGTGCGAGTTCAGGATAGGTGACCAGCACGCATTCCTGGCCGCTCGAGTTGGTGTACGAGATCACCGGCTTGTACTCGCCTGGCATCTCGGTGTTGATGTAGTCGAGCAGGCGGTTCAGCGTCATCTGCCCTTGCGGCCCTACAACCGCAGGCTCCTCGCCGCGCAGCACTTTGAGCAGCAGCTTCGTCATCATGCCATGTCCATCCGCTTCCCCGGCCGTTTTGTCGTAGCCCGCCGCTGCCAGGGCAGCGTATAGTCCCGCTCGACGCTTCTTCACTTCCGCGCCGGGGATCTCAAAATAGTGCTGCAGCTGCCGCCGCAGTTCATCGAGCGTGTGGTCGGAGCCTGTGCGGATGTCTTCGCCATAGCAGCAATCGAGGATGACCAGGACGCGCCCGGCGTTGGTTTTCTCGAAGAGTCGCTCGCGCAGCCAGTGCAGCGAGACGTGCATGGTCATCGGGTCTTCCTCCACCTCCTCTTCCTTGAAGTCGGCGCTGCCCAGGTAGGTATGGCGTATTTCTTGCCGCAGTTCGTCATAGGCCTGCTGCCCATGTCCGCTGAAGTAGAGCAGCAGAAAGTCATCCGCGCTACGCTGTCGCACCAATTCAAGCACAGTTCGCTTAATATTGGCGCTCGTGGCCTGCTCGCCGAGCAGAGGAGGAACATGCAAGCTAAATTGGCAGCGCTGCACAAGCACATCCGCCACGTCCTGGGCATCGGTAACCGCATGCTTGAGCGCAGGCAGAATGGAGGAGCGGGTTTGATCGACCCCAATCACCAGTGCCAGCCGCTTCCCTGCTGCATGCTCGCCGGAAACATCAGGCATATCCTGCACACCTCGCTTGCCCATATCCATCGAGAGAGAGAATTTCTTCAATTATAACGCATACTCTGCCTTTTTTTACAGCAATTTCAGGAAAAATGCCAGTGTGATCGGACCAGGTTGTGCAGCCCTGGTGTAATCCGCTCCCCCTATGCGTGTTCTCGCTTTTGCAAGAGCTGTTGAGAGATAATTAGAGAGGGAAGGTAGCGCGAATGAGAACTGCCGAAGAAATCCAAAAACTGAAACAACAGCAGGGCCTCGACACTTGTTCGTCAAAACCGCGCCGACGGGCCAACTGCCTGGCAAATAGTCAGAAAGGAAGAAAGCGTGCATCCAATCATCCCCTTTAGCGAAATTCAGATCAACAGCACCGCGTATCGCTTTGAAGGTAGGAAATACGGAGAAATTGCTGCCTCATTCTTCCTGGTCCACACCGAGCCCGGGAACGGTCCTTCGCTCCATACCCATCCCTACAAAGAAGTCTTAATCGTGCAGGAAGGCGAGGTCACATTTATGGTCGGCACAGAAACACTGACAATCAACGGCGGCAGCGTCGTCATCGTCCCCCCTGAGACCCCCCACAAGTTCACCAACTCAGGCACAACACCGCTGCGTCAACTCAGCATCCATCCTAGCAAAGAGATCATTACCACCTGGCTTGAAGAGTAATGTATTGGAAGAGGAACGCAAGCACATGCAAACAGAGTGTCCCTTTGTGTTCCTCTCCCAACGAACTAGGCTCCAGACCAGCCACGTTTCAAAAAGGGTAGGAAAAGAGTAAGCTAGAAGAAGTTTTTTCTGTCGCAATTATGTATACTGAAAGCAATGCACACACATGATTGCAGAGGTTCTTTCAGGAAGGAGATTTGCTCATGTCATCTCATTTGGGGCTTTTGATGCTGCTGGTCAGGGATGTGCCACGCTCGAAAGCGTTCTATACGGAATACCTGGGTTTGGAAGCTGTACCGCAGTTTTCCTCTGACGAATTTGTTCTGCTCCGCTCTCACACTGGGGGGACATCTCTTGCCTTGCAAGACGCCGCGAAAGAGACCTATGGCGTTCCCCTGGCGCATGGCGGCATCATTCCGGGTTTTGAAGTCGAGGATGCCGACGCGGTCTACCAGCAGTGGAAAGCGAAGTCCGTGGAGATCCTTGGCGAAGTCATCGATATGGGGGCCGGGCGAACATTCACTGCCAAAGACCCCGAAGGCCACTACATCCAGGTCTTTCATCTGTATCCGCAGGTTCGTGAAATGCAGAAGCAGATGGGGATGTCAAGCTAGCGGGAGCGCGCATGAGAGATGGTCGGTAGGCTAGGTTCCATTCAGCGGGAGCGCGGCGGGCGCAATGATCACGAGCGCGCCGTAGAGGATCAGAACCAGGGCTGCGAATTGTGCGATGCGCGCCCCCAGCGGGAAGACTTTTTCCGCAAAGATCAGGGCAGTGAGGAGCACCATCGCCGCGATGTTCATGATGCCCAGGGGAAAAAGAAGTATGAAGAGCAGCCAGTTACATCCCAGGCAGTATATACCATGCTCCAGTCCCATGCGAAAGAAGCCAGGGGAACCGTCACGCCAGGAATGGAGGATGAAATCCTGAGGCGTGCGGCATTTCGCCAGGCAGACGCGTTTGAGCGGTGTGAGCTGGTAAAGCCCGGCCAGCACGAGAATACCGCCACCAAACCGGGCCGAGTTCATCATGATCCAGGGAACCTGTTGGGCCAGTCCCGAGGTTGCGAGCGCGCCGAGATACGCCAGCACGCCGAAGAGCGTCCAGATCAGCAGGTATGCGCCAACGAAGATCCATGTGGGCGTAAAGGCGCGTTCGCCGCTGTGGCGGTCACGCTGGACCCGCGCGAAGACCAGGATCATCGCGATCATCATTACGACCCAGATCGCCAGGAACAACGCGGCTCCCATGCCCATAGTCAGACCCATGCCCATCCCGTTCGCTGTCCTGGACTGCCAGATCAGAATCGCCCATGACGCGGCGGCCAGGATCAGCAGCAGGGCCAGGATGAGGGTACGTTCTCGTTGCAAACTCACAGTGCTCCCTCCGACTGTTACGGAGCCTCGCTCCTTGGGCACAGCAGTTTCCAAATCTCTGTCCATGCCTCAATCGTAACTCCTCAGGTACCTTTCTTGTGCCGCCTGCGGCAGGCGAGGAAAAGGAAGTGAGGACACCTCGCGCTCCGGCCGGGGGACGCAGTCCCCCAGCACCCCCTGCTGAGGAGTTACCCTCAATCCTCGTATCTGTCGTGGTGCCGGACCCAGGCCTGCGGTCCTTCCAGACCCTCCTCATCTCGCCCCTTAGGAACCAGGTCGAGGTAGTGGTAGGCAGCGTTCATCATATCGATTCCCCGCGCGTAGCACGAGTAGGTGTGAAAAATCGCGCCGCTCTCGTCTTTGTAGAACACGCTGATTCCCTCACGGTCCGTGTCGTAGGGGTCCATTCTCGTATAGTTGTAGAACGCCGCTCCACTGTGGGCTTCCTCCGGGGTAAAGGACGCCTGATAGTCAAAGTTGAAATCGCTTTGGAACGAGGAGACCCACTTGAAGCTCCATCCCATGCGCTTTTTGAACGACTCGATCTTGGAAAGCTCGGCCCGAGAAATGGCCACAAAGGTCACATCGCGGTGATTGAGGTGAACCCCGATGCCGTTGAAATTATCGGCCCAGAACGAGCAGTGCGGACACCCTTCGTCCCACTCAGGGGTGAACATAAAGTGATAGACGATGAGCTGGCTCCTGTTTTCGAAGAGCTCGGCCAATGTCTCCTTGCCGCTCGGCCCGTCGAAGACATACTGCTTGTCAACCTTCTCCCATGGGAGTTCGCGCCGCTGCCGGCTCAGTTCGTCCCGCAGCCGCGTGAATTCCTTTTCCTTCGTGAGGAACGCCGTTCGCGCGGAGAGCCACTCCTCGTGCGAAACTACCGGGTGGGCCTTGATACTGTTGCTACCGTCGTTTGTCATACGCTTACCTCTCCTTTATGAAGGTTACAGTATCAGAAAATGATGTCAAATGTGACAAGCACATCCTTCGCCACTTTCGTTTAGACAGCAAGCCGTCTGGGACGAACTGCCGCGCCCGCTACTCCTCGGCCAAAGGCTGTCGGAGCTACTTTTCTGCCAATGTTGTAACTGCCGTTCACATCTGCATGAATCACCTGCCCATTTCCCGCTCGATACCAACTACGTGCAATCCGTTTCCCGCTAAACGTTGGTGACTCCGTTCGTTTGGGATCGTAGGTGGGAATGTCGTCCAGATCAAGAAAAGAAGCTTTGGACGTGTAGCTTTCTTCATGGGTAATCACCTGAATGCCCACGAGCGCCCCCTTGTATTGCAACATCTCAATAAAACGGGCATGAGGCATCTGAACAAACTGCTGGTTGTTCTTCTTGCCCATCTCGACTTCTTGTTTCCAGAGCGGGTTTTTCCCAATACAGAGCGTTCCGATCCCCTCGCTTACCAGCAGATCAATAATCCGACGGCTTGCCGTGTGCAAGTAGGCATTGATACGGCGATTACGCTTCGTCGTGATCTGATTAAGCTTGTGAGAGGTAAAACGCTGCTGTTTGGCAAGGTGCTTCTGATGATGTTCTCGTTGTTTGTTGTAGTATTGATTTCGACTTTTGATCGGCTTTCCACTAACCAAACGCGGGATAAATCCAGGTTTGTTAGAGGTGAGAGCCGCAAGGGTATTCACCCCTGGATCAAGAGCCGCCACCAGCTTTGGATCCACTGCTGCCTGTTGTTCAGCTTTTTGATACACTACCTCCACCACATAAAAATCTCGACGAGGGACGATGCGAACCTGATCAATGGCCTGCCAGGCCACTTTTGTCTTGATCTGGATGGGCAGCCCTGACGGCACAATCATCCCCGTCTTTTTGTAAGCTCGTTTCCCAAGAGCTTGAATATCATAGATCAAGAGATAGCGTCCATGCTCTTTGTGCTTGTAACCAGGGATCTTGGGCTTTCCTCGGAACTTTTCGGGGTGCTCATACCACGCTTTGAGGCCCTCTCGAAATGCCTTCCAAGTCTTATCGATCTGGATCAGAATGGAGTTGGAGACCTTACGGGGCAGGGCTTGATAACATTCCAGATGCTTTAACCGATGGAACAGTTCCCCAGAGGGCAGATACTTGCCTTCGTGAATGTAAGCTTGTCTGATTTGGTAGGTGGCCTGATTGTAGAGATTTTTAGCAGCAAAAGCAGCGGCATCAATGGCCGCATAGCGCGGATCATTCTTTTCGATACTGTGCTGCTCGACTAATCTCACTCTTGTCCATCCTTAGCTTCTAACTGTTCAACGAGACGTTCTGCCTTCCGTTTGGCACGAGGCTTTCCGTAGAGCCTGGCGCAGATCGAGTAGACGATACTTGCCAAATCGTGAAGCAAGTCTTCTTTGTTGTTTTCTGCTGGATTAACCACTTCAATCGTTCTTCCTTGCCCACGGGATGCGCAACGAGATGGGAAGCATGTTGAAAACGGCCTTGTCAGGCGAAATGGCGAGGGTTCCAATCTCGGCACCCTCGCCAGAGCATTCTTAAAATGAAGGGCAATCCTTGTAGTGGCAGAGAATGCTTGTCTAACTGAGCGAGGCATGGTAGATTATCTAAGGCGCAAGATGCGCTTGCTTTCGTACTGACTCTGTAGAGAACAGGAGAAACCTCCATGACAGCCTATCCAGTCGTGCGCATTTCTAAGGGGCACTTTGCCCCTCCACAGTACGACGAGGTATACCGGCTCATTCAAGCATCTGCGGACCCGTTGATTCCCGCACTGAAGCAACTGCGTGGCCTCCTTTACTACCATGCAGCTGTTGATCCGGTCACCAATACCGTCGTCAATGTCAGCATCTGGACGGATCTCGACGCAGCCAAACAGATGGAGACACTGGCCCCTATGCTTGCCCAACGTCCCATCCTTGAACAGGCTGGTGTGCATTTTGATCAGATCGCGAACTATGAGCCCTTGTGGACCATCCAATTGCCTGAGCAGGAGAAGCCTCCTACTGATCTCTGCATAAAGAACTAAAGTTTTCGGTGCATGCAGGTGCTCAAATCGGGGGGCGCGAGCAAGCGCGTCTGGACGGCTTCCAGATCGAGGAGACTTGGCAGACATTTGGAGATAAGACTTGCCCTATGAGCGGACTGGAGGGGTGTCCTGGCTGTCCTGCTGAGCCCTTCGCTTCGCTCAGGGTAAACTCCGCGAAGCATCTCTGCGCCCGTCGAGCCAGACCCTTCGCTGCGCTCAGGGTGACAGCAGGGAGTGCTTGACAGGCACAGGAGACGGAGAGGCCGGTGAGCCAGACCCTTCGCTGCGCTCAGGGTGACAGGGAGAGCGTCGGTCAAGTCCTGCCAAGGCTGCTGAGCGGGTCCTTCCTAGCCAGGGGTAGTGAGCATCCCACAAGAGCCCTTCCAGCGCTGACTTGATCGGTGTCCCAGAGGAAGTGGTGAGCATGCTTATCTCCAAATGTCTGGGGATCGTAAAGGGGGCTTGACATCTCGAAAATAGGGGTGTATACTCCTAATTGTGGATAAGGAAACATACCAACTCGATACGGCAGCACTCAGGGAGCTCGCGCAAGCATGCACTTGCACGCATATTCGCAAAGCGGCGCGTGTGATCACCCAGTTCTACGATACGTTTTTGCAGCCGAGTGGGTTGCGCATGACCCAGTTTATCGTGCTGGTGGTGATAGCCCTTTCCGAGCAGGAAACCGTGATGCAAGTGGCGGAGAAGTTAGCCATGGATCGAAGTGCGCTCGCACGCTCGTTGAAGTCGCTGGAAGAGCAGGGGCTCCTCACCGTTGAGCCGGGGCGTGATCGGCGCACTCGATTAGTACGGCTGACCGAACAGGGACGTCAGGCTCTGACACGGACGCTTCCCTCCTGGCGGCAGGCGCAGGAGCAGCTGATTACGCGCTTTGGTGAGGAGCAGGCACGTTTGCTTCTTGCTGAGCTCAAAAGCATCGAGTCGCTGAGCAAATCAATCGAGCTGCTCACCTAGTTTTCTTTTTTTCTCTAAAAGGGGCGTATACCCCTTTTAGAGGGGAGAGATGCGGGTGTCTCATCGTTCCCGGTTGTGCGCGTTGGGTGGCATGAAGAACCGGGAGGGGATGCACCCTGCAACGCGCCTGGCAGATGGCAACCGCTGCTGTCCAGTCGAGGGAACTCTCCAGGGATGAGATGGCATCCTGCGATGTTAGACCATTGTGGCACTACTCATAAAGGATAGTGTGACTCAACAAGGCCATTGAAAAGAAAAGTGAGACCCGCCTTTCACCTTGGGAAAGGGACTGGGTCCGACTGAAATTCACACACACAAAGGAGTACTCTATGACTACCTTTCAAGCAGACCGCGCCGAGACGCAGTACGTCGACGGGGCCTCCGCACGCTTCGCCTACCGGCGCCTGGGTGCCCGATCGGGCGTTCCCCTGGTCATGGCCCTCCGCTTCCGCGGCACGATCGACCACTGGGACCCGGCGCTTCTCGATGTGCTCAGCTCCGAGCGCGATGTCATCGTGTTCGACAATGCGGGCACCGGCCGGTCCTCGGGCACGGCGCCGACCACGATCGACGGTTTGGCCGAGGGCCTGCTCGAGTTCGTCGATGCGCTCGGCCTGAGGCAGGTCGATCTGCTCGGCTGGTCCATGGGCGGCTACGTCGTCCAGGCAGCGACGCTGAAGCGGCCCGAGCTCGTGCGCCGACTGATCGTCGCCGGAAGCGGGCCGGGCAAAGTCCCCGACATGCCTGCCGCCCCGGACAAGGTCTGGCAGCTAGCAGGCAAGCCGGTCAACGACGATGAGGACTTCCTGTACCTGTTCTTCCCCGAAACCGACGAAGCACGAAAGGCCGGGCTCGCATCGCTGCGACGCCTGGACACTCGGCTAACCGACTCGCACGCTGCCGTTGCGCCTGAGGCCGTCGACGCCCAACGCGCTGCGATCAGCTCCTTCGGCACCAGCGTCTGGGACCGGCTCGGAGAGCTAACACTGCCAGTCCTCGTCGCCAACGGGGCCCACGACGTCATGATCCACGCGTTCGCGAGCTACGCCATGTCGCAGAGACTACCAAACGCCAAAGTCATCCTGTACAGCGACGCGGGACACGGCTTCCTCTTTCAGCATGCTGAGGAGTTCGGCCACGAAGTGTTGCGCTTCCTGCGCTAACGCCACTACGGCTCGCGGGGGCTCACCGTTGCCCGGCTGAATACGGGAAACACGGGAGAGAGGGACCTGATCCGACAACGGTCCCTGCCTCTCAAGCATGTCACGACACACACCACTCACCCTTCACGGGCCTTGCTCACGAAGGCTTGGTCCGAGAAGACAAGAAAGCGAGATCAACATGGATGCTTTGTTAGCTACTGTGCTTACTGCTCACGGCGGCCTGGACCGCTGGTCAGGCGTCAAGACGCTCACCGTGCGCCTGTCGCTGGGCGGCCCGTTTTGGGGCGCGAAAGGCTGGCCCGACCTGCTCATCGATGAGACCATCGAACTCGACGCACGGCGCGAGCACCTCGTCTACACGCCGTTCACCGCCCCCGACCGCCGCTCGGTGTTCGACGTCGACCCCGAACGCATTACAATCCAGACCACCGGCGGTCACCTCGTCGAGCAGCGCGCCGACCCCCGCGCGTCGTTCGCCGGATACGATCGCTCCACACGCTGGGACGCCGTGCAGGTGGCCTACTTCAGCAGCTACGCCTTGTGGAACTACCTCACCACACCGTTCCTGTTCACCTATCCCGGTGTACAGGCTCACGAGATCGACCCCTGGCAGGAGGAGGGACAGACCTGGCGTCGGCTGCACGTCACCTTTCCCACCACCATCGCCACCCACAATCCCGAACAGACCTTCTACTACGATGCCGACGGCATGCAGCGCCGCATGGACTACATCGTCCAGGTCAACGGCAACGCGGTGGTCGCCCACTACACCGGCGACCCCAAGACCTTCGGCGGCCTCGTGTTCCCTACCCGCCGCCTCGTCTACCGGCGACTCCCCGATGGAATTGCCGACCGCAGCCGTGGTGCGGCGATCACCATCGACATTCACGACGTCACCATCAATTCGCGAGAGGAGACCTAAACATGACACAAACGCACATCACCCCACAGCCTGCAGACGACAGGAAGGGGACGGTGGTGGTGAGCAAATACCCAAACGTCCGGATTCACACGTATGTCAGCCCACCCGACGGCTTCCTGGTGAATACGCACATTGTCGAAGGCGAGGCTTCGCTCGTCCTCTTCGATGGCCAACTCCTCAATGCGTCTGCCGCTGAAGTCGCGGCCTATGCCAGCCGCCTGGGCAAACCCGTGGAGCGGATCATCGTGTCTCACGGCCACCCTGACCATTGGGCCGGGCTCGAGGTGCTGGCAGCACGGTTTCCGACCGCGAGCATCTTCGCGCTTCCCGGCGTTGCCGAACAAATCCGCACCTACGGCGAGACCATGCTCGCGGGACTCAGGCTCGCCTTCGGAGACCTGGTCGCTGCCCGCCCCACGATCCCCACCAGAACGCTCACGGTGGGCAAGCAAACGATTGCCGGCGTGCGATTCGAATTCAGGGAGCTTGTGGATACCGAATCCGATGTCCAGCTGCTGGCGCTGATGCCGGATCAAAAGGTCATGCTCGCCTTCGACCTCGTCTTCGCACCCCGCGATCACGTGTTCACGGTCGCACCACATTTCGACCACTGGATCAGCATCCTCGATAACCTCAAAGGCATCGAGGGCTATGACACGATTCTGATCGGCCATGACCTGCCGACAGATCAGTCTGCCTACGACGCGACGATTGCCTATGTGCGCAAAGCCAGGGAATGCTACGCGCAGGCGGCTTCCGGCACCTCTTACGCCGAGGCGCTGAAAGCGGCGTTCCCGGATCGCTTGCAGCCTGGCTGGGTGGACTTCTCCGGCAGGGTTCTGTTCAACAGGCCTCGCCCGCAGGCGGGCCAAGAAGGGAAAGAAAGTTATGACTGACATCGAAACGCGAGACATTCCGCTGAACTGGGATGTGTTCGTGACACCTGGCATACCCACTGTCACCAGCGACCTGCCTCCCGGCACGCAACAGCGGTTGTGGTCGCCGATCTCGGCGACCCTCATCTCCGGCCAGCGGGACGCCGTCCTCGTCGACGCCTTTATCACCGTCGAGCAGGCGCACGCCCTGGTGGAGTGGGTCGAAGCGCACGGCAAGAACCTGACCACGATCTATGTCACCCACGGCCACGGCGACCATTTCTTTGGCATCGGAGCGCTCCTGGAGCGTTTCCCCAAGGCCCGTGCGGTCGCCACGCCCGCAGTGGTGAAATTCATGCACCAGCAGGCCTCGCCAGAGTCCATCGCGAACTTCTGGGGCGTGCGGTTTCCGGGCCAGATCCCGGACCGGCTCGTGATCGCCGAGGAACTCAAGGGAAAGGTGATCGAGCTCGAAGGGCGCGACCTGGTCGTGGTGGAAGTCGGGCACACCGACAGTGACGATACTACCTGTCTGCATGTCCCGTCCGTCGGCCTGGTGGTCGCCGGGGATGTCGCCTACAACGACGTTCACCTCTACCTCGCCGAGTCAAACGCGCAAACCCGCCGCGAGTGGATCGCTGCGCTCGATACCATCGAGTCGCTCCAGCCACGCGCGGTGATCGCCGGACATAAGCGACCGGGGAATGATGACGGCCCCAGGATCATTGAAGAGACCCGGCAGTACATCCGCGCTTTCGACCGGGTAGCCGAGACGACGACGACGGCGCGAGAGCTCTACGACCAGATGCTCTCGCTCTATCCGGATCGTGTCAACCCCGGTGCACTCTGGACATCAGCGCGTGCACTCAAGCCGTAGGAAGGAAAGACTGCCTGAAGGTTTGTTGCAGAACAATGGAAGGCATCAACACAAAGGTGAAAGACTATGTATGCTCTTCAGATATCGACGTTCGGCGAACCATCCGATGTCGTAGAACGCGTGGAGATACCCGATCCGGACGCCCCCATTGCCAACGAGGTGCTGGTCGCCGTGGAATACGCGCCGATCAACAACGCTGACCTGCTGACGATCAGAGGCCAGTACGGCGTGTTGCCTTCCTTGCCCACTGGCATGGGCATCGAAGGCGTCGGGCGAATTCTCTCGGTGGGAGAGGAGGTTGACCATCTCAAGGTCGGGGATCGTGTGCTGATCCCATCCTCCCACTCCTCCTGGCGCGAGAGGATCGTTTTGCCATCAACGGACCTCTTCCCGCTACCGCAAGGCGCTGATCCGCAACAGTTGTCCATGCTTGGTATCAATCCACCGACAGGTGCGCTGCTTCTGAGCGAATACGTCAAGCTCTCGCCGGGCGATTGGGTGATCCAAAATGCGGGCAATTCTGGCGTTGGACGCTCGGTGATCGCCTTTGCAAAGGATCGTGGCCTGCGAACCGTGAGCCTGGTGCGTCGTCAAGAACTCATCGATGAACTCGTCGCCGCGGGGGGGATATCGTTCTGGTGGATGGAGCAGGGGTATCCGCTCGGGTGGCCCAAGCCACCGGCAACGCGAAGATCGCGTTAGCGCTCGACGGCGTCGGTGGAGAAGCGATGCTCTCTCTGTCTGGCTGCCTGGCCCCTGGGGGCACGCTGGTGGTTTATTCCGCTGTGAGCAGGAAACCCGGTCTGGCAAGCGTTGTGGATCTCGCCTTTCGCAATGTGGCGATTCGCGGCTTCTGGGTTGTAAGGCCAGAGTTTCGCGCTTCCCCCAAAGTCCTAGAGGCCATCAAAACGGGTGCCCGGCTGATCGCCGAGGGCAAGCTCCACATGCCTGTCGCAGCAACCTATCCTCTCGTCGCGGCGAAGGAAGCGATCGCTCATGCCCAAAACGGCGGGAAGGTTCTGTTCGAACTCTCATAATGGCCTCATAGGCCCGCCAAAGCAATGGACAACGTTAGGCTCTCAACTAGCCTGACAAGCCAGTTAAAAGGAAGAGATTTGCCGTTTCTGCTGGACGCTGAATGGTCCTTTTGTTCCCATCGATTCCATTTTCTGTCACAGTATGCCGCCTGCACATTTCTTCTAAAAGCGTAACGTTGTCTTTGTCGTCGGCGGGCCTAAAAGGCCCAGTTGGATCTGCACAACACCGCGCACGGTTCTCGCTCGGAGCATAGGGTCATTTTCAGTAGGCTCACCGCTGCTCTTCCGAGCTAAATACACCCGACCAGTCTTGCAGGCTTGATTGATCTCCCTCGCCGTGGTCAGAACTTTCGCGCTGGTTTGTATCATCGTCATCCTCCTTTAATGGTTCATATTGACGCGGGTGGTGAAGCCGGTGACTCCTGATGGGGTGGAGAAAGACCCCGAGGGCAGTCAGCAGTTTCTATACAAGGCCAAGAGGTACCTCAGCTCGACGGTCGAGCATCTGCATCTACGTGAAGGTCTAATAGCACCCGCTGTGGCGGACCTCAAACTTCCTATCACCTGGTCGGTGGCGGTCGATACGGATGTGGCGTCGGCACTCATCAGAGTGGCAGAGAATGGGGAAGATGCGGAAGGTGCCGGAGTGTTTGGTGGTTGTGATCTCATCGCGATGGCTACACATGGGTACGGTGGCATACAACGCTGGGCGATGGGCAGCATTACCGAGCGGGTCCTGAGCGCGACGAAGCTCCCGCTCTTGATCGTACGCCCACCAGACATGATGGACAAGAGCCATGTGACGTAGGCTCCACTCCCCACTACCCCGCTTGCCCCTACCATACTACGAATTCGCTTCCCCAGCATCTTCGTGCGTCAAGCCCCCAATTCTTCGTAGAACCTGTCAGATAGGATGAGTTGACATCGCTTCACTGGAGTGATTGGAGTTTAGACTAAATTCTTGCGAAGCAAGGCGGGAAGCCGTGCGAGCCATGTTTTATGAAAATCGTGTGAACCCAGTCTACAGGCCGCTTGACACGAAATTAGTCTAAACACCAATGGAGTGATAAGAATGTGGAAATATGAATGTAGAAAAAGGAGGCTCCATGGAAAATTATCAGATCGCCCTCTCTCCCGACCTTGGCCTGAGTCCTGCTGACTTCGTTGCTGCCTGGAATGAGGATACGGAAGCTCGCACGAACGGCGAAACTCGGCTTGCGGCATCCACCGGCAAGGACTATTTTGACGCTGCTCTGGCAAACGAAATCGTGCTCAGTCTGACGACCGGCATTGTCGGCAATGCCCTCTACGATCTTATCAAGGCAGTCCTCGTAAAAAGAGGTGTGCATCATAAACACACCCACATCCAGGAAACGAAAAAGTCCGATGGCACTCGTTTGTTAATAGTAGACATCGACGAAGACTGAGAAGACTTGTTAGCGGCATGTGCAAGGAGGCGCGGGCATGGCAGTAATACGCATCCAGGAGCGTTCCGAGGAATCGGGCAGCTTTCAAGCGACCCTGAGCTTTCAGTATGGCGCTGAGTTCCCCATTACGATCAAAGATCCATTTACTGGGGCTGAGGAGGAACGGCTTGCCTGGTACTTCGAAGAGCACCTGCACTTCCCATTCACGCGCAAGGTGCGGGCCAAAGCCGCTGCCGATAGCATCATCAGCTATGGCGAAGCACTATTTGGTCAGGTCTTCGCCGATCGTGACGCCTACGCCACCTACAACAAGGAGTATCTCCAGGCTGGATTGAATAGCGTACAGGTAGAGATCGCCGGCTCACCACATTTTCACACCCTCCACTGGGAAACACTCAAAGACCCCAACCTCCGGCAACCACTGGCACTCCAGGCAACCATGGTGCGCAAGAACCTGAAACCTGCAACGATCAGTGCAACGGTACAACCTTCGCCCATCATCAACCTGTTGATCGTCACTGCCCGCCCCCATGGTAGACAGGATGTCGGCTATCGCACCATCTCGCGTCCCCTGGTGGAGGCGCTACGCCAGGCCAACGTCCCCGTCCAGATCGAGATTTTACGTCCAGGAACCTACAAAGCGTTAGAGAACCACCTGCGCACCGTCACGGCGCAGCATGGCGTTGGCTACTATCATGTGATCCACTTCGATATGCATGGCGCGGTCCTGTCCTATGAGGAATTGCAGCAAGGGCAAAAGACCAATGACTACCAATTCAACGATCGCTATGCCCGCCCGGACCTACAAGCCTTTGAAGGCGTCAGAGCATTTCTGTCATTTGAGGGCGCGGAAGGCAACCAGTCGGACCGGGTGGAGGCCTCAGAACTGGCCGATTTACTGACCAATCACCACATCCCGGTTGCTATCCTGAACTCCTGCCAGTCAGGCAAACAGATCGGTGCAAGCGAGACGAGCCTGGGCAGTCGACTGATGCAGGCCGGGGTACAACTGGTGCTGGCAATGGGCTACTCGGTGACGGTCAGCGCCGCCGAGTTGCTGATGAAGACCCTCTACCAGCAACTCTTTGCCAACGATGACCTCACCGTAGCTATTCGTCATGCCCGCACGGAACTCTACAACCACAAAACCCGGCAGGCCTACTTCGACCAGAAGATCGACCTGGAGGACTGGCTGCTCCCTGTGGTTTACCAAAACCAGCCGGTGCGTTTACGCGTGCGCCCGTTCACTGCCGACGAAAACAAGGCGTACCATGAGCACAAAGCACAGGAGCAACGCTACACGCCTGCCGAACCGCGTTATGGTTTCGTGGGCCGCGACCTGGACATCCTGCAGATCGAGAAATGCCTCTTGACCAGACGCAACATCCTGCTGGTACGAGGCATGGGTGGTGCAGGCAAGACAACGCTCTTGCAGCACCTGAATGCCTGGTGGCGAACCACCGGCTTCGTCAAGCAGGTCTTCTACTTTGGCTACGACGAAAAGGCCTGGACGCGCCAGCAGATCCTGGCCTCCATCGCCAGGCGGCTCTTGAGTGACGTGGAGTATGTCAGAGACTTTCAACCACTCAGCCTCGACGCACAGCAAGTCATGCTCACACAGCGCCTGCGTGCTGAGAATCACCTGCTGATCCTCGACAACCTGGAATCGATCACCGGGGCGCATCTCGCCATCAAACACACCCTTTCGGCAAAAGAACAGAAGGCCCTGCATGGCTTCCTGGCCGATTTGGCCGGCGGTCGCACCCTGGTCTTGCTCGGCTCGCGTGCAGGAGAAGACTGGCTAGCCAGGGGCACCTTCGACGACAATGTCTACGACCTGCCCGGCCTGGACCCCGAAGCCGCCTCCATTCTGGCCGACCGCATCCTGGAGAAGCACCACGCCACGAAGTATCGCCAGGATGCCAATCTTGCCCGCCAGACGCCGACCGAGGTGCTGGCTGCATTGCAGGCTGGCGACGTAACTATCAACGTAGGTGACAGCGAGAAGCGCACCGAGAACATCCTGCGCTGTATCGACTACTCCCACAGCAACCTCTCACCACAAGCGCAGCAACTGCTCCTCTGCCTGGCACCATTTACCTCGGTGATTGATACAGTCGTGCTTGATAATTACACTGCTCACCTGCGACAGCAACCTGCGCTGTCCGCACTGCCCTTTGAGCGCTGGCCGGAGGTCATACGCGAGGCCCACAACTGGGGCCTGCTGAGTCCTGACCCTGACATCCCACGTTTCCAGCGCTTGCAACCGATCCTACCCTACTTTCTGCGCACGCGCCTACATGCACCGGAGCAGGCAGAAGTGCAGCATGCTATAGAGACCGCATTCCGCCTGCATTATAACCGGCTAGGTGCGACGCTGTCGCACCTTCGTGGATCTAAAGACCCGCAAGAGCGACAGGTGGGCCAGCTACTCACAGGCCTGGAATACGAAAACCTGGTGACCGCACTGAACCTGGCACTGGAAGCGCAAGTCTCGATTCACGATCTCTACTTTACCTTGGCGGAATACCTGGGTACTATCCAGGATCAGCCTCGCAGGCTAGAATTGGGCCAGGAAGTGCTGAAACACCTGGAAACCTATCCGTCTGATAAGTTGACTGGTTCGTTGAGTGCTGAGTTTGTTCGCGTCATCGGTGACATCGCGAATCAGCAGTCCACTCTCAGGCAGTATGCAGCAGCGGAAGCGTCCTACCAAAGGATACTGGAGTTGGTGAACCAATTAGAAAACGTTGAGGAGAAGGAACGCGCTGAATTCAAAGCCATAGCCTACCACAACTTGGGCATGGTGGCCCAGGAGCAGCGGCAGTGGCAGCAGGCCGAGCAGTACTACCAGCAGGCCTTGCGACTCAAGATTGAGTCCAACAACCGCTACGAGCAGGCCGATACCTACCACAACTTAGGCATAGTGGCCCAGGAGCAGCGGCAGTGGCAGCAAGCCGAGCAGTACTACCAGCACGCCTTGCAGATCAAGATTGAGTTCAACGACCGCTACGCGCAGGCCAGCACCTACCACCAGTTGGGCATGGTGGCACAGGAGCAGCGACAGTGGCAGCAAGCCGAGCAGTACTACCAGCAGGCTTTGCAGATCAAGATTGAGTTCAACGACCGCTACACGCAGGCCTCGACCTACCACAACTTGGGCAGCGTGGCCCAGGAGCAGCGGCAGTGGCAGCAGGCCGAGCAGTACTACCAGCAGGCCTTACAGATCTACATTGAGTACAACGCCCGCTACGCGCAGGCCGGGACCTACCACAACTTGGGCATGGTGGCCCAGGAGCAGCGGCAGTGGCAGCAGGCCGAGCAGTACTACCAGCAGGCCTTACGGATCTACATTGAATCCAACGACCGCTACAAGCAGGCCAAGACCTACCACCGGCTGGGCTATGTAGCCCATGAGCAGCGGCAGTGGCAGCAGGCCGAGCAGTACTATCAGCAGGCCTTGCGACTCAAGATTGAGTCCAACGACCGCTACGCGCAGGCCAAGACCTACCCCAACTTGGGCTATGTGGCCCAGGAGCAGCGGCAGTGGCAGCAAGCCCGTAGCTACTTCCTTCAGGCATTGGAGACGTTTGTAGAATACAAAGATGACTATAGCAGAGATATTGTGCTGCGTAGCCTGGCCCGGCTATGGCAGGCTAGTAGTGATAAGGATTTACCTGCTGTCGTCGCGCCTATGCTGGGTGTTTCTGTGGAGGAGACCGAGGCGTTGTTACGCGAGATGTTAAGGGAGAAAGAGTCTGGTGAAGCGAAACCTGGCCAAATGAGCCTTGACGCTCCTGGGTAGGAATCACTGGAACAAAAATGAGTGTCCTCAGCGCCGATTGTGCTTGAATGCGTGAAATCCGCATCTCACCTGAATAGGTACCGGGATGACTCCTGACTAATTTGCAGGAAAGTACCCGGTTGTCAAAAAGCGTTCTGGACGCAACGCGATGACAGCCAGAGGCTTTCCTGCGCTCTGCTGAGCCCGTAACGCTCCTGCTTGACCAGTGATATACTTCAGGATCAGCTTGTGCGCCCATCTTTCCTCTGTGTCAGGCTGCACGTGCGCATATCCACGCACAATGATCTGGCGATACGGACGGCTGC
>WNEZ01000262.1_pt1 | contig 43021 bp, 44 predicted proteins | sample 5400521 | NCBI WGS metagenome assembly WNEZ01 (sample SAMN13153339, study PRJNA577476) | soil metagenome | isolation source: 120 cm saprolite under Douglas fir tree site 2 hole 1 replicate 1 | place: USA:California | collected 2015-04-18
CCCCAGGAGCTGAGCATCACGGACGACGCCAACGATGCGGCGCGGCGGCTGTGGGAGAGTCTCGGCGGCGAGTGCTCGCCGATCTACGGGCTGCGCTGGACCCGCCCGCTCCGGCCGTGCTGCTATGCCGGCCGGCGCCTCGCACGCGGCGCGTTCGGCCGCGGCGTGGCGTTCGCGGCTCGGCCGCTCTTCGCCGCGGTCGACGCGCTCGCGGCCCGCCTGCCCGGCCCGACCCACCTGGCACCACCGCCGGGCGCGCTCGAGCCCCTCGACGCCCGAACCATGGTTGCGCACCTCGACCAGGTGGTCGGCAGTCGAGCCCTGCGCCCGGTGTACGACGACCGGTCGCTCGAATGGCTGTTCGCCCAGCTGGCGGAGAAGGCCATCTGCGGCCCGCTGCGACAAATGCTCGTTCGCGGGCCGACGGGACAGATCGCGGGGTGGTTTGTGTATTGCCTGAACGCGAGGGGGACCAGCGAGGTGATTCAAGTGGCGGCGCGGCGATCCGTCGAGAAGACGGTGTTGCGCTTCCTGTTTTGGGACGCGTGGCGCCATGGGGCCTGGGCGCTCGCGGGCAGGGTGGAGCCATGGCTCGTCGACGCGCTGGGGGGCGCGAACTGGGCCATCCTCCGCTGGCTTCACCAATGGACACTGTTGCACTCACCGCGGCCCGAAATCCTGCACGCGATCGAGCGGGGCGACGCCTTGCTGTCGCACTTGGACGGCGAGTGGTGGCTCAGTTTCTGATGCAGCGCTGGGTGAGCGCGCAGGCGGAGCGCCGCCCCGAGGCGACCGCCATCGTGATGGATGGGGTGCGCTTGAGCTACGCCGAGCTCGACACGGCGAGCAACCGACTCGCCCGGACGCTCCGGACCGCGGGTTGCGACCGCGGCGACCGGGTGTGCCTGCTGCTACCCAAGTCGCCCGCGGCGATCGTCGGCCTGCTCGGCGTGCTCAAGGCGGACGCGATGTACGTACCCGTGGACGTGTCGAGCCCCGCCCCCCGCGTCGCGAAGATCGTCGGGTCGGCGGAGCCGCGGGTGATCCTCGCCGCCGGCCGCGCGGCCACGCTGCTCGACGAGCTGCTGCGCGATTCGGGGCTGCGAGCGTCCGTACGGGTGGGCTGGATGGAGCGGGCGGCGCCCGCCGGCCTGCCGTGCGAGCTCGCTTTTTCGCTCGCGGAGGTGGAGAGCGCGCCCCCGGGCGCGATCGATTGGCGGAACGCCCCGTCGGATCCCGCGCACATCCTGTTCACGTCGGGATCGACTGGAATGCCCAAGGGGGTGGTGATCACGCACGCGAATGTGACGTGCTTCATCGAGTGGGCCGTACGCCATTTTAGGCTGGGCCCGCTGGATCGGACGTCGGGGCACGCCCCGCTGCACTTCGACCTTTCCACCTTCGACGTGTTCGGCAGCTTTGCCGCGGGGGCGGCGCTCCACCTAGTGCCGCACCAGCTGAACCTGCTGCCACACAAGCTCGCCGAGTTCATCCGCACGGCCGAGCTCACACAGTGGTTCTCGGTGCCGTCCGTCTTGCACCTCATGGCCAAGTTGGACGCCGTGCGTCCGAACGATTTCCCGGCTTTGAAGCGGCTGCTGTGGTGCGGTGAGGTCTTCTACACGCCAGCCCTCCGCTATTGGATGCGCCGACTGCCCCACGCGGCGTTCACCAACCTCTATGGGCCCACGGAAGCGACCATCGCGTCGAGCCACTACACCGTCCCGCGCTGTCCGGACGACGACCGCACCGAGATCCCGATCGGCCGGGCGTGCGGAGGGGAGGAGCTCCTGGTCCTGGACGACGCGCTCGCGCCCGTGCCGCCCGGGCAGGTGGGTGATCTCTACATCCGCGGTGCGGGCCTCTCCCCCGGGTACTGGCGCGATCCGGACACGACCCGGGCGGCGTTCTTGCCCGATCCCGGTGGGTCGGCCTCTGGCGGGCGGATCTACAAGACCGGCGATCTTGCGAAGGTCGGCGAGGACGGGCTGGTGTATTTCCTCGGTCGCGCCGACTCCCAGATCAAGGCCCGCGGCTATCGGATCGAGCTCGGCGAGATCGAGGCGGCGTTGAGCGCGCTCGACTGCCTCGAGGAGAGCGCCGTGGTGGCCGTTCCGGCGGACGGCTTCGAAGGCACGACGATCTGCTGCGCCTACGTCGCGCCCCCGGCGACGGCCGTCACGCCGCCGACGCTGCGCGCAGCGCTCGCCAAGATCCTCCCGGGCTACATGGTGCCTGGGCGCTGGATGGCCTTGACCCGGTTGCCGCGCAACGCCAACGGCAAGGTCGACCGGCGCCGGCTCCGCGAGGAGTTCGCTCGAGATGAAGACACAGGGTCCTAAAGACCTCGAGGTCCGCATCGCGCGACTGTTCGCCGAGCAACTGCAGGTCGAGCTGCCGACGCCGGAGGCGGACCTGTTCGAGAGCGGGCTGCTCGACAGCTGGCGACTGGTCGTGTTGCTCGGCGCCCTGGAGGCGGAGTTCGGAGTGCGCGTGGCGATGGAAGAGCTCGAGTTCGACGACGTGCGGACCCTGGCGCAGATCGCGAGCTTCGTAGCCGCGCGCGCTCCAGGACCATGACGACCAGCCCGATGGCGACGACCTTCACCCGCTGCTCCAGCCCCGTCGGCGAGCTCGTCCTCGCCGCGACGGACGCCGGTATCACCGGCGTCTACTTCCCGACCTCCCGGCACGGACCGGCCCCGCTCGAGCGGAAGGACTGGGTGGAGGACAACGGTCGCGGCCCAGCGAGCGCGCTGCTCGCGCGGGCTCGACGACAGCTGGAAGAGTATTTCGCCGGCGCACGCACGACCTTCGATCTGCCCTTGAGCCCCGCGGGTACGCCATTTCAGCAGCGCGTGTGGGATGCTCTGCGGGCCATCCCGTACGGCACGACGCTGAGCTACACCGCGCTGGCGCGCCGGCTGGGCGACTTGCGGGCCACCCGCGCCGTGGGTGCGGCCAACGGCAGGAACCCCATCCCGATCATCGTCCCCTGCCATCGCGTCGTCGGCGCCAACGGAGCACTCACCGGGTTCGGTGGGGGCCTCGATCGCAAGCGCTGGCTGCTCGAGCACGAAGGGGCGCTGACGCGCGCTATTTTTTCGTAACGGTCTCTTCCTTCAGCACCTGTTTCGAAAACCAGAACACCAGCCAGGCCACGATCAAGAAGTCCACCGCTGCGCCAAGGACCGGGCCCAGCAGCAGGTGCACGGGCCCTAGGTCGAGCGTCGCGGTCCGCCAGGTGCCGCCCGGGATGAAGAACGTCACCATCGGCATCAGGACGCCGTCCACCAGGGCCGTCACGAGCGCGTTCGCCTTCCCGCCGATGATGACGGCAATCGCGAGACCGATCACGCCGTACTGCTTCAGGAACGCCAAGAACTCCTTGCGCATGTGTGTCTCCCCGTGGGTCATGGGACCGCGAGCCACCGTTCGGGACATACGCGCTGGTGCGACCGGTGTCAAACCGGACACGGGAGTGCTGCATCGCATTTCGAACAAGTACCACCTGATCGCCCTGCTGCGCGAGGGCGGCCCGACCGGTGAACCCGCGACTCGGCACGTGTCAGTGAACTGACGCCGTTCTGCCGCTTCAGCGGTACACGCCGAGCCGCGGCTTTAGCCGCGCAGGACGAGCGAGCCCGGGCGTCGTTCCCATCAACGACTCGCGGCGCCCTGCGAAGCGCATCGCGGCGCGCCCTCCTCGACGAATCCGCGGGTGAACCCGCGCCTCGGCACGTGTCAGTGAACTGACGGGGGCCCTGCCGCTTCAGCGCTAACTGCCGAGCCGCGGCTTCAGCCGCGCATCACGGACGATGGGATGATGCCTCCTGGTCGAACGCCGCCTCGATCTCCTGAGCCGGCTCGAGTGGCGCATCAGACAGATTCGTGAGGATGGCGACGACCAGGCGGGAATCACGGTCCAGGCCGAAGACTGCCGTCCCACCGACCGCGCTGCCCCCGTGGAACGCCCAGCGGTGGCCCAAGCTGTCAGTCCTCAAGAACCAGCCGATCCCGTAGCCCGTCTCGGTGCCGGCGTTCGTGCGCTGCGACGTGAACAACAGATCCAGCGTCTCGCGCTTCAGGAACCCCGGATCGAGCAGCGCCGACCCGAACTGCACCAGGTCCTCGGCGGTCGAGACAAACCCGCCGCCCGCCCACTTGTAGCTATTGTCGACAGCGGGCGCGACATGGAAGATCCCCGCGCTGTCCCGATCGTAGAACTGGGTGCGGCCCGGTACCAGGCTGTCCACGCGGTCGGGCGCGGTGTGAGTCAGGCCGACCGGTCGAAACACGTGCGCCGACATGTAGTGCAGGAAGTCATCCCCGGACGCGCCCTCCACCACCGCCGAGACGAGATTCCAGGCGTAGCTCGAGTAGGAGAATTGCGTGCCGGGCGGGAACAGGAGCGAGTCGTCCTGGAAGATCCTGAGCCCATCCAGCACGGTGGCGAAATGGCGGTTTAGGAAGAATTCTTGATCCTTGTAATGCCTGATGCCGGCGAGATGGCCGGCGAGCTGCCGGGTGGTGATGGGGTAGCCCTTGTCCGGGAACGACGGCACGTACCGTTGCACCGGGGCGTCGAGATCGAGCTTCCCCTGCTCGTACAACAGGGCGACGGCGGTGGCGGTGAGCGGCTTCGATACGCTCCCGATGCGGAACTGCGTCTCGCGCGTGACCGGCCGCTTGCGCGCGGCGTCGGCGTATCCAAACCCCTCGGACCACACGAGCTTGCCGTTCACCGCCACGGCTATCTGCACCCCGGGGAGGCGGGTCGCGAGCCGCTCGCACACGAGCGTGCGTTCCCGGGCCACCGTGGCCGCGTAGGCCGCAGGAACGCTCCCCGAGCGCCGGGAGGTGCACGGCGTCCCCTGTGCGGCGAGAGTGGCGGGGATGAGAAGCCCGGCAAGGGCAATGCGGCGATGCATAGGCCTCAAAGTTCTCATGAACTTACTCCATCGCGGCTTCTAAGGGGGTAGTTTTCCCTCCATGGAGCGCGTGCGGGAAGCCCTCTCGGCCGCCCTCGGCGACCGCTACCGGATCGAGCGGGTCCTGGGTCGCGGCGGCATGGCGACGGTGTACGTCGCCGAAGACCTCCGGCACAGCCGCCAGGTCGCGATCAAGGTGCTGCGGCCCGAGGTCGCGGCCGTGATCGGCGCCGAGCGGTTTCTGCGCGAGATCGCGATCGCCGCGCGGCTCACCCATCCTCATGTCCTGCCGCTCATCGACTCCGGTCAGGCGGACGGATCCCTCTATTATGTGATGCCGTATGTGCGCGGCGAAACGCTGCGGGAGCGCCTCGTGCGCGAGCAGCGGTTCGCGCTCAAGGACGCGCTGAGGATCGCGCGGGAGCTGGGCGCGGGGCTCGACTACGCGCACCGCGAGGGATTCGTCCACCGGGACGTGAAGCCCGAGAACGTGCTCCTCGCCGACGGCCACGCGGTGCTCGCCGACTTCGGGATCGCGCGCGCTATCTTCCAGGCCGGTGGGGAGCACGTCACCGAGGTCGGGCTCGCCATCGGGACGCCCGAGTACATGAGCCCCGAGCAGGCCGCGGGCGATCGGGAGCTGGACGGGCGGTGCGACGAGTACGCCCTCGCCTGCGTCGTCTACGAGATGCTGGCCGGGGAGCCGCCGTTCTCCGGGGACAGCGCCCGGGCCATCGTCGCCAGACATTTGAGCGAACCGCCGACGCCGCTTCGGGCCCGCCGTCCCGACGCGCCGCCGGCGGTCGAGCAGGCGCTCGCACGCGCGCTCGCGAAGGCACCGGCGGACCGGTTCGCGAGCGTCGCCGCGTTCACGGCGGCCCTGGAGGAGACGCGACCCGGGGCCGCGCCGTCGCTGGTCGGCAGGACGCGCTCCATCGCGGTGCTGCCGTTCGTGAATGCCAGCGCCGATCCGGAGAACGAATACTTGAGCGACGGCATCAGCGACGAGCTGATCAACGCGCTCACCAAGGTCGACGGCCTGCGCATCGCCTCTCGCACGTCCGCGTTCGCCCTCAAGGGAAAGCCGCAGGACATCCGGGCGATCGGCGCGCTGCTCGGCGTCTCCGCCGTGCTGGAGGGCACGGTGCGGCAGTCCAGAGACCGCCTGCGCATTACGGCGCAACTCGCCGCCGCCGACGACGGACGCACGCTGTGGTCGGAGCGCTACGATCGTGCGCTGGACGACGTGTTCGCGATCGAGGACGAAATTGCCCGCACCATCGTCAGCACGCTGCGCACCACCTTCCTGGCCGACATCGCCGACCCCACGCCGCAGCGCTATACCCACAACCTCGAGGCCTACTCGCTGTACCTGAAGGGCCGCTTCTGCTGGAACAAGCGCAGTCAGGAAGGCGTGCTCGAGTCGATTTCCTTCTTCAAGCAGGCGATCGACCACGATCCCGACTACGCGCTGGCGTACTCCGGTCTCTCGGACGCGTACGCGCTCCAGGTGGACTACCGCAGCGTGCCCGTCACCGAGGGCTACCGGCTGGCGCGCGAATACGCGCTCAAGGCGCTGGCCCTGGACCAGAGCCTGCCCGAGGCGCACACGTCGCTCGCCTGGGTACTGCACGTGCATGACTGGGATTGGCCGGGAGCGGTGCGCGAGTACGCCCGAGCGCTCGAGCTGAACCCGGGCTTTGCTACGGCGCACCACTGGTATGCCTACGTGCTGGTCGTGAACGGGCAGGCGGAGCAGGCGATGACGGAAGCGCTGACGGCGCTCGAGCTCGACCCGTGGTCGCTTTCGGTGCGGCGTGGCGTGGGCTGGATCAGTTACTACACCCGCCGCTACGACCAGGCGCTGTACCATTTGCGGCGCGCCGTCGCGATGAACCCCACGTCGGAAGACACCTATCGGGTGATGGGCCTCGTACTGATGCAACAGGGGGCCTACGCCGAGGCCGAGCGCGCGTTCCGCGAGGCGATCACCCTCTCACCCGACCTGTCGTACGCGACCGCGGGCGTGGCCCACGTGCTGGCCCTGAGCGGCCGGCGGCGCGAGGCGGAGGCCATGGTGGCCGACCTCGAAGCCCGCGCGCGCGAGCGCTACGTGACGCCGGTCGCGCTCTGCATCGCGCACCTCGGCTTGAGGAATGTGGACCAGGTGTTCCACTGGCTCGACCGCGCGTACGAAGACCGGCGTGGCTGGCTGACCTACATGAAGGTCGACCCGATCTTCGACCCCGTGAGGAATGAGCCGCGATACACCGCCTTTCTGAAACGGATGAACCTGTGATGGAATTCGATCTCGACGCAGGCCTGGCGGTCCTCACACGTACGCCCGTCACGCTGCGGGCCCTGCTCGCCGGCCTCCCCGCGCCCTGGAGGAGCGCAAACGAGGGTCCCGACACCTGGAGCCCGCAGGATGTGGTGGGCCACCTGATTCACGGCGAAGAGACCGACTGGATCCCCCGGGCGAAGATCATCCTCACCAAGGGAGAATCGCAGGCGTTCGAGCCATTCGATCGATTCGCGCAGGCCCGGCGCTTCACGGGCTGGTCGCTCGAACGACTGCTGGATCGATTTGCTGAGGCACGCGCTGACGGTATCGCGACGCTGCGGGGCTGGCATCTGACCCGGGAGCAGCTGGCGCGCTGCGGCCGACATCCCGAGCTGGGTCAGGTGACGCTCTCCCAGCTGCTCGCGTCGTGGGTCGTGCACGACCTGGGCCACATCGCCCAGATCTCGCGCGTGATGGCGAAGCAGTACACCGCGGCCGTCGGGCCGTGGAAGGCCTATCTCCCGGTGCTCACGCGCTAGCCGGTTGACACGGCGGCCGCGTGGTGCGAGCCTACCAGCGACCGTCGAGCCCTTTCATGCACCCTGTCAGCCGAACCGTGATTCAGACCCTCCCCGTATCGATCGAGCGGGTCTTCGGGCTGCTCACCGACCCCAGTCGCATGGCCGAGTGGCTCCCGGGATGTGCCGGAACCCAGAGCGACAAGCCGCTCAGAAAGGGCGTGCGGTTCAAGGTACGGTTCGGTCAACGCATGACCGAATTCGAGGTCGTAGACTTCACGCCGCCCACCAGCTTCGGCTGGGTGGAGCGCGGTGAGCGGAACGGCTGGAAGACGTTCTTCCGGCTCGACCCGACGGCCGAATCGACCGCGGTGACGGTGCGGGACGTGTGGGCTCCGCGGTCCATCATCGCTTGGCTGCGCGGCCGGCTGTTCGAGAAGCGCCGGGTGGACAGCCAGCTCGAAGCGATCGTCTCGAACGTCCGAAAGATCCTGGCGCCTTGAAGGGTCGGTGGAACGTGCGCCGGGTGGCCGCCGCCGTCATCGGCTGCCTCCTGGTTGTGGGTCCTGTCCATGCGCAGACGCTCGAGCTGCGTTTTCTCGATGTCGGCCAGGGCGATGCGGCGCTCGTCGTCACACCTGAGGGCAAGCGAGTCCTGGTCGATGCGGGCGCCGGCGCGTCTCCCGTCGTTCCTTACCTGCGGTCGCATCATTACGACACGCTCGACCTCATCGTCGCTTCGCATAATCACACCGATCATATCGGCGGGATGACGGCCGTGATCGCCTCGACCACGGTGCGTGCCTACCTGGACAACGGCATTCCCCATACGACCGCCACGTACCAGAGCACCGTGCGCGCGGTGGCCGCGAGCGGAGCGCAATACCTCCAGGCGACCGCGCGAACCATCACCGTCGGCTCCGCGCGCCTGCGGGTGCTCCCGCCACCTGCACGACAAGGCGATCAGAACAACGGGTCCGTGGGGATCCTGCTCGAGTACGGGGCCTTTCGCGCGCTCCTCACAGGGGATTCGGAACAGGACGAGCTCGACTACTGGCTACAGTACGACTCCGTCCCGCGAGTGACCGTCGTGAAGGTCGCCCACCACGGGAGCCGGAACGGCACCACGGCTGCGTGGGTTCAGGCGACGCGCCCGCAGGTAGCGGTGATCTCGGTGGGCGCGGGGAACTCGTACGGGCACCCCGCGCCGCAGGTCATCGAGCGGTGGCAGAACGCCGGCGCGCGCGTGTACCGCACGGACCGTGACGGCAACGTGATCATTGAGGCACAGCGCGACGGCAGCTATATCGTTCTCAACGAGTATTCGGGGCCGGGCAGAGCCGCGCCGCTGCCCGCGCCCGTCGCACGCCAGGGCGACTCGAGCGGTGAGTCGCCTCGTGCTTGCTGCCGGGTCTGCACGCGGGGGAAGGCCTGCGGCAACTCCTGCATCAACCGTGGCTACCAATGCCGGCAGCCGCCGGGCTGCGCCTGCGACGCGAGGCCATGACCAATGAGCGAGAGGGAAGCGTTCTATTCGGTCGATCGCCTCGAGCGCGCAGTCGCCGTACTGGTCGGAGACGACGGCGTTGGCCTCGATGTGCTCAAGCAGACGCTACCAGTGAAGGTGCGCGAGGGCGTGGTGTTGCGCGTACGGCTCGACGCCGCCGGTAATCCCGACTGGTCGAGCGCTACGATCGATGAGGCCGAGCGCGAGCGGCGCCTGCAAGAGGCCCGCGAGCGCCTCGAGCGGCTACGCGGCACCGATCCGGGCGGCGATGTCGTCCTCTAGGCGCTCCGAGTGTGGACCACGTGCTGCTCCATGACCTCGTCCAGACCTCGCGTCGCGTCGCGGCAACGAGCGGCCGGCTTGCGAAGATCGACCTCGTCGCCGCCCTCCTGAAGCGCGCCGGGCCGGACGAGATCGAGATCGCGATCGCGTTCCTGTCGGGCTCACTCCGCCAAGGACGGATCGGGATCGGCTACGCCACCCTGCAGGCCGCCCAACCCGATCAGGCGGCCACCGCTCCTACCCTCGAGCTCACCGCGGTGGACGCGGCGCTGCAACGCCTCGCGACGACCACCGGCCAGGGCTCCACCCAGATGAAGCAACGCCTCCTCGGTGAGTTGTTCGCGCGCGGGACGGCCGACGAGCAGGAATTCCTGCTTCGCCTGGTCATGGGGGAGCTGCGTCAAGGGGCGCTCGAAGGACTCGTGACCGAGGCGGTGGCGCGGGCGGCGGGACTCGAAGCCGGGGCCGTGCGCCGGGCGACGATGCTGGCCGCCGACCTGGGTCGCGTGGCGCACGCGGCGCTCACCCGGGGAGCGACGGGTCTCACGAGCTTTCGCGTGGAGCTGTTCCGCCCGCTACAGCCGATGCTTGCGCAAGCCGCGGATGATGTAAGGGAAGCGCTGACCCGTCTGGGGGAGGGGCAGGCGGCGTTCGAGTACAAGCTCGACGGCGCCCGCATCCAGGTCCATAAGGCGGGAAACGAGGTGCGGGTGTTCTCCCGTCAGCTGAACGACGTTACGCAGGCGGTGCCCGAGGTGGTGGAAACGGTCCGGCGCGTCCCGCTCGACGACGCCATCCTGGACGGCGAAGCGATCGCGTTGCGCCCGGACGGCACCCCGCTGCCGTTCCAGGTGACGATGCGGCGCTTCGGACGGAAGCTCGACGTCGAACGGATGCGCACCGAGCTGCCACTCGTGCCGTTCTTCTTCGACATTCTCTACGCCGACGGCGCGCCGCTCCTGGACGAGCCCTACGCCCGGCGGTTCGCCGTCCTCGCCGCGGCCGTGCCCGGCGAACAGCGCGTGCCCCGCATCGTGACGTCGGACGGGGACGAAGCCAGGGCGTTCTTCGAACGGGCGATCGCGGCCGGACAGGAAGGACTGATGGCCAAGGCGCTGGACGCACGCTACGATGCCGGCGCGCGCGGCGCCGCGTGGCTCAAGCTCAAGCCCGCCCACACCCTCGACCTCGTCGTGCTCGCCGCCGAATGGGGCCACGGCCGCCGCCACGGCCGGCTCTCCAATCTTCACCTTGGGGCCCGTGACGGTGGAGGCTTCGCGATGCTCGGGAAGACGTTCAAAGGGATGACGGACGAGACGCTCGAGTGGCAGACGGCGAGGCTGCTCGAGCTCGAGACGCGACGCGACGGGCATGTGGTGTACGTGAGGCCCGAGCTGGTGGTGGAGGTGGCGTTCAACGGCATCCAGGCGAGCCCGACGTATCCGGGCGGCCTGGCGCTGCGCTTCGCGCGCATCGTGCGCTACCGCCCAGACAAGGGCCCGGACCAGTCGGATACCATCGAGACCGCCCGGCGCCTGCATGGGCGCGAGGTTGGCGAGACGTAAACGCCCGAGAGGCACCCACTCAACGCAGCAGCGCGCCGGCGAGTTCGCCCTCCGCCTGGGCGACATGATCGGCCTTGGAGCGACCACGCTGGACCCGCGGCTCGTCGTGATCCGAATCCGCTAGCTAACTCGGGGGAGCGGCGATGCGGCCGATTTGACCCGGCCCCCGCCGCGGGCTACTCTCGCGGGCGCCATGTTCTTCAAGAGCCCGCATCCCGACATCGCGATCCCGGACATCGTGGTGCACCGCTTCGTGCTCGCGCGAGCGGCGGCACTGAGAGACAAGCCAGCCCTGGTCGACGCGGCGAGCGGCAGAACGCTGTCGTACGGACAGCTCGCCGGAGGGGCGGACCGGGTCGCGGCCGGCCTCGCCGCCCGGGGCTTCGCGCCGGGCGACGTCCTGGCCTTGTTCGCGCCCAACTGTCCCGAGTTCGCGCTCGCGTTCCACGGTACGCTCGCCGCCGGCGGCGTCGTGACCACGATCAACTCGCTCTCGACGGTCCAGGACGCGACTTATCAGCTGCGTGATGCCCGCGCCCGGTTCCTCGTCACGGTGCCGTCATTCATGGATCGGGCCGCCACAGTCGCGCAAAAGGTGGGTATCGAGGAGATCTTCGTTCTTGGCAGCGCGCCTGGCGCCACGCCGTTCGCGACCCTGCTCGAGACCGGCGCATCGGCCCCGCGCGTTCCGGTCGACCCGGCGCGGGATCTCGCGGTACTGCCGTATTCGAGCGGCACCACGGGATTCCCCAAGGGCGTCGTGCTGACGCATCGCAATCTCGTGGCCAACCTGCTCCAGACGGCCTGGGTGCACCATGTGGCGGAGCAGGATCGCATCATCGCGGTCCTGCCGTTCTTCCACATCTATGGGATGCAGGTGGTGCTGAACCTGGCGCTGTGGAGTGGCGCGACCCTCGTCACCATGCCCAGGTTCGAGCTGGAGCCGTTCCTCGCCAACCTGCAGCAGTATCGCATTACCCGGGCGTTCGTGGTGCCACCGCTCGTGCTCGCGCTCGCCAAGCATCCGGCCGTGGACCGCTACGATCTGTCGAGCCTGCAGGCGATGATGTCCGGCGCGGCACCGCTCGAGGCCGACCTCGAGACCGCATGCGCCCGGCGTCTGGGATGCGGGTTCATTCAGGGCTACGGACTCACCGAGGCGAGTCCGGTGACCCACGCCAATTCGGACGAGCCCGGCAAGTGCAAGCCAGGGACGGTGGGACCGCTGGTGCCGAATACCGAGTGCCGGATCGTAGATGCGGCGACCGGCGCCGAGCTCGGGCCGGACGAAGACGGGGAGCTCCTGATCCGCGGCCCGCAGGTGATGGCGGGATACCTGAACAACCCGGAGGCCACGGCGGCTACGCTCGACGCCGACGGGTGGTTGCGCACGGGAGATATCGGGCGCGTCGACCGGGACGGGTACTTCACGATCGTCGATCGGTTGAAGGAGTTGATCAAGTACAAGGGGTTCCAGGTCCCGCCGGCCGAGCTGGAGGAGTTGCTGCGGGGCCATCCTGCGGTGGCCGATGCGGCGGTGGTCCCGCTGGCGGACCGGGAGTGCGGCGAGGTACCGAAGGCCTTCGTCGTGCTGCGAGGCGACGTGTCGGCGGCGGACCTGATGGCCTATGTGGCCGAACGTGTCGCGCCCTACAAGAGGATCCGCGCGCTCGAGATCATCGACGCCATTCCCAAGTCACCCTCCGGGAAGATCCTGCGGCGCGTGCTCAAAGACCGAGCACAGCCGGTCTCCCTCTAAACCGTCGATTCGTCGCAGCGGCCTCTGGGCTCACGGCCGGACGGGACCGCCCAGCGCGACCGGGTTCGCGGCCCCGGTCCAACAGTAGGCGCGCCAATCCGCGGCAATCCCGCACGCCAACCCCTGCTGGGGTCCGACGTAGTACCAGTCGCCGGAAGCGAGGTATAGGCCGATCGTCCCGAACGTGAGACCCCCGGGGACGAGGGTCGGAGCCGTGAGTGCCCCACCCCAGCAATACACGTGGCCCGCCGGGTCCAGGCCGCAGCTTGTCGCAGCCGCATCGAGGGAGGTGAACTGTGGGCCGCCTACGACCGGGACAGGAACGGGGTGTGCGCTACTGTCCAAGGATCCGATCCCCAGCTCGCCCCCTTCGTTGCGTCCCCAGCACCACGCCGTCCCCTGGCTCGTGAGTCCACACGTATGCTCCACGCCCGCCGCGAGGGACGTGAGCGCCGGCGCACCGGAGACCGATGCCGGCTCCGTCCGCGACTGGGTGGACCCGTCGCCCAGCTGACCCCAGGTATTGTCGCCCCAACAGTAGGCCGTTCCGTCACTCGTGAGCGCGCAGGTGTGCTTCCCACCCGCGCTGATCGACGTAAATGCGGGCGCGCCGGCCACGCGGACCGGAACGGTGCTGCAGCGGTAGTTGTGACCGACTACGCCGTCGTAGCAGACGAGGGGCGCAGAGTCGGTGCCCAATTGCCCGACATCGTCCGACCCCCAGCACCAGGCGGCGCCGTCCGCAGCGACGCCGCAGGTATGCGGATTGCCGAAGTCACTGCGCTTGCCCGGGCTGAGCGACTGGAAGGTGAGCCCGCCCGTGACGAGCACCGGCTTGCCGCTGTAACTCGACACTTCGCCACCCAGGTAGCCGCTGCCCCAGCCAGTAGCCTCGGCCGTCGGTGGCAATCCCGCATCCCATCGTGCTCCCGACGACGACCGACGCGAACGTGAGGCCGCCCGCGAGCAGGCGGGGCGTGTCGAGCCCGAAGGCCGTGTCGGGCGAGGCGATGGGGAGGCCACCCCAACAGTAGACGGCCCCCGCGTCGGTCAGCCCGCACCGGCCCCCGAGACCCACGCGGGCGAGGGGGACATACCCGCTGCCCACGTGTATCTCCGCCTTGCCAGCGATGCTGTCCGCTACCGCCCGCACGTAGGCGGTTCCTCTCCCGACCGCCCGGGCCAGGCCATTGGACACCGTCACGATGCTCGGATCGGACGAGCTCCAGGTGAATGACGCGGGGACCGCCGATTCGTGACAGAACTCGAGGTCGCACTCCTTCGTAGTGGCGACGGCGGTGAGCCGCACGGTTTCCCCAACGATGAAGACGTACTCGGCGGGGCTCACATACACGGCATCGATGCCCCGAGGCGAACGAGGTCCGAGGGTGAAGTCCGGGAACGTGCAGCCTGCGAGCGCGAGAGCCGCGACCCCGCAGGCCAACCGTTTGGTGATCATCGTGCTACACGATGCGCGACGCGGGTCAAGCGCCGGTCAAGACCGCGCTGTCCTATAGTTTCCTCATTCGCGACACCAATGCCTGACACCACCGCGTGCGCCATGTTACCCGAGGCCCTGCAGCTGGAACTCGATCGCCTGCACGTTCCGGCATACGGATGGGCGCTCGCGTGTTGCAGGGGCGACCGTCCCGCCGCCGAGGACGCACTGCAGACGACCTACCTGAAGATTCTGGACGGGCGTGCCCGGTTCGAGGGCCGCGGGAGCTTCCGGACCTGGTTGTTCTCAGTCGTGCGGCACACGGCGGCCGAGCTGCGACGTCGCAGCGCGTTCTGGCGCCTGCTGCCGCTCGCGTTGCTCGCACCGGCGGCGGACGGCCGGCCTGATCCTGCAACGGCGCTGGCGCAGTCGGAGACGACGGGCCGGCTTGTCGCGGCGCTCGACAAACTGCCGCGCCGCCAGCGCGAAGTGCTGCACTTGGTGTTCTATCAGGACCTGACGATCGCCGAGGCGGCGGCCGTCGCGGGCGTCTCCGTGGGCACCGCCCGCACCCACTACGAGCGCGGGAAGGCCGCGCTCAGGACCCTGCTGGGGGAAGAACGAGAATGATCGAGCGCGACGATCACCACCTGAAGCAGGCCTTCGAGGCGCTACGCCGGGAAGATGCGGCCGGCACGCCGCCGTTCGCTGCGACCATTGCTGCCGCACGCGCCCGGCGAACGGCTCGGCCGCGACGCCGGGCGCTGGGGCTCGCCGCCGCCTTCATCGTCGTGGTGGCCGTCGTAGTCATCTCGATCCGGCGCGAGCGCGCCGGCGTTCGCCTGGAGATCGATCTCGCGACCGTGCGGTGGCAGGCGCCCACCGACTTCCTGCTCAACCTCCCCGGTGATGAGCTGCTGCGCAGCGTGCCGCAGCTCGGACCCCGGGGCCTCGACCGGAGGACACTGTGAAGACACTTCGTTCAGGCTTGGTTCGGACGTTCGTCCTGCTCGCGGTCGTGACGGCGAAAGGGGGGGCACAGCAGCCGCCGCAAGCCCCTGAGGATCCGCTCGCACGAATCCTGTTTCCACCGGAGCTCGTGATGCAACACCAACAGGACATCGGGCTCCGACCCGAGCAGCGTGCCGCCATCACTAAGGCGATCCAGGATTTCCAGAGCAAGGTGGTGGATCTGCAGTGGCGCATGCAGGAGCAGTCGCAGCGCCTCGCCACTCTCCTCGACAAGCCGGCGGTCGATCAGACCGCGGCGCTGGCGCAGGTGGACGAGGTGCTCGGCGTCGAGCGGGAGGTGAAGCGCGCCCACATCACGCTGCTGATCAACATCAAGAACACACTCTCGGCCGACCAGCAGGCGAGGCTCGCGGCGGCGCGGGCGGCGGCGATGCGCTGAGCCGGGTGTCGTTCAGGGCGTGACGGTCGCGCTCGCAGTCGGCTCGCAGGCGGGCGCGCCTTCTTTGATCGCCGGCCTGGCGGGCGTCGAACCCATGAATACCGCGCATGTCTGCCCTGCGGTGACGTTCGTGAGCGTGGCGGTCCAGCCGTCGCCGGTCAGCGTGATCGTCGGGACGGGGTTCCCGGCGGACACGGTGTAGGCGCTTCCCAGGTCGGTCGCGTACTTCAAGTTCTGAGCAAAGTATGTCTCTTGGAGCGTCACCAAGTTCCGCAAGTCCGACTTCATGGCGGCGACCTGCGCCCGCGTCTTGAGGTTCGTCAACTTCGGAAACGCGATGGTCGCCAGGAGGCCGATGATCACGACCACCGTCAGCAGCTCGATGAGGGTGAACCCGGCGCGCCTCATGAGGGTCCGCTCTCCCGGAACCGGTCGCGCCACGTGGGTGTTAACATCGGCATGACATCTTCCCTCGGTGCCCAATCCGGCGGCAGCGCCGGCGTTGATACTCCTCCCGCCGCCCGGAGCGGCACCTTTCTCCTGGGGGGCCGCCTGCCCGTCCACCGCCTCGGCTTCGGCGCTATGCGGCTCACCGGGAAGGGGATTTGGGGCGAACCATCCGACGTCCGCGAAGCGGTCGCCGTGCTGCGCCGTGCCGTCGAGCTTGGGGTCAATTTGATCGATACCGCCGACTCTTACGGCCCGGAGGTGAGCGAGCGGCTCATCGCCGAAGCGCTCTACCCCTACCCGCAGGGGCTTGTGATCGCCACCAAGGCGGGCTTCGAGCGCCCCGGGCCCGACCAGTGGAAGACGAACGGGCGACCGGAGCACCTCCGCGCGGCGTGCGAAGGCAGCTTGCGCCGGCTTAAGCTCGAGTGTATCGACCTCTACCAGTTGCACCGCATCGATCCCAAAGTGCCCCTCGCCGACCAACTTGGCACCTTTAGGCGGCTTCAGGAAGAGGGGAAAATCCGCCACATGGGCCTGTCGGAAGTCTCGGTGGGCGAGATCGAGCGGGCGCGACAGATCGTGCCGATCGTCTCGGTGCAGAACCGCTATAGCCCCACCGACCGCCAGCACGAGGGCGTCCTCGACCACTGCGAGCGCGAGAAAATGGCTTTCCTGCCGTGGTACCCGCTCGGTGCCGGGGCGGCGCTGCGTTCGAGCAGCCCGCTAGCCCGGGTGGCGGCACGGCTGCACGCCACCCCTGCGCAGGTGGCGATCGCCTGGCTGCTACGGCGGTCCCCGGTGATGCTCCCCATCCCGGGGACCTCGAGCGTGAAGCACCTGGAGGAGAATGTGGCCGCGGCGCTGCTCGAGCTGCCGACGAACGACTTCGAGGCGATCGCGCGCGCGTCCTGAACGCGGGCTATCCGCTCACTGCCTCGTCCACGTCGAGCGCATGTCCTCCGTCACCAGGCGGATGAGGGTGTTCACGAGCGGTCCGTACGCCTCCTTGGGATCCTTGGCGGAGAAGTCGAGCTGGCCGCCGATCAGCGCGACATGACCGACCCGCTCGGTCGCCCAGGCGCTGGAGCGCCACAACGTGGCCCCCGAACGAGTCGAGAGCAGCCGCACCGTGAGATCCACGCGCACGGTGGCCTCGAGATGCGGGGTTACGAGCCCCGCGAGTCCGCCCGTCCCCTTGGGATTCGTGACCTTGAGATGGCCCGCGAATACGGCGCCCACCTCGCGCTGTTTGCCCAGCTCCTGGGCGGCGACGATGCCCAACTCCTTCTCACCTACGCGCTGCAGTAAGGAATCCTGGGTGCCGAGCTCGAGCACCTCGATACCGGGTTGCGCCGCCAGCATGTCCTCGGAGAACCGCTCGGTTGCGAACTCGTGCAGCGAGCCTTTGGCGTTCTCCACCGTGAAGGTGACGAGGCCGAGCCTTCCGTAAGGCTGCAGGTCGAGCCGCGGCGGCAGGAGCACGCTGCGCCTGCCGCCACCGCAGGCCGACGCGACCAGCAAGACTAGAACGGCGGATAGCCCGCCGGAGCGCATGCCCATGGTTCGCCTCAGGGGTTGGGGACGGTCCACGGTAGGGGGAGAGGCACAGGCGGTCAAGACGTAGATTGCATTCCCTAATGGAAATCGGCACGACCCTGTATGTCAAAGACCGCCGGCAGTGGCGGGCCTGGCTCGCCAAGCACCACAGGACGGCACCCGAGATCTGGTTGATTTATTACAAGAAACACAGCGGCAGGCCGCGTATCCCCTACAGCGACGCCGTAGAGGAGGCCCTGTGCTACGGTTGGATCGACAGCATCACAAAGCCCGTAGACGAAGATCGCTGGGCTCAACGGTTCTCGCCCCGTCGGCCCTCGAGCAGGCTCTCGGACATGAACCGCGAGCGGGTACGCCGGCTCATCGCCGCCCGCCGCATGACCAAAGTCGGTCTGGAGCGGATCGCGCACGTCTTCGATCACTTGAGCGATACGAAACGGCAGCTCGAGTGGCGGGTTCCCCCGGACATCCTGGCGGCCGTCAAACGGGATCGGACGACGTGGAAGCACTTCCAGGCGTTCCCCGCGTCGTACAAACGGATCCGGATCGGCTGGATCGACGCAGCCAGGCGGCGGCCGGAGATATTCCGCCAGCGGTTGCGGCACTTCCTCAAGATGACCGCCCAGAACCAGCGGTTCGGGATGGTGCAGTGACTCAGTTGACCTTGAGCACGGCCTCGATGAAGCTCAACGTCTTGGTTTCGACCCACTCGACCGAGACGGCTTCCACCTTCATCGTCCCGATGCGGTCGGTGCTGCTCGTGACCGCCCGGCCCTTAGTCGGGGAGTGTTTGATGTCCCGCGCGACCGCGATGCCGCGCCGGGGATCGCACTTGAACGTAAGCGTGGAGGCGAGCGCTGTGCCCGCCGGCGTGCGCGGCGTGAATATGAGCGCCACAGTGGGATACGCACCGGCGGTGGTAGTCTCATCTTCGATGGCAGCTCCGTGGCCGGCGTTCTTGAGCGCGTCCATGAATCGGTCCAGCACCGATCGCACGACCGTTCGGAGACGATCGCCGCACGCCCGCCGGCGCCGCTCGCCCTCGTCTTGTGCCGGCTTCACCTCGACCTGCAACTTCGCGGTACGCTCGTCGTAGCTCTTCAGGAGCGAGCGCAGCTGTTCCATACCCTTGTCGCCCATGAGAAGATGATACGGCATCGGAGACCATGAGTCACGTCCTTCCTGCCCTGCTGCTCGGCGTCTGCACCATCTTCGGGCTGGTGCTCGTTCCCCTCGGCCTGCCCGGGCTGTGGGTCATGGTGGCCGGGATCGTCGGGTACGGCTGGCTCACGGACTTTCGTTCGGTCGGCGTCGCCACCATCATGGTTGTGTTGGGCCTCGCGTTCCTGGGTGAGATCATCGAGTGGTGGCTGGGATTTCGGCTCACGCGGACGTTCGGCGGCTCGCGCCGGTCTGCGTGGGGCGCCCTCGTCGGCGGGATCGCCGGCGCCGTGCTGGGCGTGCCCGTGCCGATCGTCGGGAGCGTGATCGGCGCGTTCCTCGGCTCGTTCGCCGGTGCGGCATTGTTCGAGTATTCGCTGTCCCGCACAACGGGGACCGCGGTGCGGGCGGGGTGGGGCGCCGTGGTGGGACGCGCGGCAGCCGCCGCGACGAAGATCGCGCTGGGTATCGTGATCGCGATAATCGGAGTGTTCGCCGCACTCCGCGGCTGACCCATCGTGTGCCCCGTGTGCGACAACGGGCCGGCGAACAGCGGCGCGGACTTCTTCGGCGTCTTCTTTCCGTCCGAAGGGTTCCGCCGCTCGGGGCAGGTGGCGAGCGGCGATATCGTCAAATCGTAGCGCCGACGCGCACCTCGCTGGACGGCGGATCTGTCGCTCGGTGTCGACGTCGGACAGTCGGATTCGACGCAGGCCCTGAGCCGCGTGCTGAGCGTCGGGGCGAGCCACGTACTGACGGGTTCGGTGGCCCTCGCGCTCGACGGTAGTGTCGGTCTTTCGGCGGCGTCGCCCAGGTGGACACTCGCGGTGGGCGTGGGGACGGCGTTCACGGGGATCTCGCCGGTCAGCCCGTCGTCGTCGCCGCGGCGTCTCAAGAGAGCGTTCGGGGGGGGAGTGAGCCGCGGCAGCGGGGCGGGGAAGGTCGGCTGCCGGTGATGTGGTATCCTGCGGCGGCTAGGCCTCCACTTCTCTCACCGCCGCGAACGGCACCAGCTTTCGCGCCCGCTCGTCCCACAGGGTGAGGCGGACGCACCGGAAGCTCTCCCACAGCGTCAACGTCGGGACCTGGCGCAGCTCGGCATGGTCGTCCAACGCCTGCTGGAGGCGATAGTTGGGGATCCGGGGATGCAGGTGGTGGATGTGGTGTAGCCCGATATTCCCGGTCGCCCACTGGAGCAGCTTGGGGAGACGGTAGTACGAGCTCCCCTGCAGCGCCGCCGCGTCGTAGGCCCAGCGCTCGTCGTGCTCCCAGTATGTCGGCTCGAACTGGTGCTGAACGTAGAACAGCCACACGCCGAGCGACGTGGACAGGAGCGTCACCGGGAGCTGCACCAGCGCGAATTCCCGGAACCCGACGAGTGTCCCCATCAGCGCTATCGCCGCGGCCAGACCGACGTCCGTCCAGAAAATGCTACGCCGCTCGCGCGTCCACTCGCGCGGCACGATCGTCGGGATGCGATGCCGTATGAAGAAGTGCAGCACGGCGCCCACGCCGAACAGCACCACCGGATGGCGGTACACGCGATACTTGAACTGCTCCCAGCGCGACCGGGCGAGGTACTCGTCCACCGTCAGGGTGTCGATGTCGCCGAATCCGCGGTGCTCGAGGTTGCCCGACGTGGCGTGGTGCAGCGCGTGGGTCTTCTTCCAGTAGTGGTAGGGCGTGAGGGTGAGCACGCCGAGAATCGAGCCGACGATGTCCGCCATGCGCGTCGACCGGAAGAACGCGGCGTGCCCGCAGTCGTGCTGGATAATGAACAGGCGGATCAGGAAGAAGGCGGCCGGCACGGCCAGGAGCAGGGTGAGCCAGTAGCCGACGCGGAGGCTCGCATACATGAGCGCCCACGCGCCGGCGAACAGCGCCGCCGCGCTGGCGAGCTGCCACACGCTGCGCCGGAGCTGGGGTCCCTTGTAGCGTGCCAGGCGCGCCGTCCATGCCGCTTCGTTCGCCATTGCCCTACCGGTTCAGGGGTGTCCCAGGCTAATGGAGCCGGGGGGGGAAGTCAAACCGCAGCCGATGCGCGCGCACGGGTTAGATTGATCAGCCTGGGACCCCAAGGGAGGTTGTCAATGGCACCGGTCACAATCGCGCGCTTTGTGCAGGAGCTGGAGAAGCTGAAACAGGTGTCGGACGCCGAGAAGCTCAAGCCGCAGGAGTACGACAGTCGGCTTGCCAGGATCATTCAAGAGTTGCGGGAGAAGGGCATCGACGCCGATCGCGCTGCCACGACCGCAGCGCTTGCGGACGCGGTCAAGCGCGGCATCATCACGCTGCCGGTGCAGGCGCATCTGCAGCGCCGATTGGGACTGACCTAAACGCCCTGGAAGTACTGCTCCTCCCAAGCGACGTCGAACACCTCGTTGCAGTGTCTGCAGCGCATCGAGGCCAGTCGCTCGCTGAGCGGAACGCGCTCGCGGCAGTTGGGGCAGACGGCGTATTCGGTCACCCCGGGAAAGCGCGCCGGATTCTTGGGACGCGGCACGACGGACCAGCGGTGCGGCGGTCTGCTGATGATATCGAGGAGCGGCCGCGGGACGTCGATGGCCTCGCCGAGGACGTCGAGGAGGGCCTCTCGCGGCCCCAGCTTTTTCACATGGTACCACGCGCCACGGCGGAGCGGGCGGTCGATGTCCGCTCGCAGCCGAGCCCAGTAGCGCTTGGGAGTCACCGCCTCGCTCGTGTCAGGTCCACAGCAACCCTCACCGTGTCTTCGGGTCCTGCGTGGCTCCCGGTGCGCCGATCGGACGCGCCCGCGGTGGCCGATGCCTGTCACAATAATATCGCTCGAGGCGGCCTGTGTCTCGGGACTTCTGGTGGGTCACCCATTGGGCCGTCTGCTCGCAGGTCCGGCGGGTCACCCAATCATAGAAGTCGCAGCGAGGTTCGCCCATGGAGAGTGCTCGGACGTGGGGCTGCCCACGTCACCGCTCCGCCGCCAACGGTAGTTGCATCTCCGCCATGTCGCGGTTGATCCACACCACGTGGTCACCGCACATGATCGCATCCACTGGATACGGCTGGCTCGCGAACGATTGGCCGTCCGAGCTGGCAACTTGCGTCGTCGGGAAGTAGTACCAGCATCGGTCGCCGCCCGGATGGCTGTGGATCATGCCTACCGTCCCCGACCACCCGGCGTCCTCGCACGTCTGGTGCGGAACGACCCGCGTTGCGGTGGAGTGGCTGGGCTCGACGTCGGCCGGTGCGATGCGCCGTACTACGACGACGCTGCCCCGCGTCTCGCCGATCATGCACCCCATGAACTCCGTGGGATACGAGCGATACTGGAGCGCCAGAAAGCGGCGCGCCTGGTCGGACAGAATCAGCTTCCGCACGGTCGGTCCGCGCGTCGTCCCACCAGCGCTCCGTGCCCACGCCGACTCCACGAGCCGGGCGGACTCGGGCTGCAGGGCCAGCAACGCCGTGAGGCCCAGCGCAGCGACTGCGATGCGGACGATCCGCGTGCGACCTTCGTTCACCGCTCCCTCCTTCGGCAGCAACAATTCGCAAGACCGATGCCAACCAAAGCAGTCGCATAGTGGTGCGAACACGAGCAGCCGCGCCGCCTTTTGGGGCATGGCGGTGGCGGGCCCGGCGTGCAAAACTGGAGAATCTCCCAAAAGGCGCGATTCCCGCAGTCGGGGAGTGTTGCGTTGGTGGGTCACTCGAAGACGGAGGTTAGTCTCCATGCAAGCGTCCAACCCGGCCACGTCCGCGGTTTCAGCTGGCCGCAAGCCACGCGACGATGAGATCGACGTCTTTGGCCTCACCCACCCGGGCAAAGTGCGGCGCGAGAACCAGGATCACTTCCTCATCTCCTCGCTCCACAAACAGATTCAAGTGCATCTCACGAGCCTCCCCACGTCCGAGCTCTTGTCGCAGCACACCGAGCGCCTGGCATTCCTCGCCATGGTCGCCGATGGTGTCGGTGGCGCTGCCGGAGGCGAGGAGGCGAGTCGGCTGGCGGTCGGCGCGATCACGCGGTACGTCACCCAGGCGATACACTGCTATTACTCTGAGGACGCGATGGACGAAGAGCGCTTCCCCAGGGCGCTCGAATCGGCCGCGCTGCGGGTCCACGAGGACATTCAGCGAAGCAGTCCGACGGGTCCGCTGCAGGCGTACATGGCGACGACGCTGACACTGTGGATTGGGGTGTGGCCGCGCGCGTACCTCCTCCAAGTGGGCGACAGCCGCTGCTACCTGCTCCGGAACGGCGAGCTGATGCAGCTCTCGCGCGACCAGACGCTCGCGCAGGACCTCGTCGATCGGGGCGTGTTCCGCCGCAGCGATACGCTGAGCTCACCCTTCTCCAACGTGCTGTCGAGCGCTTTGGGGGGACCGGAGGCGGCGCCGATCGTCACTCACATGCAGCAAGAGTGGGGCAACGTCGGCCTGTTGTGCAGCGACGGCCTCACGAAGCACGTTCCCGACGGTCGCATCCGCGAGCGCCTCCTCGCGATGACGTCGGCGAAACAGGTCTGCGAGGACCTGCTGCGCGATGCTCTCGACGCTGGAGGAACGGACAACATTACCGTGCTGGTGGGGCGGACGTTGCGCAAGGATGCAAGCTGAGCGTCGACCTCGTCATTCTTAGTACACGCGTCGTTACCCCGGATGGCATTGCACCCGCCGCGGTCGTCGTCGCCGACGGTGTGATCAGCGCGGTCCAGGAGCACGGCGGCGCGCCCCACGCGACTCGACGTCTGGACGTGGGAGACGCGGCGCTGCTGCCCGGTGTCGTCGACACCCACGTGCACGTGAACGAGCCCGGCCGGACCGAATGGGAAGGCTTCGAGACAGCGACACGGGCCGCCGCGGCGGGCGGCGTCACCACCATCGTCGACATGCCGTTGAACAGCGTTCCCGTGACCACGACCGTGACCGCCCTGGAGCTGAAGGCGCGAGCGGCCGCGGGTCATGCCACGGTCGATTACGCCTTCTGGGGTGGCGTGGTGCCGGGCAACACCGACCAGCTCGCGCCACTCGCTCGCGCGGGCGCGCGAGGGTTCAAGTGCTTCCTCGTGCCGTCGGGGATCGACGAGTTCTCCCCAGTGACGGAGCGGGACCTCCGGCCCGCCATGGCCAAGCTCGCGGGACTCGGGCTGCCCTTGCTGGTGCACGCCGAGCTCCCCGGCCCGATCGCACGCGCGGCCCCGTCGCCCGGCAGCGACCCGCGCAGCTATGGCTCGTATCTCGCCTCACGCCCTCGAGCCGCCGAGCTCGAGGCCGTCGAACTGATGCTCGACCTCTGTCGCGAGACGCGCTGCCCTGTCCACATTGTGCATGTCTCGGCGGCCGACACACTCGAGCGCCTCCGAAGGGCCCGGGATGCAGGCCTCCCGGTCACGGCCGAGACGTGCCCGCACTATCTGACCTTCGCCGCGGAGGAGATCCTGGACGGCGGCACCGCCTGGAAATGCGCCCCGCCGATTCGTGAGCGGAGCAACCGAGAGCGTCTGTGGGAGGGCCTCGCCGACGGGACGCTCGATTTGGTGGCGAGCGACCATTCCCCCGCTCCCCCCGAGCTCAAATGTCTCGACACGGGCGACTTCGTGCGGGCGTGGGGCGGCGTCGCGTCGCTCGAGGTGGGGCTCGCCGCCACGTGGACCGGTGCACGGGACCGCGGCCGGAATCTGGGCGATCTCGCTCGCTGGTGCGCCGAACGACCCGCCCGGCTCGCGGGACTCACCCGCAAAGGGCGGATCGCGCCCGGGTGCGACGCCGACCTTGTCGTGTTCGATCCGGACGCCCGCTTCACGGTCGAGCCCGGGCGGCTCCGTCAACGGCACCCCGTCACGCCGTACGCGGGGATGGTACTCCAGGGCGCGGTGCGCCAGACTTTCGTGCGGGGAACGTGCGTGTATGAGCAAGGGGAGTTTCCGACCCAAGGATTCGGACGATGGGTTCGTTGAAGGAAGGTCTCATCGATCTCGCCGCCGCACGCGTCGGCGGGCGGGCGCTCGCCGCGTCGGACGAATTCTTCGCGCCCAGGCACAGCCTGCTCGCGCCGGGCCGCGCGGTGTTCGTCGAAGGCAAGTACACCGATCGCGGCAAATGGATGGACGGGTGGGAGACGCGGCGCCGGCGCGGCCCGGAAGGCGGGTACGACTGGTGCATCATCCGGCTCGGCATCCCGGGCACGATTCGCGCGATTACCGTGGATACGACCCACTTCCGTGGAAACCATCCCGCCGCCTGCTCGCTGGACGTGGCGCAGCTCACGGGGGCACCCGCCCGGAGCGCTCGAGCGCTGCGCGCGCTGGACCGCGCGTTCGTGGAGCTGTTGCCGCGCTCGGCGCTCGCGGGCGACACCGAGAACGAGTTTGGCGTCGCGAGTGACGCGGCGTACACGCACGTGCGACTCAAGATCTATCCCGACGGCGGCGTGGCCCGGCTGCGCATTTGGGGTGAGGCGCGCCCCGAATGGCCAAGGATCGCCGCGGCGCGGCGCGCCGTGGACCTTGTCGCGGTAGAGCACGGCGGCGTGCCGCTCGCCACGAGCGATCAATTCTTCAGCGAGCCACTGAACCTGATCATGCCGGGACCGTCCCGCGACATGGGCGACGGCTGGGAGACGCGCCGCCGGCGGGGCCCCGGTCACGACTGGGTGGTGTTGCGCCTCGGGCGGCGCGGCGTGGTCGAGCACGTCGATCTGGACACCACCCACTTCAAGGGCAATTTCCCCGAGAGCGCGAGTCTCGAGGGATGCGACGTCGCGGGAAGCGGCGCGCCGCCGGCGGACGATCCGCTCTGGCGCGAGCTCGTAGCCCGTACCACACTGCGGGCCAACGCACGTCACCGTCTGGCCGTGCCGCCGGGGAAGCGCGACCCGCTGACTCACGTGCGGCTAAACATCTTTCCGGATGGCGGGGTCGCCCGCCTACGGGTGTGGGGAAAGGTGGCACAGTAACGGCTCGGATGAGCGCGAGTAAACTCGCGGCTCGGCATCTGCCCGTGAACGGGCATGACGCCGCTTCAGCGGCAGTGCCGAGCCGCCGCTTCAGCCGCGGATGACGGACGAGCGACTAGCCGGTTACCTCAACGCCCTGTCCGACGAGCGGGCCCGGGCGGCGCTGCAGCGTTGCTGCGGGGCGCGGCAGTGGGTGGACGCGATGCTCGCCGCGCGCCCGTTCCCGAGCGACGCCGAGCTCCTGGCGACAGCGGAGCGGCTGTGGTGGGGACTCGGGCGCGCCGACTGGCTCGAGGCGTTCGCCGCGCACCCTCGCATCGGCGCCCGGGTGGGAGCTGGGATGGACTGGGCGCGGCGGGAGCAGGCGGGAGCGGCGGGCGCGGCCGAGGGGACGCTCGCCGCGCTGGCGCAAGGGAACGTCACGTACGAGGAGCGGTTCGGGCACGTGTTCCTGATCTCGGCCACGGGCAAGACGGCGGACGAAATGCTCGGCGCGCTGCGCGGTCGGCTGACGAACGATCCGGCCACCGAGCTGCGCATCGCGGCGGAAGAACAGGCGAAGATCACGCGGCTCCGACTCGACAAACTGGTGCCCTCATGAGCGGCATTACGACCCACATCCTGGACATCGCGCGGGGACGGCCCGCGGCGGGCGTCGCGGTCTCGCTGGCGCGCCGCGCGGGCGACGGTTGGGCCGAGCTCGCCGCGAGCCGGAGCGACACCAACGGGCGCGTCGCAAATCTGCTCCCGGAAGACATGAAGTCCGCCGCCGGTACCTACCGCCTGCGCTTCGACACGGGGGCGTACTTCGCGGCCCTGGGAGTCGCGCCGTTCCATCCGTTCGTCGAGATCGTGTTCGAGATTCGCGATGCCGAGCAGTATCACGTCCCGCTGCTCGTCAGCCCGTTCGGCTACACGACGTACCGCGGCAGCTGAGCCGCCCCCCCGTGAGCGCTCACCTCGAGCAGTGGCTCAACCTCGCGCTGCGCTGGGCCCACGTGATCACCGGCGTCGCCTGGATCGGCACGTCGTTCTACTTCAACTGGCTGAACAGCCGGCTCGCTCCGCCCCCGCCCGAGCGGCGGGAGCCCGGCGTCGCCGGCGAGCTCTGGTCGGTGCACGGCGGCGGGTTCTACCGCGTCGTGAAGTACTCGGTCGCTCCCGGAGAGCTCCCGCGCACGCTCCACTGGTTCAAGTGGGAGGCGTACGCTACCTGGCTCTCGGGGTTCGCGCTGCTCGTGCTGGTCTACTACCTCGGCCCGGCGTCGTTTCTGGTCGATCCCCGCGTCGCCCGGCTCTCACCGAGCGCGGCCGTAGCCGTCGGCGTGGCGACCCTGATCGTCAGCTGGCTCGTATACGACGCACTGTGCCGCTCGGCCCTGGGAGCCAGGCCACTCGCGCTCGGCGCGACGCTGTTCCTGCTCGCCACGGCGCTCGCGTGGGGACTGGCCCAGTTCCTGAGTCCGCGCGCGGCGTACCTCCACGTCGGGGCCGCGATCGGCACCATCATGGCGGCCAATGTGCTCATGGTCATCATTCCCGCCCAACGAGACATGGTCGCCGCGCTCACCGCGGGTCGCACTCCCGACGCGGCGCGGGGCCAGCAGGGGGCGCTGCGGTCGCTCCACAACAACTATCTGACTCTCCCCGTGCTGTTCATCATGGTGAGCAGTCATTACCCTGCCACCTACGGCCACAAGCTCAACTGGGCGATTCTCGCCGGACTGGCGGTGATCGGGGTCGCGACGCGCCATTGGTTCAACCTGCGGAACCAGGGTCGGCAGAATGTCTGGATTCTGCCCGCGGCTGCTCTCGGACTGATCGCGCTGGCGCTCGTGACGGCGCCACGGTCGGGCCCGCGCCTCCCGAGCGTCGAGAGTCAGGTCTCTTTCGCGGACGTGCGCGTGATCGTCGCGCGCCGCTGCGCCGCGTGTCACTCGAGCGCGCCGACCACCCCGGGGATCCCCGCCGCGCCGCTGGGCGTTTTCCTCGACACGCCGGACGAGATTCAGGCCAACGCACCCCGTATCCTCGCGGTCGCGGTCGACGCGCAGACGATGCCACTCGGCAACTTGACGGGGATGACTCCGGAAGAACGAGAGCTTGTGGGGAGATGGATCCGTGCCGGGGCGTTGCTACGGTAGCAACGCTTTCGCCTCGGCTTCGCTGATCGCCCCGCAGTCGACTCCCACCTGAATCAGGCTGGTGTGCACGCCGCGGGCCGCGGGGTCTTCGAGCACGGTCCCGACCGCCGTCGATTCCAAACACTCCCTGAAGAATCCGTAGGCCGCGACGTACCGCGTCACCAGCTGCGCCGGGTGCAGGTCCCATCCGTGGTAGAAGCCGCTCCACAAGCAGTGCCGCACGTCCTGGAAGTGCAGTCGCCAGGCGCGGAACAGGTGGTCGCGCGGGGGGACGGGAAGCACGTTGGTCGAGCCGCCCGACAGGACGACCCCGGTCCCCGCGAGGGCTAGCTGCATGAGGTGACGCGCATGATCGCAGGCCGGATGCCGTAGGCCCTGCCACGCGGGGGCGATCTCCAGCGCCGCCGAATAATCGTACACGCCGAAGTGCACGCCCACGCAGCGACCGCGCGTCGCGGCGACGAGCGCCGGGAGCGGACAGCGACCGTCGGGACCGAGCAGCGCCCGCGGCGTCTCGACCATCAGCTCGAGCGTGAGGGCGCTGGTCTCGAGATGGAGCCGCGACTCGTGGCTCTCGAGCAGGTGTACCAGGGCGGTTACTTCCTCGGGCGTCGCTACCTTGGGCAAGGTGACCGTGAAGTGTGTTGGGAGCTTGCCGCCGGTCCGCTCGACCAGCGACGTCACGAACAGCTCGAGCGTGCGGGCTGCGCGCGCGGGTCGCCCGGCCACGAGCGACTTGATTCGGATGCCGAGGAACGACGGCAAGCGCGCCAGGCCGGCCGCGACTTCCGCACCAGCGGACCGCGCGACCGCGTCCTCCTCCTGATCCGAGCGGTTGCCGAACCCGTCCTCGAAGTCGATTCGGAGATCCTCGATGGGCTCGCGCCGGAGCTTCTCCTGCAACCGCGCGAACAAAGGGTCGTCGACGTGACAATCGAGCGCCGCGGCGAGCGCCGCAGCGTGGGGGGCATACTCGGCCAGGGCCCTGAGCGCGAGCTCACCCCACTCGGCGGCGAGCCCCGCTCGAAACAGGTGCGCGCCGACGTACGCCGTATGGATCGGGCGGCGCCCGGGGCGGGCGGGAGCGGGCGTCACGCCCGCGTTCCCCAGAAGTCCCGCAGGTCGTGGTACAGCACCCGTGCCATCACCCGCGCGCGGTACTGGGCGGTCGAGCGGATGTCGTCGACCGGAGCGACATCCTGAGCGATGGCGGGCAGGAGGGCTTCCGGAGAGGCGATTGGTGTGCCGGTCTCGAGCAGCCGCTCGACGACAGGGCAGCGGCGGATGGTGGGCGCTACGCTCGCCGCCACCACCCGCCAACCGGCGCCGGACCGGGTGATGGCGAGACCGACCTTCGCGATCGCCTGCGCCCGCCGCGCTCCGACCTTTTCGAACACCTGGTAGGAGTAACGGCGGCGCGGGAGCCGGATTGCAACGACTAGCTGGTCCGGACGGCGCTTCATCTCTTTGTAGCCTGAATAGAACCGGTCGAGCGGGACTTCCTCCCGGCCGCGTCGCGACTCGAGCACCACGACCGCGTCATACGCCATCAGCACGGGCACGCCGTCGGCGGCGGGCGAGGCGTTCACGATGTTCCCGGCCCACGTACCGCGCGTCTGAATCTGGATAGACCCCACTTGGCGCGCGGCGTCCACCAGTAGAGGAAACTCCGCCCGCGCGAGCGCGTCCCGGATCACGTCCCAATAGGTGGTGAGCCCGCCCAGCAGCAGCTCGTCCGCCGTCCACCGCAACGGCCTGAGGGAGTCGAGCCGGGACAGGTCCACGTAGGTGCGCTCGTGCGCTTCGACGCGGACGGGCCAGTGCACCAGCAGGTCCGTCCCCCCGGCGATGGGAACGGCCGCGCCGTCGCTCGCCAGCATGTCGAGTGCCTCGGGCACGCTTCCCGGCAAGTTGACGTTCATGTTTCCCGCTTCCCCCGACCGTCAGGGAGTCCTTCAGCCAGGCTCTCCACGATGCCGTCGTAGCCCGTGCAGCGGCACAGGTTTCCGGCCATCAGCTCGCGAATGCTGTGCGTGCTGAGCAGCTCGGCATGCCCGAGGATCCACCACGCCGTCATCACCACGCCGGGCGTGCAGGCCCCGCACTGCGTGGCGCCGCACCGCTCGAACGGCTCGAGGGCACCCGGGTCGAGGGACTCTATAGTCTCCACCCGATGCCCGCGCACCTGGTAGGTCGGGATGAGGCAGGAGTTCACTGGCAAGCCGTCCAGGTACACGGTGCAGGCGCCGCACTCACCCTCGCCGCAGCCCTCCTTCGTGCCGGTGAGCGCGAGCTGATAGCGCAGCGTGTCGAGGAGCCGGTGGGCCGGGTCGATCTCGACCGTCAACGGCGATCCGTTGAGGGTGAAGGAGATGGAGATTGCAGGCATTCGGTTATCGTAGGGGCGCAGCATGCTGCGCCCCTACATTAGCCTGAACATCCAACAGCTCCATCAGCTTTTCCGGTGTGAGCGGAATCGCCCGCGGGTCCGCCCCCGTTGCGCGCGCCACCGCGTTCAGGATCGCCGGCGCGGGTCCGTCGATCGGCAGCTCGCCCAGGCCCTTCGCGCCACCGGCGCCGTGCGGGTACGGGTTCTCGAGGAACGCGACGCGAACCGATGGCACGTCGTCGGACGTGGGGATCAGGTAGTTGGTGAGCTGGTTGTTCGCCATCGCTCCGTCCTGCCACTTGCATTCCTCCATGAGCGCCCAGCCGATCCCCTGGACCACTCCGCCCTGCACTTGTCCCCGGGCGAGCGTGGGATTCAAGACCTTGCCCACCTCCTGTACCGCCACGAAGTCGATCACACGCGTGACGCAGGTACGTAGGTCCACCTCCACCTCGGCTACGTACGCGGCCCACGCGAATGCACCGTACGCGTCGCCCCGGTACGTCTTGTCGTCCCACGCGATGCCGGGCGGCTTCTCATACGCTGCCTCGCCGAACAGCGGTTCCCCAGGGTGCTCACGGTGCCACCGTCGGATCGCCTGCTTCACCGCCGCCCCGCGGGCCGCGTCGTCGAGCCCCACGCGGCGGCGCAGGTCGTCCGCCGCCCGTTCGACCAGCCCGCCCACGATCATGGTGGTGCGTGATGCCACTGTGGGCCCCGAGTTCGGGACGAGCGCGGTGTCTGCTTCGGCGATGGTCACGTCTTCGGGCTCGAGGCCCAGTCGCGTCGCCGCCAGCTCGGTGAACACCGTCAGCGTTCCTTGGCCCATCTCGATGTTGGCGCTCAAGACCTCGACTCCGCCGTCGGGGCGGCCCGCCACGCGCAGCCGCGACTTGAGCGCGACCTCCCCACCGCCTGTGAACCCCGCGCCGTGATAGAACGTCGCGAGCCCCGAGCCCCGACGCAGTGTGGAGTGGGTCGCGTTGAACGCGACGTGCTCTTGTTCCTTCTCCCGGTAGCGGGACAACTCGAGCGCCCGCTCCATCACGGCCAGGCGGTCGGTCCCATCCCGGATCGTCTGGCCGGTGGCGGTCGTCTGGCCGTCTCTCAGCAGATTGATACGGCGCAGCTCGACGGCATCCATGCCGAGCGTCCGGGCGATCACGTCCATGTGGCGCTCGCCCGCGAACTGCGATTGGGGCGCCCCGAACCCGCGGAACGCGCCGAACGGCACGGCGTTCGTGAACATGGCGCGGCCGGTGATGCGCACGTGATCGCACGCGTACGGTCCCGCCGCGTGGATGATGGCGCGCGACAGGACGACCGGTGACAGCGTCACGTACGCGCCGCCGTCGATCACCACCTCGATGTCCTGCGCGAGCAGCCGGCCGTCCCGCGAGAGCCCGGTGCGGTGCCGCACCAGCGCGGGGTGCCGCTTGGTGGTGGCGGCCATGTCCTCGCCGCGGTCGTAGATCAGCTTCACCGGCCGGCCGCTCTTCAGCGCCAGCAGGGCCGCGTGCAGGGCGATATGGGATGGGAATTCCTCTTTACCGCCGAACCCGCCACCGGTGGGCGTTTGGATCACCCGCACTCTGGTCTCGTCGCGCGCCAGCGCGTGCTGCAACGCCTTGAGGACATAGTAGGGACACTGCATCGAGCCCTTCACCACCAGCACGTCGCCCTCGAGATAGGCGATCATCCCCTGAGTCTCGAGGTAGACGTGCTCCTGTGCGCCGGTCTCGTACGTGCCGGAGACGACCACCGGAGCCTGCGCGAGCGCACCCTCGACATCGCCCTTCACGATCTGCAGCTGCTTGAGGACGTTGTCCGAGCCGTACTGGATCTGGTCGGGGGCGGGGGCGGTCCGGAAGTCCAGGGCGGAAGACTCGGGGGCGATCACGACGTCGACCGCGCGCACGGCGCGTCGCACCGCGTCGCGCGACGGGTGAGCGAGCAGCAGCACCGGCTCGTGGACGTGACGCACGTTACCGGCCGCGAGCACCGGCTGATCCTGCTCGATCAGGGCCACGACGTTCGGTCCCGGGATGTCGCGGTGGTCCACCACGACGAACTGCGACCAGTCGACGTCCTTGCCGAACCGGATGGCGGTGACGCGCCCGCGTGGGCCGGGGCTCCGCACCGTCATGCCCCAGAGGAAGTCCTGGAGTGGGAGATCGTCGACGTACCGCTCGCGGCCGGTGAGCTTGGCGAGTGCTTCGCGACGCTTCATGGTGGAATTCTGTCGCCTTGCTGCACTCCCGGCCAGGGCGTAACGTTGCGGACCTTGAGCATGACGTTGGTCGTCACCGTCAATGGCGTGCGCCACGAGCGCGCGGTGGAGCCGCGGCTGCTCCTCTCCGACTTCCTGCGCCACGAGCTGGGCCTCACCGGTACCCACGTCGGGTGCGAGCACGGAGTGTGCGGCGCCTGCACCGTGCTCTTGAACGGCGAGGCGGTCCGCTCCTGCCTCATGTTCGCCGTCCAGGCGAACGGCCGCGACGTCGAGACCGTGGAGGGCCTCGCGGACGGCTCGAGCGACGCGCTGCATCCGCTTCAGGCCGCGTTCCGCGAGGCTCACGGGCTGCAGTGCGGCTTCTGCACCCCGGGCGTCCTCATGACGCTCGTCCCGTTCCTGCGCGAGCATCCCAATCCGGACGAGCGCGAGATCCGCGAGGCCCTCTCCGGGAATCTGTGTCGCTGCACCGGCTACCAGAACATCGTCGCGGCCGTGAGACTCGCCTGTGGCGCCCCCCCCTCGCCGCGCGCCTAGCGGGATCGGCGAGCGCGTGCGTCGCAACGAGGACGCGCGGCTCCTCACCGGGCGCGCGCTCTTCGTCGACGACGTGCGGCTGGACGGCATGCTGCACGTCGCCTTCCTCCGCAGCCAGCACGCCCACGCCCGTCTCACGAGCGTCGATGCGTCGGCCGCCCGCGGCCGTCCGGGAGTCGTGGCGGTATACACGGCCGCCGACTTGGGCGACTACTGGCGCCCCGGCCCGCTGCTCGTGCCGCCCCCTCCCATCGCCGGTCTCGTATTCAACCTGTGCACCCAGGTTCCGCTCGCGAAAGACAAGCTGCGCCACGTGGGCGAGCCCATCGCGATGGTCGTGGCGGAGAGCCGGTATCTGGCCGAGGACGCTTTGGACGACATCGTGGTGGAAGCGGACCCGCTTCCTGCCGTCGTGGATCTCGAGGCCGCGCTCGCCCCGGGGGCGCCCCGCGTGCACGACCAGCTGCGGTCGAACCTCGCGGCGCACGCGGTACAGCGAAAAGGGGACTGGGCGCGGGCCAAGGCCCGTGCCCACGCGGTCATCAAGCGCCGGTTTCGCTACGATCGCGGCGCGTCGGCCGCGATCGAGAATCGCGCCGTGGCGGCGCAATGGGACTCGCGCGCCGAGGAGCTGACGGTGTGGGACACCACGCAGGCGCCCATCCCCATCCGGAACGGCCTCGCCCAGCTGCTCGGCCTGCTCGAATCGCAGGTGCGCGTGGTGGCGCCGTTCCTGGGCGGCGGGTTCGGGCCGAAAATCATGATGTTCTACCCGGAGGAAGTACTGGTGCCGTGGGCGGCCGTGCGGTTGGGCCGCCCCGTGAAGTGGACCGAGGATCGTCAGGAGAACTTCTTCGCCACCACGCAGGAGCGCGGCCAGATCCACGACGCCGAGCTCGCCGTGGCGAAGGACGGCAAGATCCTCGGTGTGAAGGACGTCTTCCTGCACGACACGGGCGCATACGATCCCTACGGCCTCACCGTGCCGATCAACAGCCAGTGCACCCTCCTCGGCCCCTACGACATCCCGAGCTACGAGAGCGAGTTCAGCGCGGTCTTCACGAACAAGACGATCGTTACCCCGGTGCGAGGCGCGGGGCGCCAGCACGGGGTGTTCGTGATCGAGCGGCTCCTCGACTTCGCGGCCAGGGAGCTCGGCGTCGACCGCGCCGAGATCCGTCGCAAGAACCTGCTCCGGCCGGACCAGTTCCCGTTCAACAACGAGATCCTGTTCCAGGACTCCGCGCCCCTCACGTACGACAGCGGTGACTACGAGCCCGCGCTCGACGAGGCGCTCAAGGTCATCGACTACAAGCGTTTCGTCCGGGAAGAGCAGCCGCGGCACAAGGCGGCGGGGCGTCACGTGGGGATTGGCGTGGTGTGCTACGTCGAAGGGACGGGGATCGGGCCCTACGAGGGCGCGCGGGTCACCATCGAGCCGAGCGGCCGCGTGCGGCTAGCGACGGGCGTGGGGACGCAGGGGCAGGGACACTTCACGGTGTTCGCTCAGATCGTGGCCGACGTGCTGGGCGTGGACGTGACGGACGTGCACGTGATCACGGGCGACACGCGGGAGTTCCACTGGGGCACCGGCACGTTCGCGAGTCGCGGCGCCGTGGTGGCGGGCAGCGCTTGCCACGCGGCGGCCGTCCGGGTCCGCGAGAAGATCATCGATCTGGCGAGCCGGGAGCTCAAAGCCGCGCCGGCGGATCTCGTAGTCAGCGGCGGGCGGGTGCACGCGCGCGGTGACCCCAAGGGTGGCATCGCGCTCGGAGCGCTGGCGCTTAAAGCGAATCCGCTGCGTGGCGCCGTCCGGCCGGGCAGCGAGCCCGGCCTCGAGGCCACCGCGTACTTCGGGCCCGACCGAGGCAGCACTGCGAGCGGCGTTCACGCGATGATCGTCGAAGTCGACCCGGAGACGGCACAGGTCGAGATCAAGCGCTACGTCGTGGTGCACGACTGCGGCCGGGTGATCAATCCCATGATCGTGGAAGGCCAAATCCAGGGCGGCGTGGCGCACGGCATCGGCAATGCGTTCTACGAGCAGCTCGTGTACGACGAGGAGGGGCAGCTGCTCAACGCCTCGTTCATGGACTACCTGCTCCCCACGGCGACCGACGTGCCCAACGTGGAGACGACTCACCGGGAAACGCGCTCACCGCTCAACCCGATCGGTGCGAAGGGCGTGGGCGAAGCCGGCGCGATCCCCACCGGCGCGCTGTTCGCGCAGGCCGTGGAGGACGCGCTCGCCGGCTCGGGGCTGGAGATCTGCGAGATGCCCCTCAGCCCGAACCGCCTCTTCGAATTAATGAGTGCGAGCTCCCCCTCTCCGCATCGCGGAGAGGGGGACGGGGGGTGAGGACATGAAGCCCGCACCGTTCGAGTATTTCACTCCGGCCACTTTGGATGAGGCCCTCGCGCTCCTGGCCGAGCACGGCGGCGAGGCGAAGCCACTGGCGGGCGGGCAGAGCCTCATTCCCGCGATGAACTTTCGGTTGGCCCGGCCGGCCGTACTCGTGGACCTGAACCGGATTTCAGAGCTCGCCTACCTGCGTGCGGAATCGGGGGTGGCGATCGGAGCGATGACGCGGCAGCGGGTCGTCGAACGGAGCGAACTGGTCGCCCGCGCGGCACCGCTCCTGGCTGAAGCGCTGCCGTCCATCGCGCACCCACAGATCCGGAACCGCGGCACCGTGGGAGGCAGCATCGCGCACGCCGACCCGTCCGCCGAGCTGCCGGCGGTGATGCTCGCCCTCGAGGCCCGGTTCCGGGCGCAGGGCTCCACCGGCGAGCGCACGATCCCCGTAGCCGAGTTTTTCAAGGGCATGCTCGAGACCGCGCTCGCGCCCGGCGAGCTGCTCGTCGAAATCGCGCTGCCACCGCTACCCGCCCGCAGCGGAACCGCCTTCCTCGAAGTGGCGCGCCGTCACGGCGACTACGCGCTGGTGGGGGTCGCAGGCCTAGTGACGCTCGATCAGCGCGGTCGTTGCCAGTCGGCGCGCATCGCGTGCTTGAGTGTGGGCGACGGTCCGGTGCTGCTGGTCGAGGCGGGGAAGGTCCTGGCCGGCCAGAGCCCATCGGAGGAGCTGCTCCGTGCCGCGGCCGACGCCGCGGCCACCCGCGACGTGGACCCACCGTCGGACATTCACGCCTCCGCCGCCTACCGCCGTCAGCTGGTGGCCGTGCTCACGCGCCGCGCGCTGGCGCGCGCGTTCGAGCGGGCGGAGCAGGTCGCGTGATCGGCACTCAACCATCGAGGATGCAATGAAGATCTACGATCTCTCCCAGCCCTTGAACGAGCGGAGCTCCTTCTGGCCCTACTATCCGCCGTTCGAAGTGAAATACATCAAGCGCAAGGCCGAGCATGGGGTGAACGCGCAGTACATCATGACCTCGAACCATATGGGTACGCACCTCGACGCGCCGCGCCATTTCGTCACGGCCGGGAAGACGATCGACGAGCTACCGCTCGAGTGGTTGTGCGGCCCGGGCGTAATCGTGGACCTGCGGGACGAGATGGACGAGCTGGCGGTGTACACCCCGCAGATGATCGAGAAGCGGATTCAGGTGAAGCCGGGCGATCTGCTGTTGCTGCACACGGGATGGCACCGCTACGCGGACTTCGGCGCCACGCCGGACGAGGAGCGCTACTACCACTACCATCCCGGCGCGCACCCCGATCTGGTGCCGTGGCTGTTGGAGAAGAAGATCCATGTGTGGGGTGTCGACTGCGTGTCCACCGACCACCCGATGAACCTGCCGATCGGACGCTTTCTCGGGAAGGGCGCCCACGGCCAGTGCGACAAGGTGCGCGCCAAGGCGGAGCAGAAGTTCGGCGGCAAAGCGGCGGTGGAGAAGATGTTCCCCGACTCCGCATACCAGCTGACCCACAACGCGCTGTTTCCGAAGGACTGCATCCACATCGAGAACCTGGGCGGCGAGATCGAGGCGCCCGAGCTCCAGAACAAGCGCCTCATCGTCGGCTGCTTCCCGTGGAAGTTCAAGGGCGGCGAGGCCGCGTTCTGCCGCACTGTCGCGTTCATGGGAGAATGGAAGATCTAGCGGATCGCTCCGCCACCGAGCTCGCGCGGCTCGTCCGGTCGCGCGAAGTCTCGCCGGTCGAGGTCGTCGAGGCATGCCTCGCGCGCGTCGAGCGCTACAACCCCGCCGTCAACGCCGTCGTCACGCTCAATCCCCGGGCGCTCGACGACGCCGGCGACCTGGAGCTGCGGTTGGTGCGCGGCGAGGAGGTGGGTCTGCTCGCGGGCCTGCCCGTCGGCATCAAGGATGTGACCCCGGTCGCCGGGCTCCGTACGACGTACGGCTCCACGCTCTATCGGGACTATGTAGCCACCGAGGATGCGCTGGTGGTCCGGCGGCTGCGGGACGCGGGCGCGGTGATCCTCGGGAAGACGAACTGTCCCGAGTTCGCCGCCGGTGGGAACACCTTCAACGAGGTGTTCGGCCGCACGCGCAACCCGTGGGACCCGACGCGCAGCGCGGGCGGCTCGACAGGCGGCGGCGCGGCTGGGCTCGTCACCGGCATGATCGCGCTCGCCGAAGGGACGGACCTGGGCGGGTCGCTGCGGATTCCCGCGTCGTTCTGCGGCGTGGTGGGACTCCGGCCGTCGGTCGGGCTCGTTCCGACCTATCCGGCGGACTGGGCGTGGGACACGCTTCAGGTCGAAGGCCCCGTGGCGCGCACCGCCGAGGACGTGGCGCTGATGCTGCAGGCTGTCGCGGGCCCGAGCCCGCTCTCCCCCCTCTCTCAGCCCACCGCCGGCCGCAACTTCGTGGCCGCGGCGGGCCGCGCCATCCCGCAAGGCTTACGGGTTGCTTACTGCCCCGATGTCGCCGGGATCGGGATCGACCCGGCCATCGAGCAGGTGTGCCGTCGCGCCGCCGTCGGGCTCGGCGAGCTCGGCGTTGAAGTCGACGAAATCGAGCTCGACCTGTCGTTCGGGCGGGAGGCGTTCCTCGCGCTGCGCGGGTTATGGTTCGTGGCGCAGATGTTTCCACGGATGGACCAGCTCGACCGATTCGGAGCCAACGTGGCGGGTAACATTCGCGCCGGGCTCGACACGACTACGCGCGACCTCGGCGCCGCGGAAGCGGCGCGCGGCAGGATGTGGCACCTGTTCCGCGAGTTCTTCGGGAAGTTCGACCACCTGGTCACGCCGTGCATGGCGGTTCCGCCCTTTGCGGTGGACCAGAACTATCCCGAGACCGTAGCCGGCAAGAAAATGGAGACGTACGTCGACTGGATCGCGCCAACGTTCGTGCTGAGTCTCACCGGTCTTCCGGTCGCGTCGGTGCCGTGCGGGCTCGATCCCGACGGGTTGCCGGTGGGTCTGCAGATCGTCGGCAAGCCGTTCGGCGAGGAGGCGCTGCTGGCCCTGGCATCCCAGGTCCAGCAGCGCCATCCCATCGGCCGCCCGCCGCTGCTTCGCGAAGCGACGAGCCGGTAAGCTCCTCATCCGAGACCGACCCGGTAACGCGTGACAGCCGTCACGCGCCAGTGCGCCCGCAATCGCCGATGTTCTCGATAACAAGGAGGCCTCCTGTGACGGGCAGCCAGTGGGCGCGGTTACGCAACGATGCCAGCGTCCCGCTACGGCGCGGGGCATGGTATCGGGTGCTGCGAGTGACAACCACCGACGCGGTCTTGGACGTGAACCAGCGCGTCGTCAACGTGCCGCGCGCTGCGCTGCAGATGACGGGCCGGGCGCCCGGCGCCTGGGCGATCGTTCCGCGACCCGGCAACGCGCGGCAGCTGCCCCACAGCTGGGGTGCCCGCTATGGCGTGTGCCCGCAATGCCACGCGCGAGCGCCGCTCCCGAAAGGGCCCGTCAACATGCGCTGCGGGAAGTGCGGCGGCGTGTTCGACGTGGGCTGGGGCGACGCGTACGACGTATGACGCCGGTCAGAGGAGGCGGTGCTGGCCCTCGCGTCCCAGGTCCAGCGCCGCCATCCCCTCGGCCGCCCTCCAATGCGCGTCTAGTCCGTTCCGGCGCCGGCCTTTTGCCGCGCGTCTTTCCTCACGAGCGCGAAGCCGAGCGCATTGAAGTTGTAGTCCGCGATCTCGCGGAACAGCTTCTTGGCCTGCGCCACGTCACCTGCACCCTCCGTCGCCACCGCGAGCTGATACTTGACGTAGGGATCGAACGGATTGCCCTGCCGGAGGTGTCCGGCCGCCTCTTGATACTTGCCCTGATACAGCGCGATGAATCCCTTCAGTTGGTGCATCGGCTCGAGCTTGCGCGGGTTCGCGTCGGGCTCGAGCAGCTGGCTGATGCGGTCCGCCTGCGTCTGAGCGGTCGTGTAGTCGCCCCGGCGCGCGGCCCACCACCCCTCGAGGTAGGCGATCTGCGCCTGCTGCCCGCGGGTAAACGCAGGGTTGCCCGCTTGATCGGCCTGCTCCATCAGGAGCGGCTCGAGCTGCTTTAAGGCCTGCTCCGCAGCCGCGCGGTTCCGGGTGTGGGTCGCGATGATCACGACATTCGTGAGCGCCGCGACCTTGTTCGCTATGGGATCGGGTACCCCCATACCGTCCACGGACGCGACCAGCCGATTGAGCTCGGCGATGGCGGCGGCCGGATCGCCGGCGTACACGCTCACGTAGGCGCGGAACGGGGCGTAAGCCGCCTTCTCGTTCGCGCGGCCGAGGGCCATCGCCGAGTCGTAGTCGGCGCGCGCCGCCGCGTAGTCGCCCAGGAACGTGTTGGCGTGGCCCGCCTTCACGAGAAGGACGGCGTTGCCGGGCTCGAGCGCGTGGCCCCGCAGGTATTCCTCGCGCGCCTTTTCAAGATTCTTCTGCGCGCGGTAGGCATCGCCGACGAACATGTGCGCGTTGGACTCGTCGGGCGCCAGGGCCTCGGCCGCCTGCATGTGCCCGAGCGCCTTGGTAAAGTCGCGCGGCTCACCGAAGATGTAGTTGTTCCCCATGATAACATGCGCCACATACAGCTTCGGGGAGAGCTCAAGGGCCTTCGCCATCGATTCCCTCGCGTCTGCGTTCTCGTTCAGGGCTCCCTGGGCGCCGGCGAGGGCGAGCCAGGCGCGCGGGCTCTGCGGATACTTCGCGACCAGTTGCTGGCCGAGGGCGAGTTGGCCGGCCAGGTCGTTGTCGAAACCCTTCCAGGTCATCTCGATCTGGAGCCGCTCCGCGTCGGACGCGCCGGCGGCGTGCTGCTCCGCGAGCGCCAGGTTGGTCTTGAAGTCGGCGAGCGAGTTGGCGGTGTTCGCGACGTTCAGGTAGGCGAACGCGAAGTCCGGGTCCGCGGCCACCGCGGCCTTGAAGTGCACGTTTGCGTCGATGAGGCGGCCGAGATCAAACTCCCTCAGACCCTCGAGAAAGTGCGCCCGCGCCTCCGCTGAGGAGGTCGTGATGGGATGGTTGATCACCGCGCTCGTGATAGGATCGAGCGCGGACCGCGGGCCCTGCGCCGCGGCGCCGGCAGTCCAGGTGACGGACGCGAGCACGAGCGCCAGGGCCGCACGCGTGGACGCGTGGCTAACAGACGTCATCGTCGTCTCCGATGTGGGATTGTGCAGGTAACGCTGGCGGCAGGCGACCGGGGGTCGGGAGCGTCCCTTTGAGCGCGAACATGGCGCGCGGTCGCCCGCCCCACTAGAGGCTGGGTCGAACCCTAACAGCTTCTTGACAGTCAGGGGCCGAACAGCGCCGCGACCTCCCGCTTCGTGACCTTTCCCAGGGCGTTCCGCGGCAGAGCGGCCACCGAGCGGAGCGCGCGCGGAATCTTGTAGGGGGCGAGCCGCTCCCGGGCCCACGCCTGCAGCTCGGCGAGCGTCAGCTCGGCCTCGCCGCGCCGCTCGACCGCGGCGCAGATCCGCTCCCCCCACTCGGGATCGTCCACGCCCACCACGGCGCACTCCGCGATCGCCGGATGCGTCCGGAGCACCTCCTCCACCTCGAGCGCCGACACCTTGTAACCGCCGGTCTTGATGATGTCTACGCTCGAGCGACCGAGCATCCGGTACGCGCCTTGTTCCGAGACGGCGACGTCACCGGTGCGGAACCAGCCATCCCGGAACGCTGCTCCAGTCGCGTCCGGCCGCCGCCAATACTCCAGGAACACCGTCTCGCCACGCACTTCGATCTCGCCAGGCGTGCCCGGCGGCACCGGCCGCCCCGCCTCGTCCACGAGGCGCACCTCCACGCCGGGCAGCGCTGTGCCGACGAATCCCGGTCGTCGCTCGCCGTGCAGCGGGTTGGCAAGGGCCATACCGATCTCAGTCATGCCGTAGCGCTCGAGCAGGACATGGCCGGTGATCTCGCGCCACCGCTCGAGGCGCTGCACCGGCAGCGCCGCGGAGCCCGAGACCATGAGCCGCATCCGGGGCGGTGCGCAGCCCGCCGACCAGGCGCGGCGGCGCTCCGGCGCGGCGGCCTCCCAGGCGGTGATCAGCTTGCCGTAGATGGTGGGCACCGCCATAAAGAGGGTGAGGTCGCCGCCGGCGATCCGGGCCCAGACCCGCTCCGCGTCGAACTTCGGAAGCATCTCGCAGCGCGCGCCGGCCCACAGCGCGCAGGTGAGAACGTTGATGATTCCGTGCACGTGGTGCAGCGGCAGGACGAGCAGGATCCAGTCGTCCGCCCGCCACTCCCAGGCGGTGACGAGGCTCGTCACCTGCGCGGCGATATTCGCATGCGTCGTCACCACGCCCTTGGGCTTGCCCGTCGTGCCGCTGGTATAGACGATCATGGCCCTCCTCCCTTCCGCGACTCCAGGGAGCGGGGAGCGGGGACCGGTTCCAACCGCTTCATCGGTCGTTACGGTGCGCACCGCCGGCGGGAGGTGCACGGCCTGCATCACGGCGGCGAAATCCTGGTGCACCACGACGGTTTCGGCGTCGGCGTCGCGGATCACGTACTCGAGCTCTGCGGGAGGGTGCGAGACGGCGAGCGGGATGGCGATCCCGCCGGCCCGCCAGATCCCCCACTGGATGGCGACGTAGTGAAAGCCCGGAGGGGCGAGAAAGGCAACCCGGGCCTCCGCGAGGTCGTCGCGCCCGACGAGCAGGCACGCGGCGACGCGGCCTGAGGCGTCCAGCAGATCGCGATACGTGAAGGTGCCTGCTCCGGCGATGATGGCCGGCCGGTCACCGTGCCCCCGCGCCCGTGCGACGAGGGACAGCTCGCTCAGGGGCGGGCCTCGATCACTTCGCGGACCTTGCGGGCCAGCGCGCCGAGCGAAAACGGCTTCTGCAGGAAGGCGACGCCCTCCTCCAGGACGCCGTGATGCAGGATCGCGTCGTCGGTGTAGCCGGACAGATACAGCGTCTTGATCGTGGGACGCATCATCGTCTTCGGCGACGAGCACCGTCTCCGAGCCGTCGAGCAACACCGCCGCTTCATCGGCCGCCGCTAGCGGCTCCACGGCGTCGACCCGCGGCAGATAGATCTTGAAGCTCGTGCCTTGCCCCACCTCGCTGTACAACCAGATGTACCCGCCGCTCTGCTTCACGGCACCGTATACTGTCGCGAGCCCCAGCCCCGTCCCCTTGCCGACGGGCTTGGTCGTGAAGAACGGCTCGAAGATGCGGGCCTTGGTTTGCGCGTCCATCCCGGTCCCGGTGTCGGTGACGGCCAGCATGACGTAGCGCCCCGCGGGAATCGTGACGCGATCGGTGGGATAGTCCGCGTCGAGATCGACGTTCTTCGTCTCGAGCGTGAGGCGTCCGCCATTCGGCATCGCGTCGCGCGCGTTCACCGCGAGATTGACGATGACCTGCTCGAGCTGGCCCGGGTCCGCCTTCACACCGCCACAATCGGGCGCGACCGCGACGCGGATCGCCACATCCTCGCCCAGGAGGCGGCGCAGCAGCTTCTCGAGCTCGAGGATGAGGTCGTTCGGTCGCAGCGCCTGGGGAGACACCACCTCCTGGCGGCTGAACGTAAGC
>WNEZ01001068.1_pt1 | contig 42993 bp, 41 predicted proteins | sample 5400521 | NCBI WGS metagenome assembly WNEZ01 (sample SAMN13153339, study PRJNA577476) | soil metagenome | isolation source: 120 cm saprolite under Douglas fir tree site 2 hole 1 replicate 1 | place: USA:California | collected 2015-04-18
AGCGTTATGGTTTACCCAACGGCAACATCTTTCAGGGCGAGATCACGCCGGACCAAATCTTTTCCCTGCGTCCTGCACCCGAGTGCGCACGTTATCGTACTCCCATTGAAGGGCTCTACCTCTGTGGCTCGGGTGCGCACCCTGGCGGAGGCGTAATGGGTGCACCAGGGCATAATGCAGCGCAGGCTCTGCTAAGAGACTGGGCACGGTGAGACATTTTTCCATTGACGTTCGTATATTTGTATATTAGAGAAATTAACGTAGGATGAATCTTGTGATTAACCGTCACCTTGGCAAAGGGCATGCGTATACTTTTTACACTACGGTAATATTACTACTGATACTTGTTCTTCCTGTGCTCATCATGCACCGGGCTTTGGCTCGCGGTGCGCTTCATTCTGATCTTGATCTCGCATCCCATGTCAATCCTTTCATCGGTACAGACGATTCGACGACCAATCCTCCAGTCGGTATAGGCGCTACCGGTGGGAATGTGTTTCCCGGAGCTGCCTATCCGCATGGCATGGTGCAGTGGAGTCCCGATACGACCATCCTGCCAGGCGGGTACCGCTACAAGGAATCGACCATTCACGGTTTCAGTCTCACACACTTCAGTGGTCGCGGATGCATTTCTTACCAGGATATTCCTTTCATGCCGATCACCGAACCCATCGTCAGCTCGCCCGTTCATAGCAAAACCTATGCCGCGAAGTTCTCGCATCGCAACGAGGTTGCTTCCCCCGGCTACTATAGCGTGCATCTGGACAGCAGCAATATCAATGTTGCACTCACGGTGACAGCGCGCAGTGGTTTTGGGCGTTTTACCTACCCCAGTTCACCGGCCGCAACGATGCTCATCAATGTTGCTGACAGCGCCTCAGGCAACGATAATGCAGGAACAGGAGAGCAAATCGTTGGCAACAACCAGGTCGTTGGCTCAGCCTCTGGCGGGCACTTTTGTGGGAAAACAAACACCTACACTGTCTACTTTGCCGCAACCTTCGACCATCCTTTTTCCAGCTTCGGCACCTGGCATGGTGAAACCGTGACTCCCAATTCGCGCAGCAGTGATGGCCAACACTCTGGGGCCTATCTCACTTTCGACACGCAGCATAATCCGGTAATACAGGTCAAGGTCGGCCTCTCGTTCGTAAGCACCGCCAATGCGCAAGCCAACGTAGAGCAAGAAAACCCAGGCTGGAACTTCGAGGCTGTACACCAGAGCGCCCGCTCAGTATGGAACGCCTACCTCAACGCCATCCAGGTCGCAGGGGGCAGGAAGGAAGAACGACAGATCTTCTATACCGCTCTGTACCATACACTCTTCCATCCCAACGTGTTCAGCGATGTGAATGGACAATACCGGGGTTTTGATCAGAAGGTGCATACCGCCTATGGCTATACACAATATGAGAACTTCCCTGGCTGGGATATGTATCGCTCCTTGATCCGCCTACTAGCAATGTTAGACACGCAAACCACCAGTGATATGATGCAGTCCCTGGTAGCCGATGCTCAGCAGGGCGGCGGTGGCCTGCCCCGCTGGGAGGCAGCCAATGATAACTCCGGGGGCATGGTAGGCGATTCACAGGATGTGGTAATCGCGACGAGCTACGCATTTGGGGCCAGGCACTTTGATACAAAGACAGCATTCGCAGCGATGGTTGCCGGAGCGTCTCAGCCGGAGACTCATTCAGGTCGCTACGAAGTGCGCGAGGGTCTCAGCGACTACCTCAGCCTTGGCTACGTTTCGACCAATACACTTCCGTATGGCTCTGCGTCGATTACATTAGAGTACGCCATAGACGATTTTGCCATCGCGCAGTTCGCCAAAGCATTGGGCAAGATGGATGCATACCAGACGTACCTCAAGCGGTCGCAAAACTGGCGACACGTCTTTAATCGCGCCACAGGCTACATCGAGCCACGTAATGCCGATGGGACGTTCGTATCCAACTTCGATCCAACCAGCGACACAGGGTTCGTAGAAGGTGATTCAGCAGACTACTCCTGGATGGTGCCTCAGGACCTGGATGGCCTATTCGATAAGATGGGCGGCAATGCGCACGTGATCAAGCGGCTTGACGAACATTTTACACAGTTGAATGCAGGATCCAGCAGCCTCTATGCCTACATGGGCAACGAGCCAGAGTTCGAGGTACCCTGGGAGTACGACGCAGCCGGAGCTGCGTACCGGACGCAGGACGTGGTGCGCCGCATTGAGACGCAGCTTTTCAATGCCACTCCTGGTGGGCTGCCGGGCAACGATGATGGTGGGGCGATGTCGTCGTGGTATGTGTTTGCTGCAATGGGGCTGTATCCCGAAATTCCCGGCGTGGCAGGCTTCTTCCTGGGTAGTCCGCTCTTCAATTCGATAACGCTGCATTTGGGCAACGGCAATCAAGTACATATCACCGGTCAGGCGGCCAGCGGCTCCGCAGATAGCATGTCCTACGTCCAAAGTCTATCCTTCAACGGTCAGGACTACGAAAACTCATGGATGCCGTTTGATGCACTGTCGAATGGGGCTACATTCCAGTTTACGCTTGGGAGTAGCCCGAATCTGGTCTGGGGGAGCCACTTTAGTATGGGATGAGGAAATATAGGACATTATTGAGCATCCAGCATCGCCCGTATAAACCCCACTGCAATGGCAAGCCAATCGAAAGAATTTGCCCATTTCACCCACAGCTGCTGTGTCGGCCAGGCTGGTCTATAACGCGGGATCATCTCCTTCGGCATCACCGTAGCCCACCTGGTTCCTTCCCCCAATCCGCCGGGTGTAATGCGTACCATGATATTGAAAACGTTCTCCTTAGGAAGGTGGATTTTCCAGTCCGGCATGCCCTTCAGCAATGGATCGCGCCGCCAGATAGTGAATAATGCCGGGCCGCCGAAAGCGTCGAGCGGTGCCCCGCTCTGTGATGGCCTCAACGCGATAACCTGGCCCACAACGGCAGAGCGTTCCCATTCGGGGAAACGTAGCCAGACGGAGTAACGGTACTCGTCCAGCCCCGCCGCAACAATGAACGTGCGATACCCCTCGCGTTCAATGCGGCGTTCGGTGTCGCTTTGCCAAATCCTGACCATCGCATCGAGGCGCTTTTTCTTCTCCTCCTCACTCAGGTTAGCAAAAGGACCGGTGTTCGCTGGATATTGCATCATTCACCACCTCAGCCCTAATCTATCCAGCAGGTAGTCTCGACAGATAGCAAGGCTCTCTTTCGGCGTCGTCAGAGAGACGTCGATCTCAACGGTGATCCAATCATTGTAGCCTACGTCGTGTAAGGCATCCATGATAGGGTTATAGTTGATGATGCCACGCCCCAACTCGCAAAAAATGGGGAGACGTTCGGTGCCGGTCACCATCTGGACACCAGCCTTCTGGCCTCTGCGCTCTTCAATAACGCCAGCGCGCAAGTCCTTGATATGCATATAGCGCATGCGCTCACCATAGCGTCGAATCATGCGGGGTACATCGATCTCTGCGCCAGTGAGGTGCGCGGTATCGGGACAAAAGAAGACGTAGCGTGGATCGGTAAGCTCCATGATGGTATCTACCTCAGACTCAATCTCAATCTCGGTGCCCAGGTGAGGATGCACACACGCCAGCACACCCATATCATAGCAAGCCTGTGCTGCTTCGTTGATGGTCTTGGCGGCTTCACGCAACTCCTCGTCCGTGCTGCCACCAGAAGTACGAGGACCACCTGGGCCGAAGACCAGGCGATCAACACCAATGGAGGAGAGGAAACGTGCCAGGCGAGTATTGAAAGCGATAATTGATTCTCTCTGTGCGGGGTCACCGAAGCGTCCACCACCATAGAGGGCTGAGAGACGCAGGTGGTGTGACGCGAGCAATGCCCGAAACTCTTCAGGATGCTGCTCATACACCAGCGCATCTTTAGGGAATGGTTCGCAGGCGTGAAATCCCAACTCCTCTACCTCTTGTAGTGCCTGATCAAAATGTTGTCCCCATGTGATCAGGTGACATGATATGGGATTGCTTAACATGTTCTCTCCTCTACTCCTGGATCTAGTGGAGCTGGACGATTACAGGTGCTGGTAAGTTCAAGATGCCGACCTTCAGACGAAGCCTCGTGAAACGACTGCATGATGTCGAGCACATGATAGGCCATTTCGCCGTTGGCTCGATGTGGCCGTCCAGAACGCATGCCATACACCATGTCTGCCACACCAATCCCGCGAGAGTTATGTGCATAGTCATGAGTAAGTTGCACCTCGCTCCATTCCCTGGCACGCGCCTGCCGTATGTATACTGGGCCACCAAATGTATTAGGATCTGGTACACTTAATGAACCTTCGGAGCCATAAATTTCGATGGGTGGCAAGCGATGATGCCATGTATCGAAGCTCGTAATGATAGTACCCACTGCACCACTGGCAAAGTCCATCACACCGGCCACGTGGGTCGGGACATTGACCATAATCCTGGTCCCGTACTTTGGTTGGCTGGTAATTATCCGTTCCGCGAAACCGGAGTTTGTTGTGCCTGTGACGCGGCGTATAGGTCCCATCAGCGCGATTAACGCTGTCAAGTAGTAGGGACCCATATCGAACATCGGTCCAGCTCCAGGTTGATAGTAAAAGTCGGGGTCCGGATGCCAGTGTTCGACGCCATGATGCATCATAAAGGCTGTAGCAGCAATAGGAGTGCCAATCAGCCCATCATTGACCAGCTTGATGCAGGTCTGTATGCCGCCCCCAAGAAAGGTATCCGGCGCATTACCAACGTAGAGATTTTTCATATGTGCTGTATTGAGTACCGCCTGCCCTTGTTCGCGATTAATTGCGAGGGGTTTTTCACTATAAACCGATTTGCCTGCCTCGATAGCAGCCAGGGCGACCTCAGCATGTGCATTGGGAACGGTCAGGTTCACCACTAGTTCGATCTCCGGGTCCGCTAATAGTTCCTCGACCGTGCACGCTCTGGGAATGCCATAGCGTTTAGCCTGCTCCTGCGCTCGTTCTATGTAAATATCTGCACAGGCGAGAACGTTCAGGATGTCAAAGGTACGTAAGGTTTCGAAGTAGTTGGAGCTGATTTTGCCGCAGCCTATGATGCCCAGGTTGGTTTTCGTTTTCATCTTCAGAATATGTTCTTCTTGTTTGGTGGTCTTCAATGCGCTTCTCTATTCGTATTATCTCATATTATTGTACATTCATGCCCGCCATTGTTCATTCCTGCTGCACTGCCCTCTCAAGTTCGATCATGATCATGACCCTTACACCTTACCGTAATCTCTTCCTTGATTAGGAATAGATATATAGCTGGTAACTCTGACCTGCCTGTAGGAAACCCAGAAACCTCACGCTGGTCTCGTACGTATATATATGGAACATACGTTCTTTCAATACGTTACTAACGAGATCTTTCTCGTCCAGGATAATCTATGATCGAGGTCATCTCACAACAAGGCAGACACATACAAATAATTTCCCAGAGCGAGCTGCGTGATCCTCTCTCCGGAGGAGATTACATCCGAGCCTATTGCCACATCCACGGTAGCGATCATCAACGCTCTTTGTCAATCAACCGGCGTACTGGTTGGGGACACTGTTTCAACGCCACCTGTGAAGCCACCGTACTGGTGGCTGAATGGAACCCGGAGGTGACAGAGCATTTGCTGTCCGTTCAAGACCAGGGATTCCTCCCTGCCTCACACTCAATCGCGCGATACTCTCAAAAGCGAGAACCGTTTGTCGTTCAGCCAGTGTTACTCCTCCCTTCTCCCATTCCTCCTCAATGGCAACGGGAGGAACGGCATGCGCTGCTAGCCTTGGATAAACCGATGCGTAAGGCGCTCATGCAGTCCGAACGAGCACGCGCCTACCTGTACGAACGTAGTATCCCCCTGCAAGTTGCACAAGCTGTGGGTGTAGGCTATCTGCCAGCAGAGTTCCTGCGCTTGCCAGAGGCACGAGAGCACCGAGCTCTGCTACGCCGGTGGACGGAAAGGCTGCTGTTTCCTCTACACACGCCTGATGGTCAGGGGTATATCGGACGATCCCTGTGGCGCTGGGTTCCGGGGATGGATGAGCACATGCATAAAGCCCTCCTGGATCAATCGAGAGCGCCTCGTCGCTGGATCAAGACTAATCAGGCGGGCTGGTTCGGCTACGATCCGGATCGCCACCCACGAAGCATCATCCTGGTCGAAGGAGCCTTTGACCGACTCGCACTCTTAGCTGCTGGCATGGCACCACGAGAGGTGGTGGCCCTCGCCGGAACGGCAATCCGCCCCGATTGGTTTCCCGCGCACGTGAGCACGGTTATCCTGGCACTAGATGCCGATACAGGGGGTAAGCATGCTACAGGTCGACTTGTGGAGCGGTTGGAGCTGGCAGGCATTGGCGTTGAGGTCTGCCCACCTCTCCAGGATAGATGGGGCAAGGATTGGAGTGAACGCTGGCGCAAGTTAGGGCCTGCGAGTGTCCAGCCGCTCTTTGAGGTCCATTCTGCCCTCGCCCCACAGATGGCCGTGAAGAAAAAAGGCGCGTAAGTCTTCATTGACCAGGCTGGGTCGTCATTGGAATGCATTGTCAGGAAAATACCTTCCCATCCACAATATCAGATCGTCCGGTAGGGGTGCAACAAATTTACATTGCACATTATCAGGGTAACGCCGTAGTTCGAGGCTATGAGCGTGCAGAAACTGCCGCTTCAATGCTGCCTGGGGTGTATCATCCTCGGCGATTGGGGCATACGTTTGGTCTCCTACGACGGCATACCCCAATGCGGCAAGGTGAGCACGAATCTGGTGGGTGCGTCCAGTGAAAGGGTGCACTTCTAACAGTGCAAAGTCACCTACAAGTGCCAGTATTCTTAAGGTTGTGATCGCGGACTGTCCCTCCGGGCCGACGATGCAACGACGACGGTCGTCGGGGTCGCGTTGAAGCGGGCCATCAAGGAGGAGTTCGTCATTATCGAGAGACGAAAGATCGAAAGGGAGGTCCAGTTGGATCTCGTGCTCCTCCCCTTTTCGTCTCTTTATTATGAAAGTCGTTCGAGGATAGGACCAATCAGGAGCCCCTTTCTGCACAACGACCAGATAGCGTTTGACGATAGTGCGTTGCTCGAATTGACGAATGATGTGGCGGCGCGAGCGTTCGGTACGGGCTAATGCGACGACGCCGGATGTGTCTTTGTCCAGGCGATGCAGTAAACATGGGCGTGCCAGCAGGCCATCTTCCTTCCAGAGACGTTGATTACGTTTCTCGCGCAACATAATTCTTACATGTTCGGGTGCACCCTCCCATTGCGATTCGTCGGGCAAGTCAGGTGGCCGCCAGTCGTCACCACCTTGCTGCGCAAGGTATGCTAGCAGGCCATCCCACATGGTTCCGTCGGCATGTTTATACGTAGGATGAATGACAACCCCTGCCGGTTTGTTGACGATGAGTAGGTGGTGATCCTGGTAGATGATTGGAATATTTATTGGCTGCATGATGAGAGTATAGGGGTGATAGTTTTCGTCGTCAAGAGTTCATGGCTATAAGAAGGATGTACGAGTGATCACCGCTTTGATGGCCTACGAGAAGCCTGGAATCACGCTTCGTTCTCTTGCGAAAGAGATGTAATTCAGATATCATTAGAAAACCATCTCAGACGAGGAGGTAACTGATGCTGAGAATACAACCTCGCAGGCTGGTCCTGGTTGGCAGTGTGCTTGTGGACATTCTCATGTATATCGATCACCTGCCGGAGCGGGGCGGCGACTTTATTGCACGACAAGCGCTACTGACCTCTGGTGGAGGGTTCAATGTGCTGGTAGGAGCGGCACGTCTGGGGATGGCGGTTGCCTATGCCGGGCGTGTGGGCGATGGTCCCATGGGAACTCAAATTATGACCGACCTGGCTGCTGCTGGGATTCCGCTCGTCCTGCCACGCTCCACCGGCGAGGATAGTGGTTTTGATATCGGGCTTGTCGAGCCGGATGCCGAGCGAACGTTCGTCACTGCCCCAGGAGTCGAGGCACGCCTCAGTCTGGCCGACTTGAACGCGATACCACTGCTGCCTGATGACGCAATCTACGTTTCCGGGTATGATCTGTGCTACCCAATCTCAGGCGCAGCGCTCGAGGAGTGGCTCCCCAAGCTTGGTTCCCAGCACATATTGGTCATAGACCCTGGACCGCTTGTCGCCGAGATTCCCCGGGTGCGATTTGAACAAGTGCTTCGGCGCACCGACATCGTGAGCCTGAATGCTCGTGAGATATGCTTGGTCACAGGCACTACGAATCTACCAGATGCAGCAAAACGTCTTGTGCCACGGCTAGCGCCGGATGGATGGGTTGTAGCGCGAGCAGGTGCGCAGGGGTGCTGGATTGCCAGCGAGACTCAGCATCCCTTGCACCTACCTGCGAGGCCGACGCGAGCGGTTGATACGACCGGTGCAGGCGATGCGCATATTGCCGCCATATTAGCACGGCTTGCTACAGGTGAAGATATGCGCACAGCAACTCAAGTAGCAAACGTCGCTGCCTCCATCTCAATTGAAAGAAGTGGACCGGCCACCGGTCCAACAGCTCAGGAACTGGAAGAAGCCCTCCTAAATCGAAATGCCTAATGGTTTATGGGGTATATCTGGAAGGTGTGCTCCGTGACCCAAAGGGAGTACAAATATAAGCACTCACCCTTACCCTGGTACCAGCAGGGAGCGGGAACGGGTACAGGGCACAACACGGCAAAGGTTGCTTATCCCTTCTTTGTACGTGATACAATGGTGCCATGCCCACCAGGTAGCTAGTGGGTCCGGCAGATGAGGAGGTGATAGCATGCCGTTGATACAGTATTATAGACAACCGAAGTTACGCAGTCCCGTTGTCGTCGCAGCCTTTGCTGGCTGGAATGATGCAGCGGATTCGGCAACGACAGCGGTAAAATTTTTAAACGAGCGATGGAAACCTATCAAGCTTGCAGAGATAGACCCTGAGGAGTTTTTTGTCTTTACTGAAACCCGGCCTTCTATTCGACTTATCGAAGGACAACGTTCCATCATCTGGCCTACGAACCAATTCCTGTATTATGATGCCCCTGGCCTGGATCACGACGTTATCCTGCATATTGGTGTTGAACCGCAACTCAAATGGAAGAAGTTCACTCAGATCTTTCTTGAAGTATGCAAGCAATTCACTGTTTCAGAGGTATTGTTACTGGGCGCACTCCTGGCCGACATACCGCATTCAGTGGCAGTGCCCATAACCGGGTTCTCATCATACCCTGACCTGGCAGAACGCCTTGGTGAGTTAGACGTGAGTGGTCCACGCTACGAAGGTCCTACCGGGATGGTTGGTGTGTTGTATGATGCATGTCTGCAAGCAAACATCCCTACAGCAAGTATGTGGGCTGCTGCTCCACACTACCTGGCGGCTACACCAAATTTTAAGGTGACAGCGGCGCTACTCACCCATGTAAACACATTTTTATCGCTTGGTTTGGACCTGAGCGATATCCAGGCGGATGCACTTCGTTTTGAAGAGCAAATCAACGCACTGGTGGCACGCGATCCAGAAGCAAGTGCCTATGTCCGCAAACTGGAAGAGCAGGTTGCTAGCATGGCCGACGAGGACGAAGACGAGGACGAGGAAAATCAGGACAAGCGTGTCATCGGGGACGCTAGCTCTAATCCTGATAGGATAGCAGGTACGGGACCGCTGCCAAGTGCAGATGACTTGATTCGCGGCGTTGAAGAGTTGCTAAGGAAGGAACGCGAAAACGGCGACCAGCAAACCAATGACGACAAGGATGAGGCATGAGTACAGCTCCCCATACCCTCGAGGAGGTGTTACATCCGCGCTCTGTCGCTATATTGGGCGCGTCGCGTGCTCCCCGCAAATGGGGACATGTGGCAGGGAAACAACTGCTGAGCGGAGGCTTCCCTGGTGACATCTATCTCGTCAATCCGTCTGTTCCCGAGATACTAGGCCACGCCACCTATACCAGCTTGCGTGCAATATCTGCTCCAGTCGATCTGGCAGTTATTGCTACCTCGCTCGATCAGGTCCCTCAAGCAATAGATGACTGTATCGCACATGGCGTCAAGGGCATTGTCATCATCACCGCCGGGTTCAGTGAAACAGGGCAAGCGGGTCGTGCATTGGAAGAGCAGATGGTAGCTCGCTGCCGTGAGCATGGTATCCGTGTCATTGGTAGCAACTGCATGGGGCTATACGTACGGCGAGCCCGGCTCAACACGCTCGGAATGGCTTTCCCATTGCCGGCAGGGCCCATTGGCCTGGTCTCGCAGAGCGGTAATCTGGGCATGTACTTTTTTGCCCAGGCACACCTGGATGGTCTTGGATTCACTACATTTTTGAGCGTGGGAAACGCCATTGATGTCTCTTTTCCTGAGTGTATGCAATACCTGGCAAATGACCCGGAAACAGGTGTCATTGCTGGCTATGTAGAGGCGATCCAAGAGGAAACGTTACGCCAGGTCACCCAGAGCATGCGCGATCGCGGCAAGTACAAACCCGTTGTTATACTGCTCAGTGGTGCGACCGAGGTAGGTGTGCGTGCCGCCCTTGCCCACACAGGAACGCTGGCAACAGTGCGCCCCGATGATGATAAGAGCCTGGTCGGTAGTGGAGTGGTGCGTGTCTTGCGCTCAGATGAACTCTTTCCGGTGGCAATGGCGCTGGCGACCCAACCCCCAACGCCCAGAGGCGGGCGGCGCGTGGCGATTATCGGTGACGGTGGAGGCAGTGTAGTTGCTACCGGCGACGCCGCTGCACGGGCTGGGCTATCTATTCCCGTACTCTGCGCGGAAACGCAACAACGTTTGCGGGCTCTGATGCCCGTTCGCGCTACCCCCACGAATCCGGTCGATGTCGCCGGGGCAGCAGACGAAGACCCGATGGCCTTTGCCTGGTTGGCGGAAGTTTGCTTCAAAGACCCCGAAGTTGATGGTGTGATTCTCACCGGTCTTTTCGGCGGCTATCGCGGGTTATTGTCTGAAGAATTCGGTCCGCGTGAAGAAGCTGCCGCGCACGAATTGGGCAACCTGGTCCGACGATACAAAAAACCGCTGCTGGTACAGACGATTTATGCACGCCACGCAATTCCTGCCCTGCACATTCTACGGGAAGAAGGCGTGCCATACTATGAATCGGTCGAAATTACGTGTCGTGCTATGGTAGCTCTGGCAGAGATTGGACAGTTTCTGCATTCCTAAATCTTTTACAACCGTTAGGCTACAATCAGACTGTCCAACCTGTAATGTGAAACACATGAATCGACCTGCCTGGATCCGGGCAGGTCGATCAATCCAGAAGTGGGATAGCCCTGTTCGTCCTAACGCAGAAGACCATTGACAATGCTGGCAACGACCAGAGCAGCAACGACAAGGCCAAACAGCAATATCACCACTCCGTTACGGACATAGCGCGACATCGTATCATCGGCTGCGCTGACCCGCATAGAGGTAGAATGACTAACTCTCGACAAATTCCGAGTATACAGGAACAGACTTACAGCAGTACCTCCAACAACAAGCGTAGTAGCGAGCGCTACAACAAGGAGCAATGACACCATATTGAGATACCCCTTTTCTGAGCAATTCGGCCCTGATTGTGTGAGTGTAAACTTTCTCACTCCATAGTGATAGACGTCTCACACGGGCATATCTCAAATTTGGTATCTTCGGTTTACAGTACCACGGTCACCCTACGCTGTTTACCTCCCCTCAAGAAGCTAATTGCTATTTTCTCGCCTCTGCGATGACGGCGCACGATGCGCTGCAGGTCGCGTGGCTCTGTCACGGGTTCATCCTCAGCAGCAACAATCACATCCAGCCGTTTCAGCTCGGCACGATCAGCAGGTCCGTCACGACGAATCTCCAACAACTCCATGCCAAACTGTTGCACCAGATTCAAGCTTCGTCGAAGGGCAGCATCAAGCTGTACGCGCATACCCCCTACGCCTAGCGAGACGCCGGCCGGACTTGCTTCGCGCTTCTGGTTAATGCGTGCAATAGCAGATTTGACAGTATCCAATGGGATTGAGAACCCAAGTCCCTGAGCCATGGGCATCATGGCAGTGGTGATACCGACTACTCGCCCGGCACTGTCAACAAGGGGACCACCGGAGTTTCCAGGGTTGATGGGGGTATCGGTTTGGATCAAATGGGTCATCTTACGTATACCAGGGGCACTTAATGTGCGATCCAATGCGCTGACGACCCCGGCAGTCACTGTCCAGTTCAAGCCGTACGGGTTCCCTACGGCAAGCACCAGTTGGCCCACCTTCAGCGGCGCACGTCCTAACTCTGCCACCGGCAGATGGTCCGCACCAATACGCAGGATGGCAATATCAACGTCTGGCTCACTCCCTACCAGCCCAGCATCGAAGGTACGTCCATCGGCCAGGGTGACTTTGATACGCAGCGCCTGCCCGACAACGTGCGCGTTGGTAAGGATCTGGCCATCGGAGGCAAAGATGAAGCCAGAGCCAAGACCTCCACCAAAGTCTGGACCAGCGCCGTTGGATCGACTAAAGCGCCAGCCTTCGCGTTCTATGTCAATACGGACCACTGCTGGTCCAACTCGCTCCGCCGCCGTAGTCACTGCATGCGAGTAGGCATCTAACGCCTCTATATCATTCTCGTTTGTGCTCATAATGTGGCGTTGTACTTTCCCGTGGAACCCACTCAATGTAACGTGCGTGCGAGGCTACGAATCAATGAGATTGATAGATATTGTATCACATCCGACAAAATATTGTGTCAACCAAAGTGCTTTACACATCGTCTGGCGCGCTGTTTGGCCCTAACTGCTCACTCTTTTGTGGACAATGGTTTTTGGCGGGAAGGAATAAGAACTGCAGCGAGTTCTTCACGGGTGACCTCAGCTTTTGGCTGGAGGAGCACAACATGTGTAATCATCTCAATCTCGCTTTAATTTGTTGCTGATGCAGATTTCAATGCTTTGGTAATTGCCGAGATCAGGACTTCGAGCTTGAAAGGTTTCTCGACAAAACCCGCATGAGGAACAATACTCAATGCACGGGTCACGTCGGGATCAGGCGCGGCAGTGCAGAGTATGAGAGGCAAATTCTGGGTATGCGGGTAGGATTGCAGACGGCGCAATACCTCTATGCCAGAGATATCAGGGAGATAAAGATCAAGGATGAGAATTTCAACCGGCAAAGGTTTCAGCGGTGCACGCTGGAAGCGTATGCTGCCAAATGACGTCGCTTCTGGTAGGAGGGCATGCAGACATTGCTGTGGATGTTCATATATAGTGACCTGGTGGCCGGCGTAGTGCAGCATGGTGGCACAAAGCTTCGCGATACGGGCATTATCTTCTAGCAGACCTACCTGGGCCATGAACTTACGCTGCTCCTTACTTCCTAATTCTCAATGATTGTTTCCTGAATTGTAATGTCTTAACGCAAACTCTGTCAAGCCCTCTAGAGGTTCTGGCCAGGTAACCCTCGACGCATGGCCACAGATACTGTACAATCTAGAGCGTCAGAAGTAAGCGTACTAGCCAGGTATATTCGAGTTGAGGGATGAGCAGTAACAACACCGAAATGAGCAAAAAACTGCCTATTAGTACTGTCCGTTTTGGCATAGGCAAAAAGATACAGCTTTATACTGATGAGTTGGTAGTCACAAGCCCGGAGGAAGACAAGGAAATACGTCTGGAGTTGAGTGCACTCAAAGGGCTCACGTTGCTGCCGGGCGACCCCAACCCGGCCAAATTGATATTAATGGCAGACCTGGACGACGATACCACTGTCATTCTGGCAGAAGGTATGAGCAATGCGCGTGATTTTCGCGCTATGCTTCCCCACCTGACCGAACTCCGCCCTGATCTGCAATTGGACCCCCCAGATATGAGCGAGCAGTTGCGTCAAGCTCTAAACAATCGACGAGCCTGGGCGCTGACCTGCTACGGTTCTATTATCCTCCTCTGTATCTTGCTGTATGCCCTTTACCTCGTCGTGGCCTATCTAGGAGTACACCACATTCGGTAACCTCAACAAAAGGATCACCATCATGACACCACAAGAAGGCGTATTTTTCGTCCCTGCAATGAGCACCGATAGACGTGTGCGCGTCTTCCGACGAACACTGGATGCAATTGAAGATTTTAGCGGCATGGAGGTAGATGCGTATGTCATTATCACCGAGCGTTATGTGGTAGTGCTTGATACGATGCTTTGCCCAGAAGATGCAGCGGCGATAATGCAGATGGTGCAGGATGAATTAGCTGGGAGAACCCTATTGGTTGTCAATAGCCATGTCGACTGGGACCACTTCTGGGGTAACTCCTACTTTAGAGAGGAGCACGCAGCTCCTATCATTGCTCACGTACACAGCCTGACTCGTCTCCAATCAGACGAGGCCAGCAAAGATCTGGCAGACTACCAGCACCGTTACCCGCTCTTTCGTTCTGTGGTATTGGTGCCACCGACCATCACATTTGCCCATGGGCTGACCATTCACGGTGGGGATCTGACCATTGAACTGATTCCTGCTCCCGGCCATCATCTCGATCATATCGCTGCCTGGATTCCTCAACTGCGCCTCCTACTGGCATTCGATGCGGTAGAGAGACCCCTGCCGATCATAGAGGATTCTGCTGCCGCACCCCTTATGTTCGCTACCCTGGAACGTTTGATAGCATTACAGCCTGAACGCGTACTCTGTTCCCACGGCAAGACAACCAGCCCAGAACAGATCAGGGAGAATCTGGCATATCTACGCGAAATCGAACGTCGTTGCCGTGCTTTGCTATCGACACACCACCCAACTACCGCAGAAATTGAGCAAGGGGCTTTGCTGATGGGTTATCCTTTCGAGGAAGTGGTGCCCGCTGCAACAGAGGATGTTGACCGCAAATTTTATGCATGGGCACACGACAATAATGTGCGTTGCATTATGCAGTGGCTGATAAGCTAAGCCAGCTACATCATTTCAAGTCAAGGGCGGAGGCAAGCTCACGCCCTTACGAGGGATTGTTCCCGTTCATCTTGGAAGATGGAGGCGATTGAGGCGATTGAGGCGATTCAATGATACGCTCGGGCTTAAGCACTTCGCGTCGACGATTCCTACCGTGCAGAGTGAGGCGATACAGAAAATAGAAGAAAACCAGTATTAGCAGTATAGGAAAGAGATGTGTGAAGCTGAAGCCGCCACTGCTGCCAGGGTAGAGGTAGACATCGTCCGCAGCAGCATACAGTTGAGAGTAGTTGTTCGCACCCAATGTGAGCGCATATACTGATTTTCCTCTGGGCAAACCCGTAGCGATTTCCCTCCAGTCTTGCCCGTTATCATCACTGCGCAGAGCTCCGATGTCGGTACCAATATAGATTGTGGTCGCACTGCGAAAATCGATGAGAATAGCATGGATACTTGTTCCGTAGAGCGATTCTTCAGTACTCATCCAGTGCGCGCCAGAGTCTTGCGAACGGTAGATGCCATGGTTAGTTCCCGCAAAAACAAGGCCTTGTACCCCTCTGCTCAGGAATGCCACTTGTACAGTATTGACGATAACATTCGTTGACAGACCGTTATTGAAGGCTCGCCATGTTGCTCCCTTATCATCAGAGCGGTAGATACCCATGTTGGTCGCAGCCCAGAGCTGATGCTGGACAGAATCGAAGATTAAGCTGTTTACGGCGTCGTCTGTGGGAAGACCAGTATTGCTTGCGGACCAGCTAGCACCATCATTTGTACTGACGTATACTCCATGGTGGGCAGTGGCGGCATAGATGGTATGCGGTGCATTCGAGTCAAATGCTAGTGCAGTATACCTATCGGTGGGCAGATCACGTCCAACGGTACCAACAGCCTGCCAGCGCTGTGCGGCATCGGTGCTGACGAAGATACCTTTATCGGTGGCGGCATAGAGTTTTTTGCCGGTGGTCTCGAAAGAGAGGACATTTATAGCAATTGGCAAAGGTAGGCCAATGCTCCGTTGTGTCCAGTGCTGTCCGCTGTCGGTGCTCACAAAGACACCTTGCTGCGTATCACCGGCGTAGAGCAACTGTGTGTTGTTAAAGTCCACCTCAAGGACACGAATATGCTGATGTTGTAACCTGCTCAATTGCCAGTTGCCGCCAGCTAAAAGCCCAGTGCCAGGAGCACATGCTGAAAGAAACAGCGACAAAAGGAAAAGTAGAGCAACAGATGAGCTCAACTGGTAACGTCGTACCGATGTCATGAATGCCTTTCCCTGCCTCAATGTTCCCTACGAATTACCCTACGCATGTAGACGATGGTCTCGTGTACCTCGTAGCCCCTTGGCAGGTTTTTGTTAACCTTCGGCATCAGCAGGTCTTGCACCCCTTCGAGTGTCGGCAGTGACTTCGCAACTGGCCGGGAAGGTTTTGCCAGGCGGGCGAGGAGAGTACGACGTAGCAGTTCCAAACCCGCGCTCGCGGCTACGACCCCTACGCCTGCTGCAAGGCGTTGCAAACGTAGATTTGTCAGTACCGCTGGTAGATGTCTACGTGTCGGAATCAAGCTCGTTGAAGGTTTCGCCAGGTCTGCTCCGCAGTTGCGACAGTAGAGATCATCTTCTGAACATGCGGCACGACAGTTTGGGCATAGCATGGTGTTTCTCCTTATTTCCCCTGGTACCCGCAAGGGGCACCAGTACATTTGCAAATGTACTGGTGCCCCTTGCGGGTACCAGGTCATTACTTTCTGCTCTCTAATATCTCAGAAATTGCGTCGACTACGATGGCATTTTCTTCAATTGTATTGTAGAAGTAGGGTGAGATACGTAATAAGCCAGGACGCGAGTCAGTAATAATATTGCGTGCAACCAGCGCTTTCACAATATCTTCAGGGTGCTCCAGTTCCAACATCACGATAGAACTACGACATTCCGGTTCCTGCGGAGCACGAACCCTCCAACCATGTTCACGAGCACGGGCAATCAAGTCATTGGTGAGGTAGCGAGTGCGTTCGCAGATGCGCTCAACGCTGATCTCTTGCACAATGTCCATTCCGCCATTCGCCGCGTACACTGCTGCGACCGCCGGGGTTCCCATTTCAACCCTGGTTGCTTCAGGACGAAATTCAAACTCGCGTGTTTTAAACTGAAACTGGTCACGATGACCAAACCAGCCCGCGATGGTTGGCTGCAGGTGCGGTAACAATCCCTCGCGAATGTAGACAAGCGCCAGTCCAGGCCCACCCATCAGCCATTTGAGTGTACCGGTGACAAGGAAGTCAATGTCCATGGCGACTACGTCGATGGGAATCTGGCCGGTGCCCTGGTAGTCATCGATCAACACATGGGCGCCATGCTTGTGCGCAATATCAGCCACGGCACGCAGGTGCTGAATATAGCCACTTGTGAAGAACACATGCGAGGTCGCTACCAGGGCAGTCTTGTCATCGACTACCTGCTCAAATAACTCCGGCTGCACATAGATATGGTCCTGGCTCTCGACAAAACTACATTTGACACCCAGGCGCTCTTTAACTAGCCACTGGTAGGCTAGCGTCGGGAAGTCCATGTCGGCCATTACAACGTTGTTACGCTTGCTGTAGTCCAGGGCTGTAGCGATAGAACTGAGTGCGGCCGAAACGCTTGGAGCAATTGCAACCTCGTGAAGTTGTGCACCTATGATGGTTGCAAATTTCCTGCGCACGTTGGCAATTTGGCCCATCCAGATTTCATACCAGGCATGCGCTCCCCATTCGTTCCATAGTTCCATAAACTGTGCCATGCCCTGCATCGAACGCTGCGAGAGCGCACCCAACGAGCAACTGTTCATGTAGGTCTTCCGTTGCAGAATAGGAAACTCTGCCCGATACGAAACAAGATCTGGATGTTCGATGGCGATTGGGACTGGCTGTTGCATTCTGGAATCGTCAGTAATCATGTTGACGCATCACTCCTCAGTTAAATTGGCCGACGAACATCACCCATGCCTTTGTTACCGATACCTGACATTGTACTCTCTATTTTAGCGATTTACCATAGACGGGTCTATATTTCGTGCTAACAAGAATGCAGCTCGCTCTATTTCTTCCCCTGTAGACCAGCGACCCAGGGTCAGGCGTAAGGCACCCAGAGCTCGTTCGCGTGATAGTCCCATCGCCATCAGCACCGGCGAAGGATCTGTACTGTCCTCATGACAGGCCGAGCCGGTAGAACTGGCTATTTGCGGCGTAGCGGCTAGCACTTCTTCGCCCAAGATACCCTCTGCACTTATATTCAGCGTATTAGGCAAACGTTCGGTTTGATGCCCATTCACGTGTACAATACGTGGGAGATAGAGTTCAAGTTGTCTTTGCAGTTGATCGCGCAGCCGTTGCAGGCGCGATTGGCTCTCCGCAAGTTGCTGCTGTGCCAACACACAGGCTGCCCCCAATGCTACCATGTTGGCAACATTCTCTGTCCCCGCTCTCAGTCCCGCCTCTTGTCCACCACCGTATATCACTGGTTCGAGTTGTATACCACGCCGGATGTATAGTGCACCGATACCTTTGGGAGCATAGAGCTTATGTCCTGCCACGGTCAGTAAATCTACACCCAACTCGGCCACACGCGTTGGAATCTTGCCTACCGACTGCGCAGCGTCTGTATGCATCAGCACACCATGCCGTCGTGCAATCTGTGCTATCTCCGCGATGGGTTGGAGTGTGCCAGTTTCATTGTTAGCGTGCATAATGGTAATCAATACCGTTTTTTCGCCAATCGCTGTCTCTACATCCACAGGATTGACACGTCCAGTCTCATCCACCGGCAAATAGGTGACGCGGAACCCGTGCAGTTGTGCAAGAGCACGGCAGGTATTGAGTACAGCAGGGTGCTCGGTTACTTGCGTAATGATGTGGCACCCTGTCTGGGGGACAGGTATGCCACGATTGCGCTGTGTCAGTGCTGCTCCTCGAATGGCCAGATTATCACTTTCTGAGCCACCACCGGTAAAGATGACCTCGGTATGCATACAACCCAATAATTGGGAAACCTGGGCACGCGCCGTGTCTACAGCTCGGTGAGCTGCCTGTCCATAGCGGTGCGTGCTCGATGGGTTGCCGAAGTGATGTGAAAGATACGGCAGCATGGCCTCAACGACTGCCGGGTCAACCGGTGTAGTGGCATTGTAATCGAGGTAGATAGGGCCATCTTCCAGGCCAGGATGTTCATTCATATGTGCTCTCCTGGCGGGGGCAAGCCCCGCCACTACATTTTTTCTATCACAGAGGCGCATCGTGCGAGATGTAGTGGCGGAGCTTGCCCCCACCAGGTCTTCCCCATGCTACCTCGCCGACGAAACGAATGTGGATGCCTTCATCATTGTAACACACTAAAAACCGTCTTGAAACACGTTTATCATTGTACTGAAAGGTGAGGTCAGCTACCTTTCTTTGTGACTTAAATCACAGCATTGTAGTAGAGAATATGTTACACTTGAGTATATCGATATCTCCCCACACGATGCCCGTATCTTGTTGTGTTTTAGAGCGTAAACCAGTATAGAAATGTAACCTTTTTTCGTCCACATATTCTCTTGCGATCTATCCCAACAAGGAGGACCATTGAGTATGATCCAGTGCCCATTCTGTAAGTATGACTTACCAGACGGTTCTCGCTTCTGTGGTCGTTGTGGAAGAGTGATCGGAGAGACGACTTACGCCGATGAACAACAGCCGACAGTAGTCTCTGAATCAGGTCTAACGTTACCCCCTACCCTGCGTGAACCACCCGAAACCATTGGCCCCGATCAGGAGTTCGCAAACACTGTGGGCGGGCCCGGTGTTGAGATTCCCCCTACTCTTAGCGAACCCGTCGACCCCAATCAAACATTTGAGCCTACCCTAGGCGGATCAATCGACCCAAATCTAGGGTTCGTGACGCTCCTAGGTGATTCTATAAACCCACCGCACGGAAACGTGCCGATGGTACATGGTACCCCACAAGTGGGTGGAGTTCCATCTGTGCAAGGAACTCCACAGACATTTGGCAGTTCGGCCGGATATGATTCGCCACATCAGCAGCAGCAGCAACCTCAACCTTCACATCTTCAGCCCCAGCATCCACAGCAGCAGGGCTTTCATCACCAGCAGCAGCAACCTCAACCTTCGCAACTTCGCCCGGATCCTCACCAGCAGGGCTTTCATCACCAGCAGCAGCAACCTCAACCTTCGCAGCTTCAGCCCCAGCATCTACAGCAGCCGCTTCATCTTCGCCCCCATGGTTCATATCAGCAGGCTGCTTCTGCTCCAGCACACCATGCGTCAGTATTCACTCGTGCATCACGTCTCGCTCAACACGGGGTCCGTCCGTCCTTTTTGACAACTGCGATCACCAGTGCCAGCGTTGTGCCAGGAGGACTTGTATCCATCCATGGAAGTAATTTCTCCTCAGGCGGAACAATCACCATCACCGTCGATGGCCATCCAGCGGCCATCGCCAGTAGTTCTTCCAGCAATCAGGCTTCGTCTGATACACAGGGCTTAGCATCGTTCGCGCTGGGAGCTTACCAGGCCGCATCCGAGCCTTCGTCAGGAGCGATCGTTTGATGCCACGCTCAGCATTGATCCCGCTTGGCCTGTGGGAAGTTCCCACCTTGTTGTTGCAACTGAGCAGAGCAGTGGGCAATCAGGACATCTCACGATCGTTGTTCCACAAAGACCAGCACTGACCAGTTGTTCCAGGTCTACTACCACAACGACGCTCACATTAGGTCCGGTGACTGCGGGCCAGGCACAATCTGTTGCAGCTCCGTTCGCACTCTGTACCACGGGATCAGGGACCATAAATTGGACCGCCAGTTGGAACCAGAACCAGGCACAGTGGCTCCAACTGGCTTCTTCAGGAAAAATTCAGGCCCCGCTTGTGCAGCAACTGCCAGTAAGCGCATCAGCGGCCGGGCTGAAGGCGGGAAGCTACCAGACAACTGTGACCTTCAGCAGTCAAGGTAGCAGCTTGAAGCTGGTGCTCAATGTAACATTCATCGTTCGTGCAGCAAGCACAACCGCATGTCTCAATACCAGCACGCAAGCACTTTCTTTCATCGCAACCCAGGGACAAGGTAATCCGGCCTCTCAAACAGTAAGAATCGCCAACTGCGGTGACCCAGGCTCGTGGGGTGCATCGACAAATACCGATGACGGAGCACATTGGCTGAGTGTCGGCTCAAATGGCGGCACGTTGCAGGGCAAAGCCACACAGGATGTGCCCATTAGAGTCACAAGCACAATGCTGGTAGCAGGCACGTATACCGGGCAGGTCACATTTAAGGTCGGGTCAGGTATGGCGACCGTGAATGTCATCCTCACTGTTCAGCCACCCGCACAGCAAGCATGCGTCATTGCTAACCCAAATGGACTTGGCTTCACAGCTACGCAAGGGCAAGGTGACCCTGGCGCACAGACCATTGCGGTCGGCAACTGTGGAGGTTCTGGCAACTGGTCAGCATCCACCAACACGACAGACGGAGCCAACTGGCTCACCATTAGCCAGGCCCATGGGACGTTGAATGCCAATGCCACTGGGAATGTTTCTATCACAGTGGCAAGCGCCGGCCTGCAGATCGGCACGTACACAGGGCAGGTTACGTTTAAGCTGGGGTCGAGCTCGGCAATCGTGAATGTCTTCTTCACCATCCAGCAGATGCAACAACAGCCGTGTATTCACGCCAGCTCAGAGTCTCTCTCCTTCACCAGTATCCAGGGACAAGGCGATCCTGACCAGCAAACACTGACTATTGGTAACTGCGGCCTGGATGGCGACTGGTCGGTAAGCGCAGCAAATAACTCAAATTGGCTTGGCGTGGAGTTTACAAATGGTCACCTAAATACAGGAGCCAGTAAAGATATCCTTGTAGCCGTCAAAACTGCACACCTTGATCCGGGTGAGTACCATGATCGTCTCATCTTCACGCTTGGTTCCAGCTCAGCACTGGTCTATGTCACGCTTGTTGTGCAGCCGCCCAAGGAGTGTATCCAGGCCAGTGCAGTGGAGCTAAACTTTATAGCGATACAGGGAGAAGGTAACCCACCATACCAGATAGTCACGATTGGCAACTGCGGTCCAGCAGGCGACTGGTTGGCAGAAACAGCACACGGCTCTGCCTGGCTAGGGTACCACCGCACACATGACCATTTGCCATCTTCAGCTACGGAAGAAGTCACGGTAGCGGTCTCGATTGCCGACCTTAACCCAGGCCCGTACCACGATCGGATTGCCTTTACACTCGGATCGAGTACTGCATTGGTAGATGTCAATCTCGTTGTGCAGCCGCGGAAAATTGATCCATGTATCCAGGCCAGTACTGACTCGTTGGTCTTCACGGCAGTTCAAGGCCAGAGTGACCCAGCACCGCAGATGGTGACGTTGACCAACTGCGGTCCGGCTGGCGACTGGTCGGCATCACCAGCACATAGTTCTACCTGGCTCAATGCGACTCCGTTAAACGGCCATTTGGACTCTCAGGGCACACCAGGCGACACGCAAGATGTCTTGGTGAAGGCCTCGATTGGCAACCTCAATGCGAGTCCCCCTTCTGAAGTGCTCATCTTCAGGCTGGGGTCCAAAATGGTTACTGTCACAGTGACCTTCAACATCACGTTGCAACATAAAACGCCGCCAATCTTGCTGGTAAGTTCAGCAAATGTGGGGAGCACGGATGTCCATACATGCCCATTTGATAGCACGAATAACGTCTTCACTTGTACGTTGACGCTGACAGAAGATCCCAATTCGCAAGGAAATCTGAACTGGTCGGCAAGCACGGACCTGAGTGGAGCGACCTTCAGTCCTGCTAGTGGGATGCTCTCGCCAGGAGAGTCAAAGCAGGTAATGGTCACGATCCCCCGCAGTAGCTGCACCAAAGGAACGTTTGATTTCGCGGTGCAGGGCGGCAGCACAGTACCAGTGTCCTGGACGTGTACAGAAACACCAACTCAGCCGCCGACTCAAGCGCCAACTCAGCCACCGACGCAGCCACCGACGCAGCCACCGACGCTGACAGTGAGTCCGTCTCCTATTGATAGTACCGATACAAAGACATGTGTATATGATAGCGGGAGTAGTGTCTGGACGTGTAACATTACGGTGGCAGAGGATTCCAGTTCGTCGGGGAGTCTAAACTGGTCAGTGAGCACGCCGGATATAGCTGGAGTGAACTTCAGCCCTAACGGTGGGACGCTCTCACCGGGTGGGTCGACGCAGGTAGGGATCACGATCCCGGCCAGTAGTTGTACGAGGGGGTCGTTCAACTTCGCGGCGCAGGGTGGCAAGACGGTTGCAGTTCCCTGGAGGTGTACGCCACAGTCAGAACCGCCGACTCAACCGCCAACTCAACCGCCGACGCAGCCACCACCACCGCCGACGCAGCCACCACCGCCGCCGCCAACGCAGCCACCACCGCCGCCGCCGACGGACACACCCACGCCACCGCCGCCACAATAATCAATCTGCTGGCACCAGGAGCGATTCCTGGTGCCAGGTGGCTGCTCAAGTAATGGTAGTAGCAGGGTATGCGCTCTTCCATGAAAATATCCCTGGTAAGTAAAAACGCCCCCACCATAACGGCGGGGGCGTAATCTTATGTAGCGTTATTGCGAGAGCTTCTTTGCTAGCTCACGCGGGCTGGGTTCGACGAGAATCGATCCATCCGGAAAGATGATGGTTGGCACGCTCTGCATGCCCTTATTCACACGAGCAACGAATTCAGCGGCTTCTTCGTCCTCCTCGATGTTGATAAACTCGTAGGGAATGCCATGTGAGTCAAACCAACGTTTTGCCATACGACAATCGCCACACCAAGTAGTGGCGTACATTTTGATCTTCTCTTGGGTGGTTATAGAATGTGACACAAATTACGCTCCTTAGAGGATTCCTGAGACTGAGATATAGATTCCTACGTAATCTAACAGATGCTCGTTAAAATATATTCCTGCTACTTTTCTCCGGATTGCACCACTGGCTTGTTAATCCGTTCCAATATCATGTCCAAAAACTTTTTGCCGCCTGCAGCTATGAGTCCAGGGTTGCGTGCAAGTACGCCCATCACAAGGCCCGCGCTAAAATCACCCCGCAGAGCTTGCGCCACCTGAGCTGGTGTGAGGCGCTTCATCAGGTCAAGGGCACCGTCCCACTGCTCGTCGCTGTAGTTGGCGATGCGCTTATTAATCATGTAGGCGATGTCCATGTCGCGTCCGAAACGCACCCGCCAGGCTTTGTCGAAACGCCCAAGGAAAACTGCGGAGGTATCGCCCGCTTTGACCGCTTCGGCTGCAACGTCGCCAGCTATTTGACCAGCGTAAATGGCGAAGCGAATGCCCTCGCCTACCAGGGTCGAACCTTGTCCACCTGCATCGCCAGCCAGCAGCAGGCCATCACGAGAGAAACGCTCAAGCGGCCCTTCAGATGGGAACAGTCCCGTGTGATATTCAATGGGGTTGGCATCGCGAAATTTGTCGGCCAATTGGGGTACATCATGAATGATCCTATCCAGGTACACTCTGGCATCTTCATCGCAGTCGGGATGAAGTACCCCAACTCCCAGACGCACACGCCCATTGCCACGCGGAAAAGCCCATGCATAGCCGCGCGGGGCAAATTTGCTGCCCATGATCAGAAATAGTTCTTCCTGGGGATAGCTGGGCGCATACATGTCGTATTCGGCACCATACCCATAGCGATGAAAGGCTTTGCCCATGTCCACACGCACCCCCACATGTCGCGAGAAACCACTGGCATCGATGGTGACATCAGCTCGCAGACTGAGATGCTCGCCGAGATGGTTCCTGGCGGTTACCCCCAGCACGCGCCCATTTTCCATGATAGTCTGTTCAACGGTATGACGCAGGCGCAATCTGGCCCCTGCGGCAATTGCCCGGCCCGCAAGGTGTTGATAGAGTCCACGCACGTCCACAACGCAGGCAACTGCAGGGTTGTAGTGCAACAGCACTTCACGATGTGGGGAGACAAAATAGACCCTGGTTATCGGATGGTAGAACTGTTCAGGGATAGCCAGAGCCTGCATGTCGCTGATCCAACTGCCACCGCTGGTGTGGATGGGATAGCCAATCTCGTTCTGCCGCTCTAAGAGGAGTGTACGCACTCCCTCCCTGGCAGCAGCCTCGGCAGCAGCCAGCCCAGCAGGTCCACCACCTACGATTACTATATCAGTGTTGTCTGGCATGAAAGTCCTTTTCCTACACCTCGCCAAAATGCTCCTCTTTCGTCTTCTTGATTATAAGATTATGCAGCTACCAATTATCAAGTGTCAAGAGGTATCACTCTGCCCCAGCCCCAGACAATAGAGGATCCTACAGCAGGGCCACTACCAGGTAGCAATGCGAAATTCGTAGTTTTATTGCCTTTTCTGATAGAAACTCGTGTTACTTTGCCCTGGCAATTGCTAAATTCATAAACTGTAGGGTACAATGGTGGTAGAGATGCAGAAGCACTGGAGCGCATCCTGACAGAGCACATCAGCACACGCAGGCGGATATTGATCATCATACGCATGTTTTCTCTCAGTTTGTGGCAGAATTGACGAGGTGAATTCATTTCTTTTGAGGAGTGCGGTTGTGCCCTGCTGGCTTACCAGCGGGGCATAATTTGCTATTGTTAAGGCCAATTTTCGGGCGTTGTTACCAATTGACATGTGCGTGCGTACATAATTTTACAGGCCTGCTGTATTTGCCTGCCTAATAATGGGTCTTCATCATTGGGGGGGATAAAAGGGAGAGCGGGGCGTTCACTTGAAGGGAGGAGACCCTCATATTTTCGCAAGATAGTAAAGATAATGAATAGCCAGGACCTTACGTTTTCTTCACCTGAAGCTGTTCTTGGTGTACGGGAAACGGAAGACAGTGTTGGAATAGATTCACAGATTCTCAATGATAATCCGCCTCCCAGGAGCAGGTTGCTCAGGAGGCTTTCGCCATTTTGGCATGATCGTTTGATTGAGTCTGGCTTGATTGTGTCGATGGCCTTGTATTACGTCGTCGGCAACCAGCATCTTGGTGCAGGCCGTTTCTTTCATCTGAACCCGCTGTATACCCTCCCTATTCTGCTGATTTTTGCCGTTCTCTGCTGGTATCGTTTGTCGTTTGCTGTGGCATTGCTACCCCTTACGCTCCCCTATTATTTACTGCCAAAAACGGTTGTTGGCTCCTATGCTTTTAGCATGGCCGAGATTACACTTATGGTCTGCCTGGGAGTAGCCCTGGTGCAGCTTCTGCTCCAGCGCCGCAATTGGCAGTACTGGCTATCCTGGCAAGAACTACGAGACCGACTGGGGCCATTTGTGATCCCTATACTCGTGTTCTTAGCAGCGGCGGCGCTCTCAACCGTGATAGCCTATAACCGTCAGTTTGCCCTACGAGCCTTTCGTAAAGAGGTGCTTGATCCGCTGCTCTATCTGCTGCTGGTCCTATACTGTTTACGTACACGTCAGGACCTGGCGCGTTTGCTGGGTGCCTTGTTGGGGATGGGTCTTGTTGTGGCATTGCTAAGCGTTGCCCAATATCTCTTTTTCAGGCACTATCTTGTAGTGGAAGCGGGGAACGTCTTGCGCGTACACGCGGCCTATGGGAGCGCGAATGATATAGGGCTGCTCTTTGACTATGTCTTGCCTGTAGGCCTGGCGATGGTGGTGGCAAAGACACCAAAGGGAGGTGTTCTACAGCCCTGGCTATTTCGTGCTCTGGCGATTGCATTGTGCTTGCCGTTGCTGTTGGTGTTATACCTGAGTCAATCACACGGTGCCTGGCTTGCCATTGCTGCTGCGGCGCTCTGTATCGCTGCTCTTACAATCCGTAACCGCAAGATATTGATAGTGTGTACGCTGGTATGTGTGGTTATAGCGGGGTTTGCTGTTCTGGTCTTTCATACCCGTATCATCGATTTTCTACTGGAAGGCCATGTCAATGCTCAGGGCATAAGCACATCGATGAGACGTCTTTATCTGTGGCAGAGCGCATGGAATATGATTCAGGGCAGTCCCTGGCTTGGTTATGGCATGGACAACTGGCTATGCCACTACAGTAACAATACGCTATGCCATACACATTTATTTCACTATATTATCAAGAATGATCCGGTTACAGGGGCACCGACCGGGCTGCAAGATGAACCATTGCTCTCACATCCTCACAACATTTTGCTGCATGTTTGGGTGAGCATGGGGCTTTTTGGTCTGATGGCGTTTCTAGCAGTGTTAGGGCTGTTCTTCTGGCTTTTTGTGCGTATCCTAGCTCATTTGCGTACAAAAGAGGTTGAAAACAAGCTCTATCTGCAATGGATGACGATTGGTGTAGGAGCAGCTATGCTCGCTGCTTTTCTGCATGGGCAGGTGGATAGTTCCTTTTTAGAACAAGACCTGGCCTTCTGTTTCTGGACGTTGGTTGCTGTGTTATTGTTGTTGCGTGTGCTGTCGGGGACGCCATGGCGAGGGCGTGTGGGGCATGGGTTGCCGCGTTGACTCTGTAAGGTGGGAGGGTGTATTTCCACTTTGTGCTGATTTTTGATGATTTAGAACGCATCCATCTTTCCTAGTTCATTTGACAGAAAGAGATTCTTGAGGCACTCTTTAGCCAGTGGGTTGTGTTGGGAGTGTGATGGAAGAGAGGTATGCCGCCCCATGGGGAAATAGGGATATACAACGTCAGACCTTTATCTCTCTAGGTGATCCGCAAGGGAATGTGACAGCTTTACAGGGAGTGAGCGGGCGTCTCTTTTTTGATACCCTTGGTAATCCGGTTGATAAGGCCGTTGCTGTACTATACTTGCGGGCCGATGGTGATACGGATGTAATCAAACTGAAGCAAATCAGCGGGACGTTTCAATAAGCAGAAAGTATTTGAGAGGGATGTCATATGAGGTGTCCTCGTTGTGGATTTGACGGAGAGTTGGTGAGCGGTGGGTGTACACGTTGTGGCTATGGTCGTGTAAACGTATTATCGGAACCAATCTCTGTGAGAAGAAGCGCCCTCAGTGTAGCAGTTAAACGTTCATCATCCTCTATGCCTCTCGCTTTGAGCAGGTTGATGCGTGGCGATGTACTGCGTCAGGGACGGTATCGTTTGCTCGAAGAGTTGATGCTACCTGAGAATCAACAAGGACAAGGATCAGCTTGGTTAGCGGTTGATAGCCAATCATCTTCTCAGAGAGTGATCATACATGAAGTGGTTTTCCCCGAAGTAATCCCCTCTGATAAAGAGCGGGAGGTGCGCTCGATTGCGACGCGCCTGGCGGAACTGGCACAACATCCAGGATTCTCAGCCATCATAGATGTGTTCAGTGAACGAGAGACCTACTACATTGTGTTGGAGTACCCCGAAGGCAGGAGCCTGGCTTCCGTGCTGAGGAGTCAGGGAGGTGCCTTGCCAGAGCGGGTCGTAGCGGAATATGGGCGGCAGCTGTGTGAAATGTTGGCTGTCCTTGCTGATCATCAGCCGCCGCTTGTGCATGGCTCTATTAATCCTGATACGATCATTGTAAGCCCTGATGGAAAGCGTGTGTCGCTGTTACATGTGCCATTCTTTCCCCCCAGGGAGTTGCATAACACGAGGGATAAGGCCACACCAGGCTACGTTGCGCCGGAACAAGCACGTGGGATTGTTGAGCCTGCATCTGACCTATATGGATTGGGAGCAACATTACATCATGCCGTCACAGGTTTTGACCCACGTGAACGCACGGCCTTCTTCCATCCTCCGGCCCGCCGCCTCAATCCAGCAGTAACGCCGCTTATGGAGGAGATACTCGTTCAGGCATTGCGCCTCTCAGCCCCACAGCGCTATGCGCGGGTTGCTGATATGGAGCGGGATTTAACCCCCTTAACCGCGTCATATCCTGCTCAACAGCAACTTCCCAAGCCAGTCACCGACCCGCTACGCCTGAGCGCTGCACAGATGCGCGAACGCAGCCGCAACAATAGCTTGCTTAATGTCAGCATTTTTGCTGGGGTAGGAGTGCTCTTGCTCATCTTTTCCCTCTTTGCTTTCTTGCGCCCAGTGGCAAGTGTGGTTACTCCAGCCAAGCAGAATGCTACCCCTAACTTTGTGACGCAACCTACTGCCACCGTCACGCAACAGCAAGTTGCCGCTCTCAATACGGAGCTAGCATTAGAGACGCAAGCCTTCCAGAAGAATGGGATAGGTGTTAGTAATGGGCGCTTTGTCTTTGATACCTACCCAGGTCGAGTCGATGTTGACCTGAAGAAACAGGCGGCCCAAGCGATCCAACAGGGTAACATGAGTAGTGCCGTGAATTTTCTCACGAAGGCGGTCTCTGCTGACCCAACCGATGGTGAGGCCCAAATCTATAATGAGGACGTGCATGTTCTCCAGAGTGGCGGTCAGTATGTGACCATTGTGCTTGGACTAGCCATCGATGGCAGTGCCATTCATCTCGTCAAGGGGCGTGCTGATTTACAAGGGGCGTACATTGCGCAGCACGAGATTAACATGGATGGATTGTTGCCCCATGGTCTGAGCTTGCGTCTCTTGATCGATAACTCTGGCATGGATAACGCCAATGTGGCAACAGCGGCGCAGTTCATCGCCAATCGGGTTGCCAAGGTCGGCAACCTTGATCATATTATTGCTGTGGTGGGCTGGCCGTTCAGTTCGCAAACCTTGAATGCCCGCGACATTATTGCTTCAGTGCATGTGCCGATCATTTCACAGACAGCATCGAGCGTGAAATTGAGTGGCAGCAGTCCCTACTTCTTCCGTGTGAACCCTCCTGATGACGCCCAAGGGAACACGCTGGGAAAGGTGGCGGTGCAGCAGTTGCATGCGAAGAAAATCCTGGTAATGCGTGACCCAACCGATCCCTATAGTGTCTCGTTGGCGAATGCATTTACCACAAGTGTGGAAGCCCTCAATGTTACGGTCATTAGTAGTCCAATTGACGACTTTACCGAAGGAACAACTGCGGTCGCAAATTATCATGTGATGGTGGAGGACGCTGTGGCGAACAGGGTAGATTTAATTTTCCTGGCCGGATTTGACGTGGATGCGGTGCGCATGGCGCATGCGCTGGGAATTGCCTCCAGAGCTAATCCTACCAGTATATTTCTTGCCAACCTCAAAATCCTGGGTGGTGACGGCATAGATACGAACTTGTTGTTGGGGCAAGGGAGTGGCCCGGATGCTGCAATCGCGGTCAATTTTCCGCAGGACATGCGGCGGTTGAGCTTCTCAGCTTTTGCTGATCCAAAGGAGTGGACGCTACTCGGAATTCCCCAGAATCAGCAGCCTGCGTTTTTCTCTGACTGGGCAAATACGTACCAAACCCCTGCTGTGGGAACGAATAGTGCTCCCATTGGGAATGATGCTATGCTGACCAATGATGCTGTGCAAGTAATCGCCAGAGCGGCTGCACTGGTTTCTGGTCCTGTGACAGGCCAAGCAGTTCGTAATGCCTTGACATCCCTTGGAAAAGGAAACATACCGGCTTTTCAGGGTGTCAGTGGGCGTATTCTTTTTGATGCTCAGGGTAATCCTATCGACAAGGCTGTGGTGGTGTTAAGTGTTGAGCTCAGTGGGGGGACCAATACCATCGGGCTGGTCGAGGTCGCTGGGAAGTTTAGGTGATGTGACGAAGCAGTTCTGCAGGATACAAGCATTCGATAGTACTAGTAGACAACCGACCGGAGAATATGAGATACTCTCCTCAACATCCTGGAGGGATGTTGATTAGAACACATCACCAATCAGTATGGAGGGGTTTCCTATGTCCTCAATGTATCCACCCTATGGTGATGCCTCGTCGCGGCGTTGCCAGCATTGTGGAAGACCGCTCGCGCCCAGTGAAGTATATTGTGGTACCTGTGGCGAATATAATTTCTTGACATCGACAAATGGTGCCACCGAACGAGCACAGCCTCCTACTAACACACCTTGGGGTGGACCTGCGCCACAAACATTCTATGGTGGAGGCCAATACGGGGGCCAGCCCCCAGCACCGCCTGGTCCAAATACTTTTTTAGGCGGGAACCTTGCCCCACCGCCGCAGCAGCCAGTCTATTTCAGCAACCCCTATGGAACACCTCAGCAACCTCTCTACTCTACACTCGCTCCGCCTCCAATGGCGGGATTTCAGCAGAGCAACCTACACGGCTACCAAAATGGCTACCAGCCAGTTGGTCTTCATCAGCCACCTGCGCGGAAACGTGGTCCAAAAATTGGCCTGATCGTAGGCATCGTTATAATGCTGGTTATTCTCGTGGGTGGAGGAGTCGGCTATTTCTATGTCAAAAGCCATACTGACAAAGCTATGACCAATGTTCCAACTGCATCCAGTCCAACACCTACAACACCACCTCTGTTCAGCGATTCTTTTCAGAATAACAATAATGGTTGGGATCTCACAAGCATCTCGGGTAAATATTCTGTCAAAGTGGGTGGCGGCTCTATGGTCCTGGAGGACGATGATAACAAGCTGCTCTGGGAGTTAGTCCCTGGCACCAAAGTGTATAGTAACTTCAAGCTGGTTGTTGATGCTACCCTCTCGCGAGGTGATCAGAGCAACGGGTATGGTGTGTATATTCGCGGCGCATCAAATCAGAATAGCGAACTGGCTACCTATTACCGCTTTGAGTTGTATGGAGATGGCACCTATGCGATATTCAAGGGAGTAGTAGATGCCAGTGGCAACTCTCAGGGTAACAAGCTCGTAGATTACACCACGGACCCGGCTATTCAAAAACAAGGAAGTGTCAACCACATTGCAATCATTGCGAATGGCCCAGGTATGACATTCATCTTGAATGGGCAGACACTGAAAGTGGTCACGGACACTAGCTATACAGGCGGCTCGGTAGCATTGTTTGTTTCAAATCTTCCTGCTCCTACTCCACCAGATGCCCAGGCAACATTTAACAATCTGGCCATCTACCCGCTGTGATATCGCGACATCGTCAATGTTCCAGCAGAGCTTGAGCGTAGACCACCGGGTCAACGTTGCCACCACTGACAATGCAGCAGACGCGTTTTCCAAAGAAGCGTCCGGGATGGGTGAGTAATGCCCCAAGAGCAAGCGCCCCTGTCGGTTCGACTTTCAGGTTGACAAAATGGAAATAGGATCGCAGTGCCTCTAGCGTTATGGCGTCTGGTACTGCGATAATGTCTGCTATACCCTGGCGTAGTATTTCCCAGTTGAGCATTCCGAGGCTGAGTGTGCGTGCACCATCTGCTACCGTCGCAGGTTCTTGCTCGTTACGAACGAGTTGGCCGCTTTGCAGAGAACGTGCTGCATCGTTGCCCGGTAAGGGTTCTGCTCCAATGATCGCTGTTTTCGTTGCCAGGTGGTCGCGTGCTACTACCAGACCTGAGGACAAACCACCACCACCTACCGGTACCAGGATCACATCGAAATCAGCTGTGCTCAAGATATCTTTACCTAATGTAGAGTTTCCAGCGACAACGCGATAATCATCGTATGCCCGGGCTTGGAATGCTCCAGGCTGTTTAGCTAGCAACTGCTGTACGCGCTCGGAACGACTGATTTTGCTGACGTCAATTAAATCGACGATACCTCCATAGGAGCGTACGGCTGCGATCTTGACCTGGGCCGATGTTGATGGCATGACGACGGTGCATGTCTTACCTAATAACTTGCTTGCGTATGCCACAGCCTGGCCGAAGTTGCCCGATGAGGCAGCGACAACAGTTTGCTGGGGAATGCTGGAGAGCAGGTTGTAGGCTGCGCGAAACTTGAAGCTGCCGGTATGCTGAAATGTTTCGCTGGCAATGGTTATATCGCAGCCAAGCTGTGCTGAGAGCACCTGACTAGGTAATAAAAACGTTGGGCGTACATGGCGTGGGAGCGTCTCCCATACGGATGCGATATAACCGTCGGTGAGTTCAGGCGCGGTGCTGTAGTATGGTATGGGCATGGTGTGACTCCGAAAATTTGGTAACAGTGATGGTGGTATCTACATTCTATCATGTCTGGCGTCATGAAATGTAGCGGGCAAGATCGGTACCTGGCTTCTGTAGTACTCGTTTCACAGTAGTGACACGCACGCGAGAACGCCCCCAGGCTATGCCCAGGGGCGTTCCACAGATCAACGCATCAAACTCAACACTGTGTTCTCGACACTACTACGACACAGTGCCCAGGAAGATGTCGGTATTGCCGAACGTGGTTGCGCAACTGGTGATCACGTCTGGCTTGCTCGCCGTCCCCGCACGAAAGGCATCAACGGCGCCACACGGTGTGGCGGCGCGCGAATCGGTCCACACTGCGTAGACATGGGTACTATCAGCCACCGCTGTAATGTAGTCGCCCAGGAATTGTGCCCCCAGGCTGTTCGTGCTGGAGCCGTCGGGATCAGAACTGGCCGTGCTGATCAGCAGCGGGCTGCCGAAGCTCACCCCGCCATTGCTAGATTGTGTAAGGTAAGCGTCGTAGTGAACCACGCCTGCACCGGGTGCTGTTCCTGTTGGCTTGTCATCCAGGGCCAGGAAGGCCACATTCACCTTGTTGTCCGGGCCCGCCGCTACGGAGGCGAAGAAGGCGCTGCGCCCAGTCACATCACCCGCAGTGACTGGCGGGGACCACGTCTGTCCACCATCGGTAGAATGCGTCACCAGAACGACTGCATGCCCACTAGTGGGATCACCAGTGCGGTTGGCCCACGCGACATACAGCGTGCCGTTTGCAGCAATGGAGAACGAGGGGAACGTGCGCGCGTCCTGGCGGAAGCTCGATCCTGGTGCTGGATTGACGAAATCGTCGGTCACCGTGGCGACGGTGATGTTCGGTCCGGGGAAGGTCGCGCCGCCATCGTGGGAGATGGCCATGCGCTCAACTGCCTGCTTATTCACGGTATCGAGCCAGACTACATAGACCGTGCCATCAGGACCGACCTTCACCGCTGCGCCCTGGCGCCCGCCAACGGAGTTATTGTTGTGCGCGGGGCTGAGGGGCAGGGGACTGCTAAAGGTTGCTCCGCCGTCGGTCGAGCGTGAGAAGTAGATCTGGTCGTTGCCGAAGCCTCTGATCCCCTGCTTGGAGAACTTCGTCCAGGCAGCGTAGACGTTGTCGTGGAATGGGCTGCTGGGGTTGGAATCGGCGGTGATGGCGTCCTTATCATCGAAGACCGCAGGTGCAGGACCGCTGACCTTGGCCGCTGAAGTGTAGTGGCAGCCGCCATCGGTAGACTTCGCGACGAAGAAGTCGGCTTGCAGGCCAGTAGCCAACTCGTCAGTGGTCGGGGGGAAAGGGAACGCAAGTGTGCCGTAGTAGGCATTTCCCTTGCTGTCAAACGCCTGCGCCGGATCACCAAACGCATACTCGCCGAACGCGGAGAGATCAATCAGCCCCTGGCATGGCCAGGTCACACCGCCGTCTTTCGAAGCATAGAAGCCTGAGACGGAGATGCCAGCCGTGAACGGGCACGACGAAGGCGTCGTGTTCGTGCACGCAGGCAAACCGATCTCATCATTCGAGCCTGCAATCAGGTTCAGGGAGTTCGTCGGATTCTGAGCCAGGCTGGGCTCATTTTGCTTGTTCTTTGGGAAGGGACCAGCTAATACTGCATTCACCTGGACGTTGGTAACAGATGATGCGTGCACCGCATAGGGATGGAATGCCACCGCTGCTATGAGGGCACTGACCATCAGCAACCCGGCAACAGCGGACCAGAAGGACTTTTTACGTGTCATACTACCTCCTACAAGTACATGCTAAGCTAAGAGATGATAAAAGGGGAAAGCTGAGCCAGGGGTAATATGTATCCATAGAAATATGTACACCCTTCTCTCTATAGTTGAAACGATGTGGGGCAACTCACGTAACATGTATAGCATAAGTAGGTATGGCGAGAAATGCACCCCACAAAACGTTCATGCTTGCATTTCATCTTGCGTTGGTGCATACTTATTTTGCACCCAACATCTGTCTGTTGGAACTGTATTCGCCGATTCTAACAAACGTTTGTTAGTTCATAGAGAGATTCTAAGGAGGAAATTATGCCTCATTACCAGCCTGCTGATGCGCTGCAGTCACCACGCTTCTGTGGAGTGCGAACCTTTGCGCGTCTCCCACATGTTACTACAACCGAAGAGGTTGATGTTACGGTGTTGGGTATTCCCTTTGACACAGGCGTAACGTATCGTGCGGGTGCGCGTTTTGGGCCTGCTGCTATTCGAGATGCTTCAGCACTGCTGCGACCATACAATCCTGCGGTAGGTGTTGATGTATTTGGTACGCTTTCTGTGACGGATGGTGGGGATATTCCAGTTGTTCCTGGATATATTGAGGATAGCTATGCACGTATTGAAGCTGGACTGGCACCAATCCTAGAGGCGGGCGTCATACCGATTTGCCTGGGGGGAGACCATTCTATCACCCTGGCAGAGTTACGTGCCGTGGCACATCGTCATGGACCGCTGGGGTTGGCGCATTTTGATGCTCACAGCGATACCTGGGATGAGTATTTTGGCCGCAAGTATAATCATGGTACAACCTTTAAGCGAGCTGCCGAGGAGGGATTGCTCAATCCAACACGCTGTATTCAGGTGGGCATGCGAGGCCCGGTCTATGGTGTTGACGATTATGACCTGCCACGTAATCTCGGTTTTGCTTTCATGCCTAATGGTGAGATGCGTCAACACAGCATGGCAGAGGTAGCAACGATTGTGCGTGAACGGTTAGGTAATGGTCCTGCATTTCTGACCTTTGATGTTGATTTCGTTGATCCTGCATTTGCTCCTGGTACCGGCACGCCAGAGGTTGGGGGAGTGACGAGTTGGGAAGCCCTGCAACTGCTACGTGGGTTGCAAAGGGCAAATTTTGTGGCGTTCGATATCGTTGAAGTGTTGCCTGCGTATGACCCGTCACAGGTCACTGCCCTGCTTGCAGCAAATGTCGCGTACGAGATGCTGACATTGGTCGCGGCCAACTCCAAGATCGCAAAGTCGTGAAGATTGCCAACGAAGAGAGGAATTACTATGTCCGATAGCAAAGAACTTACGGCGATGATCCGTGTGCGTCTGAGCGCTAACGATGCTCACTATGGAGGCCAGTTGGTCAATGGGGCGCATATGCTGTCGCTTTTTGGTGATGTGGCAACGGAACTTGCCATTCGCTGCGATGGTGATGAAGGTCTACTCGCTGGTTATGAAAACGTGGAGTTCCTGGCGCCATTGTACTCAGGAGATTATGTAGAGGTGACTGGACATATTACCAAAACCGGGCGTACCTCGCGGCGTATAGAATTTGAGGCTCGTAAGGTTATTACCGTGCGACCCGATATTGGAGAATCGGCTGCCGACGTGTTGGACCCGCCGGTCGTCATTGGACGCGCCATTGGTACAACGGTTGTCAAGGCCGAGCGGCAACGCAAGACCCGCACAGCATAGTATGGGAACCTGGTGGGGGCAAGCCCCACCACTACATTTCTGTACTCGTTGGGGAGAGGTTGTGTAAGATGCGGTGGTGGGGCTTGCCCCCACCAAGATAATAATCTGCTACAATGAGGGAAATCGAGAGAAAAGGGGAATGGGAGAAGAGATGCAACCTGAAAACCGTTCGGCGCGGGAGAAGATTTTGCACTCGGCAGTACAGTTATTCGCAGAGTATGGGTACCATGCGGCCCCCTTGCGCGATATCGCCCGTATCGCAGGCATCCAGGCTGCAAGTATCTACTATCATTATGCTAGTAAGCAAGCTCTGCTCATCGAAATCATGGAAACCCACATGCAGCGCCTGAATGCAAACCTGGAGCGCATTTTACGCGAGCATGACGATCCGCAACGATGTCTGCGTGCAGCCATCGCAAACCATATTCGACTTCATACGAGCTATAAAGCTGAATTTTTTATCATCGACACAGAGATTCGTGCCCTTGAAGGGGAGAACCGCACGCACATTATTTCTTTACGTGATCGTTATGAGTCCTTATTGCAGGAGTTGCTGCGCGATGGTATGGAGCGAGGTGTCTTCCGCCAGAGCGATGTGAAGGTATCCTCGTACGCTATCATAGCTATGTGTACCGAAGTGGCTACATGGTTCCGGCCCAATGGGCGACTAAGTGTGCAGCAGGTGATCGATATCTATACGCAGATGATTACCCAGGGACTGCTGATAGCGCCTAAGACTGCTGAAAAGCAGGGGGAATGAGTGCGTACTTGACACCTTGTTTATGCAGTAAGAGCTCCAGTGCAGTGAGTGTTGATTCGAGCGGCATATAAGCAGTGATCAGCGCCTCAACATCGATATGGTGTTCCGTTATGAGCTCCAGTGCCTGCGCAAAATAGCTGGGCGTGTGGTGAAAGACCCCTTTGAGAGTGAGTTCGCTATAGTGAAGGGGGTGAGTATCCAGGCTCACTTGAGTACCCGCAGGGCAGCCGCCAAAAAAGTTGACGAGGCCACCTGGGCGGGCAAGAGTAGTAGCTAGGGTCCAGGTCTCTGGGGTTCCGACAGCCTCGATGACGACATCTGCCCCCCGTTGAGCAGGTATCAAGCTTCTTATAGTTATATTTTGTTCTTGGGAGGAGAGGGTAGAGACATCTATGACAACATCTGCGCCGAAGTGATGGGCGAGCGTAAGGCGTTCTGCTCCGTGCCCTGTGACGATCACACGAGCGCCACGTAGCTTAGCGGCTGCAACGAGCAATAGTCCCAGGGGACCGGAGCCTAGAATCACAACCGTGTTACCTGACATAATCTCGCTGGCGTCTATACCATGAATCGCGCAGGCCAAAGGCTCGGTCAAGGCTGCTGCTGCAAATGACGTGCTTGGGGAGAGCTGATAAAGGTTCTGGCGTACGATCCGTTCTGGTACCAACAAATATTCCGCGTAGGCTCCGTTAAGGAAGTGCAGGTCTTCACATAAACTCAATCTACCATGGCGGCAATAAAAACACTGTTGACAGGGGGCGGAATTGGCGACCACAACGGCGTCGCCTTCGCGACACTGTGTGACACCGGCACCGATACCCGCCACCAATCCGGCGACTTCATGTCCAAAGCCTGCCGGGGTTTGGCGAAAGAGCAAAGGATGGCCGCGACGATACGTTTTGACATCTGTACCGCAAGTGGTGGCAGCTGCGACCTGTAGCAGAATCTCGCCCGGTCCTGGCTGGGGAACGGGACGTTGTTCCAGGCGAACATCCATTGGGCCATAAAACATCGCCGCGATCATTGTTCTGGTCATGTTTTTGTTTTCCTCAGCAAGCTGTGTCAAGCTGAGAGATGATCAGCTTCCCTTGTAGGGATAGTGCAATTTTTTATCGCCTTCCCAGCTCTCATGTATCCCTGGTGCGGAAAGATCCCAATCTGGCCGGATCTTGCGCGTAACTTCACGCAGGTCTTGCCACAGCTCCTCGGGTGAAGGTCTGCCCCAGAACCAATAGCCGTTGTAGATTTTGTAGATGACCAGGCCTGGCTCAAGCACGAATGTGTGCGGAATCATAGGGTTGTGGTACGGATCGGTGTACTCCTGAATGTCGAGATCTAGCTGTACTTTGCGTCCAGAATCTGAGAGGAATGTCCATTGCGCTCCGACTGCGTCGCGGAATTCGTTTGTTTCGAGGATGTTGTCCGTTGAGATCGTCACGATCTTGGTGTAGGCGACGGCAATCTTGGGGTAGAAGGCGGCGAGTGCGAGGTGTTGTTGGTGGTCTTTAGGGCAATAGTGTCCACGCGAGAGGACGAGAATCATAGGGTCGATTCCCTGTAGTTCGCTCAGGCGACGCCTCGTTCTGGTGTGGTCGGTGAGTTCATAGTCAGGGAAGCGGGCACCAGGGACGATATCAGCTCGCATGTTATTTCTCCTTTTGTAGCTCAATGGTGTGGTATTCAAGTTCGCGGCTATAGCAACTAATGCAGTCAATCGTGACACTTTCAGCATTGAACTCCACTAGAAGAACATAGAATGCTGACCCGTGCCATCACGTGAGTAATAACATCGAAAGAATCTGTGGTATTCCTTAATGAGTGGTGTGGAGAGGGCTGAATTGACCAGAGGGACTAGGAAACATTAGAAGTTGTCTTTTCCGTGGATGACTGCTCAGTTGTTGTTTGCCGTTTTTGTGCAAGACGCCAGCAGCATGTTTTGCTATGCAAGCAGCGTTCTTGCTCCTCTAGCGTAAGAGGAGGCGTGCCTTTCATGCAAAAGACCTGGTACATTGGCTCGCCTGCCGCCGGGTCGTTGTTGGGAAACCAGCGCTCACGATAGAATGGGCAAGCATTTTTATGCTTGCGCCAATTTGGGCTCTCAGATGGGTTTGTCTTTAGTGTATCTGCCAATTATTTCGCCTTTCTGAACTGCATGGCGGCAGTGGGAACGTTCGTTGTTATGTTGCAGATAGTATACCACACCTCGCTTTCAATGTGGTTTTTTGGAGAGTGGTGAAGTGGTGTGGGCGAGGTGATACAATGGATCCAATACTGTCATTGCTCTTCTTCTCTTTCCGTAGTGGCAACGCGTTTGCAAAGTTGTATTGCAACAAAGAATACGCTTATGTATAATAACCGCAACTGAGTCACGACGGAGAAAAACATGTAGTGTACAGTTTATGTGCAGACGGATAGTCCGGAGGGCTATTCCCAGGAATAGTTGACATCTCCAAAATACATAGTTCAAAGGGAGTGTTATGACAGAAGAAGAAATCACGGACGAACTTGCCAGATTAGCAATTGACTGGGCATTGAATGAGGAACCTGTAGGTACTACGGCCGAAGTGACAGAAATCGTAGAGGTCGATCCGCTCGAGTGGGCAACAGAAACCTCTGGCGTAAACCCTGATCGGGTGTTTGTAGTTAATGTCTTGCTCGATTACACTGAGGCGACAGATGAGACGGAAGTCGAGGGCGAACGTGAGGTGTCGGCAGTCTATAGATACTTCAAGGAAGGGGATCGCTTAGACTTTGCATATGGTGCTGATTATTCTCTGATTGAGCTTGACGATGACGAAGATGAGGAGTTTGATGTCGAGGAGTTTGGTGATCTACAGCAGTGACCAGTTGGAGGGTTAATTGATCGAAAAGCAGCCCGAGGAAGCCCCCTGGACAATTCAGCAAACCTTCCTCGGTATCTTCCTAACAATTGTACCCTGGGTCTTACTTACAGTAGTCCTCAATAGCATAAGTGCTCGGCCCGTTCGCCATACTCCGCTTTCGCCGCAAGCGGATATTACGGCTGCACTTTTCACGTTCATTGTATCTTCTCTCGTTGAAGGAGCGTTTCTCATCGCGCCGTTCTACTTCGCTAACCGCGCATTTCGCTCGATTTCTGCGCATACGCGGCTAGCGTTGCAGGCGTTGGGATTCCGTCGTTTCCAATCAGGTGTAGCATTTACCTGGGTTCTGGTGTTTTTATTCGCCATTCTGGGCACGAATGTTCTCTACGGGTACCTGATTCAAACCTTCCACTTGCCACTGCAAACCAACGACCAGGTCATTCTCACCTACAGTAAGTATGCACCACTCACTACCTATGCGACGCTGTTTGTTGCCGTCTTTGTAGCTCCTTTTTGTGAGGAGGTGTTTTTTCGCGGGTTTGTTTTTGCCGGCTTGTTACGTGGCATGCCTGTTGGTTGGGCGATTGTGCTAAGTGCGCTGATATTCGCCGTGGCTCACGGCGATCCTGGCTCATTTGCAGTGCTGTTAATTATCGGGCTGGCGCTAGCTTTTCTGCGCTGGCGCACGAATTCGCTGTGGCCTGGCATATTACTGCACACCCTGAATAACGGCGTCGCGGCGTTGGCGATAGTTTTGAGCATGCAAGGAAGGATATAGAGAATATGCGGCATCCGGAGCGTACGACACCGACTCACAGCAAGGAACTCTCATCGATACAATAGATACCCCACGAGACCAGCCAGACCTAAAATAATCAGAATATTTACCTTACGACTCAAAGCTAGCCCGAAGGCACCTGCAGCTATCAACAATCCTTTCCAGTCAACTCCAGGTTGGCGCAGAATAGTCCAGACGACGGTGAGCAGGAGGCCGACCACGGCGAGTGAAACACCATGCATAGCACCCTGCACCCATGCTCGATGTTCGATGCGTGCGTAACCTGCAGAAATGACAAGCACAAGGAGCGGCGGGATTGTCAAAGCAATCAATGCGAGGAATGCTCCAAGATAGCCATAGGTTAGATAACCCAGGCTAATTACCCATAATCCATTAGGGCCAGGGCTGATCTGCCCGATGGCAACAGATTGGCCGAAGTCGGAGTCTTTGGCCCATCCGTTAGCTATCATATCCTGGTGTAGACTGGGTAAATTGCTAAAGCCCCCGGTTGAGAAGAGCGAGGCTTTCAGGAAAAGGAGAAAGTAGATGAATGGATTGATCATTGCTGTTTCCTTCGCTCTTCTTCATGAAGAGGAGAATCCTGCCTTGGTGAAAAGAAGAGCGCACCAAGGAAAGCAGCACTGAGAACTACAACGATCACTGACAGCTTCAGGAGAATGACGACAAGTGCGCAGGCAATGATGATAACGCTACTCATCAATAAATAGAGAATCCCTTCTTTATAGCCTCTACGGATGAGGGGTAGCGCATAATTAAGGCCGACGAGCAGCATAATGCCACCCGTCGCCGGTATCACACCTCGTAGAACTGCCTGGACTGCTTCTATATATTCTATTTGCTTAAAGATAGCTGCTAATAGACAGGTGATAATTGCACTCGGCAAGAGCATACCAGCGAGCGAGACGACGATGCCCCAGGTTCCACCCAGTTTCCTTCCTATCAGAATTGTTAGTGCCACTAAATTGATACCAGGAGTCAGTATACATAAATTCCAAAGATGCAAAAACTCTTCTATTGACAGCCATCTATGCTTTTCTATAAACGCGCGCTGTATCAAGAATGTCGTCGATGCCCCGCCTCCAAAGGATTGTAGCCCAATGCTTGCCCAGATGCGAAAAAGCTCCCACTTGTTTGGTCTGGGGTCTTGTAGTCTCATACAATTAGCTCCTATACTTCTACATCTCTAATTTGATCTTACAATAACTGCAGGCAGCAATGCTACAAGAAGCGGCTCTCCATCTTTGCTTAGTACAGACGCCAGGGCAAACAAAAAACTCGACAGACCTATTCACTCAAGAAAGGATCACCTCATGCTACTCCCCAAATGGCTCTACTTTCTCCTGTTGCTTGTCGTGTTCGAATTGATCGCCGACATCCTGGCAAAGCAATTTGCCCTCAGTGGCGAGCTAGTTTTCGCCATCCTTGCCATCCTTGGCTTCATCGCAGCCAACACAGCCTGGCTCATTAGCCTGCGCACAGGTGCCGAGCTGGGGAAAGGAGCAGTACTTTTTGCGGTTCTCTCCGCCATTGGAGCAGTCTTGATCGGCTTACTCATCTACAAGGAAAAGGCAAACCCCTACCAACTCACCGGTCTGGCACTGGGTATTGCTGCTATTGCCTTCCTGTCCGCAGGATAGTTATCCCCGGTATCTATCAAGTAGGTAAAAGGAAACAACGAAAGCAGAGGAAAGGGTAGTTGTTCTTGTGCTCCTTGTGGGCACTACCCCATCTCACTTGCAGGGGCAACGAAAAAATGTGGTAGTGCTCACCAAGGGTACGAAAGATACGAAAATATGTGCCGCCAGGCAGTCAGCAGCTGTCAGGAGTGATGTCTACCAGCTGCCATTTACCCAATGCTCTCAGGGCCTGGTAGACGGTGTTGGGTGGGTAAACCAGCGTTTTAGCTGCCACCTTCATACTTAAAGGAGACTTTCACCTTAGCACGGTAAGCGAGCACTTTCCCACTCTCAATCTGCATGTCCAACTCCACAACTTCGGCAATGCGCAGGTCACGCAAGCTTTGCGCTGCTCGCTCGACGGCTGCGGCTGCCGCCTTCTCCCACGACTCAGTGCTGGTGCCGACCAACTCAATTACTTTGTAGACACTCTCGGCCATGTTGCGCTCCTTTCCCCTCCGAAGAGGTTTCTATAGATCACAGATGCATGTCCGGCATGCATCGGGAGGTCTTCCTTCTGCGTTACGGAAGCCCTCTGGTAATTATATGCGTGCCGTCAAGGGGAGAGCCCCAGTTCTACTCAT
>WNEZ01001296.1_pt1 | contig 42986 bp, 36 predicted proteins | sample 5400521 | NCBI WGS metagenome assembly WNEZ01 (sample SAMN13153339, study PRJNA577476) | soil metagenome | isolation source: 120 cm saprolite under Douglas fir tree site 2 hole 1 replicate 1 | place: USA:California | collected 2015-04-18
GATCGCCAGCTGCCCATGAAGCAGCGGAAGGCGTCTTCGGCGTGCCGACGATCGGCTCGCTGCACACATGGCCGCGGCAGGTTTTTGACGCTAGGATCGTGGCGCGCATTTTCCCGGGGATTATCCCATGCACGACGTCATCGACATCCAGGTCACGCCGCTGTCGCCGGCGTGCGGCGCCGAGATCAGCGGCGTCGACCTGACGAAGCCGCTCTCCGCCGGCACGGTGCGGGCGATCAAGGACGCGTGGGCGAAACACCTCGTGCTCGTCTTTCGCGGCCAGCAGGTGTCGCAGGACGACCAGCTGCGCTTCGCCTCCTATTTCGGCGAGCTCGGCGACCGCAAGAAGGCGCCCGACCAGCTGCGCAATCGCGCCGAAGGCGTCCAGCAGGATAACAAGAAGATCCTGCTCGTGACCAACATCAGGGTCGACGGCCAGCCGATCGGCGCGTTCGGCGACGGCGAATTCTGGTTCCACATCGACTCCGGCTATTCGGCGAAGCCGTACAAATACACGTTCCTCTACGCGCTCGAGCTGCCGTCGAGCGGCGGCAACACGATGTTCTCCAACATGTACAAGGCCTACGAGGCGGTGCCGGGCCCGCTCAAGGAGAAGCTGCGCGGCAAGAGAGCGCTCCACATCCACGAATACAACCGCGCCCGCCAGGCGAGCCATTCGGGCGACATCAGCGGCATCCCGCATCATCTCCACCCGGTGTTCGTCACGCACCCCGACACCGGCCGCAAGACGCTGTTCGTCGACCGCCTGATGACGGTGCGCATCGAGGGAGAGAGCGAAACCGAGAGCGCCGCGATCCTCGACGAGCTCTACGAGATCGGCGAGCGGCGCGAGTTCATCTTCGAGCACGTCTGGAAGCTCGGCGATTTCCTCATGTGGGACAATCGCTGCACCATCCACGCGCGCACCGATTTTCCCAAGCACGAGCGCCGGCTGTTGCGCCGCTGCACGGTCGAGGGCGAGCCGCTGCACGAGTAGGCGGCGCGCCGGGTTTCACTGAAAGAGGCATCCATGTCGACTGCGCGAATGCCCGTCCTGGAACAATTCATCGGCGACCTGCGGGCGATCTGGGCCGCCGACTCCGACAACCAGCGCCGGATGGAGAAGGCGAAGCCGCTGGTCGAGCGGCTCGTGAAGGATCCCGACCTCAAGGCGCATTCGGCGGGCTGGCCGTCGACCGAAGGGCGCAAGAACCTGCTGCTCTACGTCGACCCGGACCATCATTTCGTCGTCAACGCGGTGGTCCGCATGCCGGGCCGGACCGGCAGCGTGCACGACCACGCCGACGCCTGGGTGCTCTACGGCGTGCTCGACGGCACCGAGAGCCTGGAGCGCTACGACCGCGTCGACGACGGCAGCCGGCCCGGCTACGCGGAGCTGAAGCTTTCCTCGGTCACGACCGGCTCGCAGGGCAAGGTCGACCTCGTGCCGCCGCGCGCCATCCACGCGGAGCAGGGGGGCCCGACCCGTTCGGTCGCCATCATCGTGCGCACGCAGCGGCTGGGCGAAGGCACCGTGCTGCAGCACAGCTACGATCCCGCCGCCAAGACCGTGGTCGAGCGCTACGGCCCGACGCAGATTCCCTACGACCTCGCGGTATGACGCTCGCGTTCGCGCATCGGCCGTTGCTCGCGGCCCTCATGGCGCTGGCGATGACGTGCGGCGCCGCGGCGCAATCGGCCGGCGATCTCAAGACGCTGCGCATCGTGGTGGGTTTCTCCGCCGGCGGCGGCTACGACACTTATGCGCGCATCCTGGCACGTCACATCGGCCGCCATCTGCCGGGGCAGCCGACCGTGATCGTGCAGAACATGCCGGGCGCCGCCGGCCTCAAGGCCATCCAATATCTCGACACGGGCGCGCCGCAGGACGGCAGCGTCATCACCGCGTTCAATCCCGGCATGATCACGGAATCGCTGATCAATGCCGACAAGGTGCGCTTCAAGTTCACCGATGTCGCGTGGGTGGGCAGCATCACGCGCGACCTGCGCGCCTGCTACGCCTGGGCCGCGACCGGCATCAAGTCGTGGGACGACCTCAAGCGCTACAAGCAGTTCAACATGGGCACGCCGGCGCGCGGCACGTCGAGCTTCCTCAACTCCGCCCTCCTCAAGAACATGTTCGGCATCAACGTCCATCACGTCATGGGATATGCCGGCAGCGCCGAGCAGCGGCTCGCGATCGAGCGCGGCGAGCTCGACGGCGACTGCGGCGCCTGGAGCAGCGTGCCGCCGGACTGGATCGCCAACAAGAAGATCAATCCGTTCGTGAGCTTTTCGGCCGATCCGATCCCCGGCCTCCCCGCCGACGTGCCGTTCGCGGGCGATCTTTTGCCGGACCGGGAGAGCAAACACCTGCTCGACGTCCTGATCGCGCCCGACACGCTCGGCCGGCCCTATGTCGTGTCGAAGCAGGTGCCGGCCGAACGGCTCGCCGTCCTGCGCGCCGCCTTCGACGCGACCGTGAAGGACGTGCACTTCCTGGCGGAGACCGACAAGTTCGACCTGCCGGTGGTCGGCCCGACCGCGGGCGCCGACACGGAAAAGATCATCGCCGCGATCTACGCCGCGCCGCCGGCGCTCGTCGCGCGCGCCCAGGCGATGGTGGGGCGATAGATCGGCGCGACCGGCGGGCGTTGAGCCGAAAACGCCCCGATTGCGCGGCTGCAACCGGCGATAGATTGCGCACGCTCTTGTCGGCGCGCCGCTGGATATTTTAGCGTGGACGGTGCCGAAGTAGTGGCAACGTCCAAAAGTGGGGAATGCTCTCGTGTTCGGAATATCACGCTTTATCGGCTGCAAGGTTCTGAGCCCGCTCGTCATCGCGGCTGCGCTGAGCGCGGTCACATGGGCGTCGTCTGCCGTCGCGGAAGGCGCGTTCGCGGTCGGGTCCACTGGCGACCTGGCGAAGGACGGCTTTGCGTTCGCCGCATCCATCAACAAGCCGACGCGCAAGGCGGCCATCGAGCAGGCGCTCAAGACCTGCCGCGCCTTCACCGACGCCCCGAAAATGGCGAAGCGGTGCGCGCTGGTCACGACGTTCAAGGGTGAGTGCTACGCCTTGGCCATGGATCCGAAGGCCGGCGAGCCGGGCACCGGCTGGGCGGTCGGACCGACCCTGGAGGCCGCCGAAGCGCGAGCGATGGCGACCTGCGAGGCGACGGCAGGAAGCCGGAAGGAGTTCTGCAAAGTCGATCAGTCGGACTGCGACAAGTCGGACTGACCCCCTCTCGCAAGCGCGTGTCGTCAGAACCGATAGAACGCGGCCGGCGTGTCGACCATGATCTTGCGGCGCATGGCGTCGTCGGTCACCCAGTCGCCGAATGCGTCGACCAGGTCGCCGTCGTTCGGGTTGGCGACGTACTTGTTGGGATGCGGCCAGTCGGTGCCCCACATGATGCGCTCGGGCGCGGTCTCGATCAGCGCCTGCGCCATCGGCTTGACGTCGTCATAGGGCGGCAGGTCGGTCGCGCTGACGCGGTTGGCGCCTGAAATCTTCATCCAGGTGTTGCCGCGCCGCATGAGCTCGATCAGCGCCTTGAACCCGGGCGCGCCAATGCCCGCGGTCGCCGGCTGATAGGCGAAGTGCGCGATCGACATCGGCGCCTTGAGCTTGGCGAACACCGGCATCAACTCGACGATGTCCTTGCCGGGAAACAGGAACTCGATGTGCCAGCGGAACGGCGCGATGCGCGCGACGAGCTCGTGCACCGCGCTCATCTCGATCGGCATGCCGCCCTTGTTGTCGGTATTGAGCCGCACGCCGCGCACGCCGGCGGCGTCGAGCGCGGCGAGCTCGTCCTCGCTTGTATCCATCGTGATCGCGACGACGCAACGCGCCCGGTTCGGCGTCTCGCGGTTGAGCGCCGCCATGCCGTTGAGGATGGCGGAATTGTCGGTCCCGTAGACGGAGGGCTGCGTGAACACCACACGATCGACACCGAGCGTCGCGTGCAGGTGCTTGAGATCGGCGAGGGTGGAGTCGGGCGGATTGTAGCCGCGCGCCGGCGAAAGCTTGTAGCCGGGCTCGAACACATGGACGTGCGTGTCGATCGACCCGCGCGGCAAGGTGATGCGCGGCTTGCGCGGGGTCCGCACGGGCGGCAGGCAATCCCGGATCTCGGTGCTCATCGAATCGTCTTTCCGGATTTTTTTGTGGAGCGCGACGCTGCTCAGCGCCGCTTCGCGCGTTTGGGCGCGGATCGCGCCGGCGGCCTTGCGCGCCGCCGTCGGCTTCTTCGCCGCGGGTTTGGGCGGCGGCTTGGCCGGCGTGTTGGCAGGCTTGGCCGGACGCCCGCCCCACAGCTCCTGCGATGCCAGCCGTCCGCCTTCCGCGAGCGCGGCGAGCTTCGCCCACACGATCGTCTCGTGCACCTCGTCGGAGCCCGCGAAGGTGGCGAAGCCGCAGTCGGAGCCGCCAATGAGGTTCTCGCGGCCCGCGATCTTGGCGTAGCGCACGAGGCGCTGCGCGATCAGCTCGGGATGCTCGACCAGGATGGTCGAATGCGAGATCACGCCGGGGATCAGCACGGCACCGTCCGGAATCCTGGCCTCGGCCCACACCGTCCACTCGTGCTCGTGGCGCGGGTTGGATGCCTCGAAGGAAAATACTCCGGCCTTTACCTTCAGGATGATGTCGACGATGTGCTTGACCTCCATGTCATGCACGCGTGGACCCATGTTGATGCCGTAGCAGGTGTGGTAGCGGATCTTCTCCTTCGGGATGCCGCGCAGCGCGTGATTGAGCGCCTCGACGTGGCGCTCCGCCCATTTGCGGCACTGCTCGACCGTCGCGGTCGGGTTCACCACGTAATGGGTGACGAGCTGCGGGTCGTCGATCTGCACGAGAAAGCCGGCGTCGACGATCGCCTTGTATTCCGCGCGCATCGCGTCGGCGATGGCGAACAGATAGTCGTCCGGCTTCTTGTAGTATTCGTTCGTGTTCCAATCCTCGACGTTCGACGGCGAGATCGACGGCACGAACGCTTCCGCGACCTTCACGCCCTTGAGCGCGGCTTTCAGGTTGTCGAGGTCGGTCTTGAGCTCCTTCTGGCCCTGGTACTTGATCGGGCCGGTGCACGCCATGAGCGCCTGCCGCGCATTCACCGCGCCGGCCGCCTGCGCCTGGTAGAATTCCGGAAACGAGATCGCCTCGCGCGACCTGATCCAGGGACTCTGGCGCTCGCCCTCCCGGCGGGTGAGACCGGCGAGCCGGTCTCGCACATAGGTCACGAAGCTCGGCTTGCCGAACTCGCCGTCGTCGATCACGTCGATGCCGAGTTCGGCCTGCTTGCGCACGATCTCGCCGACCGCGAGGCGCAGCCGCGTCTGGTAGGCGTCCTCGTCGACGCGCTCGCCGCGCGAGCGCGCGCGCACCATGGCGAGCAGGTCGCGCGGGCGCGGAAGGCTGCCGGTATGCGTGGTGAGGATCCGGTCAGTGCTGCGTTTCATGGGGTTCTCGGTGCGCGAAATCCGGGATCAGCTTGCGCGATCCGCGCGCGCGTCCGCAACCCCTCGCGAGCATGGCCTCGTCAAGGCATTGGAACAGAGTTTTGCCCTAATCCTCCCCTTGGGTGCGCCGCGCACGCGCGACGTGACGACGGCGCGCGGAGGGACGGGGGAGTTCATGCTCAGAATTGGTGCTGCGTTGGTCGTCGCGAGCCTTGCGCTCGCCGGATGTGCGGCTGATCCGGTGACCGGAACCGGCCCAAAGGAAAATACCGGCACGCTGGTCGGCGCCCTCGGCGGCGCGTTGATCGGCTCGCAATTCGGCGGCAGCACCGGGTCCCGTATCGCCGGCGGCCTCGCCGGAGCCGCGATCGGCGGCCTCGTCGGCAACCGTATCGGGGCGGCCATGGATGACGAGGATCGCCAGCGCGCCTATGCGGCCCAGATGCAGGCCCTGGAAACCGGGTCCTCCGGGGCGCCGGTGTCCTGGCGCAACCCGGATTCGGGCCGCTACGGGACCGTCGTGCCCGGTCCGGCCTATGTGCAAAACGGCATGAATTGCCGGCAATATACCCACACGATCTACATCGATGGCCGCCCGCAGACCGCGCGCGGGACGGCCTGCCGCAACAGCGACGGCAGCTGGAACCCGGTGTCCTGACACGCGGATTGAGCCGTTTTTCCGCAATCTCGGGCGCGCCCGCGGGCCTCCGGGCCAGCGGGAAAAAGGCAGTTTGGCCCGCAGGTTGAACGAGTTCTTAAGGTCGCGCCGGCTATCACGGGGGGCAAAGCTTAACCCCGTGTGGTGCCCGGCATGGCCATCGATGGTCGCACGGCCGAGAAATTGCGTGGATTCCTGCGACAGCTCGGCCCTCAGGCGCGGGCGCTGCTGACGACCGAGCTTGAACGCGGTCTCCAGCGCGGCGAGTCCATGCCCGGCAGCGACCTGATCCTCCAGGAGCTGCGCAATGCCGGGCCGGAGGAAGGCCGGGCCGATCACGAAGGCGAGCCCGCACGCCTGTTCTTCACCTTCCTCGAGCCGTTCTTCGTCGAGGATGGGGCCGAGAACGTGCACGAAGGGCGCTTGGCGCGCGCCGCGGCCGCGCCGATCTGGGCCTGGATCTGCCGCGATCTTCTCCCCGCCGAATCCGCCGCCTATGCCGAGAATGTCAGCCGGCTGCTGCGGGACGACCAGCAGGCCAAGGCCACGCAGGCGGCGAACGCATTCCATGACCTCGTCGCGCGCAGCATCGAACGAATGCTCGCGGCGGCGCAGGGCGACGACAAGGCACGCCGCAAGCTCTCGCACCAGGTCGGAACGCAGCGCGGCATCGACGACATCAAGCACGTCGCCGCCATCTTGAAGCAGCGCGACGTGCTGGCAGTGCTGGCGGGCAAGCTGCCGCCCAAGATCCGCAACCTGTCCGACGAGCTGATCAATTCGATCACGTCGTTCTTCACGTCGACCGCCGGCCGGCAACGTGACGTCTATACATTCGGCCTCGCGCTGGTGATGAGCCGGCTCGTCTCGCCCTGGCAGCTCATCCGCGTCGGCATCAAGGGAGCCGAGAGCGATTTGCCGGCGCGGATCGCGGATACGCCCTATGCGCCCTCGCTTACGATCGTGCTCGCCGAGATCGAACGGCTGGTGCGCGAACTCGACGGCGATCTGCAGCGCGGCCAGGCGGCCGCCGAGTCCTCGCTCCTCAAGGACATCCACGACGCCGCGCGCGGATTGCGCACCGAGCTCGATCTCGGACCCGAGTCGGCCGCGGCGCGGCGAATGGCCGCCATCCGCGGTCAGCTCGCGGTGGCGCTGCGTCCGGAAATCGAATCCGCGCCAGGCCGCGTGCGGCGGCTGCTGCGCCTGCGCCCGAACAAGGACATCCTCCCGGGCTCGCTCCTCGACGTCGTCGACGTGGCGGACACCGAGGCGCTGATCGAGTTCCTCGGGCATTGCCGCAACTACGCCAACGAGCTCGCCATCAACGAGATGACGATGCGCAGCTATTCGGAAGTGCAGCACTATCTCGAGACCCATGTCGAGCAGCTGCTCGAGGGGTTGCGCATGGCCGGCAAGACGGACCGGGCCTATCGGCGCTCGCAATTCGACGCGGCCGTGCGCTTCTGCGCCAAGATTTTCGGCGAGGAATATGCCGAGACCCTGGCCAAAGCGGCGGATGTCGCGGTCGCCGGCGAGCGCAAGGCGGCTGCCGCCAAGGCGTAAACGGCCTCATTATTTTCTTTTTGCGCGGTGACGGTATTCTCTGCCGGGGGTGGACCATAGGTCGCGGCCCGAGGCGGATGGTTGCGGCGTGGCGGCCGCCATGTTGTAACGCGCGTATTGGCGCATTTTCCGGCGAAAGCAGGCTGATCGGGAAACTTAGCCTCGCCCTGGAACGTACGACCAGCAGAAGAAACGAGAACGCTCCGAGAGGGCAGACGGATTCCCGGCATGACGCTCTGGCTGGCTTTGGCGCTGATGACGGCGGCGGCGATCTTCGCCGTGCTGTGGCCGTTGTCGCGCAAGCAGCCGCCTTTTGTCGCCGGACACGGCCTCGCGGTCTATCGCGACCAGCTCGCCGAGATCGACCGCGACCTCGCCGCAGGCACGATCGGGGCGGCGGAAGCGGAGGCGGCGCGCGTGGAAGTGTCGCGGCGGCTGCTCGCCGCGGCCGATCACGAGCCGGCGCCGGCGGCCGACGATGCGCGCCGGCTGCGCCTGCGTCGCGTCACCGCGGTCGTCGCGCTGGCGGCGCTTCCGCTCGGCGCGGGTCTTCTCTACGCGGCGCTCGGCTCGCCGCGCGTGCCGGGGCAGCCGCTGGCGGAACGCATCGCCGAGCGCGGCGCCGAACAACCGTTCGCGCAGATGCTCGCGCGCATCGAATCCCATCTCGAGCAGAGTCCCGAGGACGGCCGCGGCTGGGAAGTGGTGGCGCCGGTCTATCTGCGGCTCGAACGTTTCGACGACGCCGTCAAGGCGCGGCGGAACGCGCTGCGCATTCTCGGGGCGACCGCCGAGCGGGAATCGGCCTTCGGTGAAGCGCTCGCCGCCGCGGCGAACGGCATTGTCACCGCGGACGCGAAGGCGGCGTTCGAGCGCGCCCGCGCGCTCGACGCCAACGACGTGAAATCGCAGTTCTATCTCGGTCTCGCCGCCGAGCAGGACGGCAAGCCCGAGGAGGCCGCCCGTACCTGGCGCGCGCTGATCGCCCGCAGTCCGGCAGACGCTCCGTGGCTCGAATTCGTGCGCGAGGCGCTCGCCCGCGTCGACACATCGGGCGCACCTCCGCCGGCCGGTCCGAGCGCCGATGATATGGCGGCGGCCGCCGCCATGACGCCGGAGCAGCGCATCCAGATGGTGCGCGGCATGGTCGACCGGCTCGCCGAGCGCCTGCGCGAGGACGGCTCCGACGTCGAGGGCTGGCTGCGCCTCGTGCGGGCCTATATGGTGCTGGGCGAGCGCGACAAGGCGCAGAGCGCGGCAAGCGACGCCCGCCGCGCGCTCGCGACCGAGCCCGACAAGCTGCGCCGGCTCGACGGCGGCGTCAAAGCGCTCGGAATCGAAGGATGACCGCCCGATCATGACCCGCAAGCAGCGCCGCTTCACCTTGATCGCCGCCAGCGTCGGCGTGCTCGGGCTTGCCGTCGCCCTCATGCTCTTCGCGTTCAAGGATTCGATCACCTATTTCAACTCGCCGACCGACGTGGTGGAGAAGCAGATCAAGCCGGGGGTGCGCATCCGGCTCGGCGGCCTGGTGGTCCCAGGCAGCATCGTGAAGGACAATGTCGATGTCCGCTTCGAGATCACCGACGGCAACCGGACCCTGCCGGTGAACTATCGCGGCATCGTTCCCGATCTCTTCAAGCCCGGACAGGCGGTGGTCGCGCAAGGCGCGCTCGATGCGGCCGGCCGGTTCCAGGCCGACGCGGTGTTCGCCAAGCACGACGAGAACTATATGCCGAAAGAGGTAGCCGACGCCCTGAAGAAGCAGGGCCATTGGAAGGACGAGTACGCCAAGAAGCCGGGCGCGGCGACGGGGACGACGCAATGATCGCGGAGCTCGGCCACTACGCCCTGGTGCTCGCGTTCGCGCTCGCGCTCGTCCAGTCGATCGTGCCGCTCGCCGGCGCACGCCTGCGCGACAGCACGCTCATGGGCGTCGCGGCGCCGACCGCGCTCGCGCAATTCGCATTCGTCACCGCCGCATTCGCAGCCCTCATCGCCTGTTACGTCACCTCCGATTTCTCGGTCGCGACTGTGGTCGAGAACTCCCATTCGGCGATGCCGCTCATCTACAAGCTGACGAGCGCGTGGGGGAACCACGAAGGCTCGATGGTGCTCTGGGTCTTCATCCTGGCCTTGTTCGGCGCGATGGTCGCGCTGTTCGGCGACAATATTCCCGCGACGCTGAAGGCGACCGTGCTCAGCGTGCAGGCGTGGATCGCCGCGGCCTTCTACCTCTTCATCCTCGTCACCTCGAATCCGTTCCTGCGGCTGCCCCAGGCGCCGTTCGAAGGCCGCGACCTCAATCCGATCCTGCAGGACCTCGGCCTCGCGATCCATCCGCCGCTGCTCTATCTCGGCTATGTCGGCTTCTCGATCTCGTTCTCCTTCGCGATCGCCGCGCTCATCGAGGGCCGCATCGACGCCGCCTGGGCGCGCTGGGTGCGGCCGTGGACGCTGGCCGCCTGGATGTGCCTCACCCTCGGCGTCGCCATGGGCTCGTACTGGGCCTATTACGAGCTGGGCTGGGGCGGCTGGTGGTTCTGGGATCCGGTCGAGAACTCCTCGTTCATGCCGTGGCTTGCCGGCACCGCGCTCCTCCATTCCGCGCTGGTGATGGAGAAGCGCGAGGCGCTCAAGGTCTGGACGATCCTGCTCGCGATCCTTGCCTTCTCGCTGTCGCTGATCGGCACCTTCCTGGTGCGCTCGGGCGTGCTCACCTCGGTGCACACCTTCGCGTCCGACCCGACGCGCGGCGTGTTCATCCTGGCGATCCTCGTGTTTTTCATCGGCGGCGGGCTCACGCTTTACGCGTGGCGGGCGCCGCTGCTGAAGCAAGGCGGCCTGTTCGCGCCGATCTCGCGCGAAGGCGCGCTCGTCTTCAACAACCTTTTCCTCACGACGGCCTGCGCGACCGTGTTCGTCGGCACGCTCTATCCGCTCGCCCTCGAGGCGATCACCGGCGAGAAGATCTCGGTCGGCGCGCCCTTCTTCAACGCCACCTTCGGCCCGCTGTTCGTGCCGCTGCTGATCGCGGTGCCGTTCGGTCCGCTGCTGGCGTGGAAGCGCGGCGATCTCGGGGGCGTGACGCAGCGGCTCACCGCCGCCTTCGTGGTCGCCCTGGTCGGCATTGCCGGCGTCTCCATGATCGAGGGGCGGCCGGTGCTCGCCGCCTTCGGCGTCGGCCTCGCGCTGTTCGTGATGGTCGGCGCGGTGATCGACATCGTCGAGCGCACCGCGCTCCTGCGCGTGCCGTTTCTCACCTCGCTGCGACGCGCGGTCGGGCTGCCGCGCGCCACCTGGGGCGCCGCCTTCGCGCATCTCGGGCTCGGCATCTCGCTGCTCGGCGTGATGGGCGAGACGCAATGGGGGACCGAGCTGATTGCTTCACTCAAGCCGGGCGACAAGGTCTCGCTGCGCCACTACGACTTCAGCCTCGAAGGCATGACGCCGCGCACGGGTCCGAACTATCGCGAGGTCGTCGTGCGCTTCACCGTGCGCCGCAACGGCGAGCGTATCGGCGTCATGGAGCCGTCGAAGCGCACGTTCCAGGCGCGCGGCATGACCACGACCGAGGCCGCCTTGCTGACGCGCGGCTTCAGCCAGCTCTACGTCTCGCTGGGCGACGTCAATCCGGATGGGTCGGTGGCCGTGCGGATCTACCACAAGCCGCTGGTGCTGCTGATCTGGCTCGGCTGCGTCGTGATGTTCTTCGGCGGCGCGCTCTCGTTGTCGGACCGCCGCCTGCGCGTCGGCGCGCCGCGGCCGGCGAAGGCCAAGGCGGCGCTGCAACCGGCGGAGTAGTCAGCGTCGACCGCGTTGACGTTTCATGTCGGCGACGACCCGCCTGCGCTTGGCAATTCTTGCCGGATCGGCTTGCTCGAGCGAGACGGTGATGGGCGCGAGCAGTTCCAGTGGCATTCCAAGGGCGCTCGCGATTTTCCGATGCAGCTCAATCGGGCCCTTGCGCTCGCCGGTCTCCAAATCGGAAAGGTAGCCCTGCGTTATCCCGAGCGACACCGCGAGTTCGGCCTGAAGGTAGCCACGAAATTGGCGCAAGACCCGGATCGGGTTCTCGCCGGCGGCAAGACGATCGACAACGTTTTTTGGCACCAGCGTGACGCCTTTGGCAGCCTCCCGTTTTGCACGCGCGACCAGCCTGGCCGTGTCGAAATCCTCACTGGCTTCTCGCGCCGCCTCCTTCAGCCGCTCGTATTCCGCGCGGGGGACAATCGCCACCTCGCCGTCCTCCGTGGTCGCGAATCTGACCTTGCCAACTGTCATGGCATCCCTCTCAGTTGTAGACCTCGCGCCTGTGGCCGACTGCCACCACGATGATTGTGTTGCGCTCCTCATAGAAGATGACGCGCCAATCGCCGATGCGAAGCCGTGCTCCCGCACGTCCTTTAAGCTTCTTGACGTCGCCTTGGCCGGTTGCCGCGAAATGTTCGAGTTTGGTGTTGATACGTACTCGAACGGATTCCGACAAGTTCACCCATTGACGGGTGGCGGCCGGCGTGAAGGCAATAGACGCCATCCGATAATATTACATTTTGCGATATTGAATTCAAGGGGTCGCTGCGAAGAAAATGGGCGCATGGTGCGCCGACTTTGTTGCGTGCGCCGCAAAGCCGCTGCTAATGCTTTTGCGGTTCGGAGGCTTTCCTCCCAGCGATAGGAATGAGTTCAATGCGTCTATTTCTGGTGACGCTCGTATGGTTGGCAGCTTCGATCGGTTCGGCCCTCGCCGTGCAGCCCGACGAAATCCTGCCCGACCCGAAGCTCGAGGGACGGGCGCGCGCGCTCTCGCATGAACTGCGCTGCATGGTGTGCCAGAACCAGTCGATCGACGATTCCGACGCGCCGCTCGCCCGCGACCTGCGCATCCTGGTGCGCGAGCGGCTCAAGGCGGGCGACAGCGATACCCAGGTGCTGGATTTCCTGGTCGTGCGCTACGGCGAGTTCGTCCTGCTCCGGCCGCGCTTCGAATGGCGCACGGCGCTGTTGTGGCTCGCGCCGCTCGGCATCCTCGGCGTCGGCGCCGTCACGTTGCTGCTGGCGTTTCGCCGGCGCGGCGGCCGGCGCCCGGAACCAGCCGCGCCGCTGTCGGAGGCCGAGCAGGCGCGCCTTGCGGAACTTACGAAACCGGGCGAGGGCTGAGAGATCCTGCCCGAGTTGCTTTCTCTAATATGTTGTTCCGATTGATTTTTCCGGAAATTATCAACCTTACGAAGTTTTAATCCTGTCTCCACGCATCGGTAATGCGGCGCTCCCCATCTTCATGGGCGAACGGTGCCCCTGCGCACCAACGACACAGCAAGACTTATGGAGCAAGCACGCATGTCGAGCGTCTCCCCAACTCCGAAACGTCAGTCCAGCCGCCGTCTCGCGCTGCTCGCGAGCGTCGCCGGCCTGGGCGTCGTCTTCGCCTTTTCCAACTTCGGTCCCCACGCAAGCATCACCTCTCTCACCGCTCCCGCCTACGCCCAGTCGGCGCAGCGGCCGGCCGGCTTTGCCGACGTTGTCGAGAAGGTGAAGCCGGCGGTCATGTCCGTGCGCGTCAAGATGGGCGCGGCGCCGCAGACCTCGGGGCTCAGCAGCAACGAAAATCCCTTCGGCGAGAATTCGCCGTTCGAGTACTTCTTCCGCCGGTTCGGCCGCCCCGATCAGCAGGTTCCCGGCTTGCGCGGCCAGCAGCCGCGCCAGCGCTTCACCACCGGCCAGGGCTCGGGCTTCTTCATCTCCGCCGACGGCTACGCGGTGACCAACAACCACGTGGTCGACAAGGCCGAGAGCGTCGAGGTCACGACCGACGACGGCAAGATCCATACCGCCAAGGTGATCGGCACCGATCCGCGCACCGATCTCGCGCTGATCAAGGTCGAAGGCGGCGATTTCCCGTTCGTCCGTCTGGCCGATCAGGCGCCGCGCGTCGGCGATTGGGTGCTGGCGGTCGGCAATCCGTTCGGTCTCGGCGGCACGGTCACGGCCGGCATCGTCTCGGCGCGAGGCCGCGACATCGGCGCCGGACCGTATGACGACTTCATCCAGATCGACGCCCCGGTGAACAAGGGCAATTCCGGCGGCCCGACCTTCGACGTCGACGGCAACGTCATCGGCGTCAACACCGCGATCTTCTCGCCGTCCGGCGGCTCCGTCGGCATCGCCTTCGCGATCCCGTCGGACACCGTCAAGACGGTCGTCGCCCAGCTCAAGGACACGGGCCAGGTGACGCGCGGATGGATCGGCGTGCAAATCCAGCCGGTCACCGCCGACATCGCGGACAGCATCGGCCTCAAGCAGGCGCAGGGCGCGCTGGTCGCGGAGCCGCAAGAGGGCAGCCCCGCCGCGAAGGCCGGCATCAAGGCCGGCGACGTGATCGTGTCGGTCAATGGCGAGTCGGTGCGCGACGCTCGCACGCTGGCCCGCCGGATCAGCAGCCTGGCGCCCGGCGCGTCGGTGAAGCTCGGCGTCTTCCGCAACGGCAAGGAAGAGCAGCTCTCGCTCACGCTCGGCGAATTGCCGAAGGAGCGGCAGGCGCGCGCCTCGACCGAAGACCGCGAGGTGCCCGGCTCCGATCTGCCGCGCCTTGGCCTCTCGCTCGCCCCCGGCACGGGCGGCGTCGCACCGTTTTGATGCGGGTGAAGTCGGAGCAGGGGACGCGCTTCGTCGCGATCCCGCTCGGCAACGCCTGACGAGCTGGGGCGTACCGCCGGCAACCGTCGCCCCCGCCGGTGGCACGAACCGGGGGACGGGTCTCCAGTCGGGACCCGTCCCCACTCCCCGCTCACCGCGGGGAAGTTCGGGAAGAGAGTTTAGGTCGATTGCCGACAACCGTCGCCCCCGTCGGCAAGCGGCCTGACAGGGGACGGGCTTCGGCCCGTCCCCTCGCCTTAGAACCACGTGGCCTCCGGCTTCATCGCCCCCCGCCGGGACCAAGCGGTCGAGGGGCGGCGGGACCTCCCGCCGCCCCTTTGCATTTTGCGCGGGGGAGGGGACCATCTCTGCCGGGACGAATGATCCTCGGCATCGCGCTTCGCTCGCAATGACAGGCGCCCGATAATATATTGCTGCCCGCGCCGAGGGCGCACACCGGGATGGCTTGCATGCGACTCCTGATCGTCGAGGATGACCGCGACGCGGCCGACTATCTCGTGAAGGCGTTTCGCGAGGTCGGCCATGTCGCCGAGCACGCCGCTGACGGCGAGGAGGGCTTTGCGCTCGCCCTCGACGGCAGCTACGACGTGCTGATCGTCGATCGCATGCTGCCCAAACGCGACGGCCTGTCCGTCATCGGCGCGCTACGCGCCAAGAGCGTCGCGACGCCCGCGCTCATTCTGTCCGCCCTCGGGCAGGTCGACGACCGGGTCAAAGGCCTGCGCTCCGGCGGCGACGACTATCTCGCCAAGCCTTATTCCTTCGCCGAGCTCCTCGCCCGCGTCGAGGTCCTGGCGCGGCGCCGCGGCGGGCGCGAGGAGACGGTCTATCGCGTCGCCGATCTCGAGCTCGACCGGCTCTCGCACCGCGTGGCGCGCGGCAACGACGAGCTCCAGCTGCAGCCGCGCGAGTTCCGGCTGCTCGAATACCTGATGAAGCATGCCGGTCAGGTCGTCACCCGCACGATGCTGCTCGAAAACGTCTGGGACTATCACTTCGATCCGCAGACCAACGTCATCGACGTGCATATCTCGCGGCTGCGGTCGAAGATCGACAAGGGATTCTCGCCGCCGCTCCTCCATACCGTGCGCGGGGCAGGATACATGATCCGTGACGGCGCTCGGTAAGCTTCTCCGCACGACGGCGTTCCGTCTCACGCTTGCCTATCTCGCGCTGTTCGCGTTGTTCGCCGCGCTGCTGCTCGGCTTTTTTGCCCTCAACGCCCGTCGCCTGATCACCGAGCAGATCACGACGCTCATCAATGAGGAGGTGAGGACGCTGGCCGAGCAGTACGAGCAGGGCGGCATCCGCCGGCTGACGCTAGTGGTCGACGTGCGCTCGCGACGGCCGGGCTCGTATCTTTATCTGGTCGCCACCCCGAGCGGCGAAGGGCTCGCGGGCAACGTCGCCTCGCTCGAGCCGGGGACGCTCGACCACCCCGGCTGGGTCGAGACGGCCTATCGGCGCCTCGATGTGTCGGAGGCGGAGCATCATGCCCTCGTACGCGTGTCCTTGCTCACTGGCGGCTTTCGCCTCCTGGTCGGTCGCGACATCGAGGAGCGCGAGCGCATCTACGACGTGATCGCGGTTGCGGGCCGCTGGTCGGTCGCCGTGGTCGTGGTGCTGGGCCTGGTCGGCGGCTTCTTCGTCAGCCGCCGCATCCTCAAGCGCGTCGACGCCATGAGCGGCACGGCGCGGACCATCATGGCGGGCGATCTCACCGGCCGGCTGCCGGTCGCCGGCACCGGCGACGAGATCGACCGGCTGGCGGAAAACGTCAACGCCATGCTGAGCCGCATCGAAGCGCTGATGCGCGGCTTCAAGGAGGTGTCTGACAACGTCGCGCACGATCTCAGGACGCCGCTGACGCGGCTGCGCAACCGCGCCGAGGCCGCGCTGCGCAACGCCAAGGCGGACCGGGACTATCGCGCCGCGCTGGAGGCGACGATCGAGGAATCGGACGGGCTGATCCGCACCTTCGACGCTCTGCTGATGATCGCGCGCGCGGAGTCGGGCGAGGTCGGCCGCGGCATGGCCGTGTTCGATGCCGCCGAGATCGCCCGCGGCGTGAGCGAGCTCTACGAGCCGCTCGCCGAGGAGAAAGGCCTGCGCCTGGTGGTGGAGGCCCCCGGCGCCGCGCTCGTGCGCGGGCACCACGAGCTCATCAGCCAGGCGCTCGCCAACCTCATCGACAACGCCATCAAATATGCGGCGCCGGCGGCGTGCTCGGGCAAAGCGACCTCGCGCGACGAAGGGCCTGCCGTCATGGTGAGCGCGGGCGTCGACGGCGACCGCGTGGTGCTCACCGTCGCCGACAACGGTCCGGGCATTCCGGAGGGCGATCGCGCCCACGTCATCGAGCGCTTCGTGCGGCTCGAGCAGAGCCGCTCGCTCCCGGGCTCCGGGCTCGGGCTGAGCCTCGCTTCCGCGGTGGTGCGCATGCATCGCGGCGAGCTCAAGCTCGAGGACAACGCGCCCGGCCTCAAGGCGGTGATCACTCTGCCGCGCGCGGATACGGCGGGAGCCGAGTAATTCATGTCGAAGGCGCAAGGAGCGGAGGCCGGCGCATTGGTTCGTCGTCTGGCGGCGGCGCCGCGCCTGTCGGATCCGAAAGGCGCGCGCGCGCGCCTCGCGGAATGCCTGCGCGCCGAGGGCGGGCGTCCGCTCGCCGAATTTCTGAAAGACTTCAAGGCCGCGCGCGCCGTGCTCGAGGGCGTCGCCGACGGCTCACCCTATCTCTGGGACCTTGTGGAGAGCGATCCCGGACGCCTGCTCACCCTCCTCAAATGCGAGCCGGATGCCCATTTGGCGGCGCTGTTGTCCTCCTCAGTACAGGGGGCCGCCGCGGCCATGCGGGACGACGAGGTGATGCGCATCCTTCGCCGCATGAAGGCCGAGGCGGCGCTGCTGATCGCGCTCGCCGACATCGGCGGCGTCTGGGACGTGATGCGCGTCACGCGCGCGCTGACCGACGTGGCGGACACGGCCGTCGCCGCCGCCGTCCGGCACCTGCTCGCGGCTCACGCGCGCGGCGGCAAGCTTGCGCCGCCCGATCCGGCGCGGCCGGAGGAGGGCAGCGGCTACGTCGTCCTCGCCATGGGAAAAATGGGGGCCTACGAGCTCAACTATTCGAGCGATATCGACCTCATCATCTTCTATGACCCGGCAGCGCCTGCGCTCGCATCCGGCGTCGAGCCGGGCGCGCTCTATGTGCGGATGACGCGGGCGCTGCTGCGGCTGCTGCAGGAACGCACGGCCGACGGCTACGTCTTTCGCGTCGACGTGCGCCTGCGTCCCGATCCGGCATCGACGCAGATCGCGGTGTCGGTCCCGGCCGCGCTCGATTACTACGAGCGCATCGGCCAGAACTGGGAGCGCGCCGCGCTCATCAAGGCGCGGCCCTGTGCGGGCGATCTCGCCACGGGCGAGGCCGTGCTCAGGGCGCTGGCGCCCTTCGTCTGGCGCAAGCATCTCGATTTCGTGGCCGTCGCCGATGTCCACGCCATGAAGCGGCAGATTCACGTGTATCGCGGCCACGGCGACATCGCGGTCGAGGGCCACAACGTCAAGCTCGGTCGCGGCGGCATCCGCGAGATCGAGTTCTTCGCGCAGACCCAGCAGCTGATCGCCGGCGGGCGTCATCTCGCCTTGCGGGAACGCGAAACCTTGACGGCGCTGCGCGCGCTCGCTGCCGGCGGCTGGATCGACGAGGCGGCGCGTGGGTCGCTCGAGGCCGCCTACCGCTTCCTGCGGGCGGTCGAGCATCGTCTGCAGATGGTGGCCGACGAGCAGACGCACACCTTGCCGTCCGACCGCGCCGGAATGGAGCGCTTTGCGCGCTTCCTCGGCTTCGACGGCCGCGAGTCGTTTGCCGCCGCGCTGCTCGCCCATCTGTCGGAGGTGCAGCAGCACTACGCCGGGCTCTTCGAGCACGGCCCGGCGCGCGAGGCGGAGCGCCGGGAATTGGCCTTTCCGGCCGACGCCGACACGCGCGAGACGCTCGACAAGCTCAAGCAGATGGGCTTCCGCCATCCGGTCGAGGCGTCGACCGCGGTGCGGCGCTGGCTCGCCGGCGTGCCGCGTGCACTCAAGGGCGAAAGCGCGCGCAGCCATCTGGCCGAGCTCGTGCCGGTGCTCGTCGCCCAGTTCGCGCGGACGGACAATCCGGACGCCGCCATCGTCGCGTTCGACCGCTTCCTCGGCGAGCTGCACGGCGGTGCGCGGCTCCTATCGCTGCTGCGGCAGAACTCTGATCTGGTGGCGCTGGTCGCGCTCCTGCTCGGCACCGCGCCGCGCCTCGCCGACGTGCTCGCCCTGCATCCGCAGGTGATCGACGCGCTGATCGATCCGGCCTTCTTCGGTGCGCTGCCCGACGCCGACGCGCTCGCCAAGAGCCTCGCGCGTTCGCTCGCATTGTCGGTCTCGGACGAGGATTTCCTCGACCGCGTGCGCGTGTTCGGCCAGGAGCACATGTTCCTGATCGGAACGCGCATCCTGTCCGCGACGGTGTCGGCGCAGCAGGCGGGCGAAACGTTCGCCGGTCTCGCCGACGTGGTCATCCGGGCGCTCCATGGCGCGGTGACCGACCGTTTCGCCGCCGCGCATGGCCGCGTGCCGGGCGAGGCGAGCGCGGTGCTCGCGCTCGGCAAGCTCGGCGGGCTCGAAATGACCGCCACCTCCGACCTCGACCTCATCCTGGTCTACGACTTCGACCCCGCCCAGCCGGAGGCGGACGGACCGCGGCGGCTCCATGCAAGCCAGTATTTTGCGCGCGTGACCAAGCGGCTCGTCAGCGCGCTCACGACGCAGACCAACTATGGCGCGCTCTACAACGTCGACATGCGGCTGCGGCCGTCCGGCCGCTCGGGCCCGGTCGCGACATCATTCGAGGCCTTCGAGGCCTACCAGCGCAACGAAGCCTGGACCTGGGAGCACATGGCGCTCACCCGCGCGCGCGTGGTCGCGGGTCCGCCCGCGTTCGCCGCACGCGTCGCGCAGGCGATCCGCGCGGTGCTTTGCACCGAGCGCGACGCCGCCACCGTCGCTGCCGACGTGGTCGAGATGCGGCGCGCGATCGCCATCGAGAAGGGCGAGGACGCGCGCTGGGACATCAAGCACGCCGCGGGCGGGCTGATCGACCTCGAATTCATCGCGCAATATCTGCAGCTCGTGCATGCCGCCGCCATGCCGGACATTCTGCACACGTCGACGGCGCGCGTATTCGAGGCGGCCGCGCGCCTCGGCCTGATCACGGTCGAGGACGCCGAGATCCTGCGGCCGGCGACGCGGCTCTATCATGACCTCACGCAGGTTCTGCGGCTGTGCCTGCCCGGCGACTTCGATCCCGCGACCGCCGGCGCGAGCCTGCTCGGCCTGCTCGCGCGCGCCGCCGACCTGCCGGATTTCGCCACCCTCGACGCGCATCTCATCGAGACGCAGGCCAAGGTGCGGCGGAGTCTAGAGCGGATTCTGGGAGCCTGAAGCGACGACGCGCGGTCACGCGGCCCGCCGCAGCGCGTCTGTGGTGCGCTGATAACGCTGAGGGTATCGCGGTGGCGCAAGCCGCGCAGCTCCCATCAAAGATTCATCGCGAGGACGCAACCATGCTGCGTTCTCGGACATTGTTTTAACCGAGCAAGCGCAACCAACCGGCGAGAGCCGGTTACCGTTCGTCGTTCAGCGCAACGGGGTCGACGTGTCGAACATCATCTGGGTCGTCGTCATCGGATTTGCGGCCGGCATCATCGCGCGTCTGCTGTCGCCCGGCTCGAACAATCCGTCCGGTTTCATCCTGACGACTGTGCTCGGAATCGCCGGCGCGTTCCTCGCCACCTTCATCGGCCAGACCATCGGCTGGTATCGGCTCGACCAGGGCGCCGGCCTGATCGGCGCGACCGTCGGCGCGCTGGTCGTTCTGTTCATTTGGCACCGGCTCGTCGCCCGCGGCGTCGTTTCCGATCCTGGCGCGTCGACCGAGCCTGGTCCGCGCCGCTGGCTTTAGAAGTCCGGGGTTGATTTTTCCGAAACGTTTTTTGGGACCACCCGCGGTGGTCCGATCGAGCGTTGGCACAGTGCCGCCGTGCGTCGGGATTCCGCCGCCGCGGGCGGACGATACGTCAGGAGGCGAAAATGGGACTTCTCGATGTCATCAACGGCATGCAGAACGGCCCGCATGGACAGACCCAGCCGAGCGCCGGCACAGGCTCGGGCTCAGGCGGGATGTCGCCGCTCACGATGGCGCTCATGGGCTTGCTCGCCTACAAGGCGATCAAGAGTTTTAGCGGCCAGCCGGCGGGCGCGCCGCCGGCCTATCCCGGCGGCACCGCGAGCGCTGACAGCGGACGCGGCGGCGGGCAGATCGGCGCGCCGCCGGCAGGCGGACGGTCGCTCGGTGATCTGTTGTCGGGAGGATTGGGCGGACTGATCGGCGGCGCCGCGGCCGGCAGCGTCGTGAGTGGCGGGCTGGGCAATCTCATCAGGGATCTGCAGAACAGCGGGCAGGGCCACGTCGCGCAGTCCTGGGTCGGTACCGGTCCGAACCAGGCGATCGCGCCGGAGAGCCTGGAGAGCGCGCTCGGAAGCGACGCGATCGACACCCTCACCAAGCAGACCGGCATGGATCGCGACGGCCTGCTCGAAGGGCTCAGCCAGTACCTGCCGGGCCTCGTCGATCACCTCACGCCGAAGGGACGCCTGCCGACGCCCGATGAGGCGGCGCGCATGTCGTGACGCGGGTCGGCTCGATGCACGATCCATGGGCTCGGCGGACGCGACTGCAACGATGTGCGTCCGGCGCGCTCAAGGCAGCTGACAACAACATCTCACAGAGGAGCGGCACATGAGTATCTTCAGCAGCATCGTCCATGCCATTTTCAATCCTTCGCAAGCCTCGGCGGCGACTCCATCCGGCGGATCGGGCGCCGCGCCCTCGGCGACGACCGGTGCGGCTTCAGCGGGCGGCGCCGGAGCGCCCAAGCCGATCTCGCAAGCCGAGGTCGAGGCGATGATTGCCAAGAGTCCGGGCGCGCAAAGCGCCGAATACAACTGGCGGCAGTCGATCGTCGATCTCATGAAGCTGCTGAAGCTGGACAGCAGTCTCAATGCGCGCAAGCAGCTCGCGCAGGAGCTCGGCTATACCGGCGCGCTCGACGGCTCGGCGGAGATGAATGTCTGGCTGCACAAGCAGGTGATGCTGAAGCTCGCGCAGGGCGGCGGCCAGGTGCCGGCCGATCTCAAGCGCGCGTCCTGAGTGCAGAGCGCTCCGGCGCGCCCGCAATCGGGCGCGGTGACTGCGAGCTCACAACATCGGCGCGGCGTTGCGCGCGCCGATTTTGGGTGTGCCTAACGTGCTATCGCTCCGCCTGTGCGCGCGGGTAATAGTCCTGCACCGTCTCCCGGGCGACCTTCTGCAGGAACGCCGCCGTGCCGTCGTCGAGCCCGGCGGTGTACTTGAGCCCTTCCGGCGATTTCTTGAACAGCGCCGCATAGACCGTCGCGGCCGCGAGATAGGTGCCGGCGAGGCTCGGATGGCGCCTGTCGGCCGCATGCAACACGAGGTTCGGCCGCTGCGCGAGCGCGCGCGCGAAGGCGAGGCCGGCCGGGATGACGAAGGCATCGTTGTCGTTGCCGACCTTGGTGTAGGCCTCGGCCAGTTGTGCGGTCATCTCGGGCTTGTCGGCATAGGCCCACGACATGAAGAAGACGGGCTTCGCGCCGTGCCGACGCACGGTCTCGCTGTGCTTCTTGCTGAATTCGTAGAAGGCGGACTTGAGCTGCGGATGGAGCGGGCACTGGCTGCAATCCATCATGATGGCGATCTCATCGAGACGCAGGCCAAGGTGCGGCGGGCCTTCGAGCGGATCGTGGCCCCGTGACCGCACCGGTTGCCCGGGTGTGAATATAGACCCTCAATGGTTGTGCGGCCTCGCGGCCGCCTGTTAGCATGGCGTCTCGGAACGGGACCGCCGACGTGGGCGGCGGGGACATGCATGTCGAATATCGCCGGCAAGGCCTATGGGATGAACGTCGTCACGCCGATGCGGCCGTGGCGAACGTGGATTCAGCGCCTGATCTTCATGGTGGCGCGCGCCGTACCAAGCACGCTCGATGGCCTGCTTGGACTGAAGCTCATCCACTTCGCCCGCTGGGTGATCATCCGACGCGACCAGTGGCCGGATCTCGGGCAGGGCGGCCAAGACCTGAACTACGACTACATGCTGTTCTGCAGCAACTTCAACGGCACCTGGGACCAGTATATCGACGCCTTCTCCGATGGGATTCCCGGCGGCCTCGACCTGTTCTGGTACTCGAGCACCAAATATCCGCACTCGATCCCGATCATGTCGTTCAAGACCTACATCACCTACAACCAGTTCGACACGAACTACTACTACAACGCGACGCCCGGCGCGGCGCAGCACGATATCAAGGGTGCGTTGCGCGTGCTCGCCGAAATTCGGGCGCTGGCGACGTCGCAGCCGCGCAGCAGCCCGCAGGCTTTTGCTGCCGCGTACCGCGAGGCCTTGCTGAGGGTCCAGAACTGCCTCGGTTCGCACGGGCTCGCGCCCACCGCGAGCCTTGACACCGAGCGGGCCGAGCGAATCCGCGACGGCTCCGAGCTCGCCAAATACTGCGCCTGAGTTTTCTGGAGGGCTTTATCCGTGCCGAATTTCGACGCCGGCCATTACTTCCTGACCGTGCTTGCGCCCATACGGGCGGACTCCGTGATCAAGGATGACCAGAGCCATTCGTATCGCCATCTGTTGCGCGAGGCACTGGACAGGATGCCCACGGGCGAGCGCACCGTCGCTTCGGTCGGCATGCCAGTCATTGCTCCCTTCGCCAAAAACAACCGCACCCATCTCGCGCGCTTCGCGCTGCTTGACCAGGTCGTATTCAATGGCCGCCAATCCGGCGACACGGTGCTTGGCTTGGTGTCCAACCAGCTGCTGCGCCTGACCGGCCGGGCGGCGAAGCAGACAAATCCGCTCAAGCCGCAATGGGTCGATCTCATCAGATCGCCGTTCCTGATCTTCGTCGTGGATTTCGACGCGGCGAACGGATCGGACGAGGAGCTGCGCGGATATCTGACAGGGCTGTGGGGCGAGATGTCCCCCGAGCTGATGGAGGTCTTTCAGCATTGCTACGGCTTCGAGGCGGTGAAGACGGCAGACGACTTTTTCCGATACATCAAGAAGTGTCAGCTCGAGACGACCATGCCGTTCAACGATTACTGGTCCGCTCCGCCGGGACTGTCCGATTTTCCCTTCACTCGATATCTGATCGTCGCCGGCCTGGCGGCGCTCGTCGCCATCGCAGCTCCGTTCTTTACCGGGCGATGGCTGTCGATCCTCGCAGTTGCGGTCATCCTCGCCGTCGCGATCTTCGGATGGAAGGCGTTCGCGGCCAAGGCGCAGGCTCCGTTCCCGAGCGCACCCGCGCCGGCGCCGGGGTCGGACCTTCCCACGGTCCTCAAGGCTCTCTACCTGCAGCGCTGCTTCACAGACTTCGCCATCCGTGCGCAGGGCATGAGCGATCAGGATCTCTACAGCGCCTTCGGCGACTTCGCTCGGCTTAACCGGCCCGACACCGCCGGTGGGCCGACGCAGCAGCCCGGCGTGATCGGAGTTTAGGGACCGTGGCACCGAACACACTGCCGCTGACGAAACGCGGCCTCGACCTCGCCGACATCCAGGGCAACATCGTCCGTCCTTACGGCCGCTTTGGCTTTCCGTTTATTCGGCATCTGTTCTTCCATATCGGCAATGCGAAGGCTGGCCGCTATCTCATCGATGAGGTCAGGAAAGTCGTCACCACGTCGGAGCGGTGGGCGGAGGTCGATCAGGGCAATAAGGAGTTGCCGCCGCGGCCCGTGGTCGCCGTCAATATCGGCCTGTCTTATCTCGGGCTAGCCGCGCTCGAGCTTCCGACCCGGACGCTGAGCCAACTGCCGCACGAATTCATCGATGGCATGGCCAGGCGCTGCAGCATCCTTGGCGATGTAGGTCCGAGCGCGCCGGGCAAATGGGACAAGATCTGGGGCAATGGATTGGACGATCCCGCGCGCGCGGTTCACGTCTGGATCTCACTCACCGCACAGATGAAACCGGACGGCACGCCCGTCGATGAGCTGGGAGCGAAGACGTCCTGGCTGCGTGACATCGCGCAGAAATCGGAGGGCGTGACGCTGCTCAGCGGTCACGAGGGCCCGAACGCCGATTATCAGGACTCCGCCGCGCTGATGGACACGTTCAACGGACGAATCGTGCCGAGCGCCCGGGAGCACTTCGGTTTCGCGGACGGCATCGGCGATCCGGTCTTCGCGGGCCAGTACGAAAAGGAGCGCGAGGAGCACGATGTGGTCGGCAGCGGAAAACTGCCGCCCGGCGGCGATACATGGAAGCCGCTCGCCACCGGCGAGTTCATTCTCGGCCACTTCAACGAAGCCCAGGAGCTGCCGCCGAGCGCGCCTCCTTGGTCGTTCATGCGCAGCGGCACCTTTGCGGCGTACCGCAAACTCCATCAAAACGTCGCCAGCTTCGATACCTATGTGAAGCAGCAGGCGCTGCTGTATCGCAGGGTCGTCGGCGCGGAGAGCGACGAAGCCGCCGAGATGACGGTCCGCGCCAAGATGGTTGGGCGCTGGCCGAACGGGTTTCCGCTGGCGACGGTCCCGACGTTTCAAGAATTCAAGCAGCGCTGCGGCGAATGGGCCGACATTTCGGAGATCCGGCTCAAGCGCCAGGTCAACCGTACGCCGGAGGAAAACGCGCGGCTCGCCGCCTTCGAGCGGTTCCTCGTCGACTTCCGCTATGGCGACGACGTCGCGGGCGCCAAATGTCCGGTGTCGTCGCATATCCGGCGGGCCAATCCGCGCGACACGCTTGATCCGTACCAAGGCAAGACCAGCGCGGCGACGGCCACCTCGCTGAGCAACCGGCGTCGCCTCATGCGCCGTGGTCTTCCGTACGGCACCGCGTCGCCGGACGACACGAGTGAGCACGGCGTCGTCTTCATGGCGCTGTGCGCGAGCCTCTTCAATCAGTTCGAGTTCGTCCAGCAGCAATGGATGCATTACGGATCGGGCTTCGGCGTTGGCAACGACACCGACCCGATCACCGGACTGCGTCACGAGAAGGATGGCAAATCCGTCGAGAAGTTCGTCATTTCATCGGATCCGAGCGGCAGCGGAGTGCCGTTCATCTGCGCCAATATGCCGTTGTTCGTTGAGACGCGCGGGGGCGAGTATTTCTTCCTCCCGAGCCTGACTGCGCTACGCCAGATCGCAATGGGCAGCGTCGACCCGACCTGATCGGCGGACCGAAAACGAGATCGAAGCTCGGCGCGTGCCGGGCCGACGAGCAAGGAACGGGACCATGTCGTTGATCCGCGCGGCCTTCGGGGCCGTCTGGGTGCGGGTGCTGATTATTGGCGCCGCGCTCGCCGCGATCGGGCGACTGACCGCAATCGGGGTCAAATCGCTGTACGGCCGCAAAGGGACGCTCTCAGAGCGTCTAACGGCCGAACTCACGGCGCCCGACGGACAGCGGCTGATCTTCGCGCTGCTGCGCGCATTCCTGCCCAACCTGGTGCTCAAGCGAAAGTTCGTCACGGCCTACGACAACGGCGGCACGGCCCTGGTGACACGCTTCGAAGACGTCAAGGAAGTGCTGGCGCGCGACGGAGAATTCGACGTCGTATACGCGCCGAGAATGATCAAGATCACCAACGGGCAGAATTTCTTCCTCGGCATGCAGGATTCGGCCGAGTACAGCCGCGACGTGTCGAACATGCGGATCGCAGTGCGGCGAACCGATGTCGCGAGCGTGATCCAACCCTTTGCAGCGCAACGCGCAGCCGAGCTGGTGTCGGCCGCGCGCGGGCGCCTCGACGTGCCGCAGGACCTGACACTGCGCGTCCCGACGCAGCTGCTCGGAGTTTATTTCGGAACGCCCGGGCCATCCGAGCGCGAGATGATCGAGTGGACGACCGACATGTTCTGGTATCTGTTCATCGATCTAAAGGCCGATCCTCGGATGGGTTCCCGCGCACTCGAGGCGGCGGACGAATGCCGCGCCTATCTCGACGGTGTGATCCGCGACCGCAAGGCGCGGCCCTCCGACGCCGACGACGTCCTCAATCGCTGCCTTGCGATGCAGAAGGCGGGCGTGCCCGGCATGGACGACCTCGGCATCCGCAATAACCTCATCGGCCTGATCATCGGCGCTGTCCCGACCACGTCGAAGGCCGCGGTGCAGGCGCTGGATCAATTGCTCGATCGTCCGGACGCGCTCGCTGGGGCGCAGCGTGCCGCGCGCGCGAGCGACGACCCCCTGCTCGCGCGCCACGTCTTCGAAGCGCTTCGCTTCAATCCAGTCAATCCCGTGATTTATCGGCGCGCCAACCGCGACACTGTGATCGCGCGCGGAACGTTGCGGGCGCGCACGATCCCGCAATCGACCATGGTGCTTGCCGCGAACTATTCCGCCATGTTCGACCGGTTGAAGCTCGACGAGCCGGAATCCTTCCGGACCGACCGGCCGTGGGACAACTACATCCTATGGGGCGACGCCATGCACACCTGCTTCGGTGCGCACATCAACCAGGTTCTCATTCCGACGATCCTGAAGCCGCTCCTGCAGCGAAAGGGCCTGCGGCGCGCCGCCGAGACGACGGGACTGATCGACACACGCGGGACGCCGTTCCCGGTGCATTTTGTGCTCGAGTTCGATGCGGCTTGAGCGCCGCGCCCGGTCCGAGATTTTCAACGGCTGGATACGTTGAAATACGACTGCACGGTTTCCCACGCCACGGTCTTCAGAAGCTTCGCGGTGTCTTCGTCGAGCCCGGCGGTGTACTTGAGCCCTTCAGGCGATTTCTTGAACAGCGCCGCATAGACCGTCGCGGCCGCGAGGTAGGTGCCGGCGAGGCTCGGATGGCGCCTGTCGGCCGCATGCAACACGAGGTTCGGCCGCTGCGCGAGCGCGCGCGCGAAGGCGAGGCCGGCCGGGATGACGAAGGCATCGCTGTCGTTGCCGACCTTGGTGTAGGCGTCGGCCAATTGCACGGTCATCTCGGGCTTGTCGGCATAGGCCCACGACATGAAGAAGACGGGCTTCGCGCCGTGCCGACGCACGGTCTCGCTGTGCTTCTTGCTGAATTCGTAGAAAGCGGACTTGAGCTGCGGATGGAGCGGGCACTGGCTGCAATCCATCATGATGGCGAGGTCGAACAGCCGGTCGAACTTGTTGAAGACGATGTTGTTGTCCTCATCGAAGGAATACATGCCGAGCGCGTTCGGCCGGAAATATGAGTCGACATCGTGCCAGTCGGCGCCCGAGCCGCTGATCGTGACAGACGTGCTGCGAAGCTTGTAGGCCGGCTCCGCCGCGCGCACGAGGCGTGTGACATGATTGTGCAGGCTGTTGTTGTAATAGAAGAAGCTGTTGCCGATGAAGATCGCCGACTCCGGCCGCGCCACGCCGGAGTCCAGGACCTTGGGGATTGCCTGCGCGGCCGTGGGCGCGACGCCGAGCGCCAGCAACGCAAGGGCGAGCAGAAGACGGACGGTATTTTTGGGCATGGACTGATCCTGATGAGACGGGCTTGCCGCGCGCGGCGCCACCGGTCGATGATACTATCATCTTTCTGCGCCCTTCCGCAGAGGATGTGATGCTCGCGACCCTTCATCTTTACGAAGACACCATGGCCGGCGACGGCGCGCTCGAAAGCGCCCTGCCGCCCATGCCGCGCATGATTTTTGTGGTGCACGGCACCGCGAGCGTGGAAGGCCACGAGCTGCGCGACGGCGAAGCGTGGTTCGGGGAGGGCGCGCTCGCGCCCGCGCCCGGCAAGGCCGGCGTGACGTATTGGCGTTTCGAGCTTGCCTCGTCGTCATCGGCGGGCGGCGCGGCGCGCGGGCAGGGCGTCGTCTCGCACGAGAAGCTTTCCGTACCGCTCGACGGTCTGCGGCGCGGCGACCTGCTCATGCGCGGCGACAGCGTCGCCTTTCCGCCCGGCGGCTGCGCCTATCTCCACACGCATCAAGGGCCCGGCATCCGCTGCCTCATCGAGGGCGGCATTCGCATCGACACGCATGGGCGCTCCACCTCGTATGGACCGGGCGGCGCCTGGTTCGAATCCGGACCCGAGCCGGTCTTTGCGCAGGCCGCCGACCGTCCGACCCGCTTCATCCGCGTGATGATCCTGCCGCGGACGCTGATCGGCAAAAGCTCCATCAGCTACGTGAACGAGGCCGACAAGGCGAAGCCGAGGTCGCAGAGCTACCAGATCTTCGTCGACGCGCCGATCACGCTCGCGGCGGCGCAGGCGTGAGCGCGGCGCCATGATCGTCCTTCGCCGCCACGTGCTGCGCCTCGCCGGTGGCGCCGCGGCGTTGCCGCTTTTCACTCGCGCAACCTGGGCGCAAGGATATCCGGCGCGGCCGGTGCGCGTGATCGTGCCGGTCGGCCCGGGCGGACAATCGGACACAGCGACGCGCTTGGTGGCGCAGAAACTTTCGGAGAATCTCAAGCAGCAATTCTACGTGGAAAACCTCGCGGGCGCCGGCGGCAATATCGGCATGGGCGCCGCGGCGCGCGCGCCGGGCGACGGCTACACCATCCTGGCCGCGGGGGGCAGCTTCGTCGTCAACCCGACGCTGTACGCCAGGATCCCCTACGATCCGATCCGGGATTTCGCGCCGGTGAGCCTGTTGTGCGCCTCGCCGCACGTGCTCGCGGTGCATCCGTCGGTTCCGGCGGACACCCTGCAGGCGTTCGTCGCGCTGGCGAAGGCCAATCCAGGAAAATTCAGCTACGGTTCGGCCGGCGTCGGCACGCCCGCGCATCTCGCGGGCGAGCTGTTCACGCTCGCCTTCGGCGTCGACATCACCCATGTGCCGTTCGGCGGCGGCGGGCCCGCCGTCGTCTCGACGCTCGGCGGCCACACGCCCGTCGTCTTCTCGGCGCTGCCGACGGCGGCGCCGCATGTGAAGGCTGGCGCGATCCGCGCGCTCGGCATGATGAGCGCCGCGCGCTCCTCGGTGCTGCCCGACGTGCCGACGATGGCGGAGATGGGCACGCCCGGCCTCGAAGCGGTGGTGGCGACCGGCTTCCTCGTGCGCGCCGGCACGCCGCGCGAGGTCGTCGATCTTCTGCACCGCGAGATCGTCAAGGTATTGGCGCCCGCCGAGGCGAGGGAGCGCCTTGCCGCGCTCGGCTTCGACACGGTCGGCGGAACGCCGGAAGAGTTCGCGGCCTGGATCGCAGCCGAAATCCCCAAATGGGGAAAGGTCGTGCGCGGCGCCAACATCAGGGTGCAGTGACCGCGGCGCGCCTTACGCGGCGTCGCGGCTTTCCGCCGCGTGCCATTCGATCGGCAGTCGCACCAGAACGACGGTGCCGGCGCCGGGTTTCGAGCGGATGCGCATGACGCCGCCGTGCAGCTCGACCAGCGACTTGGCGATCGCAAGGCCGAGCCCGGAGCCCTGATGGCTCTTGGTGAGCTGGCTTTCCACCTGCTCGAACGGCCGGCCGAGCTTCTTGAGCGCGGCCTGCGGAATGCCGCTGCCGGTATCGTCGATCGCGATCACGACCGAGCAGCCGCGCCTTCGCCCCCGCACGTGGACGCGGCCGCATTCCGGCGTGAACTTCACCGCGTTGGAGAGGAGGTTGAGGACGATCTGCTTGCAGGCGCGGCGGTCGGCGTTGAACACGAGATCCGAGTCGACGTCGGAGGTGAGGAAGATCATCTTGTCGGCGGCGCGGCCGGAGACGACGCGCATCGCGTCGAGCAGAAGCTCGTCGAGCTCGATCGCTTCGGGGTCGAGGCGCATGCGGCCGGCCTCGATCTTCGACATGTCGAGCACGTCGTTGATCACCTCGAGCAGGTATTGTCCGCTCGTATGGATGTCGCGGCAGTATTCGTCGTACTTGTCGGCCCCGAGCGGGCCGAACATGCCGCTCTCCATGATCTCGGAAAATCCGATGATGGCGTTGAGCGGCGTGCGCAGCTCGTGGCTCATATTGGCGAGGAATTTCGATTTGGCCTGGTTGGCGTCCTCGGCGCGGGTCTTCTCCTGGGCGTATTTCTCGGCGAGGTCGGAAAGCTGCTGGGTCTGCGACTCCAGCGCCTGCTGCGAGGCGCGCAGGTCGGAAACCGTCGCCATCAGCCGGCGCTCGCTGTTGATGAGCTTTTCCTCGTGCAGCTTGATGTTGGTGATGTCGGTGCCGACCGAGACGTAGCCGCCGTCCTTGGTGCGCCGCTCGCTGATGTGCAGCCAGCGCCCGTCCTCGAGCTGCGCCTCGAAGGTGCGCGCGCCCGGCGCGAGGCTGTCGTCGTTGGTGGTCGAGGTGCGCACCACCGGCTTGCGGCCGGCCGCGACCACCGCGTCGTAGGGCGTGCCGGACTTGATGGCGGCGTCGGGCAGATCGTGCAGCTCCTGGAAATTCGAGTTGCACAGCACCAGCCGGTTGTCGGCGTCCCACAGCACGAAGGCCTCGGGGATGGTCTCGATCGCGTCGCGCAGGCGCAGGTCGGCGGCGATCGTCTTCTCCATCAGGTGCTTCTGCTCGGTGATGTCGACCGCGATTCCGATGAGGTGCGGGTCGGCGCCGTCGCGCTGGCGGATGATCTCGCAGCGCGCGCGCAGCCAGACCCAATCGCCGCACGCGTGCCGCATGCGGAAGGCGCGGTCGATCGACATGGTCTTGCCGTCGGCGAGCTGGGCGGCCAGCTCGTAGAGCCTGATGTCCTCCGGGTTCACCAGCGCGCCCACCTCGCCGAAGGTGAGGAGATCGTCGCGCGGCTCGAGCCCGAGGATCGCGAACATGGAATGGGACCAGAAGATGCGGCCGCGCGCGAGATCCCAGTCCCATAGGCCGCAGCGTCCGCGATTGAGGGCGGTGTCGATGCGTCCGCGCACCGTGTCGTAGATGGCGTCCGCCTCGCGCGCGCGCGTCGCCTGCCAATGGAAGGCGAAGCCGAGGATGAGGACGACGAAGCCGGTGGTCGCCGACAAGGTGACGGTGAGCGCGGTATCGGAGCGCCATTGCGCGAGCGCCGCCTCGCGCCGCTGCACCACCGCGAGCTGGCCGAGCGGTGCCTTCAGCCCGCGCACGGTCGCGAACGCATCGGTGCCGTCCGCAAGCGGCGTCTCGAGCACGCCCGCGCTCGCGCCGAACGTGGTGAGCGGCTGCGCCGGCCCGAGAATGTCGAGGAGTGCAGTGCCGACCATGCGCCGCGGCGCGGCCGCGATCACGATGCCGTCGAGATCGGTGAGAAGAATGTCGCGGCCGCCGTCGGCCGCGTGTTGCGGCAGCGCGCGGTCGAGCAGCTCCTGCGCGAGACGCACGGAATCGTTCTTCGTCGTCGCCGCGGCCTGATCGAGCCGCGCGTTGAGAAGATCGGCGATCATCGCGATATCGCCGACGATCGCGCCAATCGCCTGGCGCCGGTGATCGTGCACCTGCACGCCGGCGCCCACCCCCATCGTGACGAGGAATGCGATGATCAGAACTGGCACCGCCCGGCGCAGCGCCGGCTCGGCGGTCAGGAGGCGTTTGTAGGCCGGCTTGGCGATCGATTGCGCCAGACCCTTGATGGAATCCGTATTCGCTGACGCGCTCGCGAGAGCGGGCGTCATGCCAAGCCTCCCCCTTCGGATTTCCCCTTACCACCACTCGGTCAGGATGTGCCGCATCTCTTCCCGAATCACGCCCATTGGAATCGATCAGCGAATCTTTGTCGAGAGTCCCCGAATCGATTTTTTAAAAAATTGTTACCGACGCTTGAAATCGCAGAAATGCCTATGCTGCAGTCGTTTCTGACATCTTTTTGCGCACGCGCGTGGTCATCCACAGCGCGCCCGCAGGGGCTTGACACGGCGAGCGCTCGTTTTTTCGCAGGCTGCAAGATCCGTCTCGCGCCCGATGGTCAAGCGCGCGACGGTATCCGGTGACTCCGATCAGCCTTCCGCGAGCGAACGCTCGACGATGTCGCGCACGTCGGTCGAGAGCGAGGGCGCGGCCCGCACGCGCGCGAGCTCGGCCTGCGCCTTGGCGCGACGACCCGCCTCGAGCGCGCGCCAGCTCTTGAACGCCGTCATCAGGCGCGAGGCGACCTGCGGGTTCTTCGCGTCGAGCGCGAGCAGGGTGTCGGCGAGGAAGACGTAGCCGGCGCCGTCGGAGCGATTGAACTGGGTCTGGTTCGACTGCGCGAACGCGCCGATGAGCGCGCGGATGCGGTTGGGGTTGTCGAACGAGAAGGCGGGATGACGGGTGAGCTCGCGCACGCGGTCGAGCGTGCGGGTCTCGGGGATCGCCGCCTGCAGCACGAACCATTTGTCGATCACGAGCGGATCGGACTCGTAGCGGCGGTAGAAGTCGTCGATCGCGGCCTGGCGCTCGCGCACCGCGTGGAGGGAGAGCGTCGATATCGCCGCCATGCGGTCGGTCATGTTGCTCGCCGCTTGGTACTGGCGGGCCGCGAGCGCGATCGCGGCCGCGCCACCGGCGGCGGCGAGAAGGTCGAGGCACACGTTCTTGAGGCTGCGGCGGCCGGCGCTTGCCGCGTCGGGGCTGTAGGGGCCCTCATCGGTCATACGTCGGTAGGTGTCGCGCAGCGCGGGCCCGAGCGCGTCGCCGATCGCGGCGCGCAGCGCGGCGCGCGCCGCGAAGATCGCGTCGGGATCGACGTCCTGGCCGAGCTCGCGCGCGATGTCGGCTTCCGCCGGCACGGTCAGCGCCTGCGCGACGAAGGCCGGCTCGAGATTCGTATCGGCGAGGACCGAGCCGAGCGCCGCGATCAGGCCGGGATCCTCTCGCATCGCGCCGCCGGCGCGCACGGCCCTCACATTGTCGGTGAGCAGCTTGCTCGCGAGCGTCTGCAACGCCTGCCAGCGATTGAACGGATCGCTGTCGCGGGCGGCAAGGAAGCGCAAGTCGTCGGCCGTGAGGTTGGCGTTGAGATTGATCGGCGCCGAGAAGCTCCGGTTGAGCGAGGGGACGGGCCGCGCCGTCACGTTCGAGAAGACGAAGCGCTCCGAGGAATTGGTGAGGACGAGCACGCCGCGCTCGACCGGCTTGCCGTCGGCGGGTGCGAGCGGCAGATCGCGGCCATCCGCTCCGATGAGGCCGATCGCGAGCGGGATCACCATCGGCTCCTTGCTCGGCTGGCCCGGCGTCGGGCGCAGCGTCTGGGCGATCTCCAGCGTGCAGGTCTTCGCCTTGGCGTCGTGGCTCACCGTGACCGCGACCTCCGGCGTGCCGGCCTGACGGTACCAGCGCATGAACTGGCTGAGATCCGTTTTCGTGGCGTCGGCGAAGCACTGGACGAACTGCTCCACGGTCGCGGCCTCGCCGTCGTGGCGCTCGAAATAAAGGTCCATGCCCTTGCGAAAGCCGTCCGGCCCGAGCAGCGTCTTGAGCATGCGCACGATCTCGGCGCCTTTTTCGTAGACCGTCGCCGTGTAGAAATTGTTGATCTCGCGATAGGCCTCGGGCCGCACCGGATGGGCGAGGGGGCCCGCGTCCTCGACGAACTGATGGAGCCGCAGCACGCGCACGTCGCTGATGCGCTTGACCGGCCGCGAGCGGTGATCCGCCGTGTATTCCTGGTCGCGAAAGACGGTCAGCCCTTCCTTGAGGCAGAGCTGGAACCAGTCGCGGCAGGTGATGCGGTTGCCGGTCCAGTTGTGGAAGTACTCGTGCGCGATGATGGCGTCGATGCTGGCGTAATCGGCATCGGTCGCGGTCTCCGGCGTCGCCAGCACGTATTTGTCGTTGAAGACGTTGAGGCCCTTGTTCTCCATCGCACCCATGTTGAAGGCGGAGACCGCGACGATCATGAAGATGTCGAGGTCGTATTCGCGGCCGAAAACCTGCTCGTCCCAGCGCATGGCGCGCTTCAAGGCTTCGAGCGCGAAATCGGCGCGGCTCTCCTTGCCGGGCTCGACATAGACGCGCAGCACGACCTTGCGGCCCGACATGGTGGTGAACGTGTCCTCGACGAAGCCGAGATCGCCGCCCACCAGCGCGAACAGATAGGACGGTTTCGGGAATGGATCGTGCCACTGCGCGAAGTGGCGCGTCGTGCCCGCTATGTCGCCGGCGGCGACGAGATTGCCGTTGGCGAGCAGCACCGGCGCTTCCGCCTTCTCGGCCTCGACGCGCGTGGTGTAGACCGCCATCACGTCGGGCCGGTCGGGGAAATATGTGATGCGGCGAAAACCTTCCGCTTCGCACTGGGTGCAATAGGTCGCGCCTGCGCGATAGAGCCCGCTGAGCTGCGTGTTCGCGGTCGGATCGACGAGGGTCTCGATCTCGATCACGAAGGGCCGGTTCGGCGGCTGCGGGATGCTGAGCCGGTCGGGCGTTGCCGTGAAGCTCTCGGGGCTGAGCTCCGCGCCGTCGAGCTTGACCGATTTGAGCGTGAGCCCGTCGCCGTCGAGCGTAACCGGCGCGGGCGCGCCGGTCCTCGGATTGGGCTTGAGCTTGAGCGTCGCGCGCACGCGTGTCGCGGTCGCGTGCAGCGACACGTCGAGATCGGCCGTCTCGACCAGCCAGCTCGGCGGCTGATAATCGGCGAGGCGGACGGGCTGATCCTGATCGGTGCGCATTTCATCCACTGCTTTCGTTACGAACGCTCAGAATTCATCTAAGCGGTTCGCGCGCCGCCGCCAAGATGCGTCGTTGCGGTTATTGCGGCAGATACGGCGCCCACTCCATAATCGCCTTTCGGGCGGAGGAAGCCAGCCGAATCTCGACGGCCGTCCGATCGTCGGCGGCAACTGCGTCACCGAAGAGCTCACGCTCCCCGGGTTCTGGCACGACTCCTGCGCGTCCGCCCACGTCGTCATCCAGGACAGCCCGACGCTGCGCAACGACGAGCTCGAGCTTGGCAAGTACGGGCTCGAGTACATCTTTCCCGACATCGTCGTGCACATGCCGTTTCCGGACGGGACGTGGCTCACGCAATATCGCGATCTCGACCGCACCTGCGAGGAATTCGCGAAATTCTCCAAGCGCGATGCCGCGGCCTATCGCCGGCTGATCGAGGAGTACCAGGCGATCAAGCCGGTGTTCGATGCCGCCGCCTATACGCCGGTCGGGTTCGGCAAGCCGATCAACGATCGCCTCAACGAGCATCCCGACGGCAAGCTGTGGCAGCGCCGCATCGCCATGTCGGCATGGGACATCATCCGCGATCAGTTCGAGGACGATCACTGTCGCGCCTTCCTGTTGTGGATGGCGTTCCAGACGGTGGTGCCGCCGGAATGGCCGATGTCGGGCCGGCTCGCCTATTCGCTGGTGTATGGCCGCCAGCGCTGGAGCTGGTGCGTGCCGAAAGGCGGCTCGGGAGCGCTCACGCAGGCGCTGGCGAAACTGATCGAGGCGCACGGCGGCACGGTGCTGACGAAGAAATCGGTCGAGCGGCTCATGATCGAGAACGATCGCTGCGTCGGCGTGCAATGCGCCGACGGCACCGCCTATCGCGGCGACAAGGCGGTGCTCTCGACGATCCACATCAAGCATCTGGTCGGGATGGCGCCGCAGCGGCTGTGGGGCGACGATTTCGTGACCGGCGTGAACAGCTGGCAGGCGGGCCCGACCTTGTTCGTCACCCATTACGCCACCACCGAGCCGCTGCGCTACGCGGTCGACGGCGAAACCATCGCGCCGATGACCACCGGCCTCATGGCCGAGCCGATGCGCGCGCTGCGGATGGGCTTCGATTACGCGCGCGGCGCCGTCAACCTCGACGATCCGCCGCTGCTCTGCGTCTGCCCGACCGTCGCCGATCCGGCGCGCGCGCCGCCCGGCAAGCACACCATCAAGATCATCGGCTTCCAGCCCTACGACCTCAAGGAAGGTCCGGAGCGCTGGGACGAGATCAAGGACGAGGTCTCGGACGCGCATCTCAATTATCTGCGGCGCTATGCTCCGACGCTGACCGACGACAAGATCCTGGCGCGCGTGGTGGAAAGTCCGGTCGATCTCGAGCGCATGAACCCGCACAACTGGCGCGGCACCTGCCACGGCGGCGCGGCCAATCCGGCGCAATCGGCGGCGCTGCGGCCGGTGCCGGGCTGGGCGCAGCACCGCATGCCGATCGCCGGCCTCTACCAGACCGGCTCGACCACCCATCCGGGCGGCTCGATCTCGGCCGGACCGGGCCGCAATGCCGCAGCAGTCATGCTGAAGGATTTCGGAAGCAGCCTTGAAAGCGTGCTAGAAAACCAACCGAAGAACAGGGAACTCGCGGCGACCAAGTGATGAGATCGCGGCTCGCTATTCACGGAGGATCGATAATGGGGCGACGGAGTAAACTTTGGCTCGGCATCGCGGCGCTCGTCGCGGCACTCGGCATTTCGGCGCCGGCCTCGGCGCAGACCTGGCCGACGCAGACGGTGCACATCGTCGTTCCGTTCGGCCCCGGCAGCGTGACCGACATCGCGGCGCGCCTCCTGGCCGATGATCTGAGCAGGCGTTGGGGCCAGCAGGTGATCGTCGAGAACCGCCCCGGTCTCGCCGGCACCGTCGCCGTGGCCAAGGCGCCGGCCGATGGCTACACGCTGATGGTGACCTCCAACGGCCACACCGTCGCCGGGCTCACCAACAAGAACGTGTCGTTCGACCCGGTGAAGGATTTTGCCGGCATCACGCGCATCTGCTCGGTGCCGCTCTACCTGATCACCCATCCGGATGTTCCGGCCCGCACCCTCAAGGAGGTGATCGAGCTGGCCAAGGCGAAGCCTGGCACGCTCAACTTCTCCTCGCCCGGGCTGGGCAGCACCACGTTCATCGCCGGCGCCCTTTTTCGCAAGCAGGCCGGCATCAACGTCGTGCACGTGCCCTACAAGGGCGCGCCCGAGGCGGTGACCGCCGTCATGCGCAACGACGTGCAGCTCTATTTCTCGCCCTACAATCTCGCCAAGGAGCTGGGCGACGCGGGCAAGATCATTGCGATCGCGGCGGCCACGGCCAAGCGGATTCCGGACCTGCCGAACGTGCCGACGTTCACCGAGGCCGGCCTGCCGTTCGTCTACGATTCCTGGTTCGGCCTGATGGCGCCGGCCGGCGTGCCGAAGGAGATCATCGCCAAGATCAACAAGGACGTGGTGGATTATCTCAAGAGCCCGGACGCGCAGGCGAAGTTTGCGGCCCAGTACGCGATCCCGGTGACCGACACGCCCGAGGCGTTCGACAAGATCATTCGCGACGAGACCGCGCACCTGACCCAGGTGTTCAAGGAGGCCGGCATCAGCAACTGAGCCGGCCCGAACGCGGCGCTGAGTGATTTGCGCGGCGGCCGGCTCACCGGCGCGGCGGTGCTCATTCCTTGACGGAAATCCATTCGGCGGAGTGGACCGAGACGCCCAAGAGGAATGTCACTCCGCCTTGATGTTGGCCGCTCGGATGACCTTGCCCCATTTCTCCGTCTCGTCCGCGACAAGCTTTTCGAATTCGACTGGCGTGAGCACGAGCGCCGTGCCGCCCAAATCGGCGAAGCGCGCCTGGGTTTTGCGATCGCCAAGCGCTGCGTTGATCTCCTTATTGAGCCTGTCGACGATCTCCGCCGGCGTTTGCTTGGGCGCACCGATGCCGAACAGCGAAGCGGCCTCGTAACCCGGGACGAATTCGCTTACGGCTGGAATGGCGGGCAGCGCATCCGAACGGGTTGTGGTCGTGACCGCCAACGCCCGCAGCTGGCCGGTCTTCAAATACGACATCGACCCGGCCAGGCCCGCGAAGGACATCTGCACGTGGCCGGCGAGCAGATCGGTCAATGCGGGTACGGCGCCCCGGTAAGGCACGTGAACGAAATCGACGCCCGCCATCATCTTGAGCAACTCGCCCGCGAGGTGGCCGATGCTCCCGTTGCCGGGCGAAGCCATCGTGACCTGTGCGGGGTGAGCTTTGGCGTAGGCGATCAATTCGGCGAACGACTTGGCAGGAATGGACGGATTCGCCAGCATGACTTGCGGCTGCCGAAACACGCTCGCGACCGGTGCGATGTCGCGAATGAAATTGAACTTGAGCTTTTGATACAGCGTCGCGTTGATCACGTCCGACGAATTGACCAGGAGGAGCGTATAGCCGTCCGGGGGAGCGCGCACGACAGATTCAGCCGCGATAGTCGCGCCTGCGCCCGGTCGATTTTCGATCACGAACGGCTGGGCGAGCCGTTCGGACAGCCCCTCGCCAACCACGCGCGCGGCGATATCGGTCGAGCCGCCGGGCGTAAAGCCGACGACGATGCGAACCGGCCGCGACGGATAACTCTCGGGCCTGGCCGGCGCCGCGACGGCTGGGAGAGCGGCGGCGCCCGCCGTCAGACTCAGAAAAGCTCTGCGAGACAGTGTCATGGCAATCTCTTCGGTCCTGTTGCGGACATTGAGAATGCGCCGCGGTGCGAGCCTCGGCGGCAAAATAGGCAATGATGCCATGCCTGCATAATGCTATTTTCGCATGAACCCATAACGGTTCGGTGATGGATCAGAGCCATGCAGCTGAAAGACCGCATCGGATGCCGGATAAAGCTCCACGACCTTCACGTTTTGATGTCGGTGGTGCAGGCGGGCAGCATGAGCAAGGCGGCCGCCTTTCTGAACACAGGGCAGCCGGCTATATCTCGCTCCATCGCGGATCTGGAACACGCCCTTGGAGTGCGGCTGCTCGACCGCAGCCGCCAAGGGGTGAAGCCGACCGAGTACGGTCGCGCCTTGCTCGACGGCGGAACGGCGGTGTTCGACGATCTGCGTCAGACGGTGAAGAACATCGCGTTTCTCGCCGACCCTACGGTCGGGGAGGTGCGAGTCGGATGCAACCCGTTTCTGGCCGCGAGCTTCGTGTCGGCCGTCGTCGATCGGCTCTCCCGTCGCCATCCAGGCATCGTGTTTCGTCTTGTCACCGCATACGTGGAAACGCTCCATCGAGAGTTGACGGAGCGGAATGTCGATTTCCTGATTGCCCGGAGGTCCGGCCCGATCGCGGATGAGCGACTGGATTACGAATTCCTCTTCGACGAGTCGTATTCGGTCGTGGTAGGCGCGCAAAATCCCTGGGCGCGGCGACGAAGGGTCGAGCTTGCCGAGTTGTTGAACGAGCCCTGGGTGCTGCCCCCGCCGGAAAGTGCGCTCGGCCGCGTCGTGACCGAGGCGTTTCGCGCCAGCGGACTCGATTATCCGCACACGACCGTTATCGGCGAACCCGCCGACGTCCGGATACGTCTGCTGGCGACCGGCCGGTTCATGACCATTTTCCCGGACTCCGTCTTGAGATTTTCTGCTCGCCGTCCGGAGCTGAAAGCTTTGCCTGTCAAGGAATCGCTCGGTCGCGTTCCGGTAGGGATCGTCACTTTGAAGGACCGCACCATCAGTCCTCTCGCGCAAATGTTCATCGACAGCACCCGTAAGCTCGCGAAGCAACAGGCGCAAAACAAAGGTGTCCCGCGTAATGCCGGGGGACTTATCGCGGCTCGGCGTGGCCGATCACGCGCTTGATGTGCGGAAAGAGCCGGCGCAGGCCGCGCTCGAGGTCGTCGACCATCTCGTGCGTCTCGCCGACGCGGATCGCCGGATCGACGTCGCAGTGGAAATTGACGATCTCGCCCTCGGGCGTCTCGCGCACGCGCACGTCGTGGATGTTGCGCACGTTGCCGCGCGTGTTCGCCAGCTCGGTAAGGACGGCACGCACCTCTTCGATGCGCGCCGGAGGCGCGTCGCGGCCGGAGAGGCGATCGACCTGCAGCGGCTCGATGTGGCTCTCGACCTCGACCTCGGGGCCGAGCTCCTCGCGCACGGCGGCTTCGAGCCCGGACGCGATCTCGTGCGCGGCAGCAAGCGTGAGCGCGCCGTCGACCTCGAGATCGAGCGAGACCGCAAGCCGGTCGGCGAGCGACTGCACCGTCACGTGGTGGACCGCGAGGCCGCGATTGCGCGCGATCACCATCACGCGCTCGAGCACGGTCTCGTCGTCGAGCGCGCGCGGGGTGACGGTCACGTTGAGCTCGGTGCCCGACATCGCGGCGCGGACTCTGTCGGCGATCTCGGCCTTGAGCGCCTCCACCCGGTCGAGCGGGAGCGTGCGGCTCGCGGCGACGTCGAGGTCGGCAAAGAGGGTCGGGCCGACCTGACGCGCGCGCACGCGGTCGATGTCGACCACGCCTCTCACCTTGCGCGCCACCGCCACGATGCGTTCGGCGGCGCCGGCCGGCGCCGTGTCGGTGAGCGTGTCGATCGGCCGACGACCACATGTCGGAGCCGAAATGCAGGGCGTCGGCCTCGAGCGCCTCGCTCGAATGCTCCTTCGCGGCCTTGTAAAGCGCGCGCGAGCGGAAGAAGTCGATGACGATCGAGACGCCCATGACGGCGAACGCCGCGGTCGTCGCCTCGACCGCGTAGGCCTCCGCGCCGGCAAGGCGCTTGACCGCCTCCCAGATCACCACGCCGCAGAGCACGAACAGGAGCGCGGTCTCGGCAAGCGCGGACAGGCTCTCCACCTTGCCGTGGCCGTAATGATGCTCCTCGTCCGCCGGCTTGTCGCCGATGCGCACCGCGAAGTAGGTGATTACCGTGGCGACGAGATCGATGAGGGAGTGGGCGGCTTCCGACAGGATCGCGAGCGAGCCGGTTCCGAGCCCGACCGCGGCCTTGGCGACGGTCAGTCCCGCCGAGGCGGCGATCGAGGTGAGCGCGACGCGCTGCTTGTCGGTGGCCATGGACGAGCGGTTACCGGGGACTGGAGGACGCGTCAATCACATTCGGTTGTCATTGCGAGCGAAGCGAAGCAATCTCAGCCGCATGTGTTGTGGTTGAGATGCTTCGTCGCCTTCGGCTCCTCGCAATGACATCTCTGTCAATGAAAATCCCGGCTCTTGAGCAGAGGCAGGTCGAGCTGCGCCGATTGGGATGATGAGTTCGGCCCGACAAGATCGCCGTCGCGCAGGCGGCGCAGCTCGGCGCTGAGATCGACAAAACTGCGCGCCACCACGTGGACCACGAGGCCGGCGCGCTGCACGGGGCCGCGCACGGCCAGGAAGCGCGACGTCATCACGGTGCGGCGGTGCTTCGCGAAGACTTTCGGCCAGACGATGATGTTGGCGATGTCGGTCTCGTCCTCGAGCGTCATGAAGATGACGCCGTTGGCGGTGCCCGGCTGCTGGCGGATGAGCACGAGCCCGGCGACGGTGACGATCTGGTCCTGCCGCAGGCCTTCGTCGCGCAGCTCCGTATTGCGCCGCGCGCCGAGCCGCATGAGGCGATCGCGGAAGAAGCCGATGGGATGCGCCTTGAGCGACAGGCCGGTCGCCAGATAGTCCTCCGCCACGTGCTCGCTGAGCGCCATGGGCGGCAGCGCGATCTCGGGCTCGGGAAAAAGCTCGTCGCCGAGATGCGGCGTGAGGAGCGGGAGGAGGCCCGCGTCGGCCGCCGGCTTTTGCTCCTGCTCTTCCGGCGATTTTTTGATTTTCCTGATCGCCGTCCGCTTCACTCCGATCGTATCGAGCCGGCGCGCCGCCCACAGCGCGGCGCGGCGATCGAGCCCGATCGAGCGGAAGGCATCGGCCTCGGCGAGGCGCTCGATGGTGAAGCGCGAGACGCCGGACACCGCGGCGAGCCGCTCGATGCTGGCAAAGCCGTTGCCGCGCGCCGCGATGAGCTTGCCGAGCTCGTCCTCGCTCAGCCCCTGGATCTGGCGGAAGCCGAGACGCACGGCGGAGCGGGTGGGCTCTTCACCTCTCCCCGACGCAAGTCGGGCTTGCCCGACTTGCGCACCAATAGTGCCGAAATCGGGTAGACCCGATTTCGGATGCGGGGAGAGGTCGGATTCCGCGCGCTTGCGCGCGGAATCCGGGTGAGGGGGCGCCGCCGCGAGTCTGAGCCGCTCAGAATTGCGGTGACGCCCCCTCACCCCGACCCTCTCAGCCGAAGTCGGATTTATCCGACTTCGGCCCGCTATGAGTGCCGAAATCGGGCAAGCCCGATTTCGGGTGCACGCGGGGAGAGGGAGCGCGGGCGCAGTGCCCGCTTCTCGCACGTGCTCGCGGCCGCGCTGTCGCTTTGTCCGACGGCAAATGCCGCCGCCGCCGACTTCTACCAGGGCAAGACCATCAGCGTGATCGTCGGCTACGCGCCGGGCGGCGGGGTCGACACCACTGCGCGGCTCGTCGCGCGCCATCTGGTGCGCTTCGTGCCGGGGCGGCCGAACGTGGTGGTGCAGAACCTCGAGGGTGCGGGCGGACTCGTCGCGGCGACGCACCTGGTGCGCCGCGTCGTGCCCGACGGGCTCACGCTCGGCGTTCCGGGCCGCTCCTGGTTCGTCGACGGCATCGTCGGCACGACCGGCGTGAGCTTCGATCCCACCAAGTTCAGCTATATCGGCAGCCCGGGCGCGGTGAATTCCGTGATGTATGTGCGCTCCGCCACCGGCGTGACCACGTTCGCGGCGCTCAAATCCGCGCCGCAGCCGCTCGTGTTCGGCGCGCTGCGCAGCACGACGCCGACCGCGATGATCCCGAACCTGCTCGCCGCCCGCGGCGCGCCGATCCGCGTCATCCCGAGCTACGGCTCGACCGCGCGCGTGCTGCTCGCGCTCCAGCAGAGCGAGGTCGACGGCTTCTTCACGGTGGAGGATTC
>WNEZ01000323.1_pt1 | contig 42964 bp, 30 predicted proteins | sample 5400521 | NCBI WGS metagenome assembly WNEZ01 (sample SAMN13153339, study PRJNA577476) | soil metagenome | isolation source: 120 cm saprolite under Douglas fir tree site 2 hole 1 replicate 1 | place: USA:California | collected 2015-04-18
AGCCCGAGATGATTGGCATAGCCCAGCACACGTTCAAACAGCAACCTGGCATGATCCAGCTTTTCGGCATCCGCCTGACTTGCGCGTGTCAGCGCCTCCACGAGCCAAAAGGAGCACATGTTGAAAGTGCCTTCCTCGCCCGGCAGTCCGTCAATGCGAGGTTGCGGCGGATAGCGATATACAAGGCTGTCGCTGACGAGGCCTCCCTCTCTCGGATCTTTGACGATGGCGGCTATGGTGCTGACCATGCGGGGATCGTTTGGAGCCATGAAGAAGACCAGCGGCATGATCAAAAGGGAAGCATCCAGATCTTCACTGCCGTAATGCTGGGTAAACGCTTGGCGTTTCTCGTTCCAGCCTCGGGTCATCACTTCTTCGTAGATGCGGTCTCGCTCGCGCATCCACTTCGCGCGGTCGGCTGGAAGCGCACGCTTGTCGGCCAGCCGGAGGCCGCGATCCAGAGCAACCCAGTTCATGACTTTTGAGTAGACGAAATGTTCCTGGCGATTGCGCATTTCCCAAATGCCGGCGTCAGGACGTTGCCAGTTTTCGCAGATCCACTCAAGACGATTGCGGACCAGCTGCATTGCCGATGCGAACCGGCCCGGATTCTCGATAGCCTTCCCAGTGATCCAACGTCTGCTCGGGAAGCTTCGTGTCACCCTGAATCGTAAACACAACTGCACCGGGCTCTTTGGGACGGGCGTGCTTGGACGCGTAATCTTCAATCCAGCGCATGAAGGCAGCGGCCTCGTTTTTGAAGCCGAGGCGCAGAAATGCATAGACCGTAAAGGCGGCATCGCGCATCCACGTGTAGCGGTAATCCCAATTGCGAGCGCCTCCGATGACTTCGGGCAGGCTCGTCGTGGGTGAGGCAACGATGGCGCCAGTAGGTTCAAAGGTTAGAAGCTTTAGCGCCAAAGCTGACCTTTGCACCTGGTCCCGCCAGCGCCCGTGGTAAGTGCAGGTGGAGAGCCAGTCCTGCCAGAATTTCACAGTGCTGTGCAGCAACATCTCAGCGTCGTTTTCAGACTCCGGGAAGGGCACCCCGCCCTCGGCGCAGTCGTCCCTAAGAATGAAGGTCTGTGATTTTCCTTCCGAGAGAACGAACTCGGCAGATACCCCACCGCGCCCGTCATTCTTGAGCGGCACCGCAGTTGAAAGAGCTAAGGTCAAGCTGGCCGACTTGAATGTCGCTCCGTGAGCCACTATCCGCGTATCGTGCGGTTGTCGTCCATAGTCGAAAGCTGGCCGGCAAGCGACCGACATGCGCACCGATCCCCTGACGCAGCGAATGCGGCGGTATATATGACGATACTCAGGCGAGTCGGAAGGTAGCCCCACCGGCATGAAATCTTCTAGCTCGGCGATTCCGTCGGCCAGCAAGAAGCGCGTGACCAAGACGTTCGTGGAAGGCCAATAAAACTGCTTGTGTCGGACGCCGTCAGCATCGGCGGAAATTTGAAACCGGCCGCCCTTTTTATCATCCAGGATCGCACCGAAAATGCTGGGCGAATCAAAGTGCGGGTAGCAGTACCAGTCGATTGAACCGTTCATGCCTACCAGGGCAACCGTGCGCATGTTGCCGATGATTCCGTAATTTTCGATAGGCTGATACGACATCGTTCTATTCCTCCGTTAGGGCGTTGATTCGGTCTCAATTGTCATCCTTATTCTTCGCGAGGCTGACAAGTTTTGCAAAGCCGATAGACTGTGAAGACGGCTGCTTCCGATGTGGGTCGCCCGAAACCTACTTCGCCCCGATTAACTCGTCCACAGTGATATGCAATGACATGAGAAGACCCCTCGATAAGGACCGACCAAAGCTTCCCCAGCAGATCATTGAACTAGCGACGATCCAAACTTACAGACCCTATCATGATTTCGCATCGCCAATCCGGTCCCGGACTCGCGCCTAAGGTTTTTCCCTGATCAGTGACATAGCCGTTTTCCTGAAGCCAGACTGAAATTTCCCTGAAGCTTACCTGAAAACGACTGCAGTGTTTAAGCTTCGACGCCGGACAGACATCATCCCCAGACTCGATCAGCATCCAAGTTCACGGAGGCGAGCTATATGAAGCGAATCGGAATGACGGGGATCGTAGTTCTGTCTTTGCTTCTCGGGTCGAGTGCGTTCGGACACTCGTGGCAGCAACCGGACAACGATAAAGATAAGCAGGAGAAAAAAGACCAGAAACAACCGGAGCGTCCGCAGAACCGTCCGCAACCCAATCGTGGACAGGAGCAGCGGCAGGAACAGGAGCAGCGCCGAGACGTCCAGCAGCAACGAACCCAGGAGCAGGAACACCAGCAACAACAGAACCAGCAGCGGGTCCAGCAGCAGCGGCAGGAAGAAATGAACCGCCAGCAGCAGCAACGAGCCCAGGAGCAGGAACGCCAGCAACAACAGAACCAGCAGCGCGTCCAGCAGCAGCAGCGGGAAGAAGAGATCAACCACCAGCAGCAGCAACAACGCGCCTACCAGGAACGCCAGCAGCAACTGAATCAGCAAGAGCGCGCCGAGCAGCAGCGGGAAATAGAGCTAAACCGGCAACGCGCCCAGCAGCAGATGAGCCAGCAGCAACTGGCGCAACAACAACGGCAATTTGAATTGAACCAGCAGCGCCTGCAGCAACAACGCGCGGCAGAAATGGCGCGCCAGCAACAGGCTGTACAACAGGAGCGCCTGTCACAACAGCGGCAGCAACAGTTGATTCAGCAGCAGCAGACTCGGTTGGCGGAGTACCGCCGGAACGTCGAGGCAAACGAGATCCGAATGCAGCAGCAGAGCGAATATCTGCAGCAGCAGCGGAGAATGGCCCAATACCGCTTTCAGCGGAATTATTTGGAACGCCTCCGTGAGGAGCAAGCTCGCGCCCAGCGGGAGAGATACGACTACAATTCCGATCCGTACTTCTATTCGCCTCCGATTTACCGCTACTACCGGGGTGGGTCTTATTACGAGGTGAACCAGTATGGAGCAGACCTGCTGCGGCGAGCGGTGAACTACGGTTACCAGGAAGGCTTTGAAGCCGGCGCCGCCGATCGGGAAGACAACTGGAACTACGACTACCGGGACTGCTATGCCTACCAGGACGCCAACTTCGGTTATGACGGCTATTACGAAGATCAGGGGACTTACAACCACTACTTCCGCGAGGGGTTCCGCCGCGGCTACGAAGACGGATACTACAGCCGTTATCAGTACGGGACTTACTACGACGGACAGTACAGCATTCTGGGAGCGGTGCTGTCTCAGATCCTGAACTTCGCGGCTACACGATAGACATAGCGTCACCTTTGAGAACGGCGGCCACCTGGCTGCCGTTTTCATTTCGGTGAACCTCCGAGTTTGTGGGGACCATAGGTCTCCGACCCGCAACTACTAACCTCCGGTTAGCCGACCACACACCTGTCTCGTCGCTCGAGTCTGCCAAGTGCGGCATCCCTCCGTCAACAGATGGGATCAACCGGGCCGGCCGATTTGATTACTCGTGAAATGCGTCTGCATTGACCGACCGAGCAATGCCACTTTTGGATAGACTTCCAGAAATCGGCTCCAAGTCGACGAAGATCAACCGGCAGCCACTCGAATCAATGACCGAGGAAGTTTTTCAGCCCATTGGGGTCCCTTCAGAAACCTGGCGGCCGCTGGCCCGCCACGCCGAAGCTGCGTTCGAAAGCGATCCCGACTCGCCCCAACGTCCCTTCGTCGAAAAGCTGGCCGATCAGCGTGATGCCGTGGGGCACGCGCCGCGGCGGCGAAAACTTTGGCAGCGGATGGTTCGGATCGGGGGCCCAGTCGCTGCGCGCCTCCGACACTTCGACAAAGCCCGCACGCAGTGTAAGTGAGGGATGCCCGGTGAAGTTTGTAAGCGTAAGCATTTCATCTCGCAACGAAGGTACAAGCAGCAGGTCAACTCGCGAAAACACGCGCGCCATCTCTTTCGCCACTTTTCGCCGGAAGCGGTCCGACTGCACCAAGTCCACGGCGGACAGGAAGCGGGATTGGCGGAAGAGATTCGGCCACGCATCCGGCACTTGAACCTGCAACTGATTCAATTCCCCGCTGAGTGTGAGTTCCTCGAACGCAGCTGCGCCTTCGGCGAAGAGAATCAGATCAAGCGAGTCATAAGGCCAGTCAGGAAGCGTGACCTCAACCGGAACCATGCCCAGCCTTTTGACGACGTCCAGTGCGGCACGGTCAACGCTGGTTGCCGGGTTTTCCTTCATCCATGCGGGGAAATATCCGACGCGCAGCCCTTCCACGGCAGCACCCGAGTCGAAGTTAAGTTTGCTTGGCACGCTGTTCACATCACCGGCGTCAGGCCCGGAAATAGCATGCAGCACCAGTATTGTGTCTTCGACGTTTCGGGCCATGGGGCCCAGTTTGTCAAGCGACCAACAGAGCGTCATCGCACCGGTGCGTGGCACACGGCCGTAAGTGGGCCGCAAGCCGGTAACGCCGCAACGCATGGAGGGGGCGACAATGCTGCCTCCGGTCTCGCTTCCGATCGCAAAAGCCACTAATCCCGCAGCCGTGGCCGCGCCCGGCCCGGCGCTCGAACCCGATGATCCTTCCTCCAGTAGCCAAGGGTTCATCGTCTGTCCGCCGAACCAGATGTCATTGAGCGCCAACGCTCCCAGACTCAGCTTGGCCACCAGCACCGCACCCGCCGCATGGAGACGTTTCACAACCACCGCGTCCTCCGTGGGCACGCGGTTTCGCAAAGGCTCGGCGCCATAGGTAGTAGGAATTCCTGCAGTATCGAGAAGATCTTTGGCTCCCCACGGAATGCCGTGCAGCGGACCGCGGTACTTGCCGGCGGCGATCTCCGCGTCGGCCTGTTTCGCCTGTCGAAGTGCAAGGTCGCGCGTGAGGGTGATGACGCAGCGCAGCTTGGGGTCGAACTGCTCCAGACGTTTCAGATAAATTTGAGTGAGGCGCTCCGAGCTAAGCTTGCGCTGCTCGATCCACCGCGAGAGTTGTACCAGCGAGGCGAAGGCAATGTCTTCGTCATCTGCCGGCAACTGTCCCGGATCGGTGTGGCTGCGCACACATTGGTCCCGCTCTGGACCCGCTTTCATGCCTGGCAGCACCGGGTTCCACTGTGTCGCGGGAGCGAGCGTCGTCTCCAGCGCCACTTTCCGCGGCCCGGTGCGTCGCTCGTACAGGGCGGCCATATTCGCGCGCCAGCTGCCGGCGGCCTCCGCGCGCTCGGGTTCGGTAATTTCGATCTGAACCAGCTTTTGTGCCTCGGCGAAAGTGGAAGGTGACACTTCAGGCCCGACTGCTGGCCCAGCGCCAAATGCGGGCGGCGCCCCGGGCGGCAAACCGCTGGGCGTCTGCGCACGGCTATTGCCAGTGACAGCCGCGCCGATCAAGCCAACGGATGTGAGCGTGAGGAATTCCCTGCGCGATTTTGACATAAGTCCCTCGAACAGCAATCTCCAGAGTTACCGGGATCGTGTCAGCATCGCCCGTCACTCGGGCGCGATCGTAGGCATGAAAGATCAAGCCACATTTCTAATGCCGCACTTGGCCCCAGGTTCTTTCGGGGAAGCGCAATATTTGGCCGCTTGCGACGGATCTTTTTCGGGCTGGTTCGACCTCTGCGAAGCACTAAGTGGATCGCCGATTCTCAGACTAAGAATCAGGCCCCCCGCCACAACATAGACTAGCGCGATGAACCCGAAACTGGCCGAAAGCGAGTGTGTTCGATCATTGAGAAATCCGATCACGTATGGTCCGGCAAATCCTCCGAGTTGTCCGGCCGAGTTGATGAGTCCGAAGGTAGCCGCTGCCGCCGATTCACTGAGCATCATGGTCGGCATCGGCCAGAAAACCGGCAGGAACGCATAGAAGAACCCACTTCCCAGCAGCAATAACAAAATCGCTAACGGGGCATCGTGGCGGGCAGGGATCAGCAGCCCGTACATCAGTCCCGCCAGGAGGAGCGGAATCGCGGTGTGCCAACGGCGCTCGGCCATTCTATCGGAGTGCCAGCCGTTGATGAGCATCCCGACAACACCGATCAGAGCTGGAACCAGTAGCATTGAAGTTACCGCCCGGTCCGAGAATCCCGAAAGGCGTTTCACGAAGGTGGGTATCCAATAGATGTTCCCCAGAGATCCCGTGAGCGCCAGGAACAAAGCTGCAATCAACAATAAAACTCGCCAATCGCAGAATGCCTCTCTGATCGTGTAGTCTCGAATCTTTTTTTTCGCTTGCAGCTCCGCTTGCAATTCGCTGACAAGCCAGTCCCGCTCGTCCCCAGGAAGCCAACGCGCCTGCCGAGGCCAGTCCGTCAGATAGAAGATGGTGATGATCCCAAGGACGATGGCAGGAATTCCCTCAAGAATAAAGAGCCAGCGCCATCCGGTCAGCGAAGGCCAGTGAACTCCGAGCAACCAACCCGCGATCGGAGAGCCGACCAAGGAAGCGGTCGGAACGGCTGCGTATAAGCAAGCGATGGCCCGGCCACGCTCGCGCTGACGGAACCAGCGCGTCAAGTAAATGATCATTCCGGGAAAGAAGCTGGCTTCTGCGACTCCCAAGAAGAAGCGGATGGCATAGAACTGACCGGCGCTGTGCACCAAGCCAGTCAGAATCGAAACCAATCCCCACGAGATCATGATTCGTGCAATCCATTTCCTTGCGCTCCAGCGTTCAACGATGAGGGCCCCGGGGATCTCAAATAAGACATAGCTTACGTAGAAGATGCCGACCCCCAGGCCGTAATCGCGGTCACTAAAGCCCAGATCGGCGCTCATCCGCAGGTTGGCAAAGGAAACATTCACCCGGTCGATGTAGTTGACGACGTAGATGAGAAAGACAAAAGGGAGGAGACGGTAAGCAATTCGCCGTCTGGCTCGCTGGCCGACATCAGTCAACTCGGCCTTCGTCACAGCTGTAGCTCCAGGCAAGTTCATGGGGTCGCTCTGGCTTGGCGTAGTTTCAATACTCAGCTCAACTTCTTCGAGACATAGACGAAACGCGAAAGACGACCGTCTCTGGCGACACCAGCAGTAACTGCAAGGAACTCCTGCTGGCCGTAATATGCCTGATCCCCCTCGATCTGACGCAAGGCAGTGCTTCTCGATGCACGGGCAGCGAGCCTTGCCTCAGCGACCTTGGACATGTTTCCAGTTACGTCTTCAGACACCAGCAATCGCAATCCGCACTGCGCAATGACGCGTTCGTCATAGCCACAGGGAACGAAGAGATAAAAACCTGCCGAACTTCGTACCGCCATTTCTGCATTCGTCAGCGGCCCGGTCAGGGTGATGGGATCAGTGAATAGCAGTCGTCCTCCCGGCCTCAGCAACCGGGCCCACTCCGCAATGACGCCTGGGCGGTCGGGAAAATGGTTGATGGCGTCAATACAGGTGATCACGTCGAAGCTGGCGTCAGGGAATGGTAACGGCCCGGTAGCGTCTGTAGACCGAAATTCGGCGCGCTCGGCCAAGCCGTGCTGGGCTGCCAGCGAAGTCGCCGTCGTAACTGCCTGTTCATGAATGTCAATGCCGACGACAGAACAACCGGTGGCCGCGGCGATGCGCAGCGCCGGGCCTCCTGCTCCACAAGCAACATCCAGCAGTGTTTTCCCTGGAGAAAGATCGAGCCACTCCAAGAACCTGTCTTGCTCGTCTGAGGTAAGCCAACTGTTTTGTCCAAAATCCTCACCAAAAGCTTCATGACGGATCTGTGCGTAGAGCTCGGTTTGAAAATTTCCGTAATTGGCGTTGTAGTGACTGGAAGGAGGCAGCGAGTTGGATTTGCCCATCTGGACCGCCCAAACCGGGAAGCTTTGGTTTCCGCGCTTTCGAAAGCGTGGAGAATTGTACGCCTGACTTGCTTGGATGGGTACGACGGTTCACGCGGCTCGCAAGAGGTAATCAGCGGTCGGCGATTGGGTGGAGAAACATCGCCACTACACTCATTGAACCCGATGGTTGATATAAACCCCTGGTCAGAACAACGACACATCTCGTCGCCTGTTCAGAACCCGTGGTATGGCCAGACCCTGTTGTAGAATACGCCCCGTTATGCCCCGCTTCATCACATGGGTAATTCTCGTCGCCAGTTCGCTATCGGCGACTGCTCAATCGAGACCTGCTGTTCCGCCACTTCCAGAGGAGGTCGCAGCCGTTGAGGCACAGGAAGAGATCCTGCGACCGGCGGAACTGAAATACGACACTTCCGCAGCTGATCCGGTATGGGCCGAAGGATTCGTCCTCTTTGCGGGGAGCGATGGTAGTGTGTGGAACAAGGAGAAATTCCTGAGTGATTCTCAACACCTGGCAACGACGAAACAGGGACTCTGCCGGCCGTCATGGCGTTACTCTGTTGGAAGATCAGTGTCTAAGACAAAGCCCGTCTCTTTCAGTTCGGTTTCCTAACCACATCGTCACGTCCGGGCCGTATTGGACGACTGTTTCGGCGGCTAGCATTGCGGGTTTCTTCGCTGCCTGAATAGGGCGATTGACAACGCGTTTCGGGTAACGGACGAAGACGTCTTCGGCGACGATATCGGCTTCTCTCACACTAAGTGGTTGGCCGGAACTTACAACCGGCCACTGAGACGACACTGGGAGCTCTGCTGTTGGCCTGATCTGCGGAGAAGAGCCTTCTTGTTCCGGCATTTCCGAGAGCAGTGATGCACGGCCGGGAAGAGCTAACAGCGGGCGACGGAATTCCAAGCCTATCAAAGCGGAAAAGATCGTAGCGATTGCAAGCGCCTCAACTGCCTTCAAAAACATCGCTCTGCTGCCGAAAAGTTTCATCGCATGTGGAGGAATAGGGCCTTGCGCGGGCCCACGGGACCGATGGATCCTTGCGGCAGATTTGTTGAAATCGCTCGGAGAAACAGGATGCAGAGATCGGGACGCCAGAAGGCCTGATTCTACAGCCAACAGGGACGGAGTTCGTTCTTGGACAATCGCTCCGGCCGTAAACGTATTCGTGTGTACCGTTGCATTTCGTTGCAACGCAGTTCGATCATTATTTACGTATAGCAGATATGCAGCTGTCAGAAGGCGATGGAAGCTTTCCGCATTCAAGACGGGCTTTTCCTGGTGCTTCACGTCGGACCCGCATCTCGCATCTACCGTCAGACCTGAACCTTTACATAGAAGACCGCCACACCGGCGATGCGCAATCAGGTATTTTGCCGATTTACTGTTCAGTTAACATATCGCCATTCACTGATCCCCGGATGATATCGGCCGGGCAGGTCCGGGAGCAACGAGCGAAGAAGTAATTCAATGAGGGTTTAGCCCTCAGACGGGACGGGGGATCCGTCGTCGAAATAAAAGAACATATCGTGGCGAAGCAGAGCCTCGATTCCCCTCAAAACTTCATCGCCGCCGCTCTTGGTTACGGCACCTCTGTAACCTGCATTGCGGGCTTCCCAAGCGAGCTGCTTCGAGACTTCCTGGACGCTGATAAGCAACATAGGGAGTCGAGGATGGGCTTTCGCAATTTCGGGGGCCGCCTGTAGCCCATTCATGACGGGCATCGCGAGGTCCATGACCACGACATCCGGCCTGAATCGCTCCACTCCTTCTATCGCCTCAACACCATTACTGGCCTCGCCGCATACTTGCCAGTCCCCCTGCTTCTCGAATAATCGGCGCAACAGCAGCCGAATGGTGGGATCATCGTCGGCGATCAGGATTTGAGTAGCCATACCTATACCTCTTGGTGGCAAACGAGTCCTTCGGGATCCGATGAGGAAGCCCAAATTAGGGCGATCTGCCTGGCCCCTGGACCGCATTCATTGACTCACATTCCGGGACGCCTTCCAATACAGCAGATTCCCGATGCAGTAATCAGTGATTCCGTGCGGGCGAGGCCGATTTCAGGTCGCAGACGGCGCAGTTTTCTTGCACATACTTCCTTCGCCGCCACGCTGAAGGAGCCCTGTTCTATAACAATGCGATTTTGAGACGCGCAATGGACACCTCGCTCAATGGTTCGCATCTAAGGGCACCATGAGCAATCAACCTGGAAGGGTCCAACCCATCTTGTTAACGGGGCCACGATTTTGCTGGTTCTGAGGAGTTTTGCAACCACACACCCGAGGACCTCTGTAAGTGCCTGCCCATAGAGCCTGATATTCCCGACTACCGACACCTGGGATGCGTCTCAGCTCTGTTTGGTTAAGCTACCGAACCGCAAACTGGCGATGCATCGGGCTAGACGAGGGATGTAGAACTCGGGGCGGTGGGGTTGGTATTCCATCTGAATCACTTGAGTTCGCTGATCCTTCGAAAGAGGATAATTCTTCCTGATTTTCTCGATGACTTCCTGCACAGTCAGGTGCGCCATAAAAAAACTCCGGGTGGAATGAACTGGAATTGTGGTGCATGCGGGCTTTCCGATCAATACAGTGAATTCCGTAGGGGCGATATGTAGTTGGGCTGGTGCTACTGCCTAATGAGGCAATTGTGGGGCTGGCCGCAGATTGTCTTTCCTTCGAGGGGTAGCCCGTGGTTCAGGGCGAGTTCGGTCCGCCCTCTCCTCAATTTTGACTAGCCACCCGGTTCGCGCTTCGAGGCCCTTATGTTCGCGAGCCATGAGGCCCCGGTCTACAGTGAACACTGTAGAGTCAAGCCCAACGTTTTCTGCTAACTAAGAGAACAACAACTGGCCGCGGCTTCCACCGATTTGCGTTTGGGGACTGGAAGACCGCGAACTGGTTGATGAGTTGCAGCCGTATCCGTTCCCGTTGGATCCACCGGAAGGATTCTTCCATCCCCGGGACGGGAGAGCGAAGCGAAGACCGACGCCCGGCATCGCGAACAACATTCCGAGGTTGCTTTCATCAGGAGACGAACATGAAGAGAGGCGATCGTCACGCCGCCAGGGCGGGTCTTGGGGACAATCCCGCGCCCGGTTCCGGTAACGGCCACTCCAGCCCAGTGGCAGAGCCACTTTCGGCCGATTTGAGCGTGATACTGGCCAGCCTGCAAACCATGCGTTCCGGGGATTTCTCGGTCCGTCTCCCTGGCTCATGGACCGGCCTGGCCGGAAAGATCGCCGACACATTCAACGACATTGTTGCCGTCAACCAGCAGATGGCGCACGAACTCAAGCGCGTCGGCCAGGTTGTGGGTAAAGAGGGAAAAACGCGGGAACGGGCGCGGTTTCACGAGTCCCGAGGTGAGTGGGGCGAGATGGAAGCCTCAGTGAACACGCTGGTAGAAGACCTGCTCCGGCCAACCACCGAAGTGACTCGGGCAATTGCCGGGGTCGCGCAAGGCAATCTCACCCAAACCGTCAGACTCGATGTTGACGGGCGTCCGCTCGAAGGAGAATTTCTCCGTTCCGCCAATATCGTCAATACCATGATTCAGCAGCTCAGCATATTTACCGCTGAGGTCACGCGAGTCGCCCGGGAAGTGGGAACCGATGGAAAGCTTGGTGGGCAGGCCCAGGTTCCTGGCGTTGCCGGTACCTGGAAGGATCTGACCGACTCGGTGAATTCGATGGCCAGCAACCTGACAGGGCAGGTGCGCAACATCGCCGAAGTGGCCACGGCCGTTGCCAGCGGAGACCTTTCTCGCAAGATTACGGTGGATGTTCGGGGCGAGATTCTTCAACTGAAAGAAGCCATCAACACGATGGTGGATCAGCTACGGTCGTTCGCTTCTGAAGTCACGCGCGTCGCGCGTGAAGTGGGAACGGACGGGAAGCTCGGAGGGCAGGCCGTGGTCCCCGGCGTGGCTGGCACCTGGAAAGATCTTACCGACTCGGTGAACGCCATGGCTGGAAACCTGACGGCGCAGGTGCGCAATATTGCCGAAGTGACCACAGCCGTCGCGCGCGGAGATTTGTCCCGGAAAATTACCGTGGATGTGAAAGGAGAGATTCTGGCCCTCAAAGACACCATTAACACGATGGTGGACCAGTTGAACGGCTTTGCCGGCGAGGTAACGCGCGTGGCCCGCGAGGTGGGCACCGAAGGCAAGCTGGGAGGGCAGGCGCAGGTACCCGGAGTGGGCGGAACCTGGAAAGATCTCACGGACAACGTGAACTTCATGGCCAGCAATCTGACCGGGCAGGTGCGAAACATCGCTGAAGTAGCCACGGCGATTGCCAGTGGCGACCTTTCCCGCAAGATTACCGTCGATGTGCGAGGCGAGATCTTGCAGCTTAAGGAAACACTGAACACCATGGTGGATCAGCTCAACCGCTTCGCCGGCGAAGTGACCCGTGTGGCACGCGAGGTGGGTACCGAAGGGAGGTTGGGCGGGCAGGCCAATGTGCCCGGAGTAGCTGGCACGTGGAAAGACCTTACGGACTCGGTTAACTCCATGGCCGGGAACCTTACCGGACAGGTGCGGAATATCGCCGAGGTGACGACTGCCGTCGCGGGCGGCGATTTGTCGCGCAAGATCACGGTTGACGTAAAGGGTGAAATCCTCGAGCTGAAGAACACGATCAACACCATGGTCGATCAGCTCAACGCGTTTGCGGGCGAAGTGACTCGCGTAGCCCGCGAAGTCGGCACCGAGGGCAAGCTGGGCGGCCAGGCGCAGGTGCCGGGAGTGGCCGGGACCTGGAAAGATCTCACCGACAACGTGAACTTCATGGCCAGCAACCTGACTGGGCAGGTGCGCAACATCGCAGAGGTGGCTACTGCCGTTGCCCGCGGCGACTTGTCGCGCAAGATAACCGTCGACGTGAAGGGAGAAATTCTCGAACTCAAGGACACCATCAACACTATGGTCGACCAGTTGAGGGCGTTCGCTTCGGAAGTGACGCGTGTGGCTCGGGAAGTGGGGACGGATGGGAGGCTAGGTGGCCAGGCGCAGGTACCCGGGGTAGCCGGCACGTGGAAAGATCTCACTGACTCTGTCAACTCAATGGCCAGCAACCTGACGGGTCAAGTGAGGAACATCGCGGAGGTGGCTACCGCCATTGCTACCGGCAACCTGTCCAGGAAGATAACGGTGAACGTGAGCGGCGAGATTCTGCTGCTGAAAGACACGATCAACACAATGGTGGATCAGCTCAACGCCTTCGCCGGCGAAGTGACGCGCGTGGCGCGCGAAGTCGGCACCGAAGGCCGGCTGGGCGGACAGGCCAATGTGCCGGGAGTGGCCGGCACGTGGAAGGACCTCACCGACTCGGTTAACTCGATGGCAGGAAACCTTACCGGCCAGGTGCGCAACATTGCGGAAGTAACAACCGCCGTGGCCCGCGGTGACTTGTCGCGCAAAATCACCGTGGACGTGAAAGGCGAAATCCTCGAACTGAAAAACACGATCAACACGATGGTGGATCAGCTCAATGCCTTCGCGGGTGAAGTGACCCGGGTGGCGCGCGAAGTCGGCACTGAAGGCAAACTGGGCGGTCAGGCGCAGGTGCCCGGCGTGGGCGGCACCTGGAAGGACCTCACCGACAACGTGAACTTCATGGCCAGCAACCTGACAGGCCAGGTGCGCAACATCGCGGAAGTGGCCACGGCCATCGCGACGGGCGATCTGTCAAAGAAGATCACCGTCGATGTGCGCGGCGAAATTCTGCAACTCAAAGAAACCCTCAACACCATGGTCGAGCAGCTGCGCTCGTTCGCGGCTGAGGTTACCCGCGTCGCCCGAGAAGTCGGCAGCGAAGGCCGTCTGGGCGGACAGGCGAACGTCCCCGGCGTGGCCGGCACATGGAAAGACCTCACCGATTCGGTGAATGCCATGGCCGGAAACCTGACCGGCCAGGTGCGTAACATCGCTGAAGTTACGACCGCCGTGGCCCGGGGTGACCTGTCGCGCAAGATCACTGTGGACGTCAAGGGTGAAATTCTCGAACTGAAGAACACAATCAACACGATGGTGGACCAGCTCAACGCCTTTGCCGCCGAAGTCACCCGCGTAGCACGGGAAGTGGGGACCGACGGCAAGCTGGGTGGCCAGGCAAAGGTGCCTGGAGTAGCAGGAACGTGGAAGGATCTCACTGACAACGTCAATGTTATGGCTGCCAACCTGACCGAGCAAGTGCGCGGCATCGTCAAAGTTGTGACTGCGGTGGCAAACGGGGAGCTGACGCAAAAGCTGACCGTGAATGCCAAGGGCGAAGTCGCGGCCCTGGCTGAGACCATCAATAATATGACTGACACGCTCGCCACTTTCGCCGACCAGGTGACCACGGTAGCGCGCGAGGTCGGAGTGGAAGGCCGTCTGGGTGGGCAGGCCAACGTGCCCGGCGCGGCCGGCACCTGGAAAGACCTGACCGGGAACGTCAACCTCCTTGCCGACAACCTTACCAACCAGGTGCGTGCGATTGCAGAGGTGGCGACGGCTGTCACCAAGGGAGATTTGACGCGTTCGATCCAGGTGGAAGCCAGCGGTGAAGTTGCGGACCTGAAAGACAACATCAACACGATGATCGACAACCTGCGCCTGACCACGGACCGCAATACCGAACAGGACTGGTTGAAGACCAACCTCGCCCGCTTCACTGGTATGTTGCAAGGTCAACGCGACCTGACCAGCGTGGGGCGCATGCTCCTCTCCGAATTAGCTCCCCTGGTGGACGCGCAACAAGGCGTCATCTACCAGATGGAAACCGAGGAATCAGCCGGCCTGGTCCTGCTTTCGGCATTCGCGGCTGACGGAGCTGACGGCCATCTCCGGCGCCTGCGGGTAGGAGAAGGCCTGGTAGGACAATGTGCGGCGGAAAAGAGACGCATGTTAATTGGTGATTTGCCGCCGAACACAGTGTCGATTCGTTCAGGTTTGTTCGAAGCCGTTCCCCGGAATGTGATCGTGTTGCCGGTGTTGTTCGAGGACCGGGTCAAGGCGGTAATCGAACTGGCTTCGTTGAGCACTTTTACCGCATCACACCTCGCCTTTCTTGAGCAACTGACTTCAAGCATTGGCATCGTTCTCAATAGCATCGAGGCGACAATGCAAACGGAAGGCCTGCTGAAGCAGTCGCAACAGTTAGCCACGGAACTACAGACCCAGCAAAAGGAGCTGCAGCAAACCAACGAGCAGCTGGCACAGAAAGCGCAGCAGCTGGCCGAACAAAACGTAGAAGTCGAGCGCAAGAACCAGGAAATCGAACAGGCACGGCGCGCGTTGGAAGAGAAGGCAAAGGAGCTGGCCCTGACTTCGAAATACAAGTCGGAATTCCTGGCCAATATGTCCCACGAATTGCGCACCCCGCTTAACAGCATCCTGGTTCTGGGCCAGCAACTGACGGACAATCCCGATGGCAATTTGTCCGCGAAGCAGGTAGAGTTCGCGCGCACGATTCATGGCGCTGGTACCGATCTGCTGAACCTGATCAGCGATATTCTCGACCTGTCGAAAATCGAGTCCGGCACGGTTTCCGTGGATGCGGAAGAGGTCTTCTTCGCGAGCCTGCTCGACATGGTGGCTCGCCCATTCCGCCACGAGGCAGAGAACCGGCGGCTCGGTTTCGAGGTGCATACCGATCCGCAGCTTACCCGCAGCCTGGTCACAGACTCGAAACGACTGCAGCAGGTACTCAAGAACCTGTTGTCCAACGCGTTCAAATTCACCGAGCAAGGCGGGGTAAATCTCACCGTATCGGTTGCGGCCAGCGGATGGAGCGATGGCCATCCTATTCTTGACTCAGCAGCGTCCGTCGTAGCCTTCCAGGTCTCCGATAGCGGCATTGGCATCCCTCCCGAGAAGCAGCGGATCATCTTCGAGGCCTTCCAGCAGGCCGATGCCGGTACCAGCCGCAAGTACGGCGGAACCGGTCTGGGTCTTGCCATCAGTCGTGAACTGGCCAGCCTGCTGGGAGGCGAAATTCAACTGCGCAGCGCCCCCGGCAAGGGCAGCACGTTCATCCTGTATTTGCCTCAAACCTACGTGGGCCCGTCCGCAACCAGCGTGGCCATGGCGGACCGGAAAACCGTCACCTTGCCCCGTCAACTGGCTGCGGTGGCGGCTGATCTGGAGATCGAACGAGTGGCAGACGATCGCGCGAATCTGCAGCCCGGCGATGCGGTCTTGCTGATCGTCGAGGATGACCCGCATTACGCGCGGGTCCTCTGCGATCTGTCACACGACAAGGGATTCAAGGTTCTGGTCGCTATGAATGGCGCGGAAGCCCTGGCCCTGACTCACGAATTCCATCCCAGTGCGATTTCCCTGGATGTTTTCCTGCCCGACATGCTGGGCTGGACGGTGCTCAATCATCTGAAGCAGGATCCGTCGACCCGGCACATCCCAGTCCAGATGCTGACCCTCAATGAGGACCGGCATCACGGCCTGACTCGCGGCGCGTTCGCATTTGTGACCAAGCCGACGACTCCCCAGGGGATTGAATCCGCACTAGGCCGCATCAAGGAATACACCAGGCCTCGCCGCAAGCGTTTACTGGTCGTGGAAGACAATCCCGCCGAGCAGTTGAGCATTCGCGAACTGCTGGGTTATGACGATATCGATGTTTCGGTCGTGGCTACCGGGGCAAAAGCGTTGACTGCTGTTACGGAGTCCAGCTTCGATTGTGTGGTGCTCGATTTACGACTTCCTGATATGTCAGGGTTTGAGGTGCTGGAACGATTGCGCGACACTCCATCGGTGGCTGACCTGCCAGTGGTAGTATTCACGGGCAAGGAACTGTCCCCGGAAGAAGACGCTCGTTTGCATACTCTGGCCCGAAGCGTGGTGGTGAAGGGGGTTGAATCGCCGGAACGACTCCTCGATGAGACGGCCCTGTTCCTGCACCGAGTCATTGACAATCTTCCGCCGGAAAAGCAGAAGATGCTGGATCGCCTGCATCGTTCCGATGATGCACTGGTGGGCAAGAAAGTGTTGGTTGTGGATGACGACGTGCGTAATATTTTTGCACTCAGCAGCGTGCTGGAGCGCCGCGGGATGACCGTGTTGACCGCGGGAACCGGGCGCGAGGCAGTTGCGACGCTGGAAAAAACTCCGGAGATCGCGATCGTGCTGATGGACATCATGATGCCAGAGATGGACGGGTATGAGACCATGCAAGTGATCCGTCAGAACACCTTGTTCCGGCGTCTGCCGATTATCGCGCTGACCGCAAAAGCGATGAAGGGCGATCGTGAAAAGTGCCTTGAAGCCGGAGCTTCCGAATATCTGGCTAAACCAGTCAACACCGAACAATTACTGTCTGCCCTTCGGATGTGGCTGCACCGATGACACTCATGTCCAGTGCCGGAAAAGATGGGGAGGAAATGAGCGTGAAGGACAAAGTCAACGTCCTGATGGTGGATGATCAGCCTGCGAAGCTGCTCAGCTATGAGGTCATACTCGATGAGCTGGGCTTGAATCTGATCAAGGCGACCTCGGGGCGGGTTGCGCTCGAACACCTGCTTAAAACCGACATCGCTGTAATTCTGATGGACGTCAGCATGCCGGACATCGACGGTTTTCAATTGGCCGAGATGATTCGAGACCATCCGCGCTACCAGAAGACGGCCATCATATTCATCTCCGCCGTGCACATGAGCGACATCGACCGGCTCAAAGGCTACGAACGTGGAGCGGTTGACTACATTTCCGTTCCGGTCGTTCCGGAACTCTTACGGGCGAAGGTAAGTGTTTTCGCCGAACTGCACCGCAGGGCTCACCAGCTGCAGAGTCTTAATCGGGAGCTGGAAGCAAGGGTTGCGGAGCGAACCGAGGAATTGGAACAGCGCGCTGACGCGCTGGAGCAGCTGAATAGCGAACTTGCGCGCAAGAACCAGGAACTTGATGCCATCGTAAGAACGGCCCCCGATATTATTTTCAGCCGGAGGGCAGATGGAAAGCGGGATTACCTAAGCGAGCGGTTCTATGAGTTCACTGGAGCGCCCCCGAATTCCGCCGGCGGACTTGCTTGGCTCGAGTATGTCCATCCCGAGGATAAAGAGCGAAGTATGGAACAGTGGTTGCGCTGCGTGCAATCCAGTCAGAATTACGAGGCTGAATATCGGCTGCGCGGCCGGGACGGGCAATATAGATGGTTTCGCGCCCGCGCCGTTCCTCTTCGAGATCGCGCCGGTAACGTTCTGCGATGGTACGGCACCTGTGCCGACATTCACGACAGCAAACTGCTTGAGCACTCGATGCGCAACAGCGCGGCCGAACTGGAGAAGATGGTCGATGAAAGGACTTCTGCCTTGCGGCTTCTTTCCGGACGGCTCATGAGCATGCAGGACGACGAACGACGTCGTATCGCCCGGGAACTGCACGACGGACTGGGACAGGAGCTGGTGGCGATGAAGATGATGGTGAATGGCCTGCTGCATGATGCGCCCTGGCTGAAAGACAAAGTGGATGAAGTGACCAACGTGATTGATAAAGCATCGCAGGACATTCGCAGCCTGTCCCACCTGTTGCACCCTCCATTGCTCGATGAAGTCGGCCTGATCTCGGCCGTCCGCTGGTACCTGGACGGTCTCACCAAACGCAGCGGCATCGAAACTGAGCTTGAGGTGCAGCCCAATGAGTTCCCCCGCCTCCCGCATGAGCTGGAGCGAGCCATCTTCCGCATCATTCAGGAAGCTCTGACCAATGTCTTTCGACACTCCGGGGCGCAGAAAAGTTGGGTGGGGGTCGAGCAGCGGGAATCTGAAATTATCGTACGTATACGTGACGACGGGAAGGGGGTCACACGGCAGGTTTCGGACTTAGTGCCCGGTCAAATTGGCGTTGGGCTAGGCGGGATGAGTCAGCGCGCAAAAGAATTTGGCGGAGCGCTCCGATTGACCAATGCTCATCCCGGCACAATCGTTGAGGTAGTAGTCCCCTGTCCCAAACCATCACCCGAACAACCTGCGGCATGGGCCCCGGGGCCTGACCCGTTACCGGCAGTGTCCGGCTCAAGATAATTGCTGCGTCGAATCCCTTACCGGTTCACATCAATCTGGTTCAGGACCTGGCGGACATTCGGAGTCGCCTCGGCCAGTTGCTGGGCTTGAGCTTTCTCGCACTCGTTGCGGACTTTCCCCTTTAGAGTGAAGACTCCATTCCCGGCATCGAACCGGATGTGTTCCTTGTCCAAACCCTTCGCAGTAAGAGCAGCTTTGTAAGTTTTCTCAATCGCCGTCCAGGTCCGAAGCAATCTCCTTGGATTGGGATTCGGCCCCAACGGGCTGACCGCTGATCTCATTGGCGATGATTCGGTCGCCGGCCGCCGACTTGACAACTTTGGTCGCTTGGTTCTCACCTCATATCGGCGAGCGGCATGGCAACGACTGTGAAAGAAAGCCGGCTTTATCAGCCGTCTCTAATGAAAGCCGCTTAACTCTCGACGCGGACCACGTGATCTGCACGGGATCCCATGCCCCGACAACAATCCCCCCGCGTCGCATCTGCAAGCTGGATAGGCAGTTCTCGCCATTTGTCTGCTGGCGCTCGCGGTGCAAGACCGTACCAAAATCCGGCCACTGATTTGCTCTCTCACTCTCGCCGAACTCGGGAAGAGACTGGCTGGAAGGGAGGGGAAAGAGTCCGTGAAAAAGGTCTTAAGCCAGGAAGAAATCAATGTCATGATTCGCGCGGCCCGTTCTGGAGCCCAAGCCGTGGTACCGGTTACCCAGACATCTGTCGTCACCGCGTGGGACGGCCGCCTGGCCGGCCGCATGGAGCAGGAACAAATGCAAGCGCTGACCCGGCTGCACCAGACCTTCGCCCACAATCTGACCCACTCCCTGGGCGCCTATCTGCGCACTGAGTTTGCGGCGGCACTGGTTTCGACGGAGCATTTGAGCTATGGCGAATTCCTGCGCAGCGTTCCCGAGGTCACCTACTTGGCTTCCTGCAAACTGTCGCCCGTAGGCGCTTCGGCTTTGGCGCAACTGGATCTCTCGATTGCCTATCCCCTGATCGACGTCCTTCTGGGTGGGGAGGGAAAGGGCGAAATCCCGGCGCGCACCATGACCGAGATCGAGGAGCAGATCCTGGAGACCGTGATACATATCATCTGCCGCGAGCTGCAAACCGTTTGGCAGCCGTCATCGCTGGAAGTCCGATTCGAGCAGAGGCAATACCTGGAACACGTGGAGCAGTTGATGCCAGCCGCGGAAAAAGTCCTTCTGCTGAGCTTTGAGACCACCATGCTCGAGACCCGGGGAGTGATGAACCTGGTGGTTCCCGCCCAGGTGTCGGCTGCCCTGCTGCGGAAGCTTGGGGAGCGCACTGCGGCCAAACACCGCCTGCGGCCCCAGTCGGAACAACGTCTGCGTACCCGTTTGCTGGATTGTCCCTTTGCCGTGGAACTGAGCTTGCTCTCTCTCCGCGTTCCCTTGCGGGCCCTGATGGGATTGTCGCCCGGAGCCTTGCTGGAATTGGGCCGTAGCACGTGCCATCCGGCAACCTTGCTAGTGGCCGGCCAGGAAATGTTCGTTGCCACAGTGGCTCGGCGAGGTCTGATGCGAGCGGCTCAGGTGCTGGCACGGTCAGCAAAACGCGATGCCGCAGAGGAAAGAAATCCATGAGCGCAGCCACCTCTAACTCGCCTGGGCTGGAGCCCGAAGTCCACGAATACTTGAAGGTGTGGAGCGAGAACATGGGTCAGGTGTTGACCCAGATTGCCGGGGCCCCTTTCACCATGGAATCGGTCTTGGCACCTCCTCCAGAGACTCCAGCTCCCGAGGAACACGACTTGCAGGCCTCGGTGGCGGCCGCCGGGTCCTTGAGTGGCGAAATGAGCCTGCGCGTGCCGCGGGCTGTGGTGCTCGCTGTGGGACAACTGTTTCTGCAAGAATCCCAGGATGCCGCCGCCGAGCTGAAACCGGACCACCTGGATGCCCTGCAGGAGTTGCTGCGCCAGGCCGCAGGTCAGGTTGCCACCGCGTTGAGTGCACGATGGGGCGAGACTCAACTCCGGGTCGAAGCGGGAGCGGCCCCAACCTGGGCGGCGGGCGCGCGCGGCTGGCTGGTCTCAGTCGCCGGGGCTCCCAGCCGTCTGCTGATGGAATGGCAGTTGAGTTCCGCGTTGGTCGCGGCACTTCGTCCTGCCCGGGAAAGGCTGCCCGGAAGCGAACCAGCAAAGGCAGATGCGCCCGCTTCCAACCAGCTCGACCTGCTGATGGATGTGGAGCTGGACGTGACCCTGCGTTTCGGAAGAAGGAGCATGCTGCTGCGGGAGGTCCTGGAGCTGGACGCAGGTTCGGTGGTCGAGCTGGACCGCCAGGTGCAGGAACCCGCCGACTTGCTCCTGGACGGCAGATTGATTGCCCACGGGGAAGTCGTTGTACTGGATGGCAACTACGGCTTACGAGTGCTTGAGATCATCTCGCCCCCGCGGAGGGTCGAGGGCATGTGATTTGGATTTCAAGGATGACCGGCTGTGCTGGATCGGAAATTCGCTTGCCGTTCACCGACCACGCTGCCTCCGGAGTCGCATGTCTTGACCTAAAGCCTTACCGCTCCCTGCCGATATTCCAAGAAGCGGACGTAAGCGGAAGAAAAGAAAAACCCTCGTCTCAGCTGAGAAAATGAGTGCCGCTTCATGAATAGCATACGTGCCCTTATCGTGGATGATTCCTCGGTCATGCGGAAGATTGTGGAGCGCTCCCTGCGCCAGGCAGGCATTGAGCTCAAACAAGTGTTGGAGGCCGGCAATGGAGCCGAGGCGCTCACCGTCCTCCAAGACAACCTTGTCGATCTCATTCTTTGTGACATTAATATGCCGGTGATGGACGGGTTGGAATTCGTCAAGCAACTTTCCGCAGTCGGGAACGCGAAAGGCGTGCCCGTGGTCATGATTACGACCGAAGGCAGCGAGGCACATGTGGTGCAGGCCTTGTCCCTCGGCGCCCGCGGCTACATCCGCAAGCCATTTACGGCGGAGCAGGTCAAGGAACAGGTTCTCCCCGTGTTGGCCGGGAAACTATGAAATCCATGAATCCATTGCTGGCCCCCAAAGACACCCATGAAGAATGGACTCCGCTCCTCGAACTCGCCGCTCGGGAAGTCTTCGAGCTTATGCTGAGCAGCCAACTGACCGTCTCGGCTACGGCGGAGGAGCCCAGCCTGGAGATTACTTCCATGGTAGGACTGGCGGGACAATTGTGCGGCGTGCTGAGCGTCCGCTGCAGTGGGAAGGCAGCCGCGCTCATGGCTTCCAAGATGCTGGGCATAGAAGAGGACAAGGTCGGCGCGGAAATGCTGGATGCACTGGGCGAGGTCTGTAATATGGTGGCTGGCAACTTTAAAAACAAGATTGCTGGCCTGGCTGAAGGCTGCATGCTGTCTCCGCCCACAGTCATCACGGGCAACAACTACAGTCTGCACTCTTTGGCCGACCCCCCCTTGAGTCTAGGCTACTGTTTGAAAGTATGCCCGTCGTCATCTCCCTCCAGATCCACAGCTAGCCTCCAGTCGGAAGGCATCGACCGGTCATGTTTTGATCGGTGGACTAAGTCGTGGCGACTCCCTGATTAGTGCTGGCCATGGCAGATCGAGGGTCGTCGGTTGGGAACAGACTTCCTCCGGCGTCGGTTTCAGTTTCGCGTCGCGGCGCCCCCGAATATGGTCGCTACCAAGCCGAAGACCTCTCCCACCGCCTCGTCAAGTTCGAATGTAAACCGCACCAAGTCCACGCCCCCGAGGTCGGGGTGTTCCTTCTGGAGAATCGCCCACGCGGGATTATGGGCCAAGTCTAGTTTATGCCGCTCATAGTACCCGTAACCCAGGCCGCGCACGCGGCAGAGGAGATCACTCAAGTGTACTAACGCCACCAGGGGCTGGGCCGCCTCGCTCAGCTCGGGCGCGTGATGATGTGCGATTACCTGAACGATATCGTCGGCGAGGTGCCATTTCTCGGCCAGTGCGCGCCCGGTCTCACAGTGGGTAAAGCCCATGGTGGCGCGCTCTGCCTCGTCAAGAGGAATCTGTTCCTGAAAAGCGTGCTTGATCGCCGTGTCGAATTCTCTCGAAAAAGCCAGGCAGTTCACCAGAAAGCCGATGTCATGGAGCAGTCCTGCCATGTAGGCCTTATCATCATCGGCTGCAGCCAGCTTTTCGCTGAATTTCCGGCAAACCATGGCGCAACCTAGCGAATGCCTCCAGAAGACGGTCGGATCCAGCGCCCAGTTCTTGGTGGGAAAGGCCTGCCCCAGGCAACAGGTGAGCAATATGGTTTGGACCTTGCGAAGTCCTAAGGTGAGCACCGCTGCCTTGATGGTTTCAGGTGACTTCGCCAGACCGAATAGAGGTGAGCCGGCTACGCGTAGGCATTGCGCCGCGATGGTATTGTCATAAGACACCAGCTTGACTACCTCTTCCAACCTCACCTGCTCAGGGGGCGCATTCAATAGCTTCAGCAGGGGCAGAAAAACTGCCGGGATGGAGGGTGTGGCCTCGATGCCCTTCACGCGCTCACGAATCGTTGCTGCGATGGCTAGGGTCATAGCTTGCCACTCTTGAGGGATGGTTTCCAGTACGCGATCGCCCCCGGAAAAATGCACCAGGTGGAACTTGTCATTTAATTTCATGAGCGATTCAGAGGTGCCGAGAAAGAAGTAGCCGCCAAAATTAAGGTTGCTGAAGAAATGGTCAATGACTTTTGACTTCGAGGGTCCGTCGAAATAGATGAGCACGTTGCAGCAGAAGACTAAGTCCATTCCCTTCATGAAAAGCATTTTGGAGTCGTCCTGCAGGTTCAGACGGCTGAAAGTGATTAGCTTTTTTGCCTCCTCGCGTACCTGCAGTTTCTTCTCATCGACCGTCGAGAAATATTTGCGTTTGAAATAGTCTGTAGTGTTGCGCAGCGCGTAATCGCCATAGACGCCGGCCTTGGCGGCCTCCACGGAACGGTCATTCAGGTCGGTGGCAACGATCTCCACCGTCCAGCCCTTCAGTAGAAGGTCACGTTCCTCGAGCATGTTCATAGCCAGGGTGTAGGACTCTTCGCCAGTGGAGCAGCCCGCACTCCACACCCGCAGTCTCTTTATCACCTGTTTGCTTTTTTCTGCTACGATCTCCGGCAGGATCACCTTACGGAGCGCGTCGAGCTGCGGTTGGCTGCGGAACAGGCAGGTTTCGCCGATGGTGACTTCGTTCAGCAGTTGCCGGAGTTCCGTCTCCCGGTTGGAGTGTGCGGTCAGACGGTCCCAATACTCGCGGGAGCTTCGCAGTTCCAGCGCCTTCATCCGCCGCCCACAGGCATCAGCCATCAAATAGAGTTTTTCCTCGAGCTGAAAAATGCCGCACACCTTGTACACCAGGTCGCGGATTTGGCGGAATATGGGGTCAATAGGTTCGCTGACCTTGGGGGCAAACGGCGCAGTGGCAGTTCGGGTACTGGCTATCATTTTGCTCGAGGCTCCGAGTTCGCGTAACCGTGCAAGGGAAAACTGGCGTGCGGGGTGCGGCTTTGCAGCACGCGCCGGTTGATCTCCGGCCCCAACTGATCAAGCGGATAAACGGCGTCGGCCTGTCCTGCCGCATACACCAGGCCCGGCATCCCCCAGACCACCGAGGAAGGCTCGTCTTGAATGATCACCTCTCCGCCCGCTTCGCGAATGTGTTGCGCTCCCAGCACCCCGTCTGAGCCCATGCCCGTCATCACCACGCCGAGAACATTGGCTCGACAGACCGCTGCCACAGAGCGAAACAGTACATCGACTGCCGGCCGGCAGGAGTGCTCGGGTGGATCCTGGTTGATCTTCAGCTGCCAGTTCATGCCAGCCTGGACCACGGTCATGTGGAAGTTTCCCGGCGCAATCCAGGAGTGTCCGGGAGAGAGAATCACACCTGCGCTGCCCTCTTCCACTGGAATCTCCGAGCGGCTGGCCAGCCGCTCCGCCAGCATGCGGGTGAAAATCGGCGGCATGTGCTGCACCACCACAATGGGGACGGGGAAGTCCTTGGGAATCCGCGGCAAAACTTCGGCCAGCGCATTGGGACCACCGGTGGACGTGCCGATCGCTACAATCTCAATGCGCCGGTTGGACGGTACTCGAACCCGCACGGCAGGGCGGGGTGGCGGTAAAGACCTGAGTTTCGTGGAATGGCCTGCGCACAACGCCTTGATCTTGGGAATGAGTTCGGCACGGATCGCTTCGATGGCCACGGCTGGGTTGCCCGTATTGCTGGGCTTGGTGGCATAGTCCGACGCTCCCAGTGAAAGCGCATCCAGGGTCGCAGCCGCGCCGCGCTCGGTCAGCGTGCTGAACATGATGACCGGCAGTTTTGGATACAGCTTGCGCAACTCGGCCAGAGCCTCCAGACCGTTCATCACCGGCATCTCGACGTCGAGAGTAATCAGGTCTGGATGGAGCTGTGAGATCTTCGCCAGCGCGATTCGACCGTCACTCGCGGCAGCAACCACCTCCAGCTCTGGATCTCGGGACAAAGTGTCTGTGAGGAGCTTGCGAATCACCACCGAGTCGTCCACTACGAGGATGCGAATGGGAGCCATAGCTAGTCGTTTGCGTCAGATTTCGTGGCCGCCGCTCCGCCCAGAGAATTCATGAGTTCGCACGCGGCGCGCGACAGCTCTCTGCGTTCTCCCCAACAATGTGCTGCTCTGCTCTACTGCGCCGCGCATGACGCCTCCACTGGCCCGGCTGGCTCAGAACTTGTACCGTTCTACGAGTTCGCGCAGCGAGGTCGCCAGCTTGGAGAGTTCGGCGGCGGCCTTTTGGGTGTCTACGGCTCCGCGCGACGTGCTGGCTGCGGCCTCGGTTACACCCGCAATATTGCTGGTGATCTCGCCGCTGCCTCGCGCCGCTTCGCCGACATTGCGCGCCATCTCGTTGGTCGTGGCGTTCTGCTCCTCAACCGCAGTGGCAATCGTGTTGGAGATGCCATTGACTTGGTTGATGACTTCGCTGATCGATGCGATGGCGTCCACCGCCGCTTTGGTGTCGCTCTGGATGGCTTCGATCTTGCGGCTGATGTCCTCCGTGGCCTTGGCGGTTTCCTTGGCCAGCTCTTTGACTTCGTTGGCCACCACCGCAAAGCCTTTGCCGGCTTCACCAGCCCGGGCAGCTTCGATAGTGGCATTCAGGGCCAACAAGTTGGTCTGCTGCGCAATCGAAGTGATGACTTTAATCACCTGGCCAATCTCGGTGGAGGAATCACCCAGCTTGGACACGGTGGTGTTAGCAGTTTCCGCTACCTTGACCGCGGCGGTTGCTACCTTGGCCGCCTCGGTGGCATTTTTGGCAATTTCCTTGATGCTCGCGCCCATCTCTTCCGCCCCGGTGGCGACGGTCTGGAGATTCTGGCTGACCTGCACGGTAGCGGTGGAAACCACCTTCGCCTGGGTTGAGGTCTCCTCTGCATTTGCGCTCATCTGCTGACTGTTGGAGGAAAGCTCTTCGGAGGCGCTGGCAAGAGACTGAGAATTCTGGCCAATGGCTGCAAAGCCGGTCCGCAAGTTTCCGAGGAGCTTTGACAGACCTTGTCCCATTAGTCCGACGGCGTCGCTCCCGAGTACTGTGATCTCCTGAGTAAGATCACCCTCGGACGCCGCGATCACCACTTTCAGAATGCTGTCCACCTTTTGCTTTAGCTCTTGGGCCGCCAGCTTCTCCCGCTCTGCCCCCAGAGCCACTTCGTTCTTGGTCTTCACCTGTTGCGTGATATCGGTAGCGTACTTGACGACCTTGAACGGCTTCCCGTTAAGGTCCATGATCGGGTTGTAAGAGGCCTGAATCCAGACTTCTTTCCCGCCTTTGCCGATGCGCAAGTATTCCCCTGCCTGGTACTCGCCCTGGTTGAGCCTGACCCAGAATTGCTTGTAATCGGCGCCTTGCCGGTAGGTTTCCTCTGCAAACATGCTGTGATGTTTGCCCTTGACCTCGTCCAGCGTGTAGCCCAGGGCCTTGAGGAAGTTGTCGTTGGCCGCGACGATGGTCCCGTCCATCTTGAATTCGATCACGGCCTGCGACTTGCCGATGGCCGCAATCTGGCCGGCGTAGTCAGCATTGGTGAGCTTCTGTTGCGTGACGTCGGTGGCATATTTGACCACCTTGAACGGCTTCCCGTTGAGGTCCATGATGGGGTTATAGGAGGCCTGAATCCAAACTTCTTTCCCGCCTTTGCCAATCCGCTTGAATTCTTCGGCCACGTACTCACCCCGGTTCAACTTGGCCCAGAATTCCCTGTAGTCCGAACTTTGCCGGTAGGCCTCCTCCACAAACATGCTGTGATGTTTGCCCTTGACCTCGTCCAGCGTGTAGCCCAGGGCCTTGAGAAAATTGTCGTTGGCGTCAATGATGGTCCCGTCCATGTTGAATTCGATCACGGCCTGTGACTTGCGGATGGCACCAACCTGGCCAGCATAGTCAATGTTGGTCTGTTCCTGCGAAGTCTTGGCCGTGACGTTCTTCTTCTGCATTCGCGCGGCAGTACTCATGTTCAATTCTCCTTCGTGTTATTCGGTATTTACCGGATCCGTTATTTGTTTGGCCACAATGTCCCGTTCCAAGGACGCAACCGCGGTCATTACTTCACCTGAATAAGGGTTTGGCGATCTTCAATGCACAAACCACAATCCCACGCGCAAGGGGACCACGATCAGCGACAATGCCCGATGCAGCATTTTCAGGCCTTCCTGTCTTCCGCTACCGGACCGGGATCAGCCACGTTGACCACGCGTTCGGTATTCAGCAGCAGCAGCAGCCGTTCGGGCAGTTTATGGACGCCGCGAATCATTTCTCGCGCTATCCCCTTCAGGGTTTCCGGCGGCTGCTCGAAGGTCTTTTCCTCAACTTCAATGACGTCACCGATTTCGTCCACCAGCAAGCTGAGGGCTCCGTCGTCGGTGCGCACCACAACATTCATCGGCAACTGGTCCGCGAGGCGTTCGCTCATGGCCAGACGCCGCCGCAGATCGATGGCCGTTACAATTTGTCCGCGCAGGTTGATCAGTCCGCTCACCACCTGCGGCACCAAGGGCACCCTCGTCATCTCCTGATAGCGGATGACCTCCTGCACCTGCTGTACGGGCACTCCGAAGAAGTGTCCATCGAGAAAAAAAGTGCAAAACAGCTCGCTATTCGCCATGGAAACCGTTCCCCTTACCCTGCGGCTGCGGCTTTGGCCGCTTCCCGAAAGAAGCCGGGATACGCCGCCTGCACCACGCCCTTTACGTCGAGCATGTCAGTCACACGCTGCTGCACTACCGCCGTGCCCAGAATCCCGGCCCGCTCGGCCATACGATCCAGCACCACGTCCTCTTCGACAATGTCGAGGATGCGCTCGACCACTAGGCCCACGCTGCGCCCTTGCTCGGCATAGACCACGACCTGCAGCGGGGCTTGCGCGTCGGCGGCCGTTTCGCCATGCTCGTTTTCCGGCAGTTCCACCGCGTCTGAGATGCGAATCAACGGCATGATCTGTCCGCGGTACTGCACCACCTGCTGCTCGCCCGTGCTCTCCACCTTGCTGCTGGCAAACTCCTCCAGCCGCGCCACCAGCGAAAGGGGAACCGCCATGCGCCCGTTCTTGCCCGTTTGAAACAGCAGAAGGGTTTGCCGGTTCCCGGCGTTTTTCTCGCCCGAGGATGGTTCCTTCACTGCCATCGCGCGGTCCTGCAGCTCGCTGATGACACTGGCCTTTTGCGCCAGGCCCAGCGCGTCCAGAATCAGCGCCACTTTCCCGTCGCCCATGATGGTGGCGCCGGCAAACGTGTTTACCCCCTTGAGCTGCTTGCCCAGCGGCTTGACCACGATTTCTTCTGTATCGTTGATTTCGTCGACCACCAGCCCGAACGGTTGACCCTCGGCTTGCAGTACCACGATGTTGACCGCATTCCCCGCTCGCGACTGCGGCTCCGCAACCCAGGCCAATTCCAGCACACGGCTCAGATAAACCAGAGGCAGCAGCCGGCCGCGCAGCCGGTGCACGGGAGCGCCCTGAACCATCTCGATACCCTTGGCGACCTCGTCGGGCTCGAGCCGCACAAGTTCAAGCAGGCTCACCTGGGGGATGGCGTAGCGATCGCCGCCGCAGGTCACCACCAGCGCGGGAATGATGGCCAGGGTCAAGGGAATCTTGACCCGCACCGTAGTACCGCGGCCTAGAGTGGACTGAACGTCCACGGTGCCACCAATCTTTTCTACATTCGTCTTCACCACGTCCATGCCCACGCCACGGCCAGACACGTTGGTTATCTTTTCCGCGGTGGAGAATCCAGGAAGAAAGATCAGATTGAAGATTTCCCGCTCAGTCATCCGTGCCGCCTGTTCGGCGGTAATCACTGCGCGTTCCGCCGCTTTCTTGCGGATGCGATCTGGGTTCAATCCGGCGCCATCATCACTGATCTCGATATTGACCTGCCCGCCTTCATGAAAGGCGCGCAGAATCAAACGTCCGCTTCGATCCTTGCCCGCCTTCACGCGCTCTTCGGGAAGTTCGATCCCGTGGTCCACGGAATTACGTACCAGATGGGTGAGCGGGTCCTTGATGGCTTCGATGATGGTCTTATCGAGTTCGGTCTCTTTGCCCTCCATCTCGATGTTGACTTCCTTGCCGCAGCCGAGCGCCACGTCGCGCACTGTCCGCGGGAACTGGCCCCAGATGTTCCCGATGGGCTGCATGCGGGTCTTCATGACCCCCTCCTGCAGCTCGGTGGTGATCAGGTTCAGACGCTGGGAGGCAGCCAGAAAGCTGGTGTCTTTCATGCGGTTGGCGAATTGCAAGATCTGGTTGCGCGCCAGCACGAGTTCCCCTACCAGATTCATCACCTTGTCCAGCAGTCCAACATCCACACGGATGGTGCTGTCTGAGGCGGCCGTCTGCGCGCGGGAGGATTGCTGGACGTGCAACGCATCCACGATATCGGCCGGCCGAACGGCGCCCTGCTCCACCAGGATTTCGCCCAAGTGGCGGGGATCTCCTTCCTTCTGTGTCTTGGCCGCGAGTTGGACCTCCGTCGGCGTGACCCCGGCTCTCTGTATCAGAATGTCACCTAGGTTCGACGGCAGGGCGGCTTCCGGAGCGCTCTCCGGTGCCGGAGCAACCTGGCTCTTCGTCGCCACTTCGGGCGGCTGCTGCAGGCGGGTCAGGGTGGCAATCAACTCGCTGTCGTCGCGCTCTCCTTCACTCCCGCTTGCCTCGATACTGCCCAGCATTTGGCGGATGGCATCCACCATGCCTAGCAGGGGGGTCGTGATTTCTGGAGTAAGAGTCATCTGCCCATCGCGCAAGCGCGTCAGCAGGTTTTCGCCGACATGCGCGACCTTTTCGAGCTTGTTGAAACCTAGAAATCCACATGTGCCCTTGATGGTGTGAATGGTGCGAAACACACCCGCCAGGGCTTCCTTGTCCTTTGGATTCTTCTCCAGACCGACCAAGTCCCGGTCCAGTCGGTCGAGGTTCTCGTAACTCTCGACCAGGAAATCTTTGACGATGTCACTCTCGCTCATCGGTATTGTTCCCTTCCAGAACGGGAGTGATTTCCTGGCGGGCGGCGACTAGCCCCGGCCCGTCCTCTTGCACCGTCGGGGGGCGCGCTTCCCCGATGTGAGTGAGGCCTCAGGTTTGGGCAAATCGCCCCTTCGATCTCTACCGCTTCTCTACTTCTCTATCGTCCGTCCGGCAACACTCATTAGTGACCCGCTCGCCCGTGGTATCCGGGGTGCAGGAAAACGTGCTTTGAACCCGTGTTACCACCGGGGAAGGACTTGAGCAGCTTTTCGTAACTTGTTGAAGAACCAGATATGGGTGAAACCGACATGAGTTGCCAGTGAGACCTCGGAACACTTAAAAACGACCACGTACTGACCTAGAAGGGCGATCACCTGCGGGCCCTACCACGGTCTACGACATCCGGGTTATTTCGCCATGCTAGTTTCCGCGCCTGCTAGCGCGTTGGCCATCGGCTCCTGGCTGGCACTTGTTCCGGCAGCGGTATTTTGCCTCGCGATCCTGAAACGTGTTGCCAGGGAAGGAAAATTGGTTCCGATGCGGACGATCGGTGCTCACATCAAGGAATGGCTGAAAGGACAGATCATCGAGAGCATCGCCTATGCCCACGCCGAAGGCATCGACGCGGCCCACCTGATCGGCCAAATCGTTGCCAATCCCCGTGCCGGCCCCGGCTTCCACGCCGCGACGAGATTAGTCCTGACAAGTCGGCTTCTCAATTTCAACTTCCGGATCGCCCCTTACACAACCGCTGAGACGCCTGGCTGAGAAGTGGATCTTATGTGTGACGTCTTCGGGGTCTTGGATGAAAGAGGTTGGCTTGCGCGAGCTCCGTATTCGCTGGCCATATTCCAGAGGTACATGGCCGCATACGCTCGCCACGGGCGCCAGGCTTCCGCACGCTGCTCAAGTTCACGAGAGCTTTCTAACTTCAGGGCGTGCAGAAGGCCGAGGTCGCCCGTGGGAAACGCATCGGGTTCCCCGAGGGCCCGCATCGCCACGTATTGTGCTGTCCATTTTCCAATGCCGGGAATTTCGCAGAGTCGAGTTAGGAAAGCTTCGGAGTCCGCGATCCTGTCAAAACTAATCTGCCCATTGCAAACCGCATGAGCCAGGGCCTGAATGGTCTCGGCCCGTGCGCGAGGCAGCCCGACGGTGACAAGCCTGGCCTTAGCAAGGACCTGGGGTGTAGGAAAAAGATGCGTCAATCCACTTGCTCGGCGAAAAGGCTGCCCAAAAGTTCTTACGACCCGCCCTGCAAGAGTCGTCGCACCTTTTACGCTGACCTGCTGGCCGAGGATCGCTCGGGTCGCCAGCTCGAAGCCAGTCCAGCATCCCGGTACCCGCAGACCAGGATGTGCATCTACGTGGGCAGCCAAGGCCGCGTCGGTTCTAAGACCTTGCACGATGGCTGCCCAATCTGCGTTCAGATCAAACATTGCACGTATCCGCTCCACGATAAAGAAGAGCGACCGCGGATTGCCAAACTGCACCCGCACGACCAGTGTGTTATTCCCCTCGTCAAGTGAGATCTCAAAATACCCCTGGTCGCCATCCAAAGAAATAGAACGGCGATAGCTGCCAAGCTCTACCACTTCGACGCCGGGAGTGGCCCGAGGCGCGAGAAAAGCCAACATACCGTGCCAATCATAGGGAGGACGGAAACGAAGCCGGAAGAGGTACTGATTTTCTGGCTGGAGGACCGTCTGCCGCACCAGGCGCCGCAGTTGGGTCGGTGTCCGATGAAAGACCGTAAGAATCCCGGCATTGAATCGTCGCACGCAACCGAAACCCGAAGCGAGAGCGATTTGGTTCATAGGTAAACTCGTCTCATCAATGAGCTTCTTCGCAAAGTGCAGCCGTCGGGTCTGAGCCACAGCACTCGGCGTAGCTCCCAGGTGCCGAAGAAACAGGCGGCGAAGATGTCGTGATCCTACCCCCAAGCGCTCGGCAAGACCTTCCACCCCGCCGTCCTCCAATCCACTTTCACTGATCAGCCGCAAAGCTCTCGAAACTGTGTTTGAAGTCCCTAACCAAGCAGGAGTTCCAGGGGAGCATTCCGGTCGGCAACGCAGGCAGGGACGGAAACCCGCTTCCGCGGCGGCAGCGGCGCTAGGGAAATAGCGGACGTTTTTCTCTTTCGCGGTTGGTGCGGGACAAATAGAACGGCAATAGACTCTGCTGGTGCGCACGCCGATGAAGAACTTGCCGTCAAAGCGCGCATCCCGTGACAGTCTCGCTCGCGAACACACCTGCCAATCCAGATTCATATCTTCGCGAACCATGATAATGGATTCGCGCTGACGGACTAGACGTTTTCGGACCACGCTCCCCCAAGCTCTCGATCCTCGTTACCCAATTCAGTGCAGTGCGGACGTTCCGTCGCCAAGACCCCGCAATCAGCGTGTCGCAGCCCTATCGGGAGCGAAGCCCGGAAACGTCCAACCTGTCAGGAGCAGAGTCCGCAAACGTCCAACGTTGCTTGATTAGATCATCTATCGTGACGCAAAGCGTCTATGTCTTTCTTTCTTCGCCATTGCGTGGAATGTCCGAAGTGTTTTACTCGATATCTGATTGCCTTTAGTCCGTATGGCAACGGGTCGTATCTCGTGCACACCGTTGTTGCGTCTCCGGAAGAGTACATACTCTATTGCTCCTGCGGGAGACCATCCGTCTCCAGCCGATGGAGGTGGAACGAGGTGAGGAGGTATGCGGTCTCGAGAGCGGCGCACCATCGTGGTTATGGAACCCCCGAGGAAATCGTACCGGTGGGCGAGGAACGGCGAGATGCAAGGTCGTTCGAGATGACGAGATTGCTCGCTCTGAATCCAATCGCCAGGGAGAAGAATTCGAATGAACCGAACCGATAATTCGACTAGTCGGCTTGACTCCGGTCAACTTCCGCGTTGCCCGTTATCCGGAAGTGACTAGGATTGGATTCAAGGGTTTCCTAGGCACTCTCGAATGACGATCTCAATGCTCGGCTCCCTTGGTCGCTCGCGCTAGCGTACTCTCGATGGCGCGGCGGATCTCTGCTCGCCGCTCTTCAGTATCAGACCAGGAAGATAGCGGCGCTTTATGGGAATCGAGCAGGGTCAATGCCTTTTCAGAGTATTGCCGTGCGAGATCCTTCTGGCCGTCTGCCAAATAGGCGTCGGCAAGGTTAAAGTGCGCGTCGGCCGAGTCGGGATAAGCGAGGAGATTCAGCTTGAAGACCTCAATTGCATTCCTGACATCGCCAGCGCGCTGAAAGTCCTCGCCGATGATGTCCCCGGCGACCTCGGGCCACAGCTGGGCCTGAGGATCTTTGCGCCGGGCGTCCAATAATTGCTGTGTGACCTGGGCCGCTCCGCCGGGTGATTGCAGCTGATTCAGGATTGACGCTGCTGCCAGCGCATCGACGGGAGCGTGACCTGGAGTCTTGACGAGCGTGGTCACAAACCAATGGACAATGATGCCGGGCAGCTCGGGATGAACCTGAAACATGTCAGTCCCGTGGCCGCCGTGGGCGGGGACTTTTCCGGAAGAGTCCTCGTACCATAGCCACGGGGCGTCTTCAGCTTCGGAGTAGTGCACGAGCTTCTTGCTCGGGCTGGATGCAGCGACATAGAGCAGTTTCATCGCGTCCTGCGTCGGCGGGTATTCGTCGTCATCGGAGAAGACGAAGAGTTCGGGCAATTGCGATGCCTGATGAAGAAACTGCAACCCGTCGCGAAGTGTTTCGCCCGACATGAGTGCGAGCGACTTGATTTGCTGAGGATGGCGGCGCGCCGCATCGACGGAGTAGAGGACGCCGAGCCAACCTGCTCCTCCCACCCCAATCAGGTTGTGATCGACGCCCGGCTGCGCGCTCAAGTACCCGAGTGCGACGTCAACATCGTCAGGCCAGCCCCGCTGGTACTTGCTGCGCTCAGCGTCAGTGAGTTTGTCCAGACGCGTGCCGCTTGCGCCAAAGCCGCGCAGATCGAGGGTAAGAGTGTTCATTCCCGCGGCTGCAAGCTGCGCCGCTACCGGGTCCCACGATTTGCGATCGCGATTGATCTGATGCAGCAGCAGCACACCGGGGCCGGGCCTCGCTGCGGCAAAGTAAGTTGCTTTCAGCGGCGTGCCGTCGGCAGCGTTTAGATCGACGATGCGTGGTGCAGGGTTCTGCGCGAAAGCAACACAACAAGTGGCTAACATCAGTACCAACACGCCCACACGTTTCCTCATTCCACTCTCCCGTTCACGGCTTGCGGCAGCGGTGCAACGCTATTTCTGATCACTTCGCCGCCTTTCATCACAAAGCGAACATGTTCCAATTCGGTAATATCAGCGACCGGGTCACCGGAGACGGCAATGAGATCGGCAAACTTGCCCGGCTCGATAGAGCCGATGCGGTCCTGCCATCCCAGCATTTCCGCGGCATTGCTTGTGATTGCGCGAATGGTTTCGAGCGACGACATACCGGCAGCGCGCAAATTAACCAAAGCCGCAATGCTTGCTTCGCCGCGCGTTTTGCCGGTATAAAACCAGCACATGTCCGATCCCGCGGCAAATTTGACCCCCGACTTCAAGACTCGCTGCACCAGCTGGTCGTAACGTTGTTTGCTGCGTGCCGCGGAACTCAATCTTTCAGCGCGGGCGGCGGGTGAGATCACGATGACTGGCTCGGCGATCTTCAGGTAGCCGCCGCCATAAAAAGTCGGAGTCAAGTCGAAATAGATGCCCTTATCACGCATCTGCCTGAGCTGTTCGTCGGTTGCATCGTTACCGTGTTCGATCGAATCTGCGCCGGCATCGATCGCTGTTTGTATGCTGGCGGTATCGATGGCGTGGACCGCCACCTTCAGGTGCTGGCGGTGCGCCTCTTCCACCACCGCCGCAAGTTCAGGAACTCTGAGATTCTCATCAGCCGAGACCTTGATCACGTCGACGTTCTGGAGCTCATTCTGCCGAACTGCCTGCTGTCCCCGGTCTACTCCCTCGATGAGCAAGAATTCCTGCTGCAGGATGGCATCGGTAAGGGCAGGATTGAGATTTTGAACATATTCACCTTGGGTGATCAGCTTGCGTCCGGAGGCCAGCATTCTCGGCCCGGGAACGCGGCCGGCGTTGATCGCGTCACGCAGTTCCGTGTCGCCGTCAATCCCTGAATGGCCCAGGTTGCGAACGGTCGTAATACCGCTCTCCAAGTCCTCTCGTGCCAACTGTGCGCCCATCAGGGCGCGTTTGCTTGGCGATTCCACGATGGCCAGCAGCATTCCCGGAGCAAACAGTCCGTTGGCATGGCGGTCCTGCTCCGCTTCGGGCAACACAATGATGTCAAGGAACAAATGCGTGTGGCCGTCAATCAATCCCGGCAGCAAGGTCGCGGCGCCCAGGTCGATGATTTTTGCACCGGGGGGAACGCCGATTTGCGAGGACGACCCAACCTGTTTGATCTTGTCTCCTTCGATCAGAACGGCGGCAGGCGCGAGCACATTTCCGGTGCGCGGATCGAATAGCCGGGCGGCTTTCACCAGAGTGACGGGAGCAGCCGATTGGCCGCGCAGTTGCAGCGTTGAAACCTGTGCCACAAGCAATAACAGCAAAAGTGCGGCGCACGGTCGCATTCGATTTTGTGGTTCGTGTGGCACAGTCACCTCCGCTCTCCGACATATAGCGGTGATACTACTACATTGTACGTTTTCATCGCAACTATGCAGCTTGAGAGCGAGGACGTCGGCCGGAGTCAGTGCCGAAGAATGAAACAGCAGGCGGTGTGGGCCACGGTTCCAAAGATGGCCGCCGCCATAACAGCGGCAAATAGCGACGCCAGCAGCAGGCTTGCTGCGCGCCGCACTTGCAATTGCCCCGACAGCCAGGCCAAGCGGTGGCTCAGATGTGATGAGGCTGTGGCTTGCAGGGAAAGCGCTCGTTCCGGGACTGCAAGTTTTGCGAGCGCCGCAACCAGATCTGTTCCGTGCGCACGCTGGATGACAGTTTCGTCGCAGGAGAGCTCGCGATAGAGCGCCATCTTCGCTCCAGCCAGCCAGAGGAACGGATGGAACCATACAGCGCACAACGAAAGTTCGTAGAGTACGCGGATCAGATTGTCGCGCCTTCTTGCGTGGGCAAGTTCGTGAAGCAGGACAGCATCGAATTCCCGCTGATTGAGTAGCCGATCAATGCCGATGGGGAGCAGGATATGCGGGTAAAAGATCCCACTGACTGCAGGAGCGGGATGCCTGGAATCGAAGCTCACCGGGATGCCATCTGTTGTGAAGCTAGACGCCGCACCATGGACGCTCAGGCTGTGCGCGATTTCAGCTTCGCGGCCTTCACTACGAAGGCGCAAGATCAACCGCATTAGCATGGTGAATGTGCCAGCGATCCATATCGCGGCAAGCACCACTGCCGTACGGCCTTGCGTCATGTCCCATATCGGCCCACCGAGAGCACTGAGCGGTGCGGCCCATCGCAAATGCAGCCCCCAGACCTTATCAACGGTTGCGCCGACCGGCACGATGAAATTGAATGCGGTTACAACCCAAATCCAATATTTCGTGGTGGCGCTGGCACCCCGAATTGACGTCAGTACCCACGCGGCAGCACCGACGACGGATGCATACAGCAGGTGGACGCTGAAGTAGTACATCACGCGTGCGATATGCTCATGCACGTTTGCCTCCACGGCCGCGGCCGTTCTTATGACTGCGTGCCGCACTTTGCAGCGCCTTCAGGTCCCGCAAGCTGAGGGTGCCATTCTCCAGGAGATTGGAGACGAGAAGACGCGGCGAGCCTCCAAACAGATCCAGCAAGTCGCGTACCAGCCTGCCGCGGTATTGGCTCTGATTGATAGCGGGCTCAAAGAGCTGGGCGTTGCCAATCTTCTTTACCTTCCTCAACGCGCCTTTCTCCTCAAGCCTATAGACGAGCGTTTGCACGGTTGTGTAAGCGACACGTTCGTCTTCAGGCAGGCTTTCCAACACCTCGCGCACGGACGCAGTTCCCAGTTTCCAGCACTGTTCCAGGATGCGAGTTTCGGCTTTTGAAAGACGCGGCTCTTTCATAATCTCCTACTTATCCCGGCAATGCTACTACAAGAAACGGCATATTGGCATGATTCTTCCTCGGGATCCGGAAAAAAGATGCTTGTGCTTCGGTACGCTAAACGCTCTTACGATCACAAGAGCAGCCAGTTCGTGTATTGTCGGCTAACCGGAAGCTAATCGGTTTCCCCCGGGGGATTGGTCCTGAGAAGTCGGCCTGTAGGAAGAGATCGATTGGCCCCGCGTCTTGCACATGACTTCCACATTCATCAGTCGCTCGGTGTTGGTTTGCTGCGCCATTGACGTTTTCCGGCCCCTGTGGTGTGTTATTAGAATTGGAAATGATGAGACCAATCGAGAGCTCGAATCTGCGGGTGGATGGAATCGTCGAGACCTGCATCAACGTCGCGGAGATCAATCGCGCGCGTGAATTCTATCAACTGCTGTTCAATTTTGAGGCCATGGTCAGCGACGAGCGCTTCTGTGCTTTGCGGGCTGGTCCGGATGTGCTCCTGCTTTTCACTCAGGGCGGGTCTAATGATCCAGTCGTCATTCGCGGAGGCATCATCCCTCCGCATGAGACACGCGGCTCAGGCCACCTCGCCTTTGCCATTTCCTCGGACGCGCTCGAGACTTGGCGAACACGACTGCGCGACTGTGGAATCGAAATTGAATCGGAAGTTCAGTGGGAGCGAGGCGGAGCCAGTTTGTATTTCAGGGATCCGGATGCCAACTTGCTTGAGCTCGCCACTCCAGGCGTCTGGCCGAATTATTGAACCTGCGAACATTCCTGCCCTCCGCAAATCGGACACGCCGCCTCTGCTTCCTGGCTCTGACACGCAGATGGCGCTCTCTCCCGGCAACAAACTCGGCCGGTATGAAACTGTTGCGCCTATTGGTAAAGCAGGCATAGGGCGCGCGATGCGCGCCCGCGAGCCAGGAAAAGCGACAACTTCGGTTTAGCCGATCCAAACAACAGCAACAGCACGAAGTTGAAAGCTTTCTTTTTTAGTCCTTCACAAACGCCTCCTTCGAGTCGTTGGAGGCATAGACTTCGGCGAGTGCCCGGAGTTGGGAGTGCGAGCCGAAGAGGAGATCGACGCGGGTGGCGGTCCACTTGACCGCATCGGTCTTCCGGTCGCGCCCCTCGTGGACATCTCCAGAGCCATTGGAGTGATTGGACGGCTGCCACTTCGTATTCATGTCGAGCAGGTTGACGAAGAAATCATTCGTCAGCGTCTCCGGCCGGTTGGTGAAGACGCCGTGTTTGGCCTGTCCCACGTTCGCATTCAGGACGCGCAGGCCGCCGAGGAGAACCGTCATCTCGGGAGCAGTCAGGTTCAGCAACTGCGCCCGATCCACCAGCAACTCCTCAGCCGACAGAGCCTGTCCCTTTCGGAGATAGTTGCGGAAGCCATCAGCGACCGGTTCCATCACGGCGAATGCATGCACGTCGGTCATCTCCTGCGAAGCGTCCGTGCGTCCCGGCAAGAAGGGAATCTTCACGCCGTGCCCGGCCCTTTTCGCAGCTTCCTCGACGGCTGCGCAGCCGCCTAGAACCATCAGGTCAGCCAGCGAGACCTTCTTCCCTTTGTTGCCATTGGACTGCGAGTTGTTGAACTCCTTTTGGATCGCTTCGAGTTTCGGCAGCACCTTCGCCAGTTCTGCCGGCTGGTTCACTTCCCAATCCTTTTGTGGCGCTAGGCGAATGCGCGCCCCGTTCGCCCCACCGCGTTTGTCGGAGCCGCGGAACGACGCCGCCGATGCCCAGGCAGTCGTGACCAGTTGGGAGATTGACAGTCCAGATCCGAGGATCTTCGCCTTCAGAGCAGCAATGTCCTGCTCTCCGATCAATTTATGATCCACGGCGGGAACCGGGTCTTGCCACAGCTGAGGCTCCTTCGGAACGAGCGGGCCAAGGTATCGCGAGATCGGCCCCATGTCGCGGTGGGTCAGCTTGAACCACGCCCGCGCAAAGGCGTCTGCCAACTGGTCCGGATGCTCGTAGAAGCGCCGTGAAATTTTTTCGTAAACAGGGTCGAACCGGAGGGCGAGGTCCGTGGTCAGCATGGATGGCGCGTGGCGCTTTGAGGGGTCGTGCGCATCCGGCACCGTACCGTTGCCTGCGCCATTTTTCGGCGTCCACTGGTGCGCACCGGCCGGACTCTTGGTCAGTTCCCATTCGTAGCTGAACAGGTTGGTGAAGAAGTTGTTGCTCCACTTGGTAGGCGTCGTGGTCCAGGTGACTTCCAAACCGCTACCGATTGTGTCGCCACCAAAACCTTTGCCAAGTTTATTCTTCCACCCCAAGCCTTGTTCCTCGATGTCGGCACCTTCTGGATCGTTTCCTACATATTGAGCGGGAACGCCAGCGCCGTGCGTTTTGCCGAACGAATGTCCACCGGCAATGAGCGCAACCGTCTCCTCGTCATTCATCGCCATGCGGGCGAAGGTCTCTCGGATATCCCGTGCCGCGGCAAGCGGATCCGGCTTTCCATTCGGTCCTTCCGGATTCACATAGATCAGACCCATCTGCACGGCAGCGAGCGGATTCTGAAGATCACGATCGCCGCTGTAGCGCTCGTCCGCCAGCCACTTGCCTTCAGGCCCCCAGAAAATGTCCTCTTCGGGCTCCCAAACGTCCTCACGGCCGCCGCCAAAACCGAACGTCTTAAATCCCATCGATTCCAGGGCAACGTTGCCTGCGAGAATCATGAGATCGGCCCAGGAAATTTTCCGCCCATACTTCTGCTTGATCGGCCACAGCAGCCGGCGTGCCTTGTCGAGGTTCACGTTGTCCGGCCAGCTATTGAGCGGCGCGAAGCGCTGCTGACCAGCTCCAGCCCCGCCGCGGCCGTCGCCGATGCGGTACGTGCCGGCGCTATGCCACGCCATACGAATGAAGAGTGGCCCGTAGTGGCCAAAGTCGGCCGGCCACCAATCCTGCGAGTCTGTCATCAAGGCATGCAGGTCCTTGATCACGGCATTCAGGTCGAGCGTCTTGAATTCTTCCGCGTAATTGAACTCCTTACCCATCGGATCGGAAAGCGGGGAATGCTGGTGCAGGACCTTCAGGCTCACCTGATTCGGCCACCAGTCCGCATTCGTGTGGGCTTTGCGAGCACCGTGCGCTACTGGGCACTTCGATTCGGTTGCGGTATTTTTTTCCTTAGCTTCGGGGACAACACTCCCCGATGAAGTCGCGAGTGTATTTTCCATATGTTTTCGTCCTTCCAATCTTGAATAAGTAGTGAGTAAAAAATTACTTTTTGGCGCTGCAGCGGCGGCAGAGGCCAAAGACCTCGACCAACGGCTGCGTCAGATCAAAGCCATCCGGCAGATGCCGGGATAGCCGGTTGAAATCGATGAACTCTCCTTCGATGTCCTGCACTGATTTGCAGCGGGAGCAGACCAGGTGGTGATGAGGTTTGAGATTGCCGTCCACGCGCAACGTGCTCGAATGAGGAGTGACCTCTCGCAGCAACCCGCACTCGATGAAAAGCCGGAGATTGTTGTAGACCGTAGCCAGAGAAATGGACGGAATGCGACGCCGGACCGCGGCGTAGACGTCTTCCGGGGAATAGTGTCCGTGGGCAGCGATGACGGCCTCATAGACCACCTGACGCTGATGCGTGACCGCCAAACCGTGCTTCGCGGCCAGCTCACGGAACTGTTTATGGGTGAAGCGCATGATTATCGGATGAGAATGATTATAAAACGACCCAGAGCAGTGTCAACCGAAATCTTTCCTGTGGACGGTACTAATCCTAAAAGGAGGCCAACTTTTGCATTGCTCGCCGCTTGGGAAGGTCGCGGAGGCTTCTGGGATGGCGGGTTTCCCGGCTTCCGATGAAACCCAACTGACAAGTGCCATGACTCGCTAGAGCGAGTGAAACTTCACGCCGGGTCCCAGTCCCGCGATTAATCCTACCGCCAGGATCACGGCGGCGATTATTCCGGGATTATCACCTTGACACAAGAAAGTAGTACACTTCTCCGGTCAAGTCTGATGCTGTTTTTAACTTCACGACGTGGGGTTAAAAGGGTATCTATTCACTTGCCACAGGGGTGTTCGCGATGGGAACAGAGCATCATGGACGAGAGTACGTCATAGGAGCGATTTGGAGCGGTCGCCGAATATTTGGCATTGAGGTATGGAATGGACTGGTTAGCATGGCTCGCAGCGTTTCTGATGTGGCTGGCCGTTGTGGAATACACACGCCGTTGGGCTTCGACTAAGGGATGGATTTATGTCGTTTGGGTCGGACTATTTGTCGCCATGGGGGTAGCAACGCACTATCTCATACGCGATAAGACGACGGCTGCAATCGTCGTCGCCCCTCCACCGTCGCCAGCGAAGACACAGAATCCGCCGATCCAGCAGACCGCACCAAGTGCATCAATGGGGGTTTCTCCGTTGCCAAACCCGACGACTCCCAAGCCGAAACACAACACTAAACCCAAGGCTCCCGACAAACCGTCTGTGTCGTCAGATGGAGATAAGAGCCCTGCAGTGGGAAGCATTACTCAAGGGGCTGCAAGTGCTCTTTCCTTTAATCAACAAGGTGGGATAACGGCGGGAACTATAAATCTTGGGCCACCTCCCTTACAGTTCACGTGGAAAGCGGAGGATATTCCTTCAACTAAAAGCGAATTTCCATATGAGAAGCAGGTCTCAGTTGACGTTAACGCGCCATATACCCCGGTGTCGATAGGTGTGTTGTGCGATTCAGACATCGAAGCTATCAATACTGGATTCGATGGAGCCGCTGCGTTCATGAACATACGAATGGGAACAGATGACAACAATAAAAAGGCAGGATTTGTTGCATTCGATTCCCCGGTTTTGACGCCGGGAAGGACGCTTCTAATCTGGATATGGTCAAAAACCCCAACACACGTTCTACAACTTGCACAAGCCAAGGTTAATGGGCACTAGGCCGCTTTGGTGAGTTCCTTGTACTCCAAATTGTCGGAGGCGATGAGCTTAAGAATCGTATCTCGGAACAGGAAAGGGTTTTTGCGGTTATTGAATCTCCATGTCATCTCTTGCAGGTAGGCTCCTAGATGTTTGGTGCTGACGTGTTTGTGCTTACCACTATGCCCTTCTCTCGGCGCACATACTCGTCCTGGCTGTGGTTGACGCTCTTATGCTTCGCGTCCCGAAACTTCGTCATCTCGAAGTTATAGAGCTTGGATTCATCGGTCATGATTACGTCAACGGTCGTGTCCACATTGCGGGAGATGATCTCGTACAGCGAGTCCTGATTGACGTTGTCAGCCCGGATGAAGTGAAGATGCCCGCCGCGCTCACGGATTCCAATGACGGCGGCTTTGTTCTTCAATTGCCTATGGTGACCGCGCTGCTTCCCTCCGATGTATGTTTCGTCAATCTCGACTGTGCCGGAGAGCTTGTGATCCGCCTCAGCCATTGCAGCCCGAATCCGATGGCACAGATACCACGCGGTCTTGTAGCTGATTCCGAGAGTCCGCTTGATTTGATTCGCAGACATGCCCTTGCGCGACTCACAGAGCAGGTACGTGGCAAGAAACCACTTCCACAGGGGCAGATGTGTGTCGTGGAAGATCGTTCCCACGGTGACGGAGAACTGATATGTGCATGAGTC
>WNEZ01000495.1_pt1 | contig 42725 bp, 48 predicted proteins | sample 5400521 | NCBI WGS metagenome assembly WNEZ01 (sample SAMN13153339, study PRJNA577476) | soil metagenome | isolation source: 120 cm saprolite under Douglas fir tree site 2 hole 1 replicate 1 | place: USA:California | collected 2015-04-18
TGAACGTGGGCTTGTGCTTGCCGCGCAGGATCTTGGCCACGCTGCTCGCCAGGCGACCGAGGACCTGGTCCGTGGCGTCGACCACAAACCAATCACTCTTCAAATCCGCGGCTTTCGCCGTCCACGTCTTTTGTTTGCTCATCTTTCTGTCTAGGGGTCCCCTAGTAAATCACTTCCATCAAGGTCAGCCCCCCGGCGGGAGCCGTTTTCGGCGCCAAGCGCCGGTCCCGAGCCTCGAGCACCTCACCCACCCACTCCGGCGGGCGCCGCCCTCGTCCCACCTCCGCCAGCGCGCCGGCGATGCTGCGCACCAGGCCTCGGAGGAACCCTTCGGCAACCAGCTCCAGCTCCACGAAATCGCCGCGCCGCACGACCCTGGCGGAGCGCATCTCGCGGACCCTCGCGCCTGCCGGCTCGGAGGCCGAGCAGTAGCTGGTCCAGTCGTGCCGGCCGATGAGCGGCTTCGCTGCCCCGGACATCGCTTCGACGTCCAGCCGGACGCCCATGTGCCAGCACCGGCCACGCTCCAGCGCGGGCCTGGCCGGGCGGTCCAGGTAGCGGTAGCGGTACCTTCGCCAGCGCGCCGAGTACCGGGCGTGAAACTCATCCGGCACCACCTCGGCGCTGAGGGCGGAAACGTCCTCCGGCAGCCGGGCGTTGAGCGCAGCCACCAATCGCGGTGGCGCGATGCGCCCTTCGAACTGGAAGTTCACGACCTGGCCCTCGGCGTGGGCGCCGGCGTCCGTGCGTCCCGCCGCATACACCGAGTGCTCCTTGCCTGTCAGCTCGCGCAGCGCCCGTTTCAGCTCCGCCTCCACAGTGCGCCCGCGCGCCTGCTGCTGCCAGCCCGCAAACCCGCTTCCGTCGTACTCGAGCACGACTTTGATATTCACTTTTTAACCGACGTCGCTTGCGGGGATTGCACCTCCCCATCCGGCGCTTCGGCCACTCCCGCGCCTATGGCGCGGGGACCCCAGTGGACGGGGGAAGTGTCCTAATCAACTAGTTCGATGATCACCATCGGCGCCGCGTCGCCTAATCGCGGCCCCTTGTGGATGATGCGGGTGTAGCCCCCCGGCCGCTCCGCGAGTCGCGGCAAGAGGTTCGAGAACAAGCGCTCCACCACCTCGGGCTTCGAGACCTCCTCGGCCACGCGGCGCCGCGCGCTGAGGTCCTGGTCCTTGGCGGTCGTGATCAGGCGCTCGACCCAGCGGCGCAGCTCCTTGGCCTTCGCCTCGGTGGTCGTGATACGGCCGCTCTCGAGCAGGGACGTGCACAGGTTGCGCATCAACGCCTTGCGCGCATCGGTGTCGCGGTTGAAGCGGCGGCCGCTTTTTTGATGGCGCAATTACAGGCTCAGCCCCGAAGGACGCTGCCCATCTCCTCGGGCTTGATGAAGCCCTTCTCGACGAGCTTCTCCTTGATCTCATCCAGCGACTTGCGCCCGAAGTTGCGCAGCGCGAGCAGTTCCTCCTCGCGCTTCTGAAGGAGCTGGCCGACCGTCTGGATCTCGTTCGCCTTGAGGCAGTTGAAGGCCCGCACTGAGAGGTCGAGCTCCTCGATCGGCGTGTCCATCAGCCGGCTCTGCTCGCTCTTCTCCGGCGTGCCCGGGCGCGAGATGGAGTCTGGGAAGTTCACGAACAGCTGAAGGTGCTTGGTGAACAGCGACGCCGCGTGGCTCACGGCCTCCTCCGGCGACATCGTGCCGTCGGTCCAGACCTCGATGAGCAGGCGGTCGTAGTCGGTCGACTGCCCAACACGGGTCTTCTCCACCGTGAAGTTCGCCTTCTCGACCGGCGAGAAGATGGCGTCGATCGGGATCACCCCGATCGGCTGGCCCTCGCGCTTGTTGCGCTCCGCCGGCACGTAGCCTTTGCCGCGCTCGACGTTCAGCTCCATGCGCAGGTGGCCCTTGGCCGCCAGCGTGCAGATGTACAGGTCCGGGTTGACGATCTCCACGTCGGATGACGCCTGGATGTGCGATGCGCGCACATCGGCCGGGCCCTTGACGTCCAGGAGCAGGGTCACCGGGTCCTCTGTGAAGCTCTTCAGGCACAGCTTCTTGAGGTTGAGGATGACCTCGGTGACGTCCTCCTTCACGTGCGGGATCGCCGTGAACTCATGCGCGACCCCGTCGATCTGGATCGAGGTCACGGCCGCTCCCCACAGCGAGGAGAGCAGCACGCGTCGAAGCGTGTTGCCGAGCGTCGTCCCGAAGCCCGGGTCGAGCGGCTCGATGTCGAATTTGCCGTAGTTCGCGCTCGTCTCGAGCTTGCGAACCGACGGTGTGACTGTCATCTGGGTGTCAATTGCCAATTTGGGTCCCTACCTCCGTCCCTTTATCGTGAATAGAACTCGACGATCAGCTGCTCTTCTACGCCCGACTCCATCTCGTGACGGTCGGGGCGCGCGAGCACCTTGGCGGTCTTCTCTTCGCCATTCAATGAAAGCCATGAAGGCACCGGCCGCACCTTGGACGCCTCGAGGGCCACGTCGACGACCCCGTTGGCCGGCCTCACCTTGAGCTCGTCGCCAGGCTTGAGCTGGTAAGACGGCACGTTGACCGTCTTCCCGTTGACCTCGAAGTGGCGGTGCGTGACGAGCTGGCGCGCCTGCTTGCGCGAGGCGCCAAGGCCAAGCCTGTACACGATGTTGTCCAGGCGCAGCTCGAGGTGCCGGAGCAGGTTGAGGCCCGTCACGCCCGGCTCGCGCTCAGCAAGCTCGAAATAGTTTCGGAACTGCTTCTCCAGCAGGCCGTACGTGCGCCGCGCCTTCTGCTTGGCGCGGAGCTGCAGGCCGTAGTCCGACGTCTTGCGCTTGCGCGCCTGGCCGTGCATGCCCGGCGCGAACGCACGCCGCTCGATGGCGCACTTCGGCGTGTAGCACCGCTCGCCCTTCAGGTAGAGCTTGGCGCCCTCGCGGCGGCAGAAGCGGCAGACCGGACCGCTGTAGTTCGCCACTAAACCCGCCTCCGCTTCGGCGGGCGGCAGCCGTTGTGCGGGATCGGGGTCACATCGGTGATCGCGTTGACCTCGAGCCCCGTGGCCTGTAGCGACCGGATGGCCGCCTCGCGGCCCGCGCCCGGACCACGCACGAAGACCTCGATCGACCGCATGCCGTGCTCGAGCGCCTTCTTGGCGGTCGCCTCAGCTGTGACCTGCGCGGCAAAGGGCGTCGACTTGCGGCTGCCCTTGAAGCCCTGCGCTCCGGCTGACCCCCACGAGATGACGTTGCCGTCGATGTCGGTGATGCTGATGATCGTGTTGTTGAACGTGCTCTGGATGTGAGCCTGGCCGGCGACCACGTTCTTACGCTCGCGACGGCGGGTGCGGACGACCTTCTTTGCCTTTGCCATTAGTTAGCTTCGCCTAAGGTGCGCATCACTTGCCGGCCTTGACCTTCTTCTTGCCCGCGACCGCGCGCTTGGGACCGCGCCGACTGCGCGCATTGGTGCGCGTGCGCTGGCCGCGGACCGGGAGGCCTCGGCGGTGGCGCATTCCGCGGTAGGTGCCGATCTCGGTCAGGCGCTTGATGTTCGTCGCCACGTCGCGCCGAAGGTCACCCTCGATGAGGATCTCCTTGGACGAGCCCATGCGGTCGATGATCTGCCGCAGGCGAGCCACCTCCTCCTCGGAGAGGTCCTTGACCCGCGTGTCGGCGTTGAGGTTGGCCGCCTTCACGATCTTTTCGGCCGTGGTGCGGCCGATCCCGTGGATGTACATCAGCGAGATGACCACGCGCTTGGCCGGGGGTATGTCGACGCCGGCAATTCTTGCCATTAATGCATTACCCCTGTCTCTGCTTGTGCTTGGGGGTTTTCGAGCAGATGACCCGAACCACCCCGTTCCGCTTGATCACCTTGCAGCTCGAGCACATCTTCTTGACCGACGGCCGTACCTTCATCTCCAAATCTCTCGAATCCGCCCTCGCGACCGATCGCTGCTCGCGAGCTCGACCCCCACCTTGTCCCCGGCGAGGAGCCGGGTGAAGTGGGTGCCGGCGCGGTCGGCGACATGAGCGAGGATCTTCGCCCCGTTCTCGAGCTCAACCCGGTAGACGCCGTTGGGAAGAGGCTCCACCACGACCCCCTTCACGAGTGAGGGGCGTTGGGGCACGAACCGTGATTGTACCAAACTCGGGTCGATCTCAGTGGGAGGCGCCGTTGGACCCGTTGGACTGCCCCTTCGCCGGCGTTAGCCCTGTGAGAATCAAAGGCCCCTGCTCGGTGATTGCCACCGTGTGCTCGAAGTAGGCCGACAGCCCCCCGTCCACCGTGCAGATCGTCCAGCCGTCCGGCTTCATGTAAACCTCGTGGGAACCGGCGTTGACCATCGGCTCGATGGCCAGGGTCATGCCCGGCTTGAGCCGGGGCGGGGTGCCGGCGGTCCCAAAGTTGGGCACCTGGGGATCCTCGTGCATCTGGCGGCCGATGCCATGGCCCACGAACTGCCGGATGACCGAGAAGCCGGCCTTCTCGACGTGCTTCTGGATCGCCGAGGAGATGTCGCCCAGGTAACCGCCCGGCTGCGCCTTGCCGATGCCGACGTACAGCGCTTCCTCGGTGACCTTGATCAGGCGGTCGGCCTCCTTGCTGATCTTGCCCACGCCGACCGTGATGCCGACATCCGCCCAGAAGCCGTCAAGCACCAGGCCGAGGTCGAGGCTGACCACGTCGCCGGCGGCGACCCGGCGGTTGCCGGGGATGCCGTGCACCGCCTCGTCGTTGATGGACACGCAGATGGACTTCGGGAAGCCGTGGTAGCCCAGAAAGCCGGGGACGGCGCCGCCGTCTCGGATGAGCTTGTCGGCGATGCGGTCCAGGTCCGAAGTGCGTACGCCTGGCGTGCAGGCGTCCTTCAGGGGAGGCAGCACCGACGCGAGCAGGCTGCCCGCGCGGGCCATCAGATCGATCTCGTGCTTGGTCTTGAGGTTGATCATGTGTGAAAACGGCCATTCTCGCCGATTGCGGCCAGAACGCGTCCGGTTATCTCATCGATTGTCCCCCGGCCGTCGATTTCGGAAACCAGGCCGGTGCCCCGGTAGTGCTCGAGCACGGGGACGGTCTTGGACAGGTAGATCTCGATCCTCGGCTTGACGGCCTCGGTCTTGTCGTCCTCGCGTTGGACGAGAAGGGTGCCGTCGACGGCGCACACGGTGGTCCCCGGCGGGTACGTGCGCTGGCAGGCGGGGCAAACCAGCCGTCCCGACAGGCGCTGGAGCAGCTCCTCCATCTCGACCTTGAGGTACAGCACGCGGTCGAGGCTGCGACCCAGGTCGTGCACCAGGACGTCAAGCGCTTCTGCCTGCGGGACCGTGCGCGGGAAGCCGTCGATGATGAACCCCGCTTCGGAATCGGGCTTGCGGAGGCGGTTGCGGATCATGCCGATCATGATGTCGTCGGGGACGTACTGCCCCTTGGCCAGGATCGGTTGGGCCAGGAGACCGAGCTCGGTGCCAGCTGCGATCTCCGCGCGGAGCATGTCGCCGGTCGCGATGTGCGGGATGCCGAACCGGTTGCGCAGCATGTTCGCCTGGGTGCCCTTGCCGCTCCCCGGAGCGCCGTACAGAAGCAGGTTCACAGCGCTATCGGATGAAGCCGCGGTACTGGCGCATGACGAGCTGCGTCTGCAGTTGTTTCATGGTGTCGAGGGCCACACCGACGACGATGAGGATGGCCGTACCGCCGAGGTACATCTGCTGGTGCGGGATGCCCGAGATCTTCGCGGTGGCGATGGGAAGGATCACGGTGATGAAGCCCAGGAAGGTGGCGCCCGCAAACGTGACCCGGTTCATGACCGCGGCCAGGTAGTCCGCGGTGGGACGGCCCGGCCGGATGCCCGGGATGAAGCTCGAGTAGCGTTTGAGATTGTCGGCGACATCGTTCACCTCGAACGTGATCGCGGTGTAGAAGTACGTGAATCCGAACGTGAAAGCGAAGTAGAGCGCGTTGTACGTGATCGCCATCGGCAGGTTGGCGGTGTCCGGCGTGAAGTTGCCCCGGATCCAGGCCGCGGCCTTGTAGTACCAGGTGTCGGGCGGGGCGCCCTGGAAATAGTTCGAGATGATCGTGGGCAGGAACATCACAGAGATCGCGAAGATGATCGGGATTACGCCCGCGTGGTTCACGCGCAGGGGCAGGAAGCTCGCGCGGCTCTGCACCTGCTTCAGGCCGACCGTGCGCTGGGCCGATTGGATGGGAATCTTCCTCACCGCCTGCTGCACCTCGATGACCACCGCGGTCACGATCAGGGCGATCCCTCCGAAGATGATGAAGGGAATGTAGTCGGCCAGGCCGCCGCCGGTCGAGTGCGCAGCGAACACCGCGGCGATACCCTGCGGGCCGCGGCCGATGATGCCGGCGAAGATGATCAGTGAGACACCGTTGCCGATGCCGTACTCGGTGATGAGCTCGCCGAACCACATGAGCATCACGGTGCCGCCGGTCAGGACCAGCACGATCTCCAGCCGCTGGAACCAGTCGAGCGGCGGGAGGATGGCCGGGTTCGTGTTCTGAAACAAGACCGTGAAGCCGTAGGCCTGGCCGGCGCCGAGCGCGACGGTGAGGTAGCGGCTCCAGCGCTGGATGCGGCGGCGGCCCATCTCGCCCTCTTTCTGGATCTCCTTGATGCGCTCGGAGATCACCGTCATCAGCTGCATGATGATCGTGGCGTTGATGTAGGGGTTCATGCCCATGGCCACGACGCTGAACCGGGAGAGACCGCCGCCCGAGAAGAGATCGAGCAGGCCGAGCAGGGCCTGGGAGTTGAACAGCTGCGCGAGGGCGGCCTGGCTCGCGCCGGGCACGGCGACATTGGCGAAGAGGCGGAAGATGACCAGGATCCCGCCCGTGAACAGGATCTTGTTCCGCAGCTCGGGCAGGCGAATCGCGTTGACCAGGGCCTCGAGCAGGTTCATGGGCTAGTCCTCGGTTGGGGTGCTCTGCTCGGCTACAGGTTGCTCGGCCTTCCCCACCCGGGCCTTCGGCCCGGACTCCGCACTGGGTGGGGAGGCGACTGGCTCGGCCTCCTCCGCCTTAGGGGCTCGCTTGGCTGTCTTCGCGGCCAGACGTCGCGGCCCGATCTTCCGCGGCACCCCGATCACGTTGACGGTGCCGCCACGAGCTTCGATCGCCTCCCGGGCACTTGAGCTGAACGCGTGTGCCTCCACCGTCAGCTTGCGGTCGATGGCGCCGGTGCCGAGGACCTTGACGTCAACTCCGGCGCGCACCAGGCCGGCCTCGAGAAGCACGGCCGCGTCGACCTTCGACCCGTCGGGGAAGCGGCGCAGCTTGGAGAGGTTGACGACCGAGTACACCTTCTTGAACGGGTTCTTGAACCCGGGCAGCTTGGGGAGGCGCTGGGACAGCGGCATCTGGCCGCCCTCGAAGCCAAGGCGGAAGCCCTCGCTGCGCGCGTTCTGGCCTTTCTGGCCGCGCCCCGAGGTCTTGCCCCGGCCCGAGCCTGTGCCGCGGCCGATTCGCCGCGATTTGCGGTGCGCGCCCGCGGCGGGCTTGAGGTCGTGGAGCTGCATGTCCGTCAGTTTCCTCGCTGGTGTTTCTTGTTCGAGCGTTTGCGCCAGATCTTGTACCGGCTGCGCTGGGGCCGCTCGTAAGGCTCGCCGTCCACCGCAATCAGGAAGGCGACGGCCTTCAGCATGCCCCTCACGGCAGGGTTGTCGGGCAGCTCTCGGGTCTGGTTGAGGCGGCGGAAACCGAGCGACTCGACAGTCGCCCGCAGGGCCGGCTTGGCGCCGATAGTGCTCTTCTTCAAGGTGGCCTTCAGGGTTGTTGTCTTCGCCGCGACTGCAGGCTTTGCCATCAGCGGGTCTCCTTCGTCGCGTTCGCCTCGGCGGCGCCGTTGGCTCCGGTCGGGCCCTCTGCCCGCTTGTAGACGCTCGCGAGCCGGCGGCCGACGATCTGGTCGAGCTCCTTGCCGCGCAGCTCAGCCACCTGCTGGGCGGTGCGCAGCTGCTGCAGCGCCGCCAGCGTCGCGCGCACGGTGTTGATGGGGTTGTTGGTGCCGTGTGACTTGGTGAGGATGTCCTTGATGCCGGCCGTCTCGATGACGGCCCGCATGGCGCCGCCCGAGATCACTCCGGTACCAGGCGCCGCGGGCTTGAGCATGATGCGCGCCGCGCCCAGCTTGAGCCGAACCTCATGCGGGATCGTGGTGCCCACCATGGGCACGGTGATCATGTTGCGCTTGGCGACCTCCATGCCCTTGCGAATCGCCTCGGTCACCTCGCGCGCCTTGCCGATGCCCGCGCCGACCCGCCCGTTCATGTCGCCGACCACGATCAGCGCGCTGAACGAGAACTTGCGGCCGCCCTTGACGACCTTGGCGACGCGGTTGACGCGGACGACGCGGTCCGCCAGCTCCGACCGCTCGCCGCTGCTATGCGGATATCGAGATCCCATTCGGTCCTAAAACTCCAGTCCGGCTTCGCGCGCGGCGTCTGCCAGAGCTTTGATTCTGCCGTGGTAGAGAAACCCGCCGCGGTCGAACACGACCTGGTTGATGCCCGCGGCCTTCGCCTTCGCGGCGATCTGCTTGCCGACCTGCGCAGCCTCGGCCATGCCGTTGCCCTTGGCCTTGAGCTCGACGGTTGAAGCGGCGGCCACGGTCTTGGCGGCGCCGTCGTCGATGACCTGCGCGTAAAGGTGATTCAGACTCCGATAAACCGCGAGACGCGGCCGTGCCGACGTGCCGTTCACGTTCACCCGTACACGGCGGTGCCGCTTGGTGCGGCCTTGCTTGCGGTCGGTGTGCTTGATCATGCTGCTGATTTACTCATGCTGCTGTTTTGGCGCCCTTGCCGGCCTTGCCGGCCTTGCGACGGATCTTCTCGCCGCGATACATCACGCCCTTGCCCTTGTAGGGCTCGGGCGGGCGAAACGCACGGATGTCGGCCGCCACCTGGCCGACGTCCTCTTTCGCGATGCCGGAGACCGAGAACTTGGTCTGGTCCTGCACGTCGATGGTGACGCCTGCGGGCGGCTTGAACTTGATGGGATGCGAGTAGCCGAGGCTGAGGGTGATCTCATCGCCCTGCTTCGCGACGCGGTAGCCGACGCCAACCAGCTCGAGATGCTTGGTGTAGCCCTCGTTGACGCCGATGATCATGTTCGCGACCAGGCTGCGCACCAGCCCGTGCAGTGCCCGATGCTTGTAGTCATCGGACGGCCGCTCGCAGATGACCTGGCCGTCTGCCAACCTGACGGTGATCTCCGCCGGCAGGGTGCGCTCGAGCTTGCCCCTCGGCCCCTCCACCTTGACGTGTCCGGGCTCCACCACGACCTTGACGGCCGCGGGAACCGGGATCGGCAGCTTGCCTATGCGCGACAACTAGACCTTCCTTCTCCTTAATCCCCACGAACTCAGCGGCTTCGCCGTGAGTTCGCGAGGGCCCCTACCAGACATAACACAGCACCTCGCCGCCGAGTCCCTGGCGGAGCGCCTGGCGCCCGCTCATGACCCCCTCGGCAGTGCTCAGGACGGCGATCCCGAGCCCACCGAGAACCCTCGGGATCTCCGTCTTCCGGGCGTAGACCCGCAGCCCGGGGCGACTGATCCTCTTCACACCCGAGATCACGCGGGTGCGATCGGGGCGGGACTTGAAGATGATACGCATCGACTGGGCGGTGCCGTCGGATTCGATCTCGTACCCGGCGATGTAGCCTTCGTCCTTCAGCACGCGCGCGATCTCGAGCTTCAGCTTCGAGGCCGGCACGCGCACCTCCGGGTGCCTGGCACTGTTGGCGTTGCGCACGCGCGTGAGCATGTCGGCGATCGGATCGCTGACGATCCCGGCCGGCGCCCGCTTCAGTGTCTTGGCCGCGGTGACCGTGGTCGCGGCCATCACCAGCTCGACTTCGTCACGCCGGGGATGCGTCCTTCGGCGGCCAGCTGGCGGAAGCAGATCCGGCACATGCCGAACTTGCGCAAGAACGCACGCGGGCGCCCGCAAATGCGGCAACGGTTGTGGAACCGCACCTTGTACTTGGGGTGCACAAGGTCTCGCTTCCAGCGCTCAATCGAAGACTTCTTCGCCAAACTCTCTTACCTCTTTCCTCTTTATCTCTTCCTGAATGGCATGCCGAGACGCGTCAGCAAGCTGCGCGCCTCGTCGTCGTTGCGGGCAGTGGTCACGATCGACACCTCGAGCCCGCGCAGCTTGTCGATCTTGTCGTAGTCGATTTCCGGGAACACGACCTGCTCCCGCAGGCCCAGCGAGTAGTTGCCGCGGCCGTCAAAGCCTTCCGGGTTCACGCCGCGGAAGTCGCGGATGCGGGGCAGCGCGACGTTGAGAAGCTTGTCGAGGAAGTACCACATGCGGCGGCCGCGAAGCGTGGTCTTGATGCCAACGGTCTGGCCGGCCCGCAGCTTGAACGCGGCGACGGACTTGCGGGCCTTGATCAGAGCGGGCTTCTGCCCCGTGATCGTGACCACGTCGCCGACGGCGGCGTCGAGCGCCTTGTCGTTGTCCTTCGCCTCGCCGATGCCGATGTTGACCACGACCTTGGCGACGCGGGGGACCTCCATGACGTTCTCGTACTCGAACTCCTTGGTCATCTGCGGGACCACCTTCTCGCGGTACGAGATGAGCAGGCGCGGCGGAGCTTCCGACCTGGTGCCGGGGGCCTTGGGCGCGGCCGGCTTCTGGTCCGCCCTCTTGTCCTTCTGTTTCTGCTGCTTCTGCTGCTGAGGTGCCTTCGCCTTGCTCACTGCGCCTCCGTCTTCCTGACGCGCTCGTAAGGCTCGTCGCAATGCCGGCAGACCAGGGCGCGCGCGCCCGACTCGAGGATGGTGTGCTTGGTCCTCGTCGGCCGAGAGCACGCGGGACACACGAGCATGACGTTCGAGTAGTCGAGCGGCGCCTCGAAGTCGACGACGCCACCCTGGGCGACGCTGACCCCTCCGCGCGAGCGGCCCGCCTTCGTGTGGCGCTTGAGGATGTTGATGCCTTTGACGACGATCTTGTGCTGATCAGGGATCGTGCGCAGGACCTCGCCGGTCTTGCCTTTGTCTTTGCCCGCGACGACGACCACAGGGTCGCCAGGGGCGAGGTCGACCGTCGGGGCGGCGGTATTCCTTGTTGACCCTGACGACCACGGCCTTGACCACCTCGCCCTTCTTGACCTGGCCGCCAGGCTGCGCGGACTTGACGGTGGCGGTGATGATGTCCCCCACCGACGCGTACTTGCGGTAGTGCCCGCCGGCCACGCGGATGCAAAGGATCTCCTTGGCACCCGAGTTGTCCGCGACCTTGAGTCGAGTCTCTTGCTGGATCACTTTGCCTTTTCGACTATCTCCAGCACGCGCCAGCGCTTCTCCTTCGAGATCGGGCGTGTTTCGGTGATGCGGACGAGGTCGCCCACACCGCATTCGTTCTTCTCGTCGTGGACCTTGAACTTCGTCCGCTGCTGCACGGTCTTGCGGTAGAGGCGGTGGGCTTTCGAGGTGCCCACCTGCACGATCACGGTCTTGTCCATCTTGTCGGCGATGACGGTGCCAAGGCGGACCTTGCGCTGGCCGCGGCCTGCTTCCGTTGGCGCCTGCATGGCTTTCTGGTCGGTCGCCATCACGAGGGCTCCTCGGTCTTGGCCTTGCGGCCGCGCTTGGGCTTGGGCGCGTCAGATGCTTCCACGACCTTGGGTTCCTCGACCTCCCCACCCGGCGCTAGCGCGCCGGCCTCCCCGCGGGGCGGGGAGGCGAGTTCGGGCTCGAAGCCCTCATCCTTCTCCGCCAGAGCTACGGGCGCGGATTCCTCGTGGGGGACGAAGGTCACCAGGCCGAGCTCGCGCTCGCTGAGCACGGTCATGATGCGAGCGATGTCGTGGCGCACCTTGGCGATCTCGCTCGAGTTCTCGAGCTGGCCGACCGCGTGCTTGAAGCGGAGCTCGTAGAGCTCACGTCTCGCGGCGCGCAGGCGGTCTCCCAACTGATCCTCCTCCAGCTCCCTGAGCTCGTCGACCTTCATCCGGCACCTCCCGTGGCCACCGACTCGGAAGTGACGAAGCGTGTCTTGATCGGCAGCTTCGAGGCGGCCAGCTTCATGGCCTCCTTGGCGACCTGGGGCGTGACTCCGCCCATTTCGAAGAGGATGCGTCCCGGCAGCACCACGGCGACCCAGCCTTCGGGGTTGCCCTTACCCGATCCCATCCGTGTCTCCGCCGGCTTCTTCGTGATCGATTTGTCGGGGAAGACGCGGATCCAGATCTGCCCGCCGCGCTTGACGTGGCGGGTCATCGCCCGGCGGGCGGCCTCGATCTGGCGGTTGCTCATCCAGCAGGCCTCCACGGCCTGCAGGCCGTAGTCACCGAAGGCGACTGTGGCGCCGCGCGTGGCGATGCCGGTACGCCGGCCGCGGTGCATCTTGCGGTACTTGACTCTCTTCGGAATCAGCATCAGCTCTTCGCCTTCGTGGTCTTCTTGGCAGGTGCTTTCTTTGCAGCCGCAGGCTTCTCGGCTTTCGGCTCGGCGGCCTTGGCCCTGGCCGCGGGCTTCTCCGCTGGGGTCCGCGCGCCTTTGGCGCGGGAGGGCGCCTCGGACCTGGCAGCCGGCGCAGTCGCGGCTTTCGGTCTGGGCGCAGCCGCGGTGATGCGAGCGCGCTTGGGCTCAGCCGCCGGCGCTGCGACCTCCGCCGCCATGGGCTCCGGCGTCACCGCCTCGACGACCACCGGCTGAGGGGCGACCTCGACGACGGGCGCTTCGGGCTGGGGGGCGATCGCCTCGCCGATGGGAGCGCCGTCGGCGATGGGCAGCCGGGCCTTCGGGGTGATCTGGTCCTTGTAGATCCAGCACTTGACGCCGATGGCGCCGAAGGTGGTCTTGGCGGTGGCGCGGCCAAAGTCGATGTCCGCGCGCAGGGTGTGCAGCGGTACGCGGCCCTCGCGGTCCCACTCCCGGCGCGCCATCTCGGCGCCCCGCAAACGGCCGCCGCAGTAGATGCGGACGCCCTTTGCGCCGGACCGCATCGTCCGGAGGATGGCCTGCTTCATCGCGCGCTTGTAGCTGATGCGGCGCTCGATCTGCGACGCGATGTTCTCGGCCACCAGCTGCGCGTCGAGCTCGGGCTGCTTGATCTCCTGGATGGAGATGCGCACGCGGTTTCCGAATCGCTTCTCGAGGTCCTCGCGCAGCTGGTCGACCGACGATCCGCCCTTGCCGATGACGATGCCGGGCTTGGCGGTGTGGATGGTGACGGTCAGCTGGGCGTTGGACGAGCGCTCGGTCTCGATCTTCGCGATGCCGGCGTTGCGCAGTCGCGCAAGGATCGCGCTGCGCATCTCCAGATCCTCGTGCAGCATCTTCGTGTAGTCCTTGGGGTTCGCGAACCAGTTCGCCTCCCAGGGACGAAAGACACCGAGCCGGAATGCGTTCGGGTGGACTTTATGACCCAACTATTTGTTTACCTCTGGGCGGTCTTCGACGACCGCGGTGATGTGGCAGGTGCGGTGGAAGAATTCGTGCGCCATGCTGCGGCTGACCGGCCGGCGCCGCCGGTACGTCGGGCCCTCGTCGATGAGCAGCTGCTTGAGGACGAGGTCTTCGCGGTTCAGGTTGAAGTTGTGCTCGGCGTTGGCGGCCGCCGACTTGATGGCCTTGGCAACGTCGCGCGCGGCATGCTTGGGTGAGAACTCGAGGTACGCAAGCGCCTCGGTCACCTTCATGCCCTTCACGGAGTCGGCCACCAGCCGCGCTTTGCGCGGCGTGCGCCGGACGTACCTCTGAACTGCGGAAACTTCCATCGTCGCCACTTTCTCTACTTCAGAGCCGTGGTTTTTTCGGTGTGGGTGCCATGGCCGCGGAAGTGGCGCGTCGGCGCAAATTCGCCGAGCCGGTGGCCGACCATGTTCTCGCTGATGAAGACAGGCACGTGCTTGCGGCCGTCATGGACGCCGATGGTGTGGCCGACCATATCGGGGTAGATCACAGACGCGCGAGCCCAGGTGCGGATCACCCTCTTCTCGCGGGTCTGGTTCAACTTCTCGATCTTGGCCTTCAGCGGTTCGCTGATGAACGGCCCTTTCTTCGTCGATCTACTCACTGTCTACTTGCGTCCTTTCTTTTCTCTGCGCCGGATGATCAGCTTGTCCGACGCCTTCTTCGGCTTGCGCGTGCGGTAACCGAGGGCAGGCTTGCCCCACGGGGTCTTCGGGTTGCCGCCGGGGCCGGTCTTGCCCTCGCCACCACCGTGGGGATGGTCGACCGGGTTCATCGTCGAGCCTCGCACGGTCGGCCGGATCCCGAGCCACCGGCTGCGTCCGGCCTTGCCGCCCGACTCGTTCTCATGCTCGATGTTACCGACCTGGCCCATCGTGGCCTGGCAGCGGACGTGGATCCTTCTCAGCTCGCCCGATGGCATCCTGATCACGGCGTAGTCGCCTTCTTTCGCGAGCAGCTGCGCCGAGCTTCCGGCCGAGCGCGCGAGCTGGCCGCCTCGTCCAAGCGTCAGCTCGATGTTGTGCACGGTCGAGCCGACCGGGATGCGTGCGAGGGGAAGGGCGTTGCCCACCCTTACCGGCGCATCTTCCCCACTCTCGATCGGGTCTCCAACTTTCAGACCGAGCGGCGCGAGTATGTAGCGCTTCTCGCCGTCCTTGTAGTGGACCAGCGCAATGCGAGCGCTGCGATTGGGGTCGTACTCGATCGTCGCGACCTTGCCTTCGATGCCGTGCTTGTCGCGCTTGAAGTCGATCTTCCTGTACAGCTTTCGGTAGCCCCCGCCCTGGTGTCTTGTCGTTATGCGGCCCTGGTTGTTGCGCCCGGCGTGCGTGGGCAGCGACTCGAGCAGCGTCTTCTCCGGCTCGCTCGTCGTGATCTCCTCGAAACCCGCGACCGACATGAATCGGCGGCCGGGGCTGGTGGGCTTGTACTTTCTGATCGGCATTTTTTCTCTCAGACGCTCCCGAAGAGGCCTTCGATCTTCTGGCCTTCCCCGAGGGTCACGATGGCCTTCTTCCAGCCGGCGGTGTGGCCGAGCGAGCCGATTCGACGAAGGCTGCGGCGGGCCTTGCCGCGCATGGTCACGGTATTGACGTCCTTGACCTTGATCCCCTGGGCTTCGTACTGCTCCTCGAGGGCCTTCTTGATCTCGGTCTTCGTGGCCGAGGTGGCGACCCTGAAGGTGTACCGCCCCTGCGTGTAGAGCTGGTAGGTGCGCTCGGTGATGACCGGGCCGATCACGACCTGGGAGGCTGCGCGGGTGGTCATTCTGGCAGCTGGCCTCCGTGGTCGTGTTCGTCGTGGTCTTCACGTCCCGCCTTCGGGCGCTGCGGCTTGCTGAAGTTCTCCTCGAGCAGCTCCAGGCAGTCCTTCGCCAGCAATAGATAGGTGTGCGTGAAGAGGTCGCGGATGTTGAGGTTGCGGGCGAGGATGATCTTGATGCCGGGCAGGTTCTCGAACGAGCGGCTGACGACGAAGTTCGGGGCCGGCAGGACGACGAGCGTGGTGTCGTCGAAGCCGATCGCATCCATGAGTCCGACCGCCACGCTCGTGCGCGGCTCTTCGATGGCGAACCCGTCGATGACCCTCACCCTGCCCTCGACCGCCTTCTGGCTCAACGCGGAGCGAAGCGCGAGGCGGCGCATCTGCTTCGGCATGCGCTGGGCGTAGCTGCGCGGATGCGGCCCGAACACGACGCCGCCGCCCTTCATCGACGGCTCCCTGGTGCTGCCGTGTCGCGCGCGGCCGGTCCCTTTCTGCCGGTAGGGCTTGGCGCCGCCGCCGGAGACGGTGGCACGGGTCTTGGTCGAAGCGGTGCCCTGGCGCGCGTTGGCGACCTGGCGCACGTACGCCTGGTGCATCACGGGCGTGTTCACCTTCTCGGCGAAGATCACTTTCGGCAACCTGACCTCGCCCTGGCGCTCGCCGGCGGAGTCGAAGAGCGGGGCGTCGAGCGGGTCGGCCACCTTCGGCTTCGCTGCGCGCTTGGCGCGGGAAGCCGGCTTGCGCGCGACCGGAGCAGCTGCTTCGGTGGCAACCGCGGCCTGGTCCTGCTCTTTCTCGTTCGGTTTCTCTTCGCTGTCCGCCGTCACTAGACCTTCCTCCCGGTCGGCTTGCCGGCGGGCCCCTTCACCTTCACCTTCTTGGTCGACTGGCGCACGAGCACGAGCGCGCCCTTCGCGCCCGGCACGCCGCCCTTGACGAGGATGAGATTGCGTTCGGCGTCCACGCGCACGACCCTGTATGCCCTTGCCGTTGTGCGGACGTTGCCCATCTGACCGGACATCCGTACGCCCTTGAACACGCGGGCGGCGTCGGTGGCGCCGATGGCGCCGGGCTGGCGCACGTTCATCGAACCGTGGGACTCGGGCCCGCGGCTGAACTTGTGCCTCTTGATCAGGCCCTGGAAGCCCTTGCCCTTCGAAGTCGAGGTGACGTCGACGAGCTCGCCGGCGGCGAAGATCTCGGCTTTGAGCTCCTGGCCCGCCTCGAGTCCCTCGTAGCCGCGGATCTCGACGATGTGGCGGTGCGGCTCGACGCTTGCCTTCTTGAACTCGCCCTGGCGGGGCTTGCTGAGCTTGCTCGTCTTGCCCTCGGCGCCGGCCTCGAATGCGATGCGGGCGGCGGCATAGCCGTCCTTCTCGGTAGTTCTCAATCCCAGAACGCGGCACGGTCCGGCCTCGAGCACGGTCACCGCGGACGTGGTGCCGTCAGCGTTGAAAAGCTGGGTCATGCCGAGCTTTCTTGCCAGCAAGCCCTTCACAATGACCCTTCCTTTCCGCTGGAGTCCAGTGGGGCCAAGAGAATGGATCGACAGGGCGTCACTGGCGCCATGTTCAGCTCTTGATCTCGATGCTCACGCCGGCCGGAAGGCTGAGACGCTGGAGGGCGTCGACCACGCGCGGGTTGAAGTCGAGGATGTCGACCACCCGCTTGTGCGTGCGCATCTCGAACTGCTCACGCGAGTCCTTGTCGATGAAAGGTGAACGGATGACGGTGAGCTTGGAGATTTCGGTGGGAAGGGGGATAGGGCCAGCGGTGCGCGCATTGGCACGGCGGGCGGTGTCGATGATCTTGTCCGCCGCCTGATCCAGCACACGATGGTCGTATGCCTTGAGCCGGATCCGAATCTTCTGCGCCATTAGTTAGAAATCCCAACCTTTCGCGGTCTGAAATCGCGGTGCTGGGGTGCGGATTTCAGACCGAAGTGCGCATGGCAACAGGTGGCCTGGCTCGCCCAGGCCACCTCCCCGGAGGAGGTTGCGTCGTGGCTGGTACCTTCCACGACCGATCTCAGCATGTCAGTTGCCATCCGCACGTTCTTGTAAGCCCTCTCCCCTCTTCCTAATGCGTTACTTGATGACTTCAGTGGCCGCGCCGGCGCCGACGGTCTTGCCGCCCTCACGGATGGCGAACCGGAGGCCGGGCTCGATCGCGATGGGCTCCCCGAGGGTGATCTCCATCTCGACGTTGTCGCCGGGCATGACCATCTCGACGCCATCCGGGAGCTTGACCTCGCCGGTGACGTCGGTGGTGCGCATGTAGAACTGCGGGCGGTAGCCCGTCAGGAACGGGGTGTGGCGCCCACCTTCTTCCTTGGCCAGGACGTAGACCTGGGCCTTGAACTGGGTGTGCGGCTTGATCGAGCCGGGCTTCGCGAGCACCTGGCCGCGCACGACGTCCTCGCGCTTGATGCCGCGAATCAGCGTGCCGACGTTGTCGCCGGCCTGGCACTCGTCCATGTCTTTGTGGAACATCTCGATGGCGGTCACGACCGTCTTGGTGCTGTTCGGGTGGATGCCGACGATCTCGACTTCCTCGTTCCTCTTCAGCTTGCCGCGCTCGACCCTTCCGGTCGTGACCGTGCCGCGACCCTCGATCGTGAACACGTCCTCGATCGGCATCAGGAAGGGCTTGTCCACCGGCCGCTCGGGCTCGGGGATGTAGGTGTCGACCGCGTCCATCAGCTCGAGGATCTTCGGGGTCCACTCGGGGTCGCCCTCGAGCGCCTTGAGCGCGGAGATACGGACGATGGGGATGTCGTCACCCGGGTAGTCGTACCGGCTGAGGAGCTCGCGGAGGTCGAGCTCGACGAGCTCGATGAACTCCTTGTCGTCGACCATGTCGCACTTGTTGAGCGCGACGACGAGGGAAGGCACGTTCACCTGGCGCGCGAGGATGATGTGCTCGCGGGTCTGCGGCATGGCGCCGTCGTTGGCGGCCACGACGAGGATCGCGCCGTCCATCTGGGCGGCGCCGGTGATCATATTTTTTATGTAATCCTGGTGCCCCGGGCAGTCCACGTGCGCGTAGTGACGCTTCTCCGTCTCGTACTCGACGTGGGTGATCGATATCGTGATGCCGCGGGCCTTCTCTTCAGGTGCCTTGTCGATCCGGTCGAAGGGCGTGTACTCCGCCAGCCCCTTCTCCGAAAGCACCTTCGTGATCGCAGCCGTCAACGTCGTCTTGCCGTGGTCGATGTGACCGATCGTCCCGACGTTGAGGTGCGGCTTGGTCCGCACGAACTTCTTCTTCGCCACTGTGTCCTCCTAACTAAGTCCTATCTAAGTCCGAGACGTTGCGCGGCGGCCGACGGCCTCCGCGAGATTCCCTGGCATTTCCGCGTAGTGACTGAACTCCATCGAGTAGGTCGCCCGGCCCGATGTCATCGACCGAAGCTCGGTAGCGTAACCGAACATCTCCGCCAGGGGCACGTTGGCCCGAACGTTCTGCGACGTTCCGCGACCCTCCATACCGAGGATGTGTCCGCGCCGCGAGGCGAGGTCGCCCATCACGTCGCCGAGGTGCTCCTCCGGCATGACGACGTCGACCTTCATGATCGGCTCGAGCAGGTACGGACCCGCCTTGTGCTCCGCGTCCTTGACCGCCATCGAGCCCGCGACCTGGAACGCCATCTCACTCGAGTCGACCGCGTGGTACGAGCCGTCGACAAGCGTGACGGTGATGTCGATCACCGGATAGCCGGCGACCACGCCCGTCTGCAGCGCCTCTCGCACGCCCTTCTCGACCGCGGGGATGTACTCGCGCGGGATACGACCCTGCGTGATCTTGTCCTCGAAAATGAAACCGCTGCCCCGCTCGCCTGGCCGCACGTCCACCTCGGCGTGGCCGAACTGGCCCTTGCCACCCGTCTGGCGGATGAAGCGGCCGACCCCGTGGGCAGGCTTCTTGATCGCCTCCTTGTAAGCGACCTGTGGCTTCCCCTGGTTGGCATCGACGTGGAACTCGCGCATCAGGCGGTCGATGATGATCTCGAGGTGCAGCTCGCCCATGCCGGCGATGATCGTCTGGCCCGTCTCGTCGTCGGTGTGAACCTTGAACGTCGGGTCTTCCTCGGTGAGCCGCTGCAGCCCAATGCCAAGCTTGTCCTGGTCGGCCTTGGTCTTGGGCTCGATGGCGACCGAGATCACCGGCTCTGGGAACGTGATCGACTCGAGCAATATGGGGTGGCGCTCGTCCGCGAGGGTGTCCCCCGTGGTCGTGTACTTCAGCCCGACCGCGGCTGCGATATCGCCCGTGAAGACCTCGTCCACGTCCTCGCGGCGGATCGCGTGCATCCGGAGGATGCGCCCGATGCGCTCCTTGCGCCCGTTGGACGCGTTGAGCACGCCGGAGCCCGCCTTCATGCGGCCTGAGTAGACGCGGAAGAAGGTCAGCTTGCCTACTCCCTGCGGGTCCATCTGGATCTTGAACGCCAGCGCGGCGAACGGCTCGGCGTCGTCGTGCTCGCGGAGCAGGAGCGCGCCGGTCTTCGGGTCCGTGCCCTCGACCGCGGGTACGTCGGCGGGCGAAGGCAGGTAGTCGACCACCGCGTCGAGGATCGGCTGCACGCCGCGGTTGCGCAGCGCAGCGCCACAGAGCACCGGCACGAGGTGGCCCGCCACCGTGCCCTTGCGCAGCGCGGCGTTGATCTGAGCCTCGGTCGGCTCCTTCTCGTCGAGGTACAGGTGCATGATCGCGTCGTCGAAATCGGCGACCGCTTCGATCAGGTCATGCCGGTGCTGGCGGACCAGCTCCTCCATCCCGGCCGGGATGTCCAGCGACTCGGTGTTGGTGGTTCCGAGATCGTCGGTGTACACGATGGCCTGCTTGGTCACCAGGTCGACGTAGCCGGTGAAGGAGTCTTCGGCGCCGATCGGGAGCTGGATCGGGATGGCGCGCGCGCCCAGGCGGGTGCGGATCGAGTTCAGCGACCCGTAGAAGTCGGCGCCGATGCGGTCCATCTTGTTGATGAAGGCGATGCGGGGCACGCCGTAGCGATCGGCCTGGCGCCACACGGTCTCCGACTGCGGCTCCACGCCGGCCACGGCGTCGAAAACGGCGACCGCGCCGTCGAGCACGCGAAGGCTCCGCTCGACCTCGACCGTGAAGTCCACGTGCCCGGGTGTGTCTATGATGTTGATCGCGTGGTCGCGCCACATCGCGGTCGTGGCCGCCGATGTGATCGTGATCCCGCGCTCCTTCTCCTGGACCATCCAGTCCATGGTCGCCGCCCCTTCGTGGACCTCGCCCATCTTGTGGATGCGGCCCGCGTAGAAGAGGATCCGCTCGGTGGTCGTGGTTTTGCCCGCGTCGATATGCGCCATGATCCCGATGTTTCGGGTCTTGTCGATCGCAACCGGACGCTCCTGGATCTTGATTGCCACGCTCATCTCTCTAATCAGTACCGGAAGTGGGAGAAAGCCTTGTTGCTTTCCGCCATCCGGTGGGTTTCTTCCTTGCGCTTGACCGCACCGCCCGTGTTCTGGGCGGCGTCGAGGATCTCGAACGCCAGCTTCTCGGACATGCTCTTCCCGCCGCGCTGGCGGGCGAAACGCACGATCCAGCGGCGCGCGAGAGCCAGCCGGCGCTCCGGCCTGATCTCGACGGGGACCTGGTAGGTGGCGCCGCCGACGCGGCGCGGCTTGACCTCCAGCAGCGGGGTGGCGTTGCGGAGCGCCGACTCGAACACCTCGAGAGGCTCCTTCTTGGCCTGTTTGCTGGCGCGAGAAAGCGCGTCGTAGACGACCTTCTCGGCAGTCGAACGCTTGCCCCGGCTCATGACCACGTTCACGAACTTGGCAATCGACTCCGACTGGTAAACCGGGTCGGGCGCGATGACACGCTTGACTGGGCGGCTGCGGCGAGGCATCAGGCCGCCGCCTTGCTCTTTTCCCGCTTGGCGCCGTACTTGGAGCGTGCCTTCTTGCGGTTCTTGGTGCCGGCGGTGTCGAGGGTGCCGCGGATGATGTGGTAGCGGACGCCCGGCAGGTCCTTGACGCGACCGCCGCGGATGAGCACCACGGAGTGCTCCTGGAGGTTGTGGCCGATGCCCGGGATGTAGGCGGTGACCTCGATCCCGGTGGTCAGCCGGACGCGGGCGACCTTCCGCAGCGCCGAGTTCGGCTTCTTGGGCGTCTGGGTGTAGACGCGCACGCAGACTCCCCGCCGCTGCGGTGAGCCCTTGAGCGCGGGCGCCTTAGACTTCGGCCTTGCGGCGCGACGCCCCAGACGAACAAGCTGCTGGATGGTTGGCAAACGTATCTCCTGCTGACGGGATGACGGCTCGAAATCCCACGCGGCAATAGCCGATTGGGCGACAAACGATGAGTATACCCAAAAACCGACCCCCCTCTACCAAGCGGGGATCGGGCCACTACTTCGACCCGTCGCCGGCCGTCCAGTCCAGGCCGCGGTCGGTCTTCCTGCACTTCGGCGAGATCGCCCTCGAGCTGCAGGCCGACAGGGGGGTTTTCGGCTCCCGGGGGGTGGATCTCGGCACCCAGACGCTGCTGCGGGAGGCGCCGGCGCCACCGGCTGCGGGCGAGGTCCTCGACCTCGGGAGCGGCTACGGCCCGATCGCGATCGCCCTGGCGCGGCAGGCGCCTGGGGCCCGGGTCTGGGCGGTTGACGTCAACGAGCGGGCGCTGGAGCTCACGCGGGCCAATGCTCGCGCGGCGGGGACGGAGAACGTGACCGCCAGCCTGCCCGACGAGGTGCCCGCCGGCGTACGGTTCGCGGCAATCTATTCCAACCCCCCGGTGCGGGTTGGCAAGGGTCCGCTCCACGACCTTCTCCTGCGGTGGCTGCCCCGACTCGAATCGGGCGCGGGCGCGTACCTGGTGATCCAGCGCAACCTGGGGTCGGACTCGCTTGCCGCGTGGCTGGCGGCCCAGGGCTACGCGGTGCGGAGGCTGAAGTCGAAGAAGGGCTATCGCATCCTCGAGGTCCGCGGCCCTGACGCCAGCACCGGGGGAGGGCCCCAGTAGGGTATGCCCGCTACGCCTCCCCCGCAAAATGGCACGCCGCCAGCTGGTCCGGCCGCCCGTGCGGGTCCAGCCTCGGCTCGACCTCGGAGCAAATCCCCGGCGCCCGAGCGATCGGGCACCGCGGATGGAACCGGCACCCCGACGGCGGGTTGACCGGCGAGGGGATCTCACCCTTCAAGGTGATCGGCGCCCGGTTCCGCTCGATCGCGGGATCCGGCACCGGGATCGAGGACAGCAGCGCGCGGGTGTACGGGTGCTGCGGATACTCGTAGATGCTGCGCCGGTCGGCGGTCTCAACGATCTTCCCGAGATACATCACCGCGATCCGATCCGAAAGGTGCCGCACCACCGCCAGGTCGTGTGCGATGAACAGGTACGTGAGCTTGAACTCACGCTGCAGGTCCTGCAACAGGTTGATGATCTGCGCCTGGATGGACACGTCCAGGGCCGACACCGCCTCGTCGCAAACGATGAAGGAGGGGTTCACCGCCAGGGCCCGCGCGATCCCGATGCGCTGGCGCTGGCCACCCGAGAACTCGTGCGGGTAGCGGTTGGTGAAGTTCGGGTTCAAGCCCACCAGCCGCAGCAGCTGCTGCACCCGCGCCGCCCGCTGCTTGGCGTTTCCGATGTTGTAGTTGTCGAGCGGCTCGGAGATGATGGCGCCCACCGGCATTCGCGGGTCGAGTGAGGCAAACGGGTCCTGGAAGATCATCTGGATCTTTCGCCGCATTCGGCGCAACGAGCGCCCGTGCAGAGACGAGATGGTCTGGCCTTCGAAGGTGATCTTGCCCCGGGTCACGGGCAGCAGCGCGGTGATCAAACGGGCCAGCGTCGACTTGCCACACCCTGACTCGCCTACCAGGCCCAGCGTCTCGCCGCGCCGGACCTCGAGGTCGACCCCGTCGACCGCCCGCACGGACAGGCCCCCGAGCCCCCCGACCGGGAAATACTTGTAGGCGCCTTCGACGCGGAGGATCACCGGGTCGGTTTTGGCGACGGTGGCGATCTGGCTCTCAGCCGCCTGCACCGGGGACCTCCTGGAGCTGCTTCGCCACCTCCTGGGAGATGGTCACCTGCCGGGCTGATTCCAGGGCCTCGTCGGTCACGCTGCGCATCAGCACCCAACACCGCGCTTGCTGGTCGGCAGACACCTCCGCCAGCTCGGGCTCCTCCCGCTTGCAGCGGTCGATGACGAACGGGCAGCGAGGGTGGAACTTGCATCCGGGAGGTGCGTTCGCGAGGTCTGGCGGTAGGCCCTTGATGCTGACCAGCCGGCCCTTGCGAGCCTCGTCGACCCTGGGCACGGACCGCAGCAGGGACCAGGTGTAGGGGTGCTGCGGGCTCTTGAAGATCTGCTCGACCGGTCCCTCCTCCACCACCCGGCCCGCGTACATGACGACGACCCTCTGGCACAGGCTCGCAACCAGCGCCATGTTGTGCGTGATGAGCATCATGGCGGTGCCGAGCTCGCGATTGAGCTGCTTCATGAGATCGATGATCTGGGCCTGGACGGTCACGTCGAGAGCGGTGGTGGGCTCATCGGCGATCAACAGAGAGGGCTCGTTGGCCAGGCCCATCGCGATCATCGCGCGCTGGCGCATTCCGCCTGAGAACTGGTGCGGGTAATCGTTGACGCGGCTCTCGGCGGCCGGCACGCGAACGCGCTTGAGGAGCTGGATCACGCGCACCTTGGCTTCCGCCGGAGAGAACCGCTGGTGGGCGGTCATCGCCTCCTCGATCTGGGGACCGATCTTCGTCACCGGGTTGAGCGAGGTCATCGGATCCTGGAAGATCATCGCGACGTCATTGCCGCGAAAGTCGCGAATCTCCTCGTCGTTCATCTTGGTGACGTCTTTGCCGCGGAACAGGATGCGGCCGGAGACGATCCGCCCTGGGTCGGGCACAAGGCGCAGGATCGAGAGGGCGGTGATTGTCTTGCCGCAGCCGGACTCGCCCACGATGCCCAGCGTCTCGCCCGCGTCGATGTGCAGGCTCACACCATCCACTGCGCGGACCACGCCCCGGCGCGTGAAGAACTGCGTGTGCAGATCTTCGACCTGCAGGAGCGTCTGCGTCACTGACGGTTTACTTTAGCGCCGCATACGAGGATCGAGGGCGTCACGCAGCCCGTCGCCGACGAAGGTGAATGCCAGGAGCGTGAACCCGATCGCCAGGGCGGGGAACACCACAGAGGTGGGATTGGCGTAGATGGCCTCATAGCCGTCAAAAACCATCTGGCCCCACGTCGGCGTGGGTGGCTGGATGCCGACGCCGAGGAAGCTCAGCACAGCCTCGAGGAAGATCGCGTTCGGGATTCCGAACGTCAGGGTCACGATGATCGGGCCGAGCGAGTTGGGGAGCAGGTGCTTGAGGATCAGCTTCGCGGGCGACGAGCCCGACGAGCGGGCCGCCTCGACGAACTCCTTCTCCTTGATGGACAGCACCTGGCCGCGGACCAGCCGCGCGAGGCCTACCCAGTTGACCAGCGCGATCGCGCCGAAGATCGTGAGCAGGCTCGGTCCAAACACCGAGACGACGACGAGGACGAACAGCAGGTCCGGGAATGCGTACCAGATGTCCGTGAAACGCATCAGCAGGTTGTCGATCCGGCCGCCGAAGTAGCCGGCGAGCAACCCGATGAAGAGGCCTATGGGCAGGATGATGCCCTGGACCATGATGCCGACCGCCAGCGAGATCTGGCTGCCGAACAGCAAGCGGCTCAAGGTGTCGCGGCCGAGCTGGTCGGCGCCGAGCGAGTATCCGTTCTGGCCGGGACCCGCCTCGATATAGTCGACGTTTTGCTTCAACGGGTCGTGAATGATGCCCAGGTGGACGAGTAAGGGCGAACCAAAGGCGATGAGGACGAGAAACCCGATCAGGACCGCTCCGACGATCGCCAGGCGATTGCGCCGGAACCGCTGCCACGCGTCCTCCCAGAGGCCGATCTGCTTCTCCGGGACTTCCCACGCGCTGAACTCCTCGACGGTCGGCGCTGGGAGCGCCACTTAAGTCAGCCTGACCCGAGGGTCGATGAAGACGTACGCAACGTCGACGACGAGATTCGCGACAGCGATGACAAGCGAGAAGAGCACCGTGGTCCCGAGGATCATCGGGTAATCACGCGATTCGATCGCCACTACAAACGCACGACCGATGCCCGGGATGCTGAATACGGTTTCAACGATCACGGATCCGGTGACGAGGAATGCGAACGTCGGGCCGAGGGTGGTGACTACCGGAATCAACGCGTTTTTCAAGATGTGCTTGATGACCACGATGCGTTCGGTCAGCCCTTTGGCCCACGCCGTCCGCACGTAATCCTGGCGAATGGTCTCCAGCGTGCTGGCGCGGGTGAGGCGCGCCGTGTAGGCGATCGGAAGCAGCGCGAGCGTTATCACCGGCATGATGAGGTGATCGTCTAGGCCCCATCCCGCCGCCGGCAGGAAGAAGTTTCCCCCGGTTGCCTTGTACGACAGGACGGCGAACACCACCACCATCAAGGCGCCGATCACAAAGTTCGGGAATGAGGCCGCGACGGTGGCGAAACCCATCGTGATGTAGTCGATCCGCGTGTTCTGGCGAAGCGCCGCCAGGACGCCGAGGCCCACGCCGACAGGGATGATCAGCAAGAACGCAAGCACTCCGATCGTCGCGGTGTAAGGCCAGCTTTCGAGCAGCAGGCCCGACACTGTCTTGTTCTGGTACTGGTACGAGAGACCGAAGTCGAAGTGGACGACGCTCCAGATGTAAAGGAAGAACTGTTGAGTCACAGGCTTGTTCAGGCCGTACCTGATGTTCAGGTTGTTGACCACGGTGTCAGAGAGCTGGCGTCCTCCATTTTTGTCCCATGGACTTCCGGGCGCCAGGTGCATGAGCGAGAACGTGATGAGGATCACGAAGAAAAGGATCGGCACCATCCAGAGGATCCGCCTGGCGATGAAGATCGCCAGGCTGCCTGTCCTGGTGCTCGTGATCGCCGCCAGCTGAGAAGGCAGCAGGGCGCCCCGCGTGGGACGCCCTGCCGTTACTGCCAATTACGTTGTTCCTTAAGTGTGCTGTGTGATGTACGCCGTGTTGTACCTGCCGTCGCCAGGTAGGTTCTGGTCGTCGGTCGTAGTCACGGTCAGGCCCTGCACGTACGGCTTGACGAGGTCGTACTCGTACGGCTGGTAAATGAACGCAACCACTGCTTGGTCGACGAGCATCTTCTGGGCCTGGGAGTACTCCTGCGCACGCTTCGTCTTGTCGGACTCGGCGTCTGCTTTGCTCACCAGGTCATCGTAGGCCGGGATGCTGAGACAGCCCCAGTTGAGGTTGTGGCACGAGCCGGTCACGAAGATGTCAAACCAGTCCTGCGGATCGGGGTAGTCGCTGATCCATCCGTCGAGGCCGTAGATGTCGAACTGGCCCTTGCGGATGTTCCTGGTCACGGTCTTGCTGTCGATGACGTCCAGCTGGATGGTGACGCCGAGGTTGGTGCTCCACTGGTCAGAGAGGAACTGGTTCAGCGTCTTGCTGGCCGTCGAGTTGCGAGTGATGAGCTTCATCTTCGACAGCTGAGCCGCCTTGCCCGAGTCGGCAAGCAGCTTCTTGGCCGCCGCCGGGTCGAAGCTCTGCGCGTTGTCTGACGTGTCGTAACTGTTCATGCCCTTGGGGATGAACGTCGCGAGGGACTTGCCGTTGCCATGCTCGATGTCGTTGACGAGCTTGTCACGGTCGATTGACTTGGACAGCGCCAGCCGAACGTTCTTGTCATCGAGCGGCGCTCTCGTCGAGTTGAACGAGATCCAGTATTGGCTGAGGGTCGGGATCAGCTTGGCTTCCTTGCTCAGCTTGGGGTCGCTGCGCACGACGGTGACGTCGGCGAGTGGGACGCCGATCATGTCGAGCGCGCCGGTCTGGTACTGCGAGAACGCAGTGTTGCCGTCCGCGATTTCGTAGTAGGTGATCTCCTGGAGGTGCGGCGCCGCGGCCCAATAGTTCGGGTTCGGCACCAGGGTCACGTGATCCTTGGAAGCGATCTCTTTGATCTTGTACGGCCCCTGGCCGACGATGGTCGCCGCGTTGTTGGCCCAAGCCTCTGCCTTTGTCGCGTCGGTCGAGGCGAACGATCCGCCGGCGGCCGACTCGATGATGTCTTTTCGCAGCGGGACCGCCATCCAGAGCGTCGCGACCCACTTGAAGTAAGCGGCCTGGTGGTCGAGCTTGACGACGAATGTCTTGTCGTCGGGCGCGGACAGTCCTAGCCCGTTGAGGTAGGCGTCGACGGCGCTGGCGCTGCTCACGTCGACGTTGCCGTAGTCGGCTGCGCCCTTGATCGTCTGGTCGAAGAACGGATCGACGTAGCCGGCGGCCAGCGCGGGGTTGAGGAAGTGCTTCCATCCATAGACCCAGTCACTGGCGGTTACCGCCTTGCCGTCGCTCCACTTGGCGCCCTGGCGCAGGTGGAACGTGTACGTCAGGCCATCCGAGGAAACGTCGTAGCTCGTCGCGCCCAGCGGCTCGACATCGCTCGCGTCTGCCTTCGCCCGGAACAGGCTGTCGTACGTCTGGATGCCAACGGCCCGCTCGTACGTATACGTCTGCTGCGTCGGGTCGAAGCTGTTCGGCTCCGTGCCGTTGTTCGCACGGAGTATCTGCTTGTCGGCTGAGGCGAAGTTGGTGCTGGTCGTGCCGCCACCGCCACATGCGGCGAGGACGACAGCGGCCGTCGCGAGCGTGAACGCTCGTAGTCTGTTGCCTAAGTGCATACGCGTCTTACCTCTCATTTCTGATCCTGCAGCCTTCTTCCCGGCAGCGCCGGGGCGAGAGTGCGCCGACAGCAGGTCTTACTCACACAGCCCCTTCGGCTAATAGGGCATTCTGTTGTCCGCTGCTACCGAGTGTCAAGTCGGATAGCACGCTGGCACTGCGAACACTTGTTTGAGTCGTCAGTGGGCGGCGATGTAGATCTGCGCCGGGAAGAGGGCGCCGGGCCATTCGTCGACCGGGGTCGCGGTCACGCCACGCACGTACGGCCGTGCCAGGTGCCAGTTCACGGACTGGGCGAGAAACGCGACCGGAACGTCGTTGACCAGCATCTTCTGGGCCTGCAGGTACTCCTGGTCGCGCCGGTCGGGTTTGTCATCTGAGCCTGCGACCCTCACGAAGTTGTCGTACTGCTTGTTCTGATAAAAGGCGAAGTTGTTGGAGCTCGTGGTGAGGAAGATGCCAAACCAGTCGGACGGGTCCGGATAGTCCGCCATCCAGCCCAGCGGCCCCGCGATCTGAAAATCTCCGGTGCTCAGCCGCGAGCTCAGCGTGTTGGCATCGACGGCATCCAGGGTCACGTCGACGCCGAGGTTCGCCTTCAGCTGGCCCTGGACGAACTTCGCGGTCGCCTTGGCGAAGTCGGACGACTGGTCGTAGGTGAACTTCACGCCCGACAGCTGCTTGGCGGTGACGCCCGACGCGGCCAGCAGAGCGCGAGCCTGGGCGACGTCGAACTTCTGGGTCGAGCCCAGGCCCGGCGCGTAGCCGTGCATCCCTTTGGGGATGAAGGTCTCCGCCGGCATGCCCTGGCCCTGGAAAATCTGAGCGATGAAAGCGTCGCGGTCGATCGCGGCCGCGATCGCCTGTCTCACCTTGACGTTGTTCACGGGCGCCTGGTCGACACGGAACACGATCCAGAACACGGTCAGCGCCGGCGTCTTCAGCAGGTCCTGCTTGAGCTGCGCGTCGCCGGCGACACCCGCCGCCTGGGCCGGCTGGACGTCGATCACGTCCAGCTCGCCGTTCCTGTACTTGGCGACGCCCACGGCCCCGTCGTTGACGATGACGAAGGTGATCGTCGTCAGCTTCGGCTTGGCGCCCCAGTAGTGCGGGTTGGGCACCACGGTCAGATGATCGTTGGGAACCATCTCAGTGACGCGGAACGGGCCGTTCGTGACCAGCGAATCGGGGGATGCAGCCCATTTATCCGGGGACTTCTTCACCACGTCCTGCCGGATCGGAGCGCCCGCCGGCATGGTGGCGATCCAGACGAAGGCCGGGTTCGGATGCGAGAGGGTGACCTGAAACGTGAAGTCGTCCACCGCCTTCAACCCGAGCGTGCCCAGCGCGGCGTCGATTCGTGAAGCGTCACGCTGCGGGTCGAGTGATGAGACCTGGTCGCCATTGGCGATTGCGCCGGCGAAGAAAGTCTCGTTGGGAGCGGCAAGCCTGGGGTCAACCAGACGCTGCCACGCATAGACGAAGTCCTGCGCTCTAACCGGCGTGCCGTCCCAGTACTGCGCCGTCTTGCGCAGGTGAAAGACGTAGACGGATTCATTGTTCGTGACCTCGTAGCTCTGCGCGGCCGCGGCCGTCACGCCGTTGAGATCGGCGGTCGGTTTCAGCAACGGCTCGGCGATCGCGCGCAGCACGGCCGTCTCGTAGGGGTACTGTGTCTGGCCCGGATCGAGGGTGGGCGGCTGGTCGTCGAGCAGGACGCGCAATGTCTGGTCTTTCGCCAGGCGGGGACCCTGCGTGAGGGGCGTTGGTGTGTTGCACGCAGTGGCGATGCCTGCCGCGAGCACCGCCACGGCGACGGCGCGAACCAGCCTACGAGTTGAGGACACCGCAGACATGATATCCAGCGCCGCCAGTAGGCCGGCTAAAACATAAAGAGGGCAACCCATGGCGGGCGCCCCCTGTGCACGTAGCCTGACTCTAACCGAAAACAGCGCGATTGTGTGGCAGTAAAAGAGATAGGGAGGGGCCGCCCGTGCAGCCCCTCCCAAATCGCTCTAAACCGACAGGGTTTCCAGGTCGATCGGCTCCTCTTCTAGGATCCGGGCCGCCTGCTCGCGCTGCTTCTTGTAGTAGTCGAGCCCGGTCCCGGCCGGGATCAGCTTGCCGATGATCACGTTCTCCTTGAGCCCGCGCAGCCGGTCCACCTTGCCGCTGATCGCGGCCTCGGTGAGCACGCGGGTGGTCTCCTGGAACGACGCCGCCGAAAGCCACGATGTGGTGTTCAGCGCGGCCTTGATCAGGCCGAGCAGGACGGTCTGCGCGGTGGCGGGCTCGCCGCCCTCCGCCAGCGCCCGCGCGTTGGACTCTTCGTACTCCCACTGCGAGACGATCTCGCCCGGAAGCAGGCCGGTGTCGCCCGCGGAGTCGATGCGGACCTTCCGCATCATCTGGCGGACGATGACCTCGATGTGCTTGTCGTTGATGTCCACACCCTGGCTGCGGTAGACCTTCTGGACCTCGTCGACCAGGAAGGTCTGGACTGCCTCCTTGCCGAGGATGTGGAGCAGCTCCTGGGGTGAGATGGACCCCTCGGTGATCTGCTGGCCGGCCTTGATCAGCACCTTCTGGCCGTCCCGGCGGTCCAGCTCGGGCCGGATGCGGACCTGGTGCGGGATCGTGTACTCGCGAATCTCCTCGTCGAGCGTCCGCACGGTGATCTCCTTGGGCGATACCGTCACCTTCCCGGCGTGCCGGGTGCGCACGGCGTTGCCCTTGGTGTCGCGGGCCAGCTCCTGGCCCTCCATGACGTCGTCCTTACTCTTGACGATCGCGGTCATCTTGGCGTCGAGCGGGTAGGAGACCTCGAACTCCTCCCGAGAGATCACGCGCACCTTGCGAGTGCCCTCCGCGCGGATGATCTCGAGCTCCCCGTCGATCTCGGAGATGATCGCCTTGCCCTTCGGGATGCGAGCCTCGAAAAGCTCCTCCACGCGCGGCAGGCCCTGGGTGATGTCCACGCCGGCGACACCGCCGGTGTGGAACGTGCGCATGGTCAGCTGGGTGCCCGGCTCGCCGATCGACTGGGCGGCGATGACGCCCACCGCCTCGCCGATCTCGACGACCTTGCCGGTGGCCAGGTTGCGGCCGTAGCACGTGCGGCAGACGCCCTCGCGGGCCTCGCACACGAGCACGGAACGCATCTTGACCGGGACGCTTGCGGCGATGATCTGGCGCGCGGCCTCGTCGCTGATCGACGAGCCGGCCGCCACCAGCACCTTGCCGTCGACGGAGACGTCCTCCGCGGCGACACGACCGGCGATCTTCTCGTAGATCGGTTCGGTCTTGGCCCGTTCCGGCGTGATGTCGCGGACCCAGATGCCGTTGGTGGTGCCGCAGTCCTCAATCCGTACGATCACGTCCTGGGCGACGTCGACGAGACGGCGCGTCAGGTATCCCGAGTCGGCGGTTCGGAGCGCGGTATCGGCCAGGCCCTTGCGGGTGCCGTGCGTCGAGATGAAGTACTCGAGCACGGTCAGGCCCTCGGTGAAGTTGGCCATGATCGGCAGGTCGATGATCCGGCCCGTGGGGTCGGCCATCAGGCCACGCATGCCCGCGAGCTGGCGGATCTGCTGGATGTTGCCGCGGGCGCCCGAGCCCATCATCATCCAGATCGGGCTGAACTTGTCGAAAGCCTCCTCGGTCGCGTTGCCGACCCGCTCATAAGCGTTCTGCCAGAGCTCGATGACCTTGCGATAGCGCTCGTCCTCGGTCATGACGCCGCGGCGGTACATGCGCTCGACCTCGCCGACCTCGGCCTCGGTGCTGTGGATGATCTGCCACTTGGTGTCGGGGTGCGGGATGTCCATCGCGGAGACGGTGATCCCGGCCTGGGTGGCGTAGCGGAACCCGAGCCGCTTGATGTCGTTGACGACGTTGGCGGTGGTATCGCTGCCGTACAGGCGGTAGAGCTCGGCGACCAGTCCGCGCAGCAGCTTGCGGTCGAAATGCGCGTTCTGGAACGGTAGGGGCTTCATCTTCTTGTCCCCATCGACCTGCGGCTCCTTGCCGACGGGCAGCGGCTGGTTGAAGACCACCCGCCCGGGGGTGGTGACGAGAAGCTCGCCACCGCTCTTCACACGGACCCATTCCTGGAGCTTCACCACCTTGCTCTCGAGCGCGAGGAGGACCTCGTTCTCCGAGCTGTAGGTGCGGAGCTTGGTGACTGCATCGCCAGAAGGCATCTCGCCACGGATGGCCGTCAGCCAGTAGCAGCCCAGGACGATGTCCTGCGTAGGCGCGACCACCGGGTGGCCGTCGGCCGCCGACAGGATGTTCTGCGACGACATCATCAGGTTCTTGGCCTCTGCGATGGCGCCGCTGAACAGCGGCACGTGCACGGCCATCTGGTCGCCGTCGAAGTCAGCGTTGAATGCTGCGCAGACGAGCGGGTGGATCTGGATCGCCGAACCTTCGACCAGCACCGGCATGAAGGCCTGGATGCCCAGGCGGTGCAGGGTCGGGGCACGGTTGAGCAGCACCGGGTGGTCGCGGATGACCTCGTCGAGGACGTCCCAGACCTCGGTGCGGCTGCGCTCCACCATGCGCTTGGCGGACTTGATGTTCGTGGTGTAGCCCTTGTTGACGAGCTCGCGCATGACGAACGGCTTGAACAGCTCGAGCGCCATCTTCTTGGGCAGGCCGCACTCGTGGAGCTTCAGCTCCGGGCCGACAACGATGACGGAGCGGCCAGAGTAGTCCACGCGCTTGCCGAGAAGGTTCTGGCGGAACCGGCCCTGCTTGCCCTTCAGCATGTCCGACAGCGACTTCAGCTTGCGGTTGCCGGTGCCGGTGATCGCGCGGCCGCGGCGGCCGTTGTCGATCAGTGCGTCCACGGCCTCCTGGAGCATCCGCTTCTCGTTGCGCACGATGATCTCGGGCGCGCCGAGCTCGAGCAGCCTCTTCAGGCGGTTGTTGCGGTTGATCACCCGGCGGTAGAGGTCGTTCAGGTCGGAGGTCGCGAAGCGGCCGCCGTCCAGCTGCACCATGGGGCGCAGCTCGGGTGGGATGACCGGCAGGACCTCGAGCACCATCCACGTCGGGCTGGCGTTCGACTTTCGGAAGTCCTCGACCACCTTCAGGCGCTTGATCGCCTTCTGCTTGCGCTGGCCGCTCGAAGACTTCGACTCATCGCGCAGGCGGTACATCTCGGACTGGAGCTCGATGCGCGACAGGAGGTCGCGGACCGCCTCAGCGCCGATGCCGGCGCGGAATGCGCGCCCGAATCGCTCCGAGTAGTCCCGGTACTGGGTGTCGGTGAGGATCTGCTTGGCGTGCAGCGCCTCGAGGTCCGTGCGGGTTGCCTCGATCTCCTGCTGCAGCGCCTCAAGCTCTCCCTGGATGGCCTCGCGCTGGGTCTTGGTCGCGGCCTCGATCTGCGCCTCGAGCGCCTTCTTGTCGGCGTCGAGCCGCTCCTTGGCGCGCTTCTGCGCGGCCTTGGTGTTGGCCTCGAGCTTCTCGACCTTCTCCTGGACCTTGCCGAGGACCGCTCGCGACATCTCGCGCGCGAACACCTCGCCCTTCTCGACCACGACCTCTTCGTCGTCGTCGATGCCCACGGACAGGTCACGCCGTGCCTTGGTGCCGATCCCCGCCTTGATGGCCTCGGTCGCCTTCTTGCCCTGCGTGGTCAGCTGATCGACCGACTCCTGGAGCTCCTCCTCGAGCCTGGCGACCTCTGCGTCAACCTCACCCTTGAGCTTCTTGGTCCGGCCCTCGTGCTCGGCGCGAAGCTCCTTGGACTTGGCGTCGACGTCGGCGCGCAAACGGATGGCGCGCTCGTCCTTGTCCATGTTGAGGGCGGCGAGCATGTCCGCCCGCGCCTCTTCGTGGACGTCGGTGACGATGTAGTTGGCGAAGTAGAGGATCTTCTCGAGATTGCGCGGCGACATGTCGAGCAGCAAGCCCATGCGGCTCGGGATGCCCTTGAAGTACCAGACGTGACTCACCGGCGATGCGAGCTTGATGTGCCCCATGCGCTCGCGGCGCACCTTGGAGCGCGTCACCTCGACGCCGCACTTGTCGCAGATGATGCCCTTGTAGCGGTAGCGCTTGTACTTTCCACAGTGGCACTCCCAGTCGCGCGTCGGGCCGAAGATGCGCTCGCAGAAAAGACCGTCGCGCTCCGGACGCAGCGTCCGGTAGTTGATGGTCTCCGGCTTGGTGACCTCGCCGTGCGACCACGACATGATCGTCTCCGGCGAAGCCAGCGAGAGCTTTAGTGCATCGAAGTTTTCGAGCTTCAGCAAGTTGTCCCTCTTCTCCTAACTATTCCGCGCTGTCTTCCCCGAGCTCTTCGCGCTCGAGGCTGATGCCGAGGTCCAGCGGGATCTCGGGGATGTCTTCCTCTGACAACACGATCTGGCGCTCGTCCTCACTGAGGATCTCGACCCCGAGCGCGAGCCCTTCGAGCTCCTTGACCAGCACGCGGAACGATTCCGGGATGCCGGCCTCGAGCGTGTTGTCGCCCTTGACGATGGCCTCGTAGGCCTTCACCCGACCGACGATGTCGTCGGACTTGACGGTCAGGATCTCCTGCAGGACGTGCGCGGCGCCGTAAGCCTCGAGCGCCCACACCTCCATCTCGCCGAAGCGCTGGCCGCCGAACTGCGCCTTCCCGCCCAGCGGCTGCTGGGTGACGAGGCTGTACGGACCGGTCGACCGGGCGTGGATCTTGTCCTCGACCAGGTGGGCCAGCTTGAGCATGTAGATCATGCCCACGGTCACCGGCTCGTCGAACTCGTCCCCGGTGCGGCCGTCCCGCAGCCGGACCTTGCCGTCCTCCGGCAGTCCCGCCCGCTTGAGCTCGGCCACGATGGTCGCCATGGGAGCGCCGTCGAAAACCGGCGTCGCGATCTTGATGCCGAGCGTGGCGGCGACCCACCCAAGGTGGGTCTCCAGGACCTGGCCCAGGTTCATGCGGCTCGGCACGCCGAGCGGGTTGAGCACGATGTCGACCGGGGTGCCGTCGGGCAGGTAGGGCATGTCCTCGGCCGGCATGATCCGGGCGACCACGCCCTTGTTGCCGTGGCGGCCGGCCATCTTGTCACCGGCCGAGATCTTTCGCTTCTGGGCGAGATAGACACGGACCATCTCGTTGATGCCCGGGCCCAGCTCATCCTTGTTCTCGCGAGAGAACACCTTGACGTCGACCACGATGCCGCGCTCGCCGTGTGGGACGCGCAGGCTCGAGTCACGGACCTCGCGCGCCTTCTCACCGAAGATCGCGCGCAGGAGGCGCTCCTCGGCCGAGAGCTCGGTCTCGCCCTTGGGCGTGATCTTGCCGACCAGGATGTCGCCCTGCTGAACCTCGGCGCCGATGTAGACGATGCCGCGCTCGTCGAGGTTGCGCAGCGCGTCGTCGGCGACGTTGGGGATGTCGCGGGTGATCTCCTCCGGGCCAAGCTTGGTCTCGCGGGCTTCGGACTCGTGCTCCTCGATGTGGATCGAGGTGTACATGTCCTCCTTGACCACGCGCTCGGAGAGAAGGATCGCGTCCTCGAAGTTGTAGCCCTCCCAGGGCATGAACGCGACGAGCACGTTGCGGCCCAAAGCCATCTCGCCGTCCTCGATCGCGGGCCCGTCGGCAAGGATGTCGCCCTTGTCGACGTGCTGGCCCGGCTTGACCTTGGCGCGATGGTTGAGGCAGGTGCCCTGGTTGGAGCGCGCGAACTTCTGCAGCGGATAGTGCCGCTCGGGCCCGCCGCCGTCCGGCTTGACCACGATCTCGAAGACCGGCGTCGCGTGCACGGCCTTGAGGTCCTTGGGGTGGGCGACGTCGACGACCGTCCCGGCGACGTCCGCGACGATCATCTCGCCTGAGTCCTTGGCGGCGTAGTACTCGACCCCGGTGCCGACCAGCGGCGCGTCCGTGACCAGGAGCGGCACGGCCTGGCGCTGCATGTTGGCGCCCATCAGGGCGCGGCCGGCGTCGTCGTGCTCGAGGAAGGGGATCATGGCCGTCGCGACCGAGACGATCTGCTTCGGCGAGATGTCCATGTACTGGATGTTGCCGACGTCTTCGATCTTGAAGTCGCCGCGCGCCCGTGACGGGACGCGAGCGTCGACGAAGTTGTTCTCAGGCGTCAGCGCGGCGTTGGCCTGGGCGATGCCGAACATGTCCTCCTCGTCGGCGGACAGGTACTCGACCTCGGTCGAGATCCAGGGCACGATGTCGATCCCGGGCACGTGGCCCTTGAGCAAGGTCTGCACGGCCTTCTCATCCAGCTTCTGCTGCGCGGGAAGGACCTCTTTGCCCTTGGTGTCGAGGGCCGGGCGGCGCAGCGTGCGGCCGAGCACCTTGCCGGCGCTCTCCTCGCTGACCGACATGCGGTTGTAGACGCGCCGGAACGGCGTCTCCACGAACCCGAACTCGTTGACCTTCGCGTAGGTCGCGAGGTTGCCGATGAGTCCGATGTTCGGGCCTTCCGGAGTCTCGATCGGGCAGATGCGGCCGTAGTGGCTGTGGTGGACGTCGCGCACGTCGAAGCCGGCCCGCTCGCGGGAAAGGCCGCCTGGGCCCAGCGCCGACAGGCGGCGCTTGTGAGTGAGCTCGGACAGAGGGTTGTGCTGGTCCATGAACTGGGAAAGCTGGCTGGACCCGAAGAACTCCTTGATTGCGGCCACCACCGGGCGGGCGTTGATCAGCGATGCCGAGGTGACCGTGTGCGGGTCACTGATCGTCATGCGCTCCTTGATGATCCGCTCCATGCGGATGAGGCCCATGCGGAACTGGTTCTGCAGCAGCTCACCGACCGCGCGTACGCGGCGGTTGCCGAGGTGGTCGATGTCGTCCGGGATCTGCTTCTCGCGCGGTGCGTTGTTCAGCTCGATGAGCTTGCGCAGGAACGCGATGAAGTCGCCCTTCTCCAGGATCCGCAGCTCGCGCTGGCGGACGCGCGCGAGGATGTCCTCCTCATCGCGGCCCAAACGCTTGTCGACCTTGTAGCGGCCGACGCGGCCGAGGTCGAAACGGCGCGGGTTGAAGAACAGGCTCTGCAGCAGGTTGCGGGCGTTGTCGACCGACGGAGGATCGCCCGGGCGGACGCGGCGGTAAAGCTCGAGGAGCGCGTCCTCGGTCTTCATCGTCGTGTCCTTGTCGAGCGTCGATTCCATGTAGCGGTGCTCAGGGTTGTTGTCGACGTCCCCGAACATCTCCAGGAGCGCGCGCTTCTGCGCCTCCTTGTCGTTCTCGGTTCCCTTCAGCTGCGGGAGCTCGAGCGCCTTCAGCAGCACGGTCACCGGGACCTTGCGCTTGCGGTCGATCTTGACCGTCAGCAGGTCCTTGGCCGAGGTCTCGATCTCGAGCCAGGCCCCGCGGTTCGGGATGAGCTTGGCGCCGAAAAGCTTGCGGCCCGTGTTGGGGTCCTCGGCGGCCGTGAAGTACACGCCGGGAGAGCGCACGAGCTGCGACACCACCACACGCTCGGTGCCGTTGACGATGAAGGTGCCCTCGGGGGTCATCATGGCGAAGTCGCCCATGTAGACCTCGGACTCCTTGATCTCGCCCGTCTCCTTGATCGTCAGGCGCGTCTTGATCCGCAGCGGCGCGGCATACGTCATGTCGCGGTTGCGGCACTCCTCGACCGAGAACTTCGGCTGGCCGAACTCGTAGTCGAGAAACTTCAGCTCGAAGTTCTTGCCCGTGTAGTCGGTGATGGGGTTGATCTCGTCGAACAGCTCGCGGAGGCCTTCGGTCTTGAACCAGTTGAACGACTCGAGCTGTGTCGCGATAAGGTCCTTCAGCTCGACGAGGTTGGGGATGCGGCCATAGGAAAGACGCGAGGGCGCTCTCATCTCTGAGATCATTCGGGACTCCTTAAAAAGGGAAAAAGGGCGCGCTCAGGAAATAGGCAAGATGAGCGGCCGGGCGTGCACGAAACGCCAGTATACGACGTCACGGCCCCTTTGTGGGGACGCGCCATCGAGGCCAGGAGAAGCCCTCTCCTGACCGAAGTGCGGGCACTATACCATCCAGCCGCCACCCGGGGTAGCCGGTTGGGGAGGTAGATTTAGCCCCAAATGCCCGACTGGAAGGCCCTCCGCCACCAGTTCCCCCTCCTCGACCGGTACATCTACCTCAACGCGTGCTCCCTGGGCCCCCTCCCCCGCCGCGGCCGGGCGGCCCTCGAGCGATACGCCAACGACTGGGACACCGAGGGGACGCCGGTCTGGTTCTCCCACTGGCTCCCGCTTCTCGAGCGCCTGCGGAGCCGGGTGGGCGACCTGCTCAACGCCCCCCAGGGATCGACGGCGATCGCGCCCTCGGTCTCGGTCGCCCTCACGACCCTGGCCTCGGGCCTGCCGCTCCCGGAAGGCCGGAACAAGGTCCTGATCGGGGCGCTGGACTTCCCGACCATCGGCCACCAGTGGCTCTCGCGCCCGAGGTTCGAGGTCGAGTTCGTGCCCAGCGAGGATGGGATGACCATCCCCCCAGAGGCATTCGCCGAACGCATCGACGACCGGACCGCCCTGGTGGTGACGACCCAACTCTTCTACACGACCGGCTACCTACAGGACGTCCGGGCGATCGCGGACGCCGCCCACGCCAAGGGGGCCCTCTGCCTGATCGACGGCTACCAGACCTGTGGCTGCGTGCCGATCGACGTCGATGCGATGGGCTGCGACGCCTTCGTCGGCGGGTGCCTGAAGTGGCTGTCAGGCGGCCCGGGCACCGCCTTCCTATATGTCCGCCCGGAGCTCGTCCCAAGCGTGCGGCCCCACGGAACGGGCTGGTTCGCCACGCGCGACCCGTTCTCGTTCACGCTGGAGGAGCTCGACTTCGCCGACGATGCCCGCCGCCTGGAGACAGGCACCTGGGCGATGGCCTGCCACTACGCCGGGCTGGCCGGCCTGGAGCTCATCCTCGAGGTCGGCGTCGAGCACATCCAGGAGCGGCTGCGCGACCTCACCGATCGCATCCTGGCACGCTGCGATGAGGCGGGGGTCAAGGCCTTCACCCCACGCGACCGCACGCAGCGCTGCGGGATCGTGACCCTCGAGTGCGCGAACCCGGAAGACGTCGAAGCTCGGCTGCACGCGGACGGGGTGATCGTCGACTCGCGCCCCGGCCGTGTGCGCCTGTCACCTCACTGGTGCGTGACCGAATCCGAGCTCGAACGGGGAATGGACCTGGTCCTCGACCACCTCAGAGCCGCGAGCCGCACCCGCTAGCCCCGCTTTACTTGATCTCGGCGGTCGCCCCAGCTTCCTTCAACCTCGCCACCGCCTTCTCCGCGTCCGCCTTGCTCACGTTCTCGAGCACCGGCTTCGGGGCGGCGTCGACCAGGTCCTTGGCCTCCTTCAGGCCGAGCTGGGTGAGCTCGCGGACGGCCTTGATCACGTTGATCTTGCTCTCGCCCACCGCGGCGAGGTTGACCGTGAACTCCGTCTTCTCCTCTTCCGCGCCGGCGCCGTCAGCCGCGCCGCCGGGTGCCGCAGCCACCGCCACCGCGACCGGAGCCGCGGCCTTGATGCCGAACTCGTCCTCGATCGCCTTGACGGCCTCGACGACGTCCAGGATGGTCCAGTCCTTGAGCGCCTCTACGAAATCCTTCGGGGTGAGCTTGGTTGCCATAACTGCTTACGCTGCCTCCAGTTTTGATCTGTATGCGTCCAGCACTCCGACGAGCTGCTGAACAGGGGTTTGCATGATTCCGACGAGCTGGCCGACGGGGGATTGAAGCGTGCCCAACAGCTGGGCCAGCAGGACCTCGCGTGAGGGCAGATCCGCCAGCTGCTTGATCTGCTCCCGGTTGAAGACGCGCCCCTCGACGAGTCCGCCGACCACCTCGAGCTTCAGTCGAGTGCTGCGCACGAACTCGTTGATGAGTCGGGCTGGGATGCTGAGGTCGTCGTATCCAAACGCGATCGCGACCGGTCCCTTCAGCTGGGACTCGAGCGCGGTGTAGCCGGCGGCGTCAGCGGCGCGTCGCGCCAGCGTGTTCTTCACCACGCGGTACTCGACGCCCCCGGTGCGAAGCTTTCCGCGCAGCTCCTGGATCTGGCTGACCTTCAGCCCGCGGTAGTCGGTGAGCACCGCCACCTTGGCCCTCTTCAGCTTCTCGGTCAGCAGCTCGACCTGCTCGGCCTTCTGCTCTTTCCTGGCTCTCGGCAAAGAAAAATCCTCCCTGCCTACAAATGACGAGGCAGGAAGGATCCGCCGTCCTTCACTTCTGATCGCCTCGGTAGGAAATTAAGCCCGCCTTGACGGCCGGCACCTACTTTCTAGGGCAGAACGCGAATTATACGGAGTTCGCTTTCTCCCAGTCCTCCCGCAGGACCTCAGTGATGATCATATCGACGTAGGTGCCGCCGGCGAATTGCTCTTTTCGATATCGCCCAACCTCGCGGTATCCGGCCGCCGCCTGCGCCTTGCCGCTCGCCTCGTTGCCGTCGAGGTAGCCGGACTTCAGCTTGCGCAGAGGCAGCTCGGTGAAGGCATAGCGCGCACGAAGCTGCATGAGCTCCCGGCCCAGCCCTTTGCCCCACACCTTCTTATCTCCGATCACGGTCCCCGTTGTGCCCCACCCTTGCTTCCAGTTGATCCCATGGATTCCGGTCCCGCCCACCGCTCGACCTTCGTGTTCGATGACCCAGTACAGCTCGTTGGGGTCCCGCGCCATCTTGTCGAGCCACTCTTTCTCGTACTCGAGATTGGGCGGGTTGCGGAACACGAGGAAATGCGTTACCTCCAAGTCCTCGAACCAGGTGATCATCACCGGGGCGTCCTCGGGTCGAGGGGGTCGGAGACGAAGCAGCTTGCCCTGGATGACCGGGCCGTACATGGCCCGAAAGGTTAAGCGCCTAGCTCGAGGTGTGGAGCTTCGCGGCTTCCTTGACGTCGACCGGGACCGAGGGCCCCTGGGTGGCGGCGAGATAGAACGTGCGCAGGTACTGACCCTTCGAGGACGTCGGCTTGTTTCGGATCAGCGCGTCCACCAGCGCCGTGAGGTTCTGGTGCAGCTGACTCGAGTCGAACGACACCTTGCCGATGGGAGCGTGGACGATGCCGAACTTGTCGGTCCGGAACTCGACCTTGCCGCCCTTCACCTCGCGCACGGCGCGTGCCACGTCGTTGGTGACCGTGCCCGATTTCGGGTTGGGCATCAGGCCCCGCGGTCCGAGGATCTTTCCAAGCGGGCCTACGCGAGACATCAGGTCGGGCGTCGCGACCGCGGCGTCGAAGTCGGTCCAGCCCTCAGACACCTTCTTGACGAGGTCCTCGCCGCCGACAAAGTCAGCCCCTGCCTCCTGCGCCTCGCGAGCCCTGTCGCCGACCGCGAAGACGGCCACCCGAACCTTCTTGCCAGTGCCGTTGGGCAGGACGACCGACCCGCGGACCATCTGCTCGGCGTGCCGCGGATCGACGCCCAGCCGGATGTGGGCTTCAACAGTCGCATCGAACTTGGAGATCGACGTGTCCTTGGCGAGCGCTACGGCCTGTTCCGTGGTGAGCCCGCCGTTGCCGTTGGCGGCGATCGCGGCCTCGACCTTCTTGGCCGCCTCGATGTATTTCTTCCCGTGTCTCTTCGGCATTTGACGCTACTCGATGACCTCGAGGCCCATCGACCGCGCCGTACCTTCGATCATCTTCATCGCCGCCTCGGTCTCGTAGGCGTTGAGGTCCTTCCGCTTGGTCTCGACGATGGTCCGGATCTGCTGCTTGGTCACGCGGCCGATCTTCTCGCGGTTAGGTTTCGGCGATCCCTTCTCCACGCCGGCGGCGCGCTTGAGCAGGTTCACAGTCGGCGGGGTCTTGAGCACGAATGTGAAGCTGCGGTCCTCGAAGATCGTGATCTCGGCGGGGACGACGTCACCCGCCTGCGCGGCGGTGCGCTCGTTGTAGGCCTTGGTGAACTCCATGATGTTGATGCCGTGCGGCCCGAGCGCGGTGCCCACCGGAGGCGCCGGCGTCGCGCGCCCGGCCTGAAGCTCGAGCTTCAGGATCGTGCGTATTTTCTTCTTCGACATTTAGTGGACCTTCTCGACCTGCAGCAGGTCCAGCTCGACCGGCGTCTCACGGCCGAACATGTTGACCAGCACCTTGAGCTTGCCCTTCTCGGGGTTGATCTCGTCGACCTTGCCGTGGAAGTCGGTGAACGGACCGTCGACCACGCGCACGGACTCGCCGACCTGGAACTCGACCCGGATCTTCGGCGCCTCCTGCTTCATCTGCTTCTGGATCGCCCGAACCTCTTTTTCTTGAAGCGGCACCGGGCTGTTCGCGGAGCCGACGAAGCTGGTCACTCCCGGCGTGTTGCGAACCACGAACCACGAGTCGTTCGACATCACCATGCGGACCAGGATGTAGCCGGGGAAGATCCGCTTCTGGACGTGGCGGCGCTTGCCATCCTTGATCTCGATCTCGTCCTCCATGGGCACGAGCACTTGCAGGATCTTGTCCTGCATGTCCATGGACTCGATCCTCTTCTCGAGGTTCTTCTTGACCTTCTCCTCGTGGCCACGTACCACTGCGCCTCCGCCTCGGGCATCGGGACGGGTGAGGTTTTCTCGATTGCCACTAACGGGCGACTCCGTTGTAGATCAAGCGTCGGGCAGCCTCGCCGAGAAGGTAGTCGGTGCCGCCGATGAAGACGCCGAGAACGATCACCGTGAAGATGACCACCAGGGTGTAGCGATAGAGTTCGCCCCAGGTCGGCCAGACGACCTTGCGGAGCTCGTCGAAGACCTCGCGCAGGAAACGGCCGGCGCCACCTTCGGACGTCGGTTCCGTGCGCTT
>WNEZ01000256.1_pt1 | contig 42695 bp, 31 predicted proteins | sample 5400521 | NCBI WGS metagenome assembly WNEZ01 (sample SAMN13153339, study PRJNA577476) | soil metagenome | isolation source: 120 cm saprolite under Douglas fir tree site 2 hole 1 replicate 1 | place: USA:California | collected 2015-04-18
GAGGCGGTGGGGCGGGGGCGACTTCCTTTCCACCCGCCAAAGCCGGGCAGGGAGGGTATGCTTTGTTCAGTTGGTGAGCAGGCCGCGCACCGGCGAAGGTGCCTAGGCCCGGGAACCTCTCGTTTTCCATGGCACCAATGCTTAACCGCGTCTAAGCAGGGGCCCCGCGGCCCCTGCTGTCGACGCGAGGCGGAAGATTTGCCCGATGGGGCTGACGGACTGATCGTCGAAGTGCATCCCGCGCCGGAGAAAGCCATCAGCGACGGAGCGCAATCGCTGGACCTCGCAATTCCAAAAAATGATGAAGGACCTGGAGCCACACATTCAGCTGTGGAATTTATCCAGGAAGAAAGAAGTGGCAGCGGCGGCGAGTTGAAGGCGAGGTAGCGGCATGCCGCGAGCACAGTCCTTTTTTCTCTTGACTTCAAATCCGAGCCTCCATACTATTTTGCTCTAGGCCTAGACTAACACTAGCTGAGTTGAGGCTTGGAGAGAACTTCCCATCTATGAAAAACCGCGAGCAGCGAGATCTCTTTCCTGGCGCATTGGAGATGATGATTCTCCGAACGCTGAAGCGGCAGCCCCTTCACGGCTATGCACTGGCGCAGCACATCAAGCGAACGTCGAACGATTTGCTCCAGATTGAAGAAGGTTCGCTCTATCCGGCTCTCCAGCGGCTCTTGAAGGAAGAGTTGGTGAGAGCCGAATGGGGCACCTCGTCCACGAACCGTCGGGTGCGGATTTATAAGCTGACAGCAAAGGGAGCGAAACATCTGGAGCATGAAGTGTCGCGTTTTGAAAAGATGCTCGACGGGATTACACGCGTTTTAGCGCCAGGTGAATCATGAAGTGGATCAAACCATTGTTCTCGCGACGCCGCCTCTTCGGTGAACTCTCTGAAGAGATTCGGGAGCATCTCGAAGAGAAGATTGAGGATCTGGTTGCGGGGGGCATGTCCAGCAAAGAAGCTGCTGCCGCGGCTCGGCGGGAGTTTGGGAATGTGACTTTGGTTGAGGAGGATAGCCGCGAGGTTTGGTGCTGGCCTTCCATTGAGGACCTTTTCGCGGATGTTCGTTATGGGTTGCGCATGTTGCGCAAATCCCCAGGCTTCACTGCTGCGGCGGTATTGACACTGGCCCTGGGGATCGGGGCGAACACGGCCATCTTCAGCTACATCAACGCTTGGATGATCAAGCCATTGCCTTATCCGCAGGCCGACAGGCTGATGGTATTCCTTTCGCATGACACGAAAAAAGGATGGACAAGAGAAGGCCTCGCCTCGACGGCGTCCTTCCTCGATTTCCAGAAGCAGAACACGTCGTTCGAGCAGACCAGCTTATGGACTGGATGGAATTTCAATCTCACCGGCGATGGTGCTCCTGCGCTCGTCGAGGGTGGACGAGTGAGTTGGAATTATTTTGATGCGCTAGGTGTCAAGCCCATGCTCGGGCGGACGTTCACGCCGGACGAAGATGGGCCGGGAGCGACGCACGTTGCCATTCTCGGCCAGGGACTGTGGCAGAGCCGGTTCGCCGGCGAACGGAAAATTATCGGACGAAACATCACGATTGACGGCGAGTCCTACACGGTGGTCGGCGTGATGGCCGGAACGTTTCAGTTTCCGCTGATGGGCCTCGCCAACTTATGGACACCCCTGGCGCTGACGGACAAGGAGCGTGCCGACCGCGGTAGTTCCTGGTTGACTGCATTTGGCCGGCTGAGGCCCGGCGTGACGCCAGAGCGAGCCGGAGCGGAAAGCGCGGCGGTTTTTGTGCGCCTCGAAATGCAGTTTCCGCAGACGAACACGAACCTGACTTTGCTCGTCGGCTCCATGACTGACGAAATTGCCAGGAAAGAAGGCGCACCCGAGGTGATGATTTGCTTCTGTATCGTAGGGCTGATTCTGCTAATCGCCTGCGCGAACGTCGCGAATCTGATGCTGACCCGCGCGACAAACCGCACGAAGGAGTTCGCCGTTCGCGGGGCGCTTGGTGCGACGAGGGGCCGGCTGGCCCGACAACTTCTGACGGAGTCGCTACTGCTGTTTTTCTTCGGCGGCGTGGCCGGCGCGCTCTTTGGCTTTTGGGGGATGGGCTGGATCGAATCGCAGATCCCGGACCACACTCGGGGGTACCTGGTGAACTACGGACATGTGGATTTGGACTCCACAACGCTGGCGTTCACGCTGGGAATCGCGTTGGTGTGTGGCCTGGTATTCGGCCTCGCACCGGCGTACGAGAATTCCAGGTTCAACTTGAACAGCACGCTCAAGGAAGCGTCAGGGCAAGCCTCGGGCAGCAAACGCAGTGCGCGGCTGCGGCGGATATTCGTTGCCGCGGAGATTGCGCTGGCCGTGTTGGTGCTCATTTCGACGACACTGCTCGTGAAGAGCTTCCTCATTTCCGTGCGCTCGAGCGCCGGATACAATCCGGCGAACGTAATGGTGACGCAACTCGCACTGCCCAAAACGAAGTACGCGCAAGAGTCGCGGCAGCGAAATTTCAATGAGGATGTGATGGCGCGTATCCATGTGCTGCCGCAAGTGGTTTCTGTTGGCGTGGCGAGTTCAGTGCCGTTCGGTGGCTTCGGCCAATCGGTCGAAGTCGAAGCAGCCGAGAGACCGGCGGTTCAGCCCGGAGAAAGACTTGGCGCGCGCTTCACGGCCGTGTCCACGGATTATTTTTCGGCGATGCAGATTGGCTTGGTCAAGGGCCGCGTGTTCAATTCCGCCGACGCACCGGGCACTTCACCGTCCGCGATTATCAATGAAACGCTGGCGCGGCAATTTTGGCCAAACGAGGATCCAATCGGACAAGAACTTCGATTTGGCGAACAACACACGATCTGCACGATCGTGGGAGTGGTAAGGGACATCAAAATGTACAATTTGCGGCCTCGGCCCGAGCGGCAGATGTACGTTCCCTTAACGCAATTTCCTTCAGCGATGCTCGGATTCGTGGTGCGGACCGCCGGAAATTCCACGACAATGGCGACGGCCATCCGCGACACGATTTGGGCGGTGGACCGCGACCAACCGATCTCATCGGTTGAGCCGCTCGAGACTTTGATGGCTATAGTGGACACGGGGAACCGCGTGTTGACCAAGCTGATGGTTTTCTTCGGCGCACTGGCCATATTTTTGGGAGTGATCGGGATATACGGTGTGATGTCGGATCTCGTCTCGCAGCGCACGCACGAAATCGGCATCCGGACGGCGCTGGGCGCAAGTCCTCCGCAGGTGATGGGTATGGTCATCGGCCAAGGACTGAAGTTGGCGTTGATTGGAATCGCAGTGGGAGTGCTTGGGGCGCTGGGGGCCACCAGACCGCTTGCGACGATGCTCTACCAGGTCACGCCAAACGATCCGCTGACGTTTATTGCGGTTCCGATTGTGTTTGCAGTGGTGGCTGCGGCGGCGTGTTGCGTTCCCGCGCGAAGGGCGATGAGGGTGGACCCGCTGGTGGCCTTGCGGTACGAGTGACGGCTCCGAAGGAATGCTCGAAGGGACTACACCTCTGGTGCCAGGCGAATCATGATGTGGCTAAAGCAACCCCCCCTCGCACAGCCGTCTTTACAGATATCTCTCCGAAGAGGAACAAACAGGGGACGCGACAAGAAGGAACGCCCTAGTCTTGTTCGCATCCCCCTCTTTTCCGGGCGCTATTCGGATTCCCCGCCGACACTTGTGTGTACTACGTTCGCTGGGACCGAAAGAGCAGTGCTGGAGCGGAGCAGAGCTGTGGCCTTCAGCTCACAACCGGTTTCGGCAATGACTTGGGTCTGAATGTGAACGGCGGCACTGCCGCCGGCGTCGAGACGCCCAATGGTAACCACAATCTGGTTGTCCAGCTGGGTCGCGCTGCCATCGGGAGAAGCGACGAAGGTAACACAGCTGGGAATCTCGAAGACGGCTTGGGTGCCGTTGAGACCGTGAGATGAACCGTTGTGAACGGTCAGAGTGTAGGTGAGCTGGCTGCCCGGGACCACAAAGCGAGGAGCCGCAAGGCGGACACGAAAGTCGTCGGAAAGGTCTGGCTTGGTCACCACGAACTTGTCGAGAAGGGCGGAAGCTCCCGTTGTGGGCGCGGAGACAACGTTGCCCGTGGTTGGATCGACCAGCGTGTCCGGGATGGGGTCATGCAGCGGCGTTCCGTTCACATCCGTCCCAAATGGCGCTGGATTGGACGAGGTTGCGGAGGACGACGAAGTGAGCGGTTCGGTGATCTGGTAGAGCGTCAGCTTATTGTCTCTGACAACGACGTCCGCGAAAGAGAAGACCTTAGCCTTGAACTTCGCTGTGATTTTCGGTCCACTGCCAGCGCCGGGCAGAACGGGCGAAAACGCCGCGCTGGTGAGATTGGTGTCCAGCCATGAGGCCGGGCCGTTGGGGAACGTAAATCCTGCCAGCGTGGCCGTGCCAGTCGCGGAATCATCTTGATCAATGCCGAGGCCGGAGCCGCGCGCGGGGCCGAGGTCGCCGTCGAAATCGCGGTTTCCGCCAGCGCCTTCCACAAGATAAAGCACGCCATCGGGAACCGTTTGATCGAGCCCATCGAAGGTTGTGTCGATGTTCACCGCTGGGCTTCCGGTTGTCACCGGCGTGCCCGCCGCATTCAGAGCACGGACGGGATAAGTCCGCTGGTAATTGTGCTCGTGGCCGTTGAACACCATGTTCACGCCGTGGTCCTCGAGAAACTTGGCGACGGCGCGCATCTGCGAATTCCGGACCGTGGCGTCGCCGGAGGAAAACGCCGGTTGATGAAATACCACGATCTTCCAGGGCTGCGCGCTGGAATCGAGATCTTTGACCAGCCAGTCTCGCAAGACCGAGGGATACGCGGAAAACGCCTGCGGAGCTTTGGCATAGAGCGCGGTGTTGTCCAGTTGCCCGTTGAAGAGATGCGGGTTGGCGTCCAGAAACACGAAGTGGGCGCTGCCGGAGTCGAACGAGTAGTTGTGCATGTGGTCGATTTGTTGCTTGGCGCCCTTGCCGGCGTCAACCGCAGTGGAAGCGCGGTAAGCAGCGATAGCCGCGGGCGAAGTGTAAGACGCGCCTTTGAAACTGAAGATCATCCCGTTGGGCGTGACGGTATCGGCGTTCCACGTGAATTGCGTATCGACGCCTGTCGGCCCATTGAGAGGAAAGTAGTAGTTGTTAAAGTACGCCAACGCGTCGCCGCCGTCGGTGTTCCCGGAGAAACGCCCCGCGGTGTCACTGCCTAGCATGTTGGCGTTCACGCCGGTCGCGCCCATGTCGTGATTGCCGACGACGATGTAAAACGGAATGCTGCGGATGAAGGAAGCGCCGGTCTCATTGGAGTCCACGTCACTGTTCCAGACGGGGAACCAGTAGTCGCGATAGCTGCCTTCCGCGCCATTGTTATAAACGTTGTCGCCGGTGTTGAGCGCCAAGTCTGGCTTCGGGAGATGGGGAACACCGGGAACTTTGAGATTCTGCACGTTGTACATTAAGTGGATGATGCGGGCCTCGAAGTCGGCGATCCGCAGAGGACTTGAATTCGGTTCGACGGGAAAGAACCCTTCATCTCCCTGCACCAGGAAAGAAAATTCGTCACCGTACTTGCGGGTGTGAAAACTGGCTGCGAAGCCGCCGCCCGGCATGCCTGGACCACTCACGCGATAAAAATAAGTGGTGTTGTATTCCAAGCCCTTCAGGACCGCCGCATAGTTCGAGTGCGGGCCAGAGGCGGTGGGCGGTACGGGGAGCGAGGGGTCAGCGGACAAGTAGTTGTCCACTACGCGCCCCTGAGGCGTCACGCTTTGGCCATAGGAAGCGGTCTTGCCGAACTGTACCGTGAAAGCGCCAGGGTTTGGCGACACTTCATCCGTCTGCCAAGCGATTACCATCTGATCCTTCGCGCCGAATGGGCCATTGTCACCCGGCTGAATGTAAGGCTTGTAGGTGACGTTCTGTCCAGTCGCGCGCGGGGCCAACGAGAAGAAAACAACAACAAGGGCGAGAACTGCGGCTTGGGCTCTGTGTGAATTGATTTTCATACGTGTAACTCCTCATCTTTCTTGAGATTCCAAAGCGGATCCTGATGGACTGCAGCAGCCGAGCGTCGCCGTCGGTAGGGCCGTTCTCAACGGCAGTCGTTGCCAGCAGCAGGACCAACAACCAGCCACAATGCGGCTCTTTAATTCATGAAGTGCCACTCATGGATCCGACTCGTGCAGCTCAGAGGAGCTGTTGCCCTTGACGCTGCAGTTTAGAGGCCCGAGCACGTTGATCAGTAAGTTGTGCTTTTTCATTGCGCCGGTCTGCAATCGCACTCGCAGACTGCCATCCGTGGCCGACACCTCAAGTCCCGACACTGCGCTTAGGACAATCGCAAATCTTCGTTACGGTTGTGTGGCGGAAACTTGAATTTTTGATGGAGCTCAAATTGATGGGGTTTGGGCGATTTGACAGCCGTGGGAAGGAGTGGGCGACACGCTGCGGTGTTATTCTTCGTGAGGTATGAAGACGCTCAACGAGCGGTTCAGCGCGGTTTCGATGCGGCGGCGGTATGAGGTTTGGTTCTTGCGGATGGGGCTGAGCGATGGGAGCGGCGCTTGGTGGTTCCGGTATTTGGTGATGAATCCGGGTCGGGGCGGGTGCGCCGTCGATCCGCTGGGGCAGGCGGTGCAGGCGTGGGCGACTTGGTTTCCGCGCGAGGGGAAGCCGGAGACGTGGATTCAAGGATTTCCAGTAGAGAAACTTGGTTCGAGCGGTGAAGAGTTCAACAGCGCGAATTTGGAGAGCGCGGCTTCTAACAAGGCAGGACTGAGAAACGCGGGATTGAGCAGGCGTGGTGCGAGTCCCTTTTTCCTGGAGATTGAGGAGAACCGAATCAGCGAGAACGAATGCCGGGGATATATTAAAATTGAGGGGCAGAGAGTCCGTTGGGATTTGCGATACCGTTCGACTTTTCGAACGCAACTGAGCAGCAAGGGTTGGATCGGGTTTTCGCGAACGCCGCATTCGGATGCGGTTTTCTCGGGCGAGATCGCGCTGAATGACCGTTCGTTTCGGGGTGAGCCGCTGGGTTATGGGATGCAAGGGCATAACTCCGGATACCGGCACCGGAATTTCTGGACTTGGACGCACATCCATTTTCGGGGCGCGCACGGCCAAGCGTCTACTTTTGAGGCATTAACCTATGAAATGCCACTTGGCCTTGTATTTCGCAAGGCCGTGCTGTGGCACGACCGGGAGAGATACCCCTTCCGCAAATTCAGGGAACGCGTGCGCGATTCACAAAAACTCAGGTGGGAACTGGAAAGCACCGACGCGCAGGGCGCACGCGTTGAAGTGAGCGTCTCCGGAAGAGAGCGGTTTGTGCATCGGCTCCCGTATGTGAAGACGGACTGTTCTGGAGGGTTTGAAGTGGCGAACGACAGTCTGGCGATCGCGCGCTTGGTCCTTCAACGACCTGGGAGGGCCGCGGAAGAACTAGTTACGGATTCCGGCGCAGTGCTGGAGATGGTTGGGAGCTGCCGATGGTAGTGCGCGAATGAATTCTTCGGCGGGTGAGGCTGAATTGCAAATTGTCCCCGGTATTTCCACGATTCGTACCGCGCAGAAATTTCTTGCGAAATATTTCGCGGCGACGCGGCTGATTCCGGCGCCATTTCTCAGTCAAGCGGCAGGCAAGAATGTTTATTTGAAGTTGGAGACGGAGCTGCCGACGGGATCGTTCAAGGTGCGGGGAGCGTTTTGGGCGCTGGCGCAAAGGATGAATCGAGGGCCGATCCAAGAGGTCGTGGCTTGCAGCACGGGGAATCACGGGGCGGCGGTGGCTTGTGCAGCGAAACAGTTTGGAGTCAAGGCGAAGATATTCTTGCCGCCGAACTGCAATCGGGTGAAGCGCGGGCGCATTGCGTCTTTTGGTGCGGCGATTGTGGAGAGTAAGGACAGCGACCCGGCGTCTGCGTTCGCTTTGGTGACGGAGTACGCCAAGCAGCCGGGCGTGTTTTTCTTGAACGATGCTACGGACGAGGATTTGCCTGCCGGTCCCGCGACGATTGGCTGCGAAATACTGGAGCAGCTTCCCGAGACCAGCGCGGTCGTTGTGCCGATGGGGGACACAGCCCTGATTCGCGGGATCGCCGCGGCAGCGAAGCAGATCGCGCCGCAAGTGAAGATCATTGGCGTGCAAGCGGAACGGGCGCCGTCTTACTACATTTCGTGGAAGGAAGGGAAAGTGGTGGGCACGGAGACGTGTGACACGATTGCCGATGGGCTGGCGACGCGAACGCCGGAGGCTGCAAACGTGCGCGACCTGAAGAGGCTCGTGGACGACGTTGTTTTGGTAAGTGAAGGGCAGATGTTGCAAGCGATCGAGACGCTATTGCTCGACGAACATGTGTTGGCCGAACCGGCGGGGGCCGCGAGTACGGCCGCGCTGCTGCAAGGTAAGGTCAGGTGCGACGATCATGTCGTTCTGGTTGTGAGCGGAGCGAATATTTCGCGCGAAGTGCTTAAGCGGGCGCTCGGGAACGTCTAGCCGCCCGAGAGCTCTATTCGATTGCGATCGTGGGAAGCTCGGGCAACCTCAGATGAGCCACAACGTTCCAGTTGATAGTGTACTAATCCAGTCATCGGAGTTCCCGCCCCTCCGCTTTGATCCAGCCTGAAAACTGAGTGATTTCGCAGCTCGCCGCGACTGGCCTTTTGGCCAATGACGCTCAGGGCAAGTTCCATTGCCCCCCCCGCCCTAAATGGATCCTATGAGGAGGGGGAGAGTGTCTCCGGGCGGGCGCCGAGGCCGAAAAGGGCGATGAGCAATGCGAAGATTCTGTTCAACCGGAAATTAGCACGCGGGTTTGCGATGGCGGCGTGCATGGCAGGCGGCTGCACGGTAGCGAGCTCGCTGGCCGAGGCTCAGGCTACACCTGCGTCCCAAATATCGCTAACGAATTCGCGATTGCTGAGCCTGGAAGAAGGGCGAGCGATTGCGGATGCCGCGCAGGATCAGGACCAGCCGACGCGCGGGGCGCAAGACTGTTCGCACCTTGTTCATGAGACGTATCTCCATGCGGGTTTTGAATACCCTTATGCGAGCTCGTTCGAACTCTACGCGGGGAATGAGAATTTTGAGCGGGTGAGAAAACCGCAACCGGGCGATTTGGTAGTTTGGCCGGGGCATGTCGGCATTGTTCTGGAACCGTTGGAGCACAGTTTTTACAGCCTCGTAAGTACTGGCCTGGAGTCGCAGGACTACCAGGGACCCTATTGGAGGTCGCGTGGGAGACCGCGCTTCTACCGCTACAGAGTGGAGAATTCGGAGACACTGACAGCAGCGAAGGTTGCGGCACCTTTGCGAACTTCCAATTCCACGAAGCAACAGAATACCGCGGCGGCTACCGATCCCAATCGGCCGCCGAAGTTGGCTTCGGAACGGACAAGGGTCGTGAATGTTCCAGCGGCGCTGCCAGCGCCTGCTGTTGAGAGTACTACGTTTGAGATTCCCCAGAGTATCGTCATCGCGGGGGGCAACAAGCCACCAACGACCAGCCAAGTTGCGGAAGGAATTTCGGAATTAAGCAGCGCCACCGGAACAATCCTGCGGGCCGATGATCCCTCAAAGCTGGCGATGCCGGTGATTATCTATGAGCGGCTGCACGTGGAGCGTCTGGACATCAAGAAAGACCATGGATGGGCACGTCTGCAGATTGATTCTCGAGCGACTCTTGCGGGTGGGGAGACGGATTATAAACGGCGGCGCGTAAAAGTTCGCTGGGAGCTTCGCAAAACGGATTCAGGTTGGGAGGCGATCACACCTGGGGATCGCACATATGTGCCAAACGACGTGGCGGTGCGCCATTTGGCGGCACAGCTTGCGCGGTTGACCGATGGGGACGGCGCCGCGGCGCATCAAGAGGCAGTGCTGCGGCAGGAGTCGCAGCTTGCGAATCTGCTTAGCGCGCTATTAGAACCAAGTAAGACACATAGCGGGCAGTCGAAGGCCCCGCAATCGCAGTGAAGTTGCAGCAGTTCAGAGGAATCGGGAAGATCAGCCGAACGTGTCTGTGCTAGGTCTGAACTATGGAACTAATGCTTCAGCTCCGGGCTTGAAGTTGTGCTGGGCGATTCTTGAGGCAGGGCGAAGGCGACGTAGACGCCGCCGGACGGAGACTTGGGATCTTTGCCGCCGCCGGCAGCGATGACGACGAATTGGCGGCCGTGCACTTCGTAGGTAGCGGGAGTGGCGTTGCCGGAGAAGGGGAGCGTCGCTTCCCAGAGAAGCTCGCCGGTGGATTTATCGAAGGCGCGGAATCTCTTGTCGAAGTTAGTTGCTCCGATGAAAAGTAGCCCACCGGCTGTGACGATGGGACCACCGTAGTTTTCCGTGCCGGTATTCTTTTGCCCCTTTGCCGCAAGCTCCGGGTATTCACCTAACGGAATCTTCCAGACATATTCGCCGGTGTTCAGATTGATTGCATTCAATGTGCCCCAAGGGGTAGCGACGGCGGGATAGCCTTCCGCGTCGAGAAACTTGTGGTAGCCGGTGAAGCGAAATTTCATGGAGACGGGAGGCGGAGCGGAGCTTGCGAGCTCCTTGCTCTCGCCGCTCGACAAGAAATTGATCAACGCGAACAATTGATCTTCCGTCAGACTAGGAAAGCCGGGCATGCGGCCCTTTCCATTCTTAATGGTCGCGGCAATCTGCGCAGGTGCCAGCCGGTCATCCACCGCAATCAGGGAAGGCATTGCGGGAGGCGAACCGGTCAATTTTTCTCCGTGGCAGACGCTGCATTGGCTCATGTAGATGGCGCGTGGGCTATTTTCACCGATGTTTGGGGCGAGAGCACCGGTCCAGGCCATCTCATTCGAATTGATATAGATGATTGCGGTTTCTGGATCCACGGCGGGGCCGCCCCATTCGGCGCCGCCGTCGAAGCCAGGGAAAATCACGGTGTCTTTTCCGACGCTGAAGGGAACAAACTGGCCTTCACTGCGGAATTTCTTAAATTTGTCCACGGCCCACCGATGAGCTTCCGGCGTGCGCATGGTCAATAAATCCTCGGTGAGAAGCTGGCGCGCAAAGGGCAGGGGGCGCAGGGGAAGCGGCTGCTCGGTAGCGGCAACCTCGCCGGGGACGGTGCTCGGAGGATATTTGCGGGATTCGATGGGGAAAAGGGGTTTTCCGTTGACGCGGTCGAAGAGATAGACGAAGCCTTGTTTTGTGGTTTGCGCCACCGCATCGATGGCTTTTCCGTCGCGCTTGACGGTGAGAATGGCAGGCGGGGAGGGGAAGTCGCGGTCCCAAAGATCGTGGTGGACTCCCTGGAAATGCCAGATTCTTTCGCCCGTCTGCGCATTCAGGGCCAGCAGACAATTTGCGAAGAGATCGTCGCCGAGGCGATCAACGCCGTAGAAATCGAATGCGGCAGATCCCGTGGGAGCGTAGAGAATTCCGCGCTGCGAATCGAGCGTCATCCCGGCCCAATTGTTGGCGGCGCCGCTGGTCTTCCACGCATCCTTGGGCCAAGTGTCGTAGCCGAATTCACCGGGGCGAGGGATGGTATGAAATGACCAGCGCAGCTTGCCGGTTCGAACGTCGTAGGCGCGAATGTCGCCGGGAGGCGCGGGGAGAGTCTCGGGATTGCGGCCGCCGACAATCACAAAATCTTTGTAGACGACTGGTGGACTGGTCAGGGCAATGGATTGGGCGGAGACGGGTTCGCGGCCAAGATTTTCGCGGAGGTCAATGCGGCCTTTGTTTGCAAACGAGGGAATGGGTTTGCCAGTGGTAGCGTCCAGGGCGTAGAGGAAATGCGTTACGCCAACGAGAATGCGCTTGTCTTTGCCTTCGGCCCAGTAAGCAAGGCCGCGATCGGGTTGCCTTCCACGGATTCCACAGTCGAACTTCCACAAAAGTTTGCCGGTAGCCGCGTCCAAGGCGAAAATCTTTTGTGTAGGAGTGATCCCGTAAAGCACGCCGTCGACAATGATGGGGCTCGACTGAAGACCGCCTTCTTCTTCAGTATCAAAGCTCCAGGCGACGGCGAGGCGTTTTACGTTTTTCCGATTGATTTGCGCCAGGCTGGAATAGTGATTGTTTTCCCCGCCGCCGCCATAGGCCGGCCAATCCTGCTGCTCGGCGTCGGATGCGCCGAACGTTTGGGGAATTTTTGCTGGATGAGCGATTAGTCCCACGGATGCGATCGCGACGAGCGAGGTGAGAAGTGATGTGCGGGTGGCGAATGTTTTCATGAAATTGAATGCCAGGCCTAAGTTAGCTGGCGGGTGAAGCAGCGGAATCGGAAAGGCTTTCGGCGGCTTCGCGCGGGGTTGGGTAGCTTTTCAAAAAGCGGTCGGCGTGGGCTAATTTCAAGACCCCATCAATCATGCCGGTGGTGCCAGCGAGACGAAGGGAGCCGCCGGCGGTTTTCAAGCGGGAGAAACAATTTACAAGCCTTCCCAGGCCGGCGCTGTCGAGTTTGGTGAGCTTGGTGAGATCGAGGACGACGCGGGTGTGACCGTCACGAAGCAACTGATCGAACGCCAATTCGAGCTGTTTGCACTCGACGCCAATCTGGAGCGGTCCCGTTAGCTCAAGGATGATGATGCCCGGTTTGAACTCTTTTTTAACGATTTCCAAAAATACCTTCCAAGCAGCGATTGTTAAGTCCGCGCGGAGTCTTCGCTCCCGAGTGTTTCCGGGCCTTCGTAGGGGAATTCACGAATCATCTTTGCGCAGGCGCAAAGCGCGTCCAGAAGTGAATTACCCCAGCCGGTAGGGAGAAGCGGCGCGGTTTTCTGGTTGACGAACTTGTCCGCCTGGGCGAAAAAGTGCGCATATTGCTCCCGCGGAGGGGCTGCGAATTCCTTTACGGTAATGACAAAGCAGATATCGCGACCATTCTGGTGCTTCTTTATGGAATAAGAATGGAGAAGCGCGAGCTCTTCGGAAACGTCTTTCTGGGCAAATTTCCAATCGCTCAAGAGATCCTCCACCGGGGACAGCGTGACGCACAACAAAAACCGGCGTTTAGAACACGCGCATCTTAGGCCGCGCGCGGGGGCAAGTCAACGAGGCGGAAACGGCGGAGTTCACCGAGGTCTTGCGGGAGCGGGGACCCGGCGCAGCCCCATTACACGCATGAGCGTTTCCTGGACGTGGACCAGCTCATTCTGGCGCTCGTGTTCTTGCTTGGTGCGGTCGGTGAGAGCTTCTTTCAACAGAATCAAGTTGCGGCGGAATTCGAGCTGGGCGAGAACCAGGCGGCTTAGGGCCTTCAGGGCGTCTTCTTGGTCGGGCGCCAATTCGCGGGGCGTGCGATCAACGACGCAGAGCGTACCGAGGGCATAGCCGTCCTCGTTGATGAGGGGAGCGCCGGCGTAGAAGCGGATGTGCGGATCGGAGACGACCAAAGGATTGTCGCGAAAACGCTCATCCGCCAGCGCGTCGGGCACGACAAAAACATCGGATTGCAAAATCGCAGTGGAGCAAAAAGCTATGTCCCGCGAGGTCTCCGAAGCTTTAATACCCACACGGGATTTGAACCACTGGCGGTCTTCGTCGATGAGAGAAATCAGGGCGATGGGCGTCTTGCAGACAAACGATGCCAGAAGAGTGAGGTCGTCGAAGGATTGTTCCGGGTCGGTGTCCAGTATGGCGTACTTATCGAGGGCGACGATGCGGGCTTCTTCGTTGGCTGGCTTGGTGATGACCATTAGCAACCCCCTGCGCGATACCTTCGCTCGGCGTGCACGTGGGCCGGAGCGGAATCATACCTCAAATTGGAGAATATGGCGCGGTTTGCAAGTCCATGCCTGAACCGGCGGCGCTAGGGAGGAAGGCTAGCAGAATGGCGACAATCCCGATGGCAATATTGCTCGACTTTTCGCGGGTATTCGCTAGAATCCATCCGATTGATCCCAGAGCCAGTTAGTTTTCCATTGGAGATTGACATGAAGATTGCCACGCTTACGCGATCCTTCGGTCTTGCAACCGCGCTACTCGTAAGTGCCATTGTGGGGGGACCAAGAGCAAACGCGCAAGAGAGTTACACACCCACACCGGAGAACCTGAAGTCGCGCACCTGGTTTCAGGATGCCAAATTCGGGATGTTCGTTCATTGGGGAGTCTACAGCGTGCTGGGCGATGGGGAATGGATCATGGAGACACGGCCGATCAATCGAACGGATTACGTAAAGCTGCCGGCGTTTTTCAATCCCATCAAGTTTGATCCGGCGGCGTGGGTTTCGCTGGCGAAGGCCGCGGGAATGAAATACATCACCATCACTTCGAAGCACCATGATGGTTTCGCGATGTTCGATTCGCACCTGACGGATTGGAATGTGGTAGCGCGGACGCCGTACGGTAAAGACATTATCGGGATGCTCGCGGCGGAATGTCATAAGCAGGGCATCAAGTTGTTCTTGTACCACTCGCAACTGGATTGGCATTCGACGGATTATTTTCCGCGCGGGCGTACAGGGCATCGTACGGGACGACCGGAAGCCGGGAATTGGGACGCGTACCTGAATTTTATGGACGGACAATTGCGAGAGCTGCTGACGAACTACGGGGAGATCGGCGGTATCTGGTTCGACGGGATGTGGGACAAGCCGGACGCAGATTGGCATCTTGCGCGCACTTACGCGCTGATTCATCAACTGCAGCCGCAGGCCATGGTTGGCAGCAATCATCATAAGAATCCATTTCCCGGCGAGGACTTCCAGATGTTTGAGAAGGATTTGCCGGGCCAACACACCACCGGTTTCAACCCCGAGCAATCGATCAGCGCGCTGCCACTGGAAACCGCGGAAACCATGAATAATTCCTGGGGATTCAATTTGACGGATGAACATTACAAGAGCACTGGTGATTTGATTCGATATCTGACGCGTGCCGCGGGAGCGAATGCGAATTTTCTTTTGAATGTCGGGCCAATGCCGAGCGGCGAGATCCAGCCCGAGTTTGTGCAGCGCTTGACGGAAGTGGGTCGGTGGACCAAGCAGTATGGAGATTCGATTTATGGCACGCGGGGAGGGCCGGTGGCGGCGGGGCCATGGGGAGTAACGACGCAGCGAGGTTCGACGGTTTACGTGCACGTGCTGGATTGGAACCAGCCGGCCCTCGCGTTGGCTGGAATGCCGCGGCCAGTGCATTCGGCGCGGTCGATGCGCGATGGAAGCAGCGTCGAATTCAGCTCGGTCAAGGGAGCGCTGGTGCTGAAATTACCCGAGCAGCAACCGGAAGAGGTGGACCGCGTAATTGTGCTCGAACTGGAACCAGCGAAATAGGGAGCGAAGTGCCGCCCAATTCAGGGAGCAGGGGCAGACTCGTCGAGTTTCAGAATGAGTACCTGACCGCTTGAATGGAAGGTGCCGCCAGTGGCGGTCTTGGCTTCTTTCAAGGGTTTGTCGGGGAGGAAGTGAGTAATCTCTGTGACGAGGCCAGTGCTAACGAGAGTTTTTTCGACGTAATCGCGCTCGAGGTCGATGTCGGGATCGATCTTGTGGGTGACACCGTTGTTGCGCTGGTCACGCTCGAAGCCGATGTCGTGGGTAGCGGCGCCGACCCACAGAGTCTCACCATTGACCTGAAGAGGCGCTTTCCAGATACGTAGGTGGTTGCGCGACTTGACGACGCTGATGGGCTCAGCGTGGGCCCAGCCGAAGTCCTGCGGGCGGCCAAACAGATAGAGCTGACTCATGGGCATCGTCAAGTAGGATTCCTTGGAGAGGCTCTCAATGAGGCCGTGGAGAATCGTGTCTTTCACGTCGGCGTCCACTTTCACCCATCCGGCGCTAGTGAATACGCGCTGCATGGCATCCTCCGAGCCGAGAACCAGGAAATTGACCATATCGCCGGGATTGCCCTGTTTGTCGCCGATGCGGCGCGGAATCTTCGAGAACAAATCTTTGTCAATACCAGGGAGTGAGCTGACCTGCTTGGCCACGACGCGCGCTGCGCCGCCTTCGGGGACGTAAACCTCGATGCGCACCGCATAAGTGCCGTCCCCACTGTCATCTGTGCTCTGATTGATGCCGACGGAAAGACGGCCCGAGACGGGCGCGAGAACATCGCGGCGAGCCCCAATGACGAAAGGCTGCGCGATATCTTTATCGCCGATAAGCCCGATGAGGGTGCCACGCCCAGCCTTATTAAAGGGCAGTACCCGGAGCAAGTCATTGAAGCCGCGCGGCAGCCCCTCGGGACCGTTGTCGTCTTTCGCGTCGGCGTAACGGAGCTTGCCGGTGGCGGTGATGAGCACGTGTTCGCCAGCCTGAACGTCAATGCCGGCATCAATCCAGGATTGGTCTCCCGTCAACTGCACTTCCTGGGAGAGGCGCTTCTTGCCCTGTGGCGTTTGCGCTGAGGAGGGATTCTGCGCGTCCTGGTTGGCAGAGAGTTGCTGTTGCCGCGGCACGGTATATTCACGGACGAGTTGCGCCTGAACAGCAGACGTTAAAGCGGCCGCGACAATCGAACAGGCAAGAATCAGGATCATTTTTGGCATGAGAGGTCGAATCATGGAGCGGCCATCCCGTGCAGGGTCAGGAAGCATCTCCACTTTAAGGAGATGCCCGCGGAAGGCGCAAGTGTTGTCTTGCTCGAGTGGCGGAGTTCCAGGGCGAAGAGCGAGGATAACGCAGAAACCCACCCCGGAACATTCGCAAAGAAGAGGCGGGATTCCTTGACGGGGTACGTTGAGGGCTTGTAGATTGGCAAGATGCCGTAGCATTGTGAGAGGACATAGAACGCTCCCAGATATGCCCTTCCGTACGAAGACTGCGACTGGCGGAGATAGCAGCAGCGACTGGCCCGAGTGAGGACTGCGGCAATAGGCATGAAAAAGCTTCAACGACAGATAATATTGATTGGATTGTGCGTGGTGGTGTCATTGCCAGCGGCTGGGCAGACCCAGGCTCCCCTGCCAGCGCAGGTGCAAAAACCAACTTCACCGGCAGCGCAGGCGCCTGCACCACGACCGCGCACCCGGAACGCTCCGGATAGCCCGGTGAGCGTGGATGGCAGCGAAGCCATGTTTACGACCATCTGCGCGCTGCTGGCGGCGGGTTTCGAATCGAACGTCAGCTCCGACAATTGGACCGCGTTCCGAGCGCAGATGCGCGAGCGCTTGCGCCAGCAACAGGGTCCGGCAGTGGAAGCCGTGCGGGAGTTTTACCGACAGCACGAGTTGCGAGATCCCGGCGCGACCCTCTCGAGGTACTTGTGGTTCGGTCTGGTGTCTGGCCCCGCTCCGGCATTTCAATCCGTCTTGCGGCGGGACGAATTGCCGCCGGAGGTTATCGCACTCGAGGGTTTCAGCGAAATCCTTTCGAACTACTATCAAGAGCAGAAAATCGGCCAATTGTGGCGGCAAGTGCAGCCGATTTATAACCGCGAAATCGAGCGGCTACACGATCCGGTATCGCAGATTGTATTCGTCGCTTCGGGGTACCTGCGGGAAATCCTCGATCCGTCACGGCCGCGGTCATTCGCGATCATCGTCGAGCCCCTTGTCGGGCGCATCAGCAACGTGAGAAATTTTGGAGATCACTACGCGCTGGTGCTGAGCGGAGGAGAAGAGATCCCCACGGATGTCGTGCGTCATGCGTTTCTGCACTTTCTGCTAGACCCGCTGCCCCTTATGTATTCGCACGTTACGGCCGTGAAACGCCCGATATTTGAGAAGGCTGCCACCGCCCCGCGCCTTGCGCCAGATTTGAAGGACGATTTTGCGTCGTACTTTGCGGAGTGCACGGTGCGCGCCGTAGAACTGAAACTCAAGCGCATGTCACCCGGCGAACGAGAAGCGGCGATGAGCCGGGACGATAAAGACGGATACGTTTTGGTGAAGCCGCTGTTCGAAGCGCTGCCCAAATTCGAAAACTCCGAGCCATCCATGAAGCTTTTTTTCGCCGATTTGGTGAGAGCCATCGATACGGGAGCTGAGGTGAAGCGGATTGCGGCGATGAAATTCGCTCCGGCGGAGCGGGCCAAATCGGACGACGAAACGGCCGCGGAAGAAGTGGCGCGCAAGAGAAACGCGGCGCCAACGACAGTCCCAAATGACGCAGATGTGATTACAGCTTTGACCGAGGGGGAGCGGAGGATCGCCGAGAAAAACCCCCGCGCGGCAGAAGCCTCGTTTCAAAAAGTTCTCACCAAATATCCCGATCAGGCCCGCGCGTGGTACGGCATCGGGTTAGTAGCAATGCTGGATCACGATGCGGTGAGAGCCAAGCAGGTATTCGGGCGACTGACGACTGGTGAACACGCGGCGACTCAAGATCCCATGGTTCTGGCATGGGCACACGTTTATTTGGCGCGGATCTATGAAGATGAAGGAAACTCAGATGTTGCGAAAATGGAATATCAGTCTGTTCTGAATGTGGACGGCGGGCCAGAACAGGCTAAGCAGGCGGCACAAAAAGGGCTCGCAGCGGTTGCCGCAGAAAAGCCCATGGCGCGGCCGTGAACGAAATTTGATTTCGGCCAGGCACGATCCGTTCCGAGGGAATGCCTTGGCGCTGAAGCAAATCGACAGGATCAGGCAACTAGGGAGGAGTAGCAGATGAAGAGCAATCGGAAGTTGTGCAGCGCCACAGGCGCGGTGGCAGGATTGATGTTGTGCTGGAGTGGAGTCGCGCTGGCACAGGCTTCGCAATCCGGACAGGGAAGCCAGAGCCAGCCTCCGGCGCAGCAGGCTGGCAAATCGAAAACGCCGGAGGTTACGCCTCTGACGCTGGATGCAGCACCACCTGTGAATGCGGAAGAAGATGCCGCGTACAAAGCCTTTCAAACCGTGAATCAGAGTGATTCCGCCAAGAAGATCGAGACCGGCGAAGCGTTTCTCTTGAAATATCCCGAAAGCCGCTACAAGTCTCCCGTCTACGGGGCGTTGACTTACGCTTACTTGCAGACTGGGAATACGCAAAAAATGCAGGAGTACGGGGAGAAGGAAATCGCTTTGGTCCCGAACGATGTCTCCACGCTCGCGCTGTTGGCGCAGACCCTGCCACGTGGTGTGCGCGGGAGTGTTTCCGATCCCGCTAACGTGCAGGTGCTTGCCAAAGCGGAACAGTATTCCAAGCAAGCCATCGAAATAACGCCGACGCTTCCGAAGCCCGAAACCTTGACCGATGAAGCCTTTGCGTCAGCCAAGAATCAGACTCTGGCAATGGCCCACAGCGGCTTGGGCCTGGTCTACGTCCGGCGCGGGAAGAATGCCGAAGCCATCCCAGAACTGGAACAGGCGATAAAGATCGACCCGAACCCGGACCCCGTGAACTATTATCTGCTGGGGATGGCCAATAAAATCACCTCGCACTTTGATGATGCGGTGACGGCCTTCAACAAGTGTGCAGCCATGACGGGGCCGATGCAGGTGACGTGCAAAGCCCAGTCAGACGATGCAAAGAAACTTGGCGCGACGCAACTGAGCGCGCCGAAGTGAGCCAGGCCGCCGTCAGGCGGAATTATGCAAGAAACAATCCGGATCGCGGATGGAGCTTTTGAGGGACGTCTGGGGTACAAGTTTTCGGCAAAAGAGCTCCTCGAGCGGGCGCTGACCCACAGTTCTGCAGTCCCGGAACTGCGCGCTGCAGGCGTCGAAGAAGCCGTCTCTCCCTTGCTTCCCCGAGACAATGAGCGCTTGGAGTTCTTGGGGGATGCCGTCCTCGAATTGCTCACCAGCGAATATCTCTTGGCGAGTTTTCCGGAGTGGAGCGAAGGGCAGCTCTCCAAGAGCCGAGCGCGCATCGTCAATGCAAGCTCCCTGGAGGCGGCCGCGCGCCGCCTGCGACTGGGGGAGCACTTACGCCTGGGGCGGGGAGAAGAAAAAACCGGCGGGCGGGAGAAGCAGACACTGCTGGCCGACGCATTCGAGGCGGTAGTAGCGGCCGTTTACCTCGATGGTGGACTTGGCGCCGCGCGCGAAGTGTTGCGGACGATCCTGTTCGAGCAAGCGCTCGAGGAGCGCGGAGAGCGCATCTCGGAGTCCGATCGCAAATCCGCATTGCAGGAACTCTTGCAAGGACAGGGCCGGGCGCCGGCGGAATATCGCGTGGCCGGAGAAAGCGGTCCCGACCACCAAAAGGTTTTCCAGATCGAGGTTTGGATTGACGGCGAGTACATGGCCACAGGCGAAGGCAGCACGAAAAAAGAAGCGGAGCAACGTGCGGCCCGCAGCGCTTTGGAACAGCTCGAACGCGCGGAAGCGAAAGGCTGAGGCGGAATGCCGGAAGAGACGCTGACACAAACCGAAGAGCAGGCGCCGGAGAAAAAGCAAGAACACCACAAGGATCAGACGACCATCTCCGAATATCTGGAATCACTGCTCGTGACGGTGATCCTGGCGCTGTTCGGCACAAGTTTTATCGTCCAGGCCTTCAAAATCCCGTCGGCTTCAATGGAAGGTACGCTGCTGATCGGTGACCACTTGCTGGTCAACAAATTTATTTTCGGCGGGACTGGCGCCTGGTACGAAAAACTACTGCCCTACCGCCAACTGGAACGCGGCGACATCATTGTGTTCAAGTATCCTTATGCCGATCACCAGCATTTCGTAAAACGCGTGATCGGCCTGCCCGGAGACCACCTCAAGGTCGTCGACGGAGATGTTTACGTCAACGGCAAACGCTTGAATGAGCCTTATGCTGTCCATGACTCATCGGTCTTTGCTGATCCCTTCAACTACTCTTTCCCGCCCGGGCGAGGACAGATGATGTCCCCCAACGCGATTCCGGAATGGAAGCCGGAGATCCGCAAGTATGTTCAGGGGAATGAGATTCTCGTTCCGCCCGGGAAGTATTTCGCAATGGGCGACAATCGCGATCACAGCCAGGACAGCCGCTATTGGGGATTCGTAGATCGCGACGCCATCATGGGGCGCCCTTTCCTGATTTACTGGTCAGTGGATGCAAAAAGCGCCGACTACAGCGGGGAAAGTACTTTCTGGTCACGGCTGTACGGCGTTTTCGACACGCTCGTGCATTTGCCCTCGCGAACGCGATGGGGCCGGATGCTCCATACTGTCCATTAAGTTTTCGATCCGGGATAGAGCAACCACCTGCGAGCAAGGTCTTCACTCTGCCCCGGCCCCGGCTCGCCCCTACCTTTTTCCGCATGAGTCTGCGAAACTTCCGAGCGAGATGAATAAGCTGGAAAAATGGTGGAAACCGGCGCTGGCGATCGTAGTGCTCATCATTGCCTTGCAGGCAGGAGTGTCCTTCCTGGTGCGTACCCACAGAGTGCATGCGTATTTGGTGGCACATCTCGAAAGAGCGTTCGGCCGGCAAGTAGAAGTCGAGAGATTCGACGCGCGAATTATACCCAGCCTGCAATTGAATGCTAACGGTGTGACGGTGGGAGAGGACCCCGCGTTTGGCCACGAATATTTCCTCCGCGCGGAACAGCTCAGCGCCGGTCTGCGCTGGATGGGCCTGCTGCGCGGTCGTTTTGAATTCGGAGCCATGTCACTCACCAAACCGAGCCTGATTCTGGTGCGGAATTGGGATGGCCGTTGGAACCTGGAGCGGTGGCTCCCACCGGCAAAGCCCGATGCTTCGCAAAGCCCGCGCGGCTATGGACCGCCCGCGCCCGTGGCTTCGGTGAATCGCCTGGAAAAAATCGAATTCGACGAAGGGCGTATCAATTTTAAGACCGGCGACGACAAGCTGCCCTTTGCCTTCACTAGTGTTTCGGGAAGTGTGGATCAGATATCGCCTGGCCGTTGGCAAGTGCAGTTGGAGGCCCAGCCATGGCGCAGTGGAGTTTCCTTGCAATCCGCGGGAACGATCAAAGTCCTTGGCGACGTGGCCGGGACTTCGACGCGCTTGCAACCAGCGGAAATGACCCTGCGCTGGAGCCAGGCGTCGCTGGCGGATGTCTTCCGGCTCTTCCGCGGCCAGGATTACGGCGTGCGCGGCGTGTTCGCGCTGGATGCCACTGCAAAAAGCGGGACCACTAAGGAGGACGCCCCCGGAGACTGGAAATTCTCTGTGCAGGGACGCGTCGAGCAAATCCATCGCTGGGACTTGACGGAACGCGCCGACAACCCCCGCCTGAACTTAAACGCGAAAGGCCGTTGGAACGTCGGCATAGCAAGTCTGGTGGCAGAAGAAATCGCCGTCGAGGGGCCGCGGTCGAATCTCCGGGGAATGTTTCGTCTCGTTGGCGGCAGCGCCCCTTCGACGGAATTGCGCCTGGATTCGCTGGGGATACAAGCCTCGGACTTGCTCGCCTGGTATCGCGCTTTTCATCCAGACGTGGCTGAGGGTGTGATGGCGGAACAATACTATACCGGTGGAATGACCTGGCGCGGGTGGCCTCTGGCATTGGAATCGGCCGCGCTTTCGAGCGCCGGGGGAACCGTGAGAGTCCCGGGCTTCGCAGACCCAGTGCGCATCGGTCCTGTAAGCGGAGGGCACGAGCGAGGCGTACTCTCAATCGGGCCGGTGCGGGTTGCCCTCGGAGGCGACATTCGTGAAGTAATGACCCCGAAGCGCCGCCGCGTCGCGCTTGCCATGGAAAACGCCGCCGATCTGACCTTTGTTCACGATCTGAATACGCAAGCAGGAAGCATCAGCATCGAGGGAAACATCCACAAGGTGGAGAATCTCCTGAAATTGTCCACAGCGTTCGGGTACCAGTTGAATCACGGATGGGAATTGACTGGACAATCTACTGCCGCCACGAAGTGGGAGTGGGAGAGGCCGTTTAGAGGCCGATGGAACGGCAGGATCGGTTTCAACAAAGCGAATCTGACGGTAGCTGGATTGAACCAGCCTCTGAAAATATCCGAGAGCGAATTAGATTGGATCGGCGGCCGGCGCGTGGCACGTGTAGTGAAAGTGGAAGGGTTTGGCGGGATATGGACGGGAAATATCGAGGAAACTTCTCTTCCCGATGTGGACAATGGGCCGCAATGGAATTTTCATTTGTATGCGGACCAGTTGAACGCTGCGGACCTGGATCGTTGGGTTGGCCCAAGAGCGCGGCCAGGCTGGTTGCAGCGGCTCTTGCCCCAGCTGCTGGGAGTATCGGCGCCTAGCACGCCGGCGAGTGAACTCGTCCGCCGCGTGAACGCTCAGGGCGAGCTGGGCATCACTCACTTGACGATCGAAAAGTTGAAGCTCGAAAAAGTCCTCGCGAAGGGTTCTCTGCACGATCTCCGGCTCGACGTGCGCGAAGCCCAGGCAGAATGGGCCGGGGGCAATGTGCGCGCAAAAATGAATGCCAACTTTTTGCCGCGGCCCGTCTACGAGATTGCGGCAGAATTGGACCGCGTGAACCTCGCGCAACTCCCGGGAACGGGCCGCATTGCGGAGCGATTAGGCGGCTTTGCATCCGGCACTTTGCAGGTGAAGACAGAAGGCGTCGGCCGCGACGAACTCTTCGGAAAACTAATCGGCCGCGGCGAGTTTCATTTGAACAAGGTGGAGTTTCGCGGATGGGACGTGAACGCCAGCGTCGCCGACGGAGAGGTACATGCGGGGGTCTCGCGTTGGGCCACCGGTCAAGGGTCGCTACGCTTGCAGGACAGCAGTATTTTGCTGGAGGACTTTCACCTCGACGGTGGCAAGCAATCAACTTTGGTCAATGGAACGCTCAGCTTCGGGCGAAACGCTAACTTGTCCATCGAAACTGAGAACGCCCGGAAGAGCACTCGTGGCAAGCACGCTGATACGGAAACGGACCACGTATTAAAAATCTCTGGCCCGCTCGATGAACCAACGGTTTCCGTGGAAAAAGTTGGTGTCCGGCAGCCCGCGGATTGACCGAAGCGCATTCAAACACAAATATTTATTGAAAACGAGGAGGAACGTAGCAATGAAATTCCATCTTCCCTGGTGCGTGGCAAGCCTAATGCTCTTGCTGCCCGCAGCGAAAGCACAAAAGTCTTTTACGCTGGAACAGGTGACCAGCGCGCCGTTTCCTGCCGAGCTCACCGCCGCGCCCGCCAAAGGACGCGTAGCCTGGGTCTTCAATGCTCAGGGGCGCCGCAACTTCTGGGTCGCGGATCCCGCCGCCGACGGGAGTTACAAAGGGAGGCAAGTCACGTCCTATATTGATGACGATGGCCAGGACCTCGGCCAACTCAGTTGGACGCCCGACGCGGCAACAGTTGTTTTTACTCGAGGGGGGGACCTCGAATTCCTCGATCGGCCTTATCCCAATCCCCAAAGCTTTCCGCAAGGCGTGGAGCAAGCCGTATGGGCGCTGTCGGTCGAAACGCGCGAAGCCAAGCTCTTGGCAGAAGGCCACTCCCCAGCCGTCTCGCCAAAGGGAGACAGCGTCGCCTATCTTTTCAAGGGCCAGGTCTGGCTCGCAAAGTTGAGCGGCGGCAAGCCCGAACAGTTGATCCACTCGAACGGTGAGTCCAGCACTTTGCGCTGGTCCCCGGACGGCTCGAAACTCGCGTTCGCCAGCCGCCGTGGCGACCACGGTTTTATTGGTGTTTACGACCTCGCAGCCAAATCCCTTGTCTATCTCGATCCCAGCGTGGACACCGATCGCGAGCCTGCCTGGTCGCCTGACAGCCGGCGCGTCGCCTTCCTTCGTATTCCCATTTCGAAAGGCCGCCTGCCTTTCAGTCCTCGCCGCGAAGGACAACCCTGGTCCATTCGAATTGCCGATGCCTCCACTGGCCAGAGCCGCGAAATCTGGCGCGCCGAATCCGGCCGCGGCAGCGTATTTCATGAAGCCGTTGCAGAGAACCAACTCCTCTGGAACGCCGGAGACCAAATCGTTTTCCCCTGGGAGCGCGACGGCTGGCTTCATCTCTATTCCGTTCCGGCGAACGGCGCAGCCGCCAAGCTCCTCACACCCGGAAATTTTGAAGTCGAAAATGTCACGCTAAGCCCGAACCGTGCTGAGATAATTTTCTCCTCGAACCAGGACGACATCGACCGACGCCACGTCTGGAAAGTCTCGCCTACCGGAGATCACGCCTCCGCCGTCACCAGTGGCGCCGGCATCGAAACAGCTCCCGTCGTCGCCAGCGACAATCGCACGGTTCTCGTTCTCCGTTCCGACGCGCAAGCTCCCATGCGTCCCGCGGTCCTCTCCGCCAAGGGAGAACTCCGCGATCTCGCCCCGGATTCGCTGCCTTCGGATTTTCCCGCGCGCTCCCTGGTCACGCCGCAGCAGGTGATTCTTTCCTCCGCCGACGGCATGCCTATTCACGCCCAGCTTTTCATGCCTGCGAACGCCGCCGACGGCGCCCGCCATCCCGCAGTCGCTTTCTTCCACGGTGGCTCTCGCCGCCAGATGCTCCTCGGTTGGCACTACATGTTCTACTACAGTAATTCCTACGCGATGAATCAGTACCTCGCCAGCCGAGGCTACATCGTGCTCTCCGTGAACTATCGCAGCGGCATCGGTTACGGCCTCGACTTCCGCGAAGCCCTCAATTATGGCGCCATAGGCGCCAGTGAATTCAACGACGTCCTTGGCGCCGGCGGTTATCTTCGCAACCGCGCCGATGTGGATCCTCGCCGCATCGGCCTCTGGGGCGGCAGCTACGGCGGCTACCTCACCGCGCTCGGGCTAGCTCGTGCCTCCGATCTGTTTGCCGCCGGAGTGGACATCCACGGCGTCCACGACTGGAACACGGAGATTCCCAATTTTCTTCCCTCCTACAAGCCAAATGAGCGCACCGACGCCGCGCGTCTCGCTTGGGAATCATCGCCCCTCTCTTCCGTCAGCACCTGGCGCTCGCCTGTGCTCCTGATTCAAGGCGACGATGACCGCAACGTTCCTTTCACCGAGATGGTTGATCTCGCCGAGGCTCTTCGCAAACAGGGCGTCTCTTTCGAACAGCTAGTCTTTCCTGACGAAATCCACGATTTTCTGTTGCACAGAACTTGGCTAGCCGCCTACCACGCAGCAAGCGATTTTTTCGATCGTCACTTCAAGACGTCCGGAAAATGAAAATCCATTTGTTTCCGGCAATCGCCGCCGGTTAGCTTTCCGAAGATTCGCGAAGCATAGACAAATGCCATGAAACACAAATTACAACGAACCGCGCCCTTCTTGCTTCTCGCAGGTATCTCTCTCTGCGCTTCCGACAAACGTGTCCATCTCCTCCCCAATTTGCAGCCGGGGCAAACCCTCACCTACCTCATCCGTTTTCAAAGCGACGAAACCGTCAAGACTGAAAGCAAAGTCGTCGCCCCCATGGTCCCCAACGCCGCTCAGATCGATGCCCACGGTTTGCTGCGCGTTGAAATCCTCGACGTTCAACAAACAGCCGGCAAGTCCGCAATTCACGCCCGCGGCCAGTTTCTCACTTTGGACTCCGGGGTTTGGATCAAGGGTCCGCGCGACAAAAAGCCCGATTGGAATAAGCAGCGCGTGGACCCTAGAGGCAAGACCATCGAGTTCACGATTTCTCCTGATGGCTCCGTGACCGATGTAAGAGGCTTGGATTCTCTTTTTCCCGAACAACGGCAGGCTTGGCAGCAGTGGGTGGCCCGTTTTGCCCTGGCATGGACGCTCCCTCCCGACGGCATAAAGTCCGGCGAAAAATGGAAGTCAGAAGAGGCGGAGCCAACGGGAGCGCCGATCGCCGGATTAAATTGGGCGCGCGCCTCGATCTATGTCCGCGACGAGCCTTGCCAGGCCAGCCGGCTTTCGCTCACTGGAGATGTCTCCTCATCGAGTGGCCCTTCCGATACCTGCGCTGTGATTCTCACAAATGCAAAGCTGAAACAAAAATCATCGTCAAAAGATGCGACACCGGAAAATTTTAAACTCCACGAGTTGCGCACCATGGGAACCGCGAAAGGTGCCAACGAAATCATCACGTATATTTCCCTGAAGACTGGCCTCGTCGTGCGCGCCACGGAAGAGGCCACTCAATTCATGGACGTCGTCGTGGCCAAAGCTGACGGTTCGAACGGCGTGCGCTACAACGTTGACGCCAAGAGCCACGCCGAAGTGCTCCTGGTGACGGAAACGCCTCTGAATCAGCCGTGACTCGAACCAGCCGCCGCTCTTTGCCCTCCGAAAGCCGGAGCTTGCATGCCGGAGTATAATGAAGGTTTCGGCAGCGACCAGAACAGTTGCAGGAGACTCCCCCATGAAATTCAAGCTGCACAGCAACTATCAGCCCCGCGGCGATCAACCCGCCGCGATCGAACAGCTTTATGGTGGCGTGGAAGCCGGCGAAAAACACCAGGTTCTTCTCGGCGTCACCGGTTCAGGCAAGACCTTCACTATGGCCAAGCTGATTGAGCAGGCCAATCGTCCCGCTCTCGTCCTCGCCCACAACAAAACTCTGGCTGCTCAGCTCTATCACGAGTTCAAAGGTTTCTTTCCGGGAAATGCCGTCGAATATTTCGTTAGCTACTACGATTTCTATCAGCCCGAAGCCTATGTCCCTTCCGCGGACATTTACATCGACAAGGAAGCCACCATCAACGACGAACTGGACAAGCTCCGCATGAGCGCCACGCGCTCTCTGTTTGAACGCCGCGATGTCGTCATCGTCGCCTCCGTGTCCTGCATTTACGGCCTCGGCTCGCCGGAAGCTTATTACGGCATGCTGGTCATGCTCGAAAAGGGCCATCAGACTTCGCGCGAAGCGCTGCTGCGAAGGTTTGTCGATATTCAGTACGACCGCAGCGAAGACCTGCGCCGCGGAACCTTCCGTGTCCGCGGCGACATGATCGAAATCTATCCAACTTATGAAGATCAGGCCTACCGCATCGAAATGTGGGGCGACCAGATCGATATGCTAAGGCAGATCGATCCGCTCACGGGCGAAGTGCGCACAAGTCAAGAAGATTTGTCGCGCGTACCGATCTATCCAAAGACGCACTATGTCATGCCGCAGGAGCAGCGCGACCGCGCCATCATCACCATCCAGGAAGAGCTCTGGTGGTGGAAAAAAGAATTGGAGAAGCAGGGAAAATTCGTCGAGGCCCAGCGCGTCGTGCAGCGCACCATGTTTGACATCGAGATGATGCGCACCATTGGCTACTGTCACGGCATCGAAAATTATTCACGCCACCTTAGTGGTCGTTTGCCGGGCGAAGCGCCGCCGACCCTGCTCGATTACGTCCCGCAGGACTACCTGCTCTTCATTGACGAATCCCACCAGACCGTCGGCCAGGTCCGCGGCATGTTCAACGGTGACCGCGCGCGCAAACAGACCCTCGTGGACTACGGTTTTCGAATGCCTTCCGCCCTGGATAACCGCCCGCTGACCTTCGAGGAATTCGAGCACCGCGTCAATCAAGTCGTCTACGTCTCCGCTACTCCCGGCCCGTATGAGCTGACCAAAGCCGGCGGGGTAGTCGTCGAGCAGGTGATTCGGCCAACAGGGCTAGTGGACCCGCAGGTTGAAATCCGCCCCGTAAAAGGCCAGGTGGATGACCTCCTCGAAGAAATTCGCGTGCGTTCGGAGAAGAACGAGCGCGTGCTTGTAACCACTCTGACGAAGCGCATGTCGGAAGACTTGTCCGAATATTTCTCCGAAATCGGCGTCAAGTGCCGCTACCTCCACTCTGAAGTGGAAACTCTCGACCGCATCAAAATCCTCCGCGATTTGCGCCGCGGCGAATTTGACGTTCTCATCGGCATCAATTTGCTCCGCGAAGGTTTGGATTTGCCCGAAGTGTCGCTGGTGGCCATTCTGGACGCGGACAAAGAAGGATTCCTGCGAAGCACCACCTCACTGATCCAGACCATCGGCCGCTGCGCGCGCCACATCGAGGGCCGCGCCATTCTCTATGCCGACCGCCGCACCGACTCCATGAATCAAGCTATCGACGAAACCAACCGCCGCCGCGCCAAGCAAGTCTCCTACAATAAGGAAAACAACATCACGCCGATGTCCATCATCAAGTCCGTGGATATGGAACTGGCAAGAATCGTCGAAGCCGACTACGTCACCGTGCCCGTAGACGACGCCACCCTCGATGCCGCCGCCGCAAACATCAAGAACGAACAGCAACTCGCGGAAATGCTGCAGCAACTCGAAACCCAAATGCGGGAAGCCGCCAAGAAATTTGAGTTCGAAAAGGCCGCCCAGCTCCGCGACCGCATCCGCGCTTTAAAACAAAAAGATGTGGCTGGACTGTTTTCAGCTGAAGTCACTCCTGCCATAGCGGAGCCGGCATCCTAAACGACGCCGCGCTTCAATTCCTCCAGCGGGTAAAACGTGTCCCGCCACATGATGCCACCCTGCCGCAGCGTCACCGCCGTCGACCGCAACAGCATGTAGCAGAACAGCAGCCCGCCCAAAGGATGCGTTAACGCATAGAGCGGCGACACGCGCATGACCACTGCGAGACCCGCCTGAAAACCAACCGCGATCACCACGGCAATCGCACAGAACAACCGAATCCAGCCGTGCCCGAAAATGACGCCCACAAACGGCGCCACGTTCATCATCAACAGTCCGGCCAACTGCGCGCCCACGAGCCCCACGCTGTAGCCCGCTGCAGCAAAGAAATTCTTGGTCACACCACGCACCAGGTTCCCCAATCCCACGTTCCAGCGAACCACCACAAAATCTTCCGCCACGCCGCAATCCGAACGAAATCCTGCCTGCTTCACGATTTTGCCTAGCTTCATGTCGTCCACAACTTCCATTGCCAATCGCCGGTGCGTTCCGCTTGTTTCATACGTGGAGCGCCGCAAAAGCTGGAACGCGCCGACCCCGACGTACCGCGACGACCGCGAGTCGCTTACGCGCGCCGGATCGGTCGCCAGATGAAACCCCAGTCCAAAAAAAGTGATCAGCACTTTTTCCCAGAAACCTACCATTTCCACATCGCCCAAGAGTGTCAGGTGATCGAGGTTGCGGGACTTCGTAAGCGCTACGGCCCGCCGCAACACGTCGGGCTTGAAACGCACATCCGCATCGGTAAACAAGAGCCACTCACTTGCCGACGTTTCGTAAGCCTTCTGGAGCGCGTGAGGTTTCCCGAGCCAGCCCGAAGGAAGTTCCGCGATGTGCACCACACGGAGCCGGGGATGCGCCGCAGCGAACTGGTCGAGAATCCGCCCAGTCATATCCTTCGAACGATCGTCCACGGCAATCACTTCCAGGTTCGGATAATCGATCTCCATCATCGTGGCTAGCGCCACCGGCAGTTTCGCTTCTTCGTCGCGTGCGGCGAAGAGAATTGAGATGCGCGGGCAGTCGGCGTCCGCTGCGGGTGCAAAATCCTTCACCCACGGCAACTGCTTGGCGCCGTAGGCAACGCGGAGTCCGTGGGTCAACCAGAAAATCGCGATCAAGCCATAAAATACTAGTCCGAAAAGGTGCATGGAAATTGGTGCCAGCGTTGTCCTCAGGTTATGCTAACACGTGATGCAAAATAGCCTCGCCATCGTCGGTGCGGGACGCGTGGGACGCGCGCTCGGCCGCCGTTTCCGCGAAAAGGGCTGGAAAATCGGCGCGGTCATTACCCGCAATGAGGCCAGTGCTCGCAAGGCCGTGCGCTTCATCGGCGCGGGGCGCGCGCACACGGGCATATCGCGGGCGGCTTTGGTTTCGCGCGTGATTCTCATCGCCACGCCTGACGACGAAATTGCTGCGGTCGCGCACGAGTTGGCGCGCATCGGATGCGCGGAGTTGCGCGGCAAGGTGGTCTTGCACACCAGTGGTGCACAGGGCTCCGGTGTCTTGAGTATTCTGAAGGCGCAGGGCGCAGCCGTCGGCTCCATGCATCCTTTGCAATCGTTCAGCGGCGTCTCCGTGCCATCCTTGGAGGGTAGAGTCTTTGCTATCGAAGGGGACACGCAAGCTGTCCGCGTCGCACGGCAGATGGCGCGATCGCTGGGCGGTTCACCGATCCGCATCCCCAGTGAGAAAAAGCCTCTGTATCATGCTGCGGCGGCGATGGCCGCCGGCCACACGCTGGCCGTCGCGGAAGCCGCCACGCAGATGCTCGTCTCCCTGGGCATGAAGCGCGGCGAGGCCGTTCGTGCGCTGTTGCCCTTAACGCGCCGGGTGCTGGATAATTTCGAAGCGCTGGGAGCGCGAGCGGCGTGGACGGGTCCACTCTCGCGAGGGGATTTCAAAGTGGTGCGCGCCCATTTGAATGCGCTTTGCGAACCGCCGAAAGAATTTGCGCATGCGTATGAGGCTCTGAGCCGTCTGGCTGTGCGCGTGCTCTCCCAAGATCCTGCCCGGATGCTGGCAGAATTGGAAAAGAGTATTGTAGAAATGAAACCAAAAGCAAAAGCGATGGGGGGAAACGGGTGAAACGACTCCAGATTGGAATCGAAAGCACCAAACTGGCAAATGGACTGAGTGTCGTAGTCGCGCCGGACATCACGGCGCCCGTGGTTACCGTGGGCGTCTACTACAAGATCGGATTCCGCCTCGAACCGCGGGGGCGCAGCGGTTTTGCCCACCTGTTCGAACACATGATGTTTCAGGGCTCCGCGAATGCACCGAAGATGCAACACATCAAGCTCGTCAATTCCAGCGGCGGCTTGCTGAACGGCTCGACAAGTTATGACGTCACGAATTACTACGAAGCGGTGCCTTCGAATGCACTGGAGCGCATCCTATGGCTCGAAGCGGATCGTATGCGCGCGTTGAAGGTGGATGACGAAAATCTGAAAAACCAGCGCGACGTGGTGAAGGAGGAAGTTCGCGTCAATGTGATGAACCAGCCCTACGGCGGGTTCCCCTGGCTGGATATGCCGCCCGTAGCGTTTCGCAATTGGGCCAACGCGCACAATTTCTACGGCGACTTTGCCGACCTCGACGCTGCGGACCTGCGTGATGTGCAGGCGTTCTTCAAAACCTACTACGTGCCGAACAATGCTGTGTTGCTGATTCTCGGCGATGTGAAAGCCGAAGAAGGCATCGCCCTGGCCAAACAATATTTTGGCGACATTCCCGCGGGAGCGCCGCCGCCGTTCGCCGATCCCAGCGAACCCGAGCAAACTGAAGAGCGGCGCGGCAACGTGGAAGAAAAATTCGGAACGCTCCCAGCGATGGCCATCGGCTACGTCATGCCACAGCGGCGTACGGCCGATTGGTGCGCGATGGCCCTATTGGATCAGGCGCTTCAGGGCGGACGTGCGGGACGGATTCACCGTGAGTTGGTGCTCGAGAAGCAGATTGCTGTCGAGGCCGGCGGAGGGATCGACGACCTCTTCGGTTATAACGGGCCCACACAAATGACCACGCGCATTTTGCACAAACCGGAGTATTCGAGCGCAGCGACGCTGGAAGCGTTTGACGCCGTGATTCGCGACGTGCGGGAAAACGGCATCAGTGCTGACGAGCTGGATCAATTGAAAGTGAAATGGCGCTCGGATTATTGCGCCACTCTCGAAGGCGGCCGTGGCGGCTACATGCCCAAGTATGGATTAATGCATCTTCTCGCATGCTTCACGCTCTTCGATAACGAGCCTCAACTTGTCAATACCATCCTGGAAGGATTTCTTGCCGTTACGCGCGAAGAGATTCAGGCCGCTGCAAAAAAATATCTGCGAAAAGAAAAACGCGCCATCGTCTTTCGAACTCCCGTCAAGGCAAGTGCAAAGGAGGCCGCATAATGGCCACGCGAGCCGTAGAAGTAGCGAACTGTGTTCCCGCGCTCGCCCCCGAACGCGCGGTGACCTGGCCGAGACGGACCAAAGTGAGGCTTTCGAATGGCCTCGAAGTCATTCTTGCCGAAGCGCATTCCATTCCGAAGTTTCACGGCGAGCTTTTTTTCCGCTCGGGAAACGCAGCGGTCACTGATCGCGTGCCCGGACTCGCGGAAATGACCGCGACGGTAGCCCGCACGGGAACATCCAGGCGCACCAGCCGCCAGATCGAAGAAGATTTACGGCGCATCGGCGCAGACCTTTCTTCCGGCGCGGGCGCCGATACCAGCGCGATTTCGTTTACCGGTCTTTCCGAATTTGCGGAGCCGCTGCTCGCCTTGGTAAACGAACTGGCCCGCGAAGCATCGTTCCCCGAAGTTGAATTCGAACGCGAACGCCGCCAGAAACTCGAGGAAGTAAAGCTGGAGCGCACGCAACCGGGATTCCTCGCCAGCGAGCGGCTGCGGAAAGTTTTGTTCGGAGCGCACCCCTACGGCCAAGTGTCGCCGAGCGAAGAACAAGTAGCCGCCTACAAGCGCGAAGATTTGCAAGCCGTTTACCGCGAATTTTATACGCCGGAAAATGCGCTTCTCCTCCTCGTCGGCGATTTCGATTCGAATGAAATGCTGAAAACCACCGAAAAAGTGTTTGGCGCATGGACCGGGAAAAAACCTGATTCGAAAGCCGCTGCTGCTCCCGCGAATCCGCGCGGCCGCCGCGTATATCTCGTGCACATTCCGGGAGCGGTGCAAACGCAGATTCTGGCGGGATGCCACGCAATCACTCGCAAGCATCCGGACTGGGTGAACCTCGGTCTCACGAACAGTCTGTACGGCGGAGCATTTAATTCGCGGTTGGTCATGAATATCCGCGAGGACAAAGGCTACACGTACAGTCCGCGCAGCGGCGTGAACGCGCTGCGGCAACATGGCTACTTTTCTGTTTCCGCCGCCGTTCGAAACGATGTCGTGGCGGCATCGCTGACGGAAATATTTTACGAGATGGATAAATTGCGCTCCGTGCCTGTGCCGGAACCGGAACTGGCCGACGCGCAAAATTACGTGACCGGAGTTTTTTCCATGGGTCTCGCGACGCAAGATGGACTGCTATCGCAATTCTCAACCGTCGCGCTGAACGAATTGCCCGACGATTATCTCGAAACCTATCGCCAGAAAGTTCGGGCGATCACTCCGCAGGACCTGCTCGCAACGGCGCGCAAGTATCTGGACTCTGCCAACATGCAAATCGTCGTCGTCGGCGACCGCGCGCAAATCGAAGATCAAGCCGCACTCTTTGGCGAACTCGAAATCTACGACGCGCAAGGGAAGCGACTGGAGTAAGCGGTTGAGAGACGAAAACGATGAGCGAGAAGACGATCTCAAGGATGAGATCAAGCGAGAAGACGGACTTGTCCGGCATTGGATGTTCTTCAACGGTGACCAGCTCGCTTGTTCGCAGCCTTGGCTGCAACTTTCCTAGGGGGTCTCTGGTGCTTCCTGTACATTCTCGGCGCAGGGCGAACGGTACTGGGAACTGTCCTGCTCATCCTGGCTCTAGTCTGTCTTAGTGCTTGGCGTGTCCTTGACAGGCAGTTGCGGGAATACGAGCAATGCGGCTGGAAGAAAGACAAGCATTCTGCGAGGCGTGACAAAATTGAGATTCGCGTGGCCATTGGACTGTGGTTATTTATTTTCGTAAGTATTGGCATTATACTGGTACTGCAATGGCGGCACGGCCACTAACGGTCCGACTTCTCCTCACTATCATTCTTGGCCTGAGTGTTTCCGTCTCACCTTGCATCGCGAAGAAGAAGCCGCCGGCGAAGCCCATAAACATCAACGCGGCGACTTCGGAGGAATTGCAGCAGGTGCCGGGAATCGGGCCGGCGACGGCGGAGAAGATTTTGCAAATGCGCAAATCACACGGTGCATTCAAGAGCGTCGACGATTTGCTGGCGATTCGCGGCCTGGGGCCGAAGCGACTCGAAAAAATGCGCAAGTATCTTGTTGCCGGCAAGGCCGCGGCTCCCGGGAAGGCTCCGGCGACGGGTTGCTCCGGCTGCGCAAAACCCAAGCCACCACCGGCGAAGTCCGCTCCTCCTGCAGAACAGCCGACAGACAAACCATAAGAGAGATTTCTTCGCGCAAATCGGAGCGGAGAGGAAGCGGTCTCGCTGCCTCGAAATGACGGATGGAGAAAACGCCCGACGAGGCCGAAGCCTGGCCGCGCTTGGAACTGCAGGTAGCGAAGGTGCGCGACCGGCGGAGCAAGCCTCGCCGCTGCAGCTCAAGAGTGAAATCGCACCGGTCATCACAGCACCTGGTGCGTGGGCTTGGGCTGGTCGATGCGTAAAGGGACCTGGTCGGCGATGCGGATGCCGTAGCCCTCCAGGGCGACGACTTTCTTAGGGTGATTTGTCAGGACACGAATGTCCTTGAGGCCGAGATCGATCAGGATTTGGGCGCCGATGCCGCTTTCGTGCTGGACCATGCGCTGGCGGGCGGGCTCGCGATCGAGCTGGCCGCGCTTGTGAAAATGAATTTGCGGGAGCGCGCCGGGTTCTTCGGCGGTTTCAACGCTGAAGCCGCGCCCGGTGTGGTGCAGGTAGAGAAAGACGCCGCGGTCTTCCTTGTCGATGGCGGCCAGCGAGCGCGAGACAAGTTCGCTGCAATCGCAAGCGGTGGAGCCGAAAACGTCGCCGGTGAGGCAGTGCGAATGCACGCGCACGAGCGCCGGCTCCGTGCCCTCCAGATTTCCTCGCACTAGCGCAATGTGCTGATCGTGGTCCACGTCACTGGCATAAGCGACCATGCGGAAGTCGCCGAAGCGCGTGGGCAGGACCGCTTCTGCCACGCGCCGGACATAACGCTCGTGCTGCATCCGGTAGCGAATGAGGTCCGCAACCGTCAGCATTTTCAGATTGTGTTCTTTGCAAAATTCGACGAGTTGCGGCACGCGGGACATGGTGCCGTCGTCGCCCATGATTTCGCAGATGACACCCGCGGGAGTAAGGCCGGCGATGCGGGCGAGATCGACGGATGCTTCGGTTTGGCCGGCGCGAACAAGCACGCCGCCATTGCGCGCGCGCAGCGGAAAAATGTGGCCGGGGCGCGCGAGATCCTGCGGCTTGGTCTTTGGATCGATGGCGGTGAGAATGGTGATGGCGCGATCGGAAGCGCTGATCCCCGTAGTGACGCCGACGCGAGCGTCGACCGCTTCCGTGAAAGCTGTTCCATGGACGGAAGTGTTGATGGGCGACATGAGCGGAAGGTGGAGCTCGTCGCAGCGCTCTTCCGTGAGCGGAAGGCAGATCAGGCCGCGGCCATACTTGGCCATGAAGTTGATGGCTTCGGGCGTGATTTTCTCGGCGGCCATGGCGAGGTCGCCTTCGTTTTCTCGGTCCTCGTCGTCGACGAGGACGACCATGCGGCCCTGGCGAGTTTCTTCGACGGCTTCTTCGACGGTGGAGAACATTTTAGATTCGTCTCTCATGGTATTGAAAATATAGCACTTTTGGGGAAATGAGGAACGCGTCGGAAGGTCCGAAGGTCTGAACGGTGCCCCACCCCCTGTTTTTTGTAAGTGTTGCATCTAAAGGGTTTAGCCATGCTGTAAGTCTTTTGTTTGCAACACTTGCGGGGAGATCCATAAGTGTTGCAGCTAAAGGAGTTAGGGGAGCGAGCTGTTGGCGAGAACACTAATGACGAGAGATGCGAAGAGTTTGTAGGAGTTAGAAGAACCGCGTAGCGGGAGGGCATGGCTTAACCAGGGCGGGGAAGAATCTTGCCGATCCAAGGAAAGGATTATAGCATATTGGTACAGTTTATCAATGATTATTTTAAGTGGTTTGTTTGCTTCGAGATGGAATACGCGATGCGGTGGGCAAAATCTCGCGGGCACATTTTGAGCGCATAAATGAGGGATGTGTCGCACCTACGGTACTTTGGCTTTGAGGCTGAGGGGCCCAGCGCTGACGCGCCGGGCTAACTTATGACGCGCCTCCGGCGCTGAGGACGGTGAGGGTCTACGGGAAGAAGAAAGATGGCGAGGTAAACTCGCCGCTACGGGCAGAACACATGCGCGATTACGGCGGGGAATTTGGCGGCGATGAAAAGCGTGGAGAAGCCGGACATCAAAAAATAGTGTGCGGGCAGGGCATCAGCGCGCGCGCGTGGGTTTGGGGCGCGATAGGGTTTTCCAGGGAGTGAGCGCGGTGTAGTGTGGGACGGCGGTGGCGTTTTCTTTGCTGGTGGAGAGCAACTTCCGGCGGCGGAGCCAGCTTACGGCCGCCTGGACGGAACTTTTTGAAATGCCGATGTTTTCGGCGAGCTCCTGGTAGCTGATTTGAACGGCGGCGCCGCGGCGGGCCTGCTCGGCGGCGAGCCAAAGATAGACCAGAAAGCTGACGGGGCGACGATCGTGACCGACAAGATCGCGCAGGAGGACGTCGGTGATGTAGTCGTCGAGCGCAGGCATCGCTATATCAGCTATTAGTATAGCATCGAATGGCTGATTGCGCACCGCGTTCGAGTGCGGCTATGCTCCGGCCCTCGACAAGGAGGTCGACCATGATTCGAGGGATCAAGTTTGTGAGCATTCCGGTGCGCGACCAGGATGCCGCTTTGAAGTTTTTTACAGAGAAGCTGGGGTTCAAAGTGACTACAGACCAGCCGATGACCGAGAAGCAGCGGTGGATCGAATTGATGATTCCCGGGGCAGACTCGGGGCTGGCGCTGTTCACTCCGGAGGGGCACGAGAACCGTATCGGCGAGTTTCAATCTTTGTCGTTTTGGTGCGATGACGTATTCGCAACGGCGAAAGTGATGAAATCGAAAGGCGTGCAGTTCGAGGTCGAACCGAAGAAGGAGCCGTGGGGAACAACGGCCATCTTCAAAGATGCGGACGAGAACAAGTTCGTGCTGTCGAGCCGGTAGAGATGTGGGCGATTACCCCAAACTTGGCTCCCTGACCGGTCGAGGATTACTGAATCTTACCCGTGGTAGTAACCGAGATCGGAAATGTCCCGGCCGGGAACGGTGAATTCGTGATTGCCGTGAGTGACCCACTGACGGCGTCAATGTTGTAGCCAGAAACATTGTTGGTAATCTGATTCGCTACATAGGCGAACTTGCCGGAGGGATCCACGCTCATCCACCTGGGACCCGTACCAGCCAAGAACGGCGAAGCGGAGGTCAGTTTGAGGGCTCCGGAAATGGGGTCGATGGCAAACGCCGAGACGCTATTGGAACCCGCGTCTACTACGTAGGCGAACTTACCGGATGGTTCTATCGTGACGAAGACCGGGATCGTTCCCGCAGAAAATGGCGAACCGGTGACAGGATTCAGAGCGCCGTTGAGCGCATTTATTGTGAACGCCGAAACGCCGCCACCCTGATTGGCAACGTAAGCAAATCTGCCAGAGGAATCCACTGCTACCGAGAGAGGGCTCGAGCCACCTGGGAAGGGTGAGCCCGGAACGGCAGAGAGGGAGCCGTTGGCCGGATCAATGTTGTACGCAGCGATGCTGTTGGAACCGAAATTAGCTACGTAAAGATGTTGGCCTGTAGGATCGACCGTGAGGTGGCTTGGGCCCGGAGGATTTGGGAATGGTGAACCTGTCATAGGCGTGAGTGCGCCCGAGGTACGATCTATCGTATAGGCCGACACGTCATTCGATCCGGAGTTCACAGCATAGGTGAAGCGTCCTGAGGAATCCACGGCTGTAGCGAAGGGAGCCGTTCCTGCGGAGAAGGGGGAGCCTGTGACCGCGGTCAGTGCCCCGTTACTGGCGTTGATTGCGAATGCCGAGATATTGCCTGAATTCGTGTTTGCGACGTAGGCGAATTTTCCCGCGGGGTCTGCTGTCACCCCGAGCGGGCCAGACCCTGCAGGAAATGGTGAACCTGGGACAGCGGCTAGCACGCCACTTTTTGGATCGATGCTGTATCCGGTGATGTTGTTGGAATTCGTGTTCGCCACATAGGCAAACAAAGGGATGTATGCTACAGGGCTGCTGCCGCCGCTCAGAACGATGGCGCGCGATCCGCCGCGTGCCCGTATCGTTCCCAGCGTAGTTAGCACTCCGGAGGCGGGATCAATTCCGTACATGGTGATGTCGTTGGAGAGTTCACCCGGCACATAGAGGAATTTTCCAGAAGGATCCACGCTCAACCAGGCGGGCTCGATTCCCGCCGCGAAAGGCGAACCGGCCACCTCTTTCAGAGCGCCGGTCGTGGGATTTACCATGTAGCCGGAGACATTATTGGAAAACCCGTTTGCGACATACGCGAACTTCCCGGACGGATCCATCGAGAAATGGAAGGGAGCTGTCCCTGTCGGGAACGGGGAGCCCGGAGTGGGCATCAGCGCGCCGGTAGCTGCGTTGATGGAGAAAACCGAGACGGAGTTGGTGTTCTGATTGATGACGTAGGCGAAGTGCCCGCTCGGGTCCACAGTGAGCGATTCAGGTTGGGACCCGGCCGCAAAAGGCGAGCCCGCGATAGGCGCGAGCGCGCCGGTGTCCACGGCGATGCTGAAAGCGGCGATAGTATCTCCACCGAAATTCGCCACGTAGGCAAACTTGCCCGTCGGGTCAACCGTGAGGAAGGCCGGGACTCCGCCGGAAGCAAAAGGCGAACCGGGGACAGCAGTCAGGGCGCCTGCAGAGGGGTCGATGGCATACGCGGAAATGTTATCCGACCCGGTATTCGTCACGTAAGCGAAAGATCCCGAAGGGTCCACGGTTATCGCGAAGGGAGCAGAACCAGCTGCGAAAGGAGTGCCAGGCACAGGGGTCAACGAACCGGTGGTGGAGTCCACGGAGAAGGCGGAGAGACTGTTGATCGTACCATTGGTGATATAGGCAAATTTTCCGGAGGGATCGAGGCAGATGGAATCCGGATTGGCGCCAGTGAGAACATAGCCATGCGGACGGAGCTGCCCGGTGGAGGCGTTCACAGAGTAGATCGATAGGGTGTCATCACTGAGATTGGTCACGTAGGCAAAGCGCGGTGTTGCCGTTCCAAGAGCCGCCACGATGATGAGGCGAGTGGAACTGGTGAGGAGTGCGGCCGTTCCTACGCCGGTGTCGGTCGTGGCAGTGATTTTCGGGCGTCCCAAAGAATGGGTTGTTGCGAGGCCCGCGGGGTCGATGGTTACAGTGCCATTGTCAGACGAACTCCAAGTCACACGCCTGGTAAGGTCCTGAGTGCTGCCGTCGCTGAACGTGCCAGTGGCAGTGAATTGCTGTTGCGAACCCTCGGCAACGCTGGGATTGGCGGGCGTGACCTGCAGGGAGACTAGCGTGGGCGGCGGCGTGCTCATCCCCGAGCCGCAGCCACCTAAACCTAACACCGTGAATGTGAATGCAAAAAGAATAGCCAGAAATGAGCCGTCGAATCGAACTCTTTGAAGCATAGCCCCACCGAGCCAATTGGAAGTTCGTCAGACGCCGAGTATCGTGGATGAAGCCCACAAGTGCAAGCGACATGAGGCGACACTCCTTTGGTGTCGCTGCTTGTCGCAGCAGGGGCGGGGCAAGCCCCGCCCCTGCTGCGTACTACGAGCCGCGGGCCGGTCGAAGTTTTTTCTGGGACACAAACACTAGATCAGATTCCATGGTTTACGGTACTGCTTAGTGAGCAGCTTGTTGGCTTCGGGGTCATTCACGAATTGCTCGTCGTCGCGGTTCCAGCGCAACTTGCGTCCCAGCTTGAAGGCGATGTTGGCCACGTGCGGCGCGCTGGTCGAACGGTGCGCGGTCTCGAGGTCGGAGTTCGGCTTGCGGCGCGAGCGCATGCACTCCAGGAAATTGAGCACGTGCGGGTAGTGCTGCGCGGAGCCCTCACTCCTGATCACGCCGGACGACAAAACGTTCTCCCATCCGGCCTGCTTGCGCTCCGGCCAGAGCGTGTAGCCTTCGCGGTCGATGAACAGCGTGCCCGCGGAACCGTAAAACTGGACGCCGTAGCCGTGACCGTCCGGTCCATGCGAATTGGCGTGGCGATTGCTCCAGGTGACCACAAATTCTTTACCGCTCACAGGCGATTCCGGATACTCGAAGACCACTTCGAGGGTGTCCGGAATCTCGCTGTTGTCCGCGAGGACATATTTTCCGCCGAAGGCGCTCACGGTCTTGGGGGCATCGACGCCCATCGCCCAGTGGACGACGTCCAACAGATGCACGCCCCAATCGGTAAGTGTTCCTCCGGAATAGTCCCAGAAGGAGCGAAATGTGCCGATACAACGATTGCGGTTGTAGGCGTGAAAAGCAGCGGGTCCAAGCCAAAGATCCCAGTCCAGCCAAGACGGTGGATCGCTGTCCGGGGGATTACCCATGCCGTCCGGCGAGCGGTTACTGTGAATCCATGTTTCGGCAAGCGTGACCTTGCCGATTTTTCCGTTCTGAACCAGCTCGACCGCCTTTTGAAAGTGTTCGCCCGAGCGCTGCTGCGTGCCAACCTGCACGACGCGGTTGTGCTTTGCGGCGGCCTGAACCATTTTGCGACCCTCGGCCAGCGTGTGCGAGAGAGGTTTTTCGACATAAACATCCTTGCCAGCTTCGCAAGCCATGATCATCGGAATGGCGTGCCAATGATCAGGGGTGGCGATGATTACCGCCTGGATGTCCTTGTTGTCGAGGATGGAGCGAAAGTCTTTGTAACCCTTGGCCTTGCCGTCGGTAAGCTCAAGGGCCCGATCCAGGTTAGGTTGGAACGGATCGGCGATGGCTATGGGATCGACTTGGCCGGACAGGAGGAAATCCTTCAGGTCGGCTTGACCCATTCCGCCCGCGCCAATCAAGCCCACACCTATCCGGTCGTTGGCTCCCAAGACGCTGCGTGCGAATGGTCCAGCTGAAGCGACAATGCTAACGGCGGCTCCTGCCAAGCCCTTGTTGAAGTCCCTGCGAGTTATCTCAAAGTTGCTCATTTTCTCGTTTACCTCCTCATCCGCATTGCGAGCGGCCGCAGCCGTGCCGAACCGAGCGTCCCGTCAGCGGCCGGTTACATTCTCGCGCGATATGCCGCCGACCGGGAAACGAAAATCGAAGGAGAAGGAGCAAGCGCCGAAAGCATCCAAGGCCAATCGCGACGGACGGACCTAGAGCTTGCGGAGGGGCGCGGGCAAGACGTTTCGGAGCGAATACGCGCCTGGGCCGGCGTGCAGTAGGGCGATGGCTAGAAGAAGTTCGGTGAGGGCGAATTCGTAGCCGCCGCGACCGATGTCGAAACCATGAGGCAGGTGGACGAGAAAGATGGCGCTGAGCATGACGATGATCGCGCAGGCGGCGCCGATACGAAGAAAAGCGCCCGTGAGAATGGCGAGGCTTCCAGCGCATTGAGCGAGGCCGACGAGATAGCCAACCGCCGCGGGTGCATGCATGCCAGCGGCAAATTTTGCGGGGCCCGGTCCGCCGAGGATGCCAAAAAGAATGCCGCTGCCGTGATAGAGAAAGGGCAAAGCGCAGGCCAAGCGCACGGTCAGCAGGGCAAAATTCAGCTGCGGTGTCTCCGAAGGCGGCGGTCCTGGCATTGAATACATGAGTCCCTCTCCCTTGGCTATCGGCTGGCGATAGGATGCCACAAAGGGCGAAAAAAAATCGCGACGCGCGGGAATCTGGCGCGGCTACGGCAGCCAATGGCAGGCGAGATGCTTTCGATAATCCTCCTGCTACCAGCGATTTTGTCAGGCAATTCTGGCGACGGAGAAAGAAAAAGGCGCTCCGGCGAACCGGAACGCCTTTTTAGGATTGAGGTTACGGGCGAGCTGAGGAATTTAGTACATGCCGCCCATGCCGCCTGCGCCTGGGGCTCCGGCAGCGGCTGCCTTCTTGTCGTCTTCCTTGATGTCGGCGATGAGAGCTTCTGTGGTGAGCATCAAGCCCGCGATGGAAGCCGCATTCTGCAGCGCGAGGCGGGTGACTTTGGCTGGGTCGATGATACCCATCTTGATCATGTCGCCGTACTCGCCGGTTTCGGCGTTGAAACCGAAGTTTTCTTCCTTGGATTCGCGGATCTTGCCGATCACAACGGCGCCTTCATGGCCGGCGTTGAGAGCGATCTGGCGGGAAGGCTCTTCGAGAGCGCGCCGCACGATGCCTGCACCAACGGCTTCGTCATCGTGGAGCTTGAGCTTTTCGACGACCGCGATGCAACG